>Ga0208516_100064_pt1 | contig 76898 bp, 63 predicted proteins | sample LakWasM117_HOW13_2_FD_183931 | JGI IMG/M metagenome (GOLD analysis project Ga0208516, IMG submission 183931) | Freshwater sediment methanotrophic microbial communities from Lake Washington under simulated oxygen tension - Sediment Metagenome... | ecosystem: Environmental > Aquatic > Freshwater >...
CGCGCTGGCCTACATCACCCGCGCGGGCGTGGAGATCGGCGTGGCCAGCACCAAGGCCTTCACCACGCAGCTGGCGGGCCTGTTCCTGCTCACGCTGGCGCTGGCGCAGTCGCGCGGCCGCCTCACCGAGGCACAGGAGGCCGCCCACCTCAAGGCCATGCGCCAGCTGCCCAACGCACTGCAGGCCGTGCTGGCGCTGGAGCCCCAGATCATTGGCTGGGCCGAAGTCTTCGCGCGCATGGAAAACGCCCTTTTCCTGGGCCGGGGCCTGCACTACCCCATCGCCCTCGAAGGCGCGCTCAAGCTCAAGGAAATCAGCTACATCCACGCCGAGGCCTACCCGGCCGGCGAACTCAAGCACGGCCCGCTGGCGCTGGTGACCAGCAGCATGCCCGTGGTCACGGTGGCGCCCAACGACGCGCTGCTGGAAAAGCTCAAGAGCAACATGCAGGAAGTGCGCGCGCGCGGCGGCGTGCTCTACGTGCTGGCCGACGCCGACACCCACATCGAGAGCAGCGAAGGCATCCACGTCATCCGCATGCCCGGCCACTACGGAGCCCTCTCACCCATCCTGCACGTGCTGCCGCTGCAATTGCTGGCCTACCACACGGCCTGCGCACGCGGGACGGATGTGGACAAGCCCAGAAACCTCGCCAAGAGCGTGACGGTCGAATGACCGGCGCGCTCCTGGCCGGCGCTTCCTTAATTGACTAAAGTTATGGACTTTTTCATGTATAAAAATTAGATTTCAACAATTATTTTTCGATTGTGGGAATTTTCTACAAATTTGACTCATGCACTGTGGGTCGTAAAGATAGCTCTGCAGCCTGTAGATAAAGCCCCAAGGGTACCTGTCACCGGAAGCGGTTCGGACGGACGCATGAACGACAAGGAGTCGTGAATCCACGCACTACCTCGGGCTCAACAGGCTGGACGTCAAACCACACGTTCCTGAATTTGGCAAGCGTTCGCGCACCGCCATGAAGTCGGCCGAGGTCTTCACCCCCGAAGCAAAGAAGTTAATCCGGGTAATTAAAGTCGTAAACTCGCAAATAAAGTCGTAAACAGACTTCTAGCATTCATGCGGGTTTGCGGGGCGGTTATTTGTAACTGTAAAGTCGTAAACTCGAATTCAACGGGTAAAGAAGACCTATAAATGTGAACTTGGACTAGAGCTGAACTGGACTTGTTGCTATACAAAAAAGAGCGCTCAAGATGAGCGCTCTTTTTTTTGGGGATTTTGCGAGGAGTCTTGCGTTCTAAGCAGGCGTTAGATGTCGAGAGACTGCAAGAGGCTGATTGCGGACGCTCGCTTCATTCGCGCGAATGGGTAGCCTTGGCGTTGGTTTGCGATCGCATGGCACTGCACACAGAGCATCCAAGCGTTCTTGTAGGTCACCTACAAAATGAAGCGCTTCATTGGTCGCCCTTTCGAGCGGAGTAAAACCCGACGTGCTCGGCTGCATGCCGAAGATGCAGGCCCAGGCCGCAGCTTTTCTCTGCCCCCACGGAACAGCTGGGCAGCGAGTGCACCAAAAAAGGCGATGGAGAAGTTGGTCGATTTCCGTGTAGCGGTTGCGCATGACTGGGGGAAATCACAGCATCCAGACTTCTCTATAGCTCGAACAGCCGGTCTACTGCGTCGGCTTGGATATGTGTTGTGCAGAAAAATTGCTTGCATCCCAATTTGGGATGTGTAAAATTCATCCCAACCAGGGATTAATGATGCAGATCTTCGGCAAATCCAGACTTGAAAGTTTTGCGCAAGAGCACGAAGACTCGCGTGTTCCCTTGGGTGTGTGGCAGCTGGAAGCTGAGGAGGCTCAGTGGAGTTGTCCCGAAGAGGTTCAGGCAAGGTATGCCAACGCCGTCGTCCAGCCAGACCGCGTCATTTTCGATATCAAGAGTCTGTACAAGATTCACGTGAAAGCCAGATTTAACCAAGGGGTGCTGTTGATTGACAAGGTGTGGGCGATCGCCACACCCAAACCGGCGGGACGTGCCAGCCGTAGTGTCGCCATCAGGAGCAAAGCATGATTCAAACCGTTCGTGTACTGAAGAGCGAGCAAGATCTTGAGAATGCGCTCAGCCGTTTGGGTGAGTTAATGGACCAGGAGTTTCAGCCAGGCTCAGAGGAAGAGGCTGAATTTGATTTGCTGAAACTGGTTATCGACAGCTATGAATCCAAGCGGTTTAGCAGCCCAACCGTGACCCCTTTGCAAGCCATCGAGTTCCGGATGGAACAGCAGGGACTAAGCCGCAAGGATCTCGAACAATTCATTGGATCCCAATCCAAGGTTTCTGAAGTGCTCGCAGGCAAACGCCCTCTGAGTTTGCAGATGATCCGTCAGCTTCATAAAGGACTCGGCATCCCGGCCAAAGCGCTGCTCGTCTCAGCTGACGAAGCTGAAGTCGATGTGACGGATGAGGAAACGTACGCTTATGAGAAGTTTCCGCTGAAAGAGATGCGTCAGCGAGGTCTATTGGATAGCGATGAGAGCGACAAAGCACGTGACCAAGTGCGCGCTTTTCTCCAGCGCATCGCTCAGTTGGATGTTGAACCCGCATTGTTGCGTGCACCACTCCACCAAAGTGGCGCACGCATCATGGACACGTACGCGCTCCTGATCTGGCGTGCTGTGGTCGTCGACAAGGCGCATCGCAACCCTCCATTGGGAATCTACAGAAAGGGCTCAATCACAACGACTTGGCTGCGCGACTTGGCGAAGCTCTCATGCTTTGATCGAGGGCCTCAGTTGGCTCAGGAGTACCTGAGCCAGCACGGCATCTGCTTGGTGATCGAAGCTCCCTTCAAGAAGACCTACCTTGATGGCTGCGCGATGCTCGACGGAGACCGCCCGATTGTGGGGCTGACCCTTCGCCACGACCGAATCGACAATTTCTGGTTCGCGTTGTTACACGAAATGGTCCACGTGCAAAGGCACTTGACCGTCGATTGCCGCTTCATCGCTGACAACCTAGATGACAAGGGACGCATTGGACAGGCACAGGAGGACGAGGCCGATGCTGGCGCGCGCGACGCACTGATCCCACCAGAGCTCTGGGCCGCAGCGGTGGTGCGTGACACCCACGACGCGGAGGATGCGCGAGCTCTGGCCCGACAAGCAGGAGTGCACCCGGCCATCGTGGCGGGACGCGTGCGTCATGAAACAGGCAACTGGCGCCTGCTCAGCAGTTTGATCAGCGAGGCAGGTTCAGTGAAGGCGTGTTTTTCGGAGTAACGCGATGAATGCGTCAACCGATTTCAATCAACGACAGGAGGGCCGAATGACCAACCAGAAATAAAAAGCGACCGAATACCTAAGCACTCGGTCGCGGGGTGACGAGCTTGTGACTCGCCGGATTGGCGTCTGCGATTGTCCATAGCCCGTTACTCCCAGTCAAGCGCTATTGGTACCGGCCAGGTCAGCCGGTAGAGCTGCGGCATGCCTATTCGGCGCCAAAGCGCATCCCAATACTCAACTGTGGAATTCACCATGAGTAACGAAAACTTGAACGAACGCGGCCGCGACGACGACAAAGGCGGCAAGGACAAAGACGACAAACTCGTCACCATCTACATTGAAACGAAGCCTCACCGCTGGCCGAAAAACGAGCCAATCTCGTTTGCGCAAGTGGTGCAGCTGGAAGTTCCGGGCTACACCCCCCAGTCGAACATCACCTACTCGGTGAAATGGACCAGGGGCAACGGCGACAAACCCGAAGGCATTCTGGTCCCTGGCGCTTCAGTGAAGGTGAAAGATGGCATCCGATTCACAGTTTCGGAAACTGGTCAGTCGTAACCAGGACATCGCCAAGCTGGTCGAGAAGGGTTATGCAGTCACTTTCGATAGTGGCTGGATGATCCTGCGGGACATCCCGTATCTCGACCAGCATCGCGAGCTGCACTGGGGCGCAATTGCCACCAAGCTGGTGCCCGTTGACGGCGCCGGCCTGGTGACCCAGGAAGACCACACCGTTCTATTCGCAGGGGCCCACCCCTGTGGGTTGGATGGTCTGACGATTCCAGCGATCGACGCTGGAAAGCATGAACTACAGCTCTCCAGCGCATGCGCTGATGTCGTAGTACAGCGCCGCTTTTCCAACAAACCGATTGTGGGAGGTATTCCTCAGGGTTTTGCCAATTTCTTTGACAAGATCGAAAGCTACGTGGGGATCATTGCCGGACCGGCGATGGAGGTCTATTCCGAAAGGGCAAAGCCTTTGACGTTCAGGTCCGTGGAGGACGCGCCAGAGCCCTCCGTGTTTTACTATCAAGACAGCCTGACCTCCAAGGCGGAAATCTCCGATCTTTCTAACAAGCTGCAGGATGACATCATTGCCATCATCGGCTTGGGAGGGACCGGTGCTTACACCTTGGACTACATGGTCAAGACGCCGGTGCGTGAAATACGTGGATTCGATGGCGACGACTTTCATGTCCACAATGCCTATCGCTCCCCGGGTCAGCTTGACGAAAAGGAGTTGGGACTCCGAAAAGCTGCCGTCTACCAGGGTAGATACGAGAGCTTTCGAGATGGTGTGCGGCTAGTTTCGCAGTACGTTGATGCCGACTCGGTAAGCGCATTTGAGGGGGTGACCTTCGCCTTCGTTTGCGTTGACAAAGGGTCCTCGCGCTCCGGAATCTTTGACCTGTTGATTGGTCTTGGGATTCCATTCATCGATGTTGGAATGGGCCTTAAAAGGGCAGGAGGACCGTTGAGCGGCATGCTGCGCGCCACATACTTCCCTCCGGAAAAGGCTCAGTCGATGCGTGAGAAGGGTTTGGCAGAAATGCATGATGGTCCGGAAAATCTATACCGGACCAACGTGCAAATCGCGGAGCTGAATGCTTTCAACGCTGCTTTGGCGGTGATGCGTTTCAAGCAACTACGCGGGTTCTACACTGCGGCTGATTCACTTAGCCATCTCCTGTTCGACCTGGCGGACTTTAAGATCGTGGGGCAAACTGACCATGAGATTTGAAGTCCAGAATGTAGTGGCTATGCCTCAAATTCTTGAGCCTGGCGTCTTGTACGTCTCGCGAGAGTTTGAGACAGCGCATCATCTTTGCGCATGTGGATGCGGGCACAAAGTACGTACGCCCTTGAGTCCAGTGGAGTGGCAGGTGTTCGAAACCCCGCAAGGGGTGACGATGCATCCTTCGATTGGAAGTTGGCAATTCCCCTGTAAGTCTCACTACCTGATTCTGGAAGGTGAGGTCGTATGGGCAGGTCGGTGGAGCGACTCCCAGATCGCTGCGGGCCGAGCACGGGACCAAAGAAAGTTGCATACCTACTTGGAGAGGCGCAATGCGAAGCGTCCAAGCTGGTGGCAAAAACTGTTGCAGTGGGTGGGCATCGGCTCTTAGTCAACAACGATGTCGCCAGCATTTGGCGCATGAAGGTGCTGCCGGCATCGCGATTCAGCCCACCCGGGCAGGCTGTGCTGATTCCTTGCAGGCCAAACACTGACAAAATCAGAGGTTTGCTCTATGCGACAACTTCCACTTCCAGTTCCAGTCCCATTGCTAAGCACCAGCAGGCCAGTTGTGACTGGGATATCTCGTACTCCTTTGCAACAAGCTGACCACGGACAAATAGCTTCCTCGGCACACGAAGCGACCATTTGTTGACGCCGACCGAAAACTGAGCCACTTTTTGGTGTGATGCCGACCTAAAACTGAGCCAGGTGTTTTACCTACCCTGCTGTTTTGTGCAGCAAGGGAATGAAGAGGGTGATCACCATGGACATGATTGGCAAGATACGGCGGATGCACCGCCGGGACAAGAAGACGAAGCGGGAGATATCGAGGACCACGGGCCTGTCTCGCAACACGGTGGCCAAGTGGCTGGACGAGGCGCAGCCGGTCGAGCCCAAGTACCGCCGGGAGGCGGCGAAGGCGACCAAGCTGTCGGCGCACGAGGCGGAGCTCAAGCAAGCCTTGAAGGCCGATGCCAAGCGGCCCAAGAAGGAGCGGCGCACGGCCAAGGCCTTGTTCACGCAGATCAAGGCAGCGGGCTACGAAGGTGGCTACACGCGGGTGACGGACTTCATCCGCAAGTGGCGCCAAGGTGAAGGCCAACAGGCGGCCTGCAAGGCCTTCGTGCCATTGACCTTCGAGCTTGGCGAGGCCTTCCAGTTCGACTGGAGCGAAGACGGCTTGCTGGTGGGCGGGGTGTACTACCGCATGCAGGTCTCGCACATGAAGCTGTGTGCTAGTGGGGCCTTCTGGCTGGTGGCCTACCCCAGCCAAGGCCACGAGATGCTGTTCGATGCGCACACCCGCAGCTTTGCAGCGCTGGGTGGCGTGGCACGCCGTGGCATCTACGACAACATGAAGACGGCGGTCGACAAAGTCAAGAAGGGCAAAGGCCGCGTGGTCAATGCGCGCTTTGCAGCCATGTGCGCGCACTATCTGTTCGACCCTGATTTTTGCAACCGTGCCAGCGGCTGGGAGAAGGGGCGCGTGGAGAAGGATGTGCAAGACAGCCGCCGTCGCATCTGGGTGGAGGCGGGGCAACGGCGCTTTGGCAGCTTTACCGAGCTCAATGCGTGGCTGGGCGAGCGCTGCCGGGCTCTGTGGCGAGAGCTGCGCCACCCGCAGCACAAAGCGTTCAGCATCGCCGAGATGCTGGAGCTGGAGCAAAGCCACCTGATGCCGATGCCGGTGGCCTTTGATGGCTATGTTGAGAACCCGGCCAAGGTGAGCAGCACCTGCCTGGTGACGGTGGCGCGCAACCGCTACTCGGTGCCCTGCGAATGGGCGGGGCAAATGGTCAGCACACACCTGTACCCGGCGCAGATCGTGGTGGTGGCCGGCGATGCTATGGTGGCCACGCACGAGCGCCTGAGCGATCGCAACCAGACCCGCTACGACTGGCAGCATTACGTGCCGCTGATCGAGCGCAAGCCGGGCGCGCTGCGCAACGGCGCGCCCTTTGCAGACCTGCCCGAGCCATTGCAGCGCATGCGCAAAGGCTTGCTGCACCAGGAGGGCGGCGACAGGGTGATGGCGCAGGTACTGGCCGAGGTGCCCAAGCAAGGGCTGGACGCCGTGCTGGTGGCGGTGGAGTTGGCCCTGGAGAGTGCGCCGCCATCGGGGCGGGTGAGCACCGAGCACGTCATCAACGTGCTCGGCCGCCTGCAAGCGCAGCCCCTGCCCGAGACGGTTGCGACCAACCTGCAAGTGAGCCAGACACCCCTGGCCGACACGGCGCGCTATGACAGCCTGCGCGCTGGCAGCGACATGCAGGAGGCCGATCATGCGTGAGCTGGACAAGGAGTTCAAAGAGCTGCGCCTGTACGGCATGGCCGGGGCCTGGGAGGACCTGGTCAAGCAAGGCGGCCACGCCACGCTGGAGAGCTCGCGCTGGCTGCTGGAGCACCTGCTGCAAGCGGAAGTCACGGACAGGGCCATGCGCTCAGTGAGCTACCAGATGCACACGGCGAAGTTCCCCGTGCACCGCGACCTGGCGGGCTTCGACTTCGAATGCTCGCCCGTGGACAAAAAGCTCATCGAGCAGTTGGCCAGCATGGCGTTCACCGAGCAGGCGCACAACGTGGTGCTAGTGGGTGGCCCCGGCACGGGCAAGACGCATCTGGCCACGGCCATCGGCGTGGCGGGCATCACGCGCCATGGCTCACGCGTGCGGTTTTACTCCACGGTGGATCTGGTCAACGCACTGGAGCAGGAGAAGGCCCAAGGCAAGGCAGGCCGCATCGCAGCGAGCTTGCAGCGCATGGACCTGGTCATCCTTGATGAGCTGGGCTACCTGCCCTTCAGCCAGGCAGGCGGCGCCTTGCTGTTCCACCTGCTGAGCAAGCTCTACGAGCAGACCAGCGTGATGATCACCACCAACCTGGACTTCAAGGAATGGTCCAGCGTGTTCGGCGACGCCAAGATGACCACGGCACTGCTGGATCGACTCACGCACCACTGCCACATCGTCGAGACGGGCAACGAGTCCCACAGGTTCATGCACAGCACAGCCGTGGCCAAGAAACGCATCAAGGCACGCGAACAGGCCAAGAAGGCTGAGCCGTTCTGAGCGGTTCAAGGGCAAGCCGCTACGGGCTTCGCCCTGCGCGGCTTGCCCTCAACGGACGACCACCGAGCTCGATCACCAAGGAGACCAAAACCGACCCAAGGCACTACACTTATCCACAGCCGACCTTCACAGGTTGGCCATTAGCCCTGGCTCAAAATTCAATCGGCACGGTGGCTCAATTTTGAATCGGCGCCAACAGTCTGGTAAAGGGCGCAGTCGTACCCAGAGATCATGACTTTGGCTGGGACGTTGTTGAGCAAAGTCAGCAGCTTTTCATGGTCCTGCTCCGTGTAGTCATGCCTGTACACCCGAGAGCGACGTCGCGTGGACGGGTGGTATGGAGGGTCGACATAAATCAACGTATCCTGGTCAAGCTCTACTTGAGCCAACCAATCTAATGCGTCAGCGTTGACAAGTTCGCACAGCGCGTTGAACGCATGCCCATAAGACCGAATCACGCAGCTATCGATCTCCAGGCCGATCTGAATAGGGGCGGGTCTTTTATGTCGCATGACAGCCCCACCACCCAGGTGCGATTCGATGTACCTCAAGTGAGGAGGCATCAGATTGATGATGTGTGGGTATGCAACCCCTTTACCGCCGTCGTATCTCATGGCGGGAGCATCGCCAAAAATGGCGATGGTGTCAACTCAAAAACCCGCCTCGAAAACAGAAATTCAGACGCCCCAAAAATGCTTCGTCTTTTAGTCAGTGGAAATCAGGTGCCGCGGCTGGGCGCTGCTGCCGAGTGTTCCCGCGCATTGCAGGGTTTGTTGCAGGTGCTGCGTCAATGGATCCGCATCGAGGCTGCTCCATGCATCCTCATTAGCAGTGAAGCGAGATCTAGTGGATCAGGTCTCCCCGCCAGTCGCATAAACTCTTGGCGTGAAAAATTGATAGATATAACCATACGGCTAGCCAGCGTGGCTGTCTTGCAACCTAACCGCCCGCAAAGGGCTCTCTGACCGCGTGAGTTCTGCAAGTTTTGATCGCTTCCCTGTTGATGGGCGCCTGTACCGCTTGATCGCCACGGGCCGGAAATACCCATCCCCGACGCCCGAGAAAACACGGCGTGTAATGGTGTATCTCGCAGAGATGGAAGAGTTGGCGACTGGAGACGCCATCTACGCGCGCCGGGATGACGGTTCGATCAAATTTCTGGTGATCGACGAGGCTGCCGGCTCAATCCCCAGCCTGATCCTAGGTTCCTTCTGGCGCGATCGGACACTTCAGCCGGACGACCTTCAAAACTGGGTACAAGTGCGAGACGCTGACCTGCCCCAGCAAACATGGCAGCTGACTACGGTAGGTGCCCTGGGTCTGTCGACGGACTTATCCCTCGGTTCCAAAGACTGGCCTCTGACAGGAACTGACGCTGCAGGGCGGAGAATCAGTGTGGCTGGTATGCCGGTCCTCTACGGACAAACTGCATTGGGGTTACACATTTACATCCCCTGCCACGAAATCTTCCGTCGTTTCTTTGGGGTCACCACTGAATTAGCCAACGCCCTCGTGAGTGGCGCCTGGGCCAGCGAAGTTGGCAACTTGGTCAACCTGGAAACCACACGGGTTACGGAGGAAGGCGATTTCGAAATAGAGCCTCTGGTGAGCTTGAGCAATGTGGCATGCCGTGCGATAGCACTTTTTCAGACGTCTCCTCACGCGCTCACCCAAGCCGCCCAGATATACGTCAGGATTCTCAATGCTGTTAGACGAAGGGATGACTCTCCATGGATCGAAGCCTGGCCACCATGGAAGGACCAGGAAATGCGGGTTTCATTCATGGGTGAGCCGCTCCCCGGCGGAGGAGTGCTTGTACTTTGGATCCACGATGCGCAGTTCCCCAAGCTTGCATACCCCATCACTCGCCTGACGCAGCAGATCATTCCGAAATCTGAACCGGAGGCTCCCACGGGCCCAGTCGAGCCATCGCCACATTCACAGCCAGATGAAGATGATCCACCGGTCATTTCCAGGCCACAGGACGTGCGGCCCATTGGAAGAGCGCTCCACATAGGCATCCAGGACACGTGGAGTGAATTGGAGCCTTTAGGTCGCCGGGTCATTTCCATCAAAACCCTACCGTACGACCCAGACAAGCCCAAGCGCAAACGAACGCCGCGCAAGAACAGGGTGGGAACCGGAAAGCGCAGCGGACAGGGAGAGGTACCACCAGGCTCGCTCAGCAGCGAAGACCAAGTTCGGATTGAAGACCGGTTTCGCGCGCTGGCAGAGTGCTTTGAGTTGATGGTTCAGAAAAAGCACTTGCTCTCGTTTGCGCACTATGGACTTGTGAACTCAGTGGAGACCCCGTCAGCCACCTACTGTGCAATGCCAGCCAACATAGGCGGGACAGACCGATCCTGGGCTTTTGTCGACGAGCGCCCCCGGATGTGCTGGGTCGTCGAATTGACCCGATCAGATGGACAACGGTTCTATTGGCTGGAAACCGAATCCAGGGGCGAAAAGCACCATCGGGCACTTCTCTTGCGAATGCAAGCTAACGCTTCTCTGCCTGCCGCCACCTTGGACACTCTCCTCAAGCAAGTGGTTCTTGGCAAAGGTGTCTGGAAAACTAAAAATCTCGCCCTCAACGACGACGCCTTCGCTACGTGCACCATCAATCACCGCTACCAGGACGGAATGGTCAAGCCTTCGCTCGTGCTGGACAAGATGGAGGAGCTCGCGGGTATACCTCGGTCCTGAGACTCATGCATTGAGTTTGTCCAGGTGGTACTGCACTGCCGCAGTGCTCAAATGATCCGAAGCCATACGTCCGGGAAACACCCAACTCTCACCGGATTCCTGTGCCGATGATGGCCTCGCTGCCATTTCACGCATCAGTGCGGCGACCTCCTGCGGGGCGTCGACCCACTCATCCTTCAAGAACACCTTTGCTCCTGACGCAGAGAGCGCCAACTGGTCCATGCGCAACTGAAGCACATGTTCAAGCCGGGCTCCAAACAGGATGGAGACAAGCTTCGCAATCAGCGGCAACCGTTCATGGCGGCGTATTACGTGCTCAAGACGGTCCTGAATCCTGCGTACCTCCCTGGCGCGATGCGCCGCTGTCGGTAGCTGGCCTGCCTTCTTCTGAATCTGAAGACGCAACGAGACTAAACCAGTTGCGCGAAGGTAGGAGACGAATGCGCTGGCCGAGGCCGTCGATCCTGGAGACTTTCTCAGGTACTGCTCCAGTGCGGTGTCGGACAGGTAGGCGGCACGGCTGACCTGGCTGTGTTGCAGAAGCTGTATTGCCACGTGCAGATAGACCTTGATGCTCCGCAGCGACAGCGGCTTTTCTTTGGCCTGCATGAAGCGATAAAACCCCCGCACATCCGACTCCCAAGACTTCCCTGCGACCTCCAGCAATTGACGCTCGATCAGCCGCTCGAGAGACGTTTGAAGCCGCTCGTGGTTGTTGGCAGTCAACAACCCAGTTTCGTTCATGTACTGCGCCAGAATGCCCATCGACCGGATTTCCTCTGTCGTGAACAGCTTCTGCAGGAATTTGTCGTCGATGTCGCCGCCAGTCACTGAAACGGCGTTGTCGATACGCATCAGAGCCTGTGCATAGCGAGCGAAGCCCGCAGCCACCTTGCTCTCCCGGCCACTGCCGTTGGCCCATCCCACGAAGGACAGTGTCAATTGCTGCGCCTGTTGATCGCTCATCAAATCAATTGCAGCTTGCGCCTTCACCCAATTGGCACGTTTGATGCCGCAAGCAAAGCAGCGTGCAGTGCCCGTTCCACCCACAGTGACCCCGCAGTCAGGACAGGCGTGAGTCGCGTCCAGGTTCTCGGCACATGCCTTGCACAATGGCTCGCGTGACAGCAGCATAAGAAACACGGTGCGGTGTTTTGAGCACTGCTTGCACGTCGCACAGGTCTGATCACGGACACACTGATCACACATGCGGCCGAGCGCTTCCATCCCACTGACCCGGGTAAGGCGCTGCGTGGGCTTCTCGCACACTTGGCAGGGTTTGGCCGATCGGAAGTACCTTGCGCACACGGCACATGCGGCTTGATCGCCGACACGCAGTGCCGCGCGAGGCGTAGGTTTTGCGCAGCGAAGGCACGTCTGATCCTTCAGCTTGCAACTGCGGCAGACAGGCCGCTCTTCAGCGCGATGGCTGCGCGCTGTGCCGCCACATATGTGACAAGTGCGGATAGGGAAAATCCGTGGATAGCAGTTCGAACAATAGCTGACGCCCAGATGCACGCGGTGCGCCTTTTGCATCCCACGCTCGCACTCTCCACACCTTCCTCTGGCAAGCTTCGTGCCCAGATATTCGCTGTCATTCATAGTTATTGAGATACGCGCGCTCGCGAGCGACGCGGCCAGCGCACCTTGCGTGCCAAATCAAGAAGCAACTGGGCGCGCACCTGAGGGTCGGTTGGCATCGAGGTCGACCGTTTGGGTTTCTCACGCACGTCGCGGGCTCGGTTGTATCCGCACCATACCAAGGCACCCCGTGAAGGGTGACATGCCAAGCGCATGATGCGGCCCTCCTGGCTGCGCAAGAGCTCAGCGCGCTCCCAAGTTCGCCAGTAACTCCAATGCTCACCTGCACGGGCGAATCGCGGATCACGTGCGGTGACTTCGCTCAGATGCCGATACAGGGCGCAGAGCGGCCCGGGTTTTCCTGCAAAAGCATCATTCCAAATTCTCTCAAGATGACCGTGCAACTCCAGATCGCACCCTGAGACAGAGAGCGACTCGCGTCCGCAGAGACTGGCAGCACACCGCCCACAGCGCGCCAACACCAGCTCATCATTGCTATAAGGTGTGAACGGCTTCCTGCACTCGGGACAGCAGTCCTGCAGAAGTAGTGAGTGCTCTGGACAAAACCAATTCGTGGCGATACGCCAATCCCTGCGGAGATATCGATCCGGGGCGCCTAGACACCTGCAGCAATACATCTGACCGTAGCGCTTGCGCGCCCACTGAACAAGGCCGACATAAGTGATCCAAGGCTCGAAGCCGATGGCTTGTACCGGGACACCGCACTGTGCAAGAAAGCTGTTGACTGTCATGGCGTCCAACTGGGCGCGCCCGATGCACAGACCTTCTGCAAACTTCTCCAAGAACGTCGCATTGACACTGCGATCAATATCACGCGACCAGACGTCCCGTGTCAAATCCATGGATTTCACGAAAGATGCTGGGTTGTGCGCGGCAGCCCAGGCACGCCTGGCCAGCAGCGATCCCAACAACTCGTCCGGGTGAGGCGCTAGCAGCGAATTAGATTGCACCATCGGTGCGCCCTCCATTGAGAAGGCGCTTGACGAGCTCGTCTATCGCTTTGTCTAGCAGGACGTAGGTAATCCGACTCTCACCTTCGCGCAGGGCCATCTCTGCGGCTGCCCGCACGATCGCACGCACAGATCCAATGGTGCGAGCAGACTTCGTATAGATCAGCTGGACCAGCTTGCCTTGGCTTAAACCAGATGGCTTGGGCAACGGAATGTACATCTCAAAGCTTGCCAGCAAGCGCTGGAAATCCGCATTGGCCTGCCACCTGGGCAAGGCAAGCTTCTGAAACCGGGTCATGAACTGGGGATCAGTGGCAAGCGCTCGCGTTACCTCCTGGGTGCCGCTGCAGACTACAGAAATATTGCGCGTGTTGGAGAGCCGCTTTAGCGCCGCCATGAACAATCGCTGATTGCGCGCAGTTCCATTGAGCATCGCGTGCAGCTCATCAATCACCAGGGTAGTTGTCTGGTGGGCGATCAACTCCTGCGAGACGACCGCCTCCAATCGCTCCGGCGCGGCATCGGGTCTGTGCGGAATGTCCAAGGCGGTAAGGATCGCGCTGAACAGGCGGCCCTCATCGGGCGCCGGCGGACACTCTGCCCACAACACCTTGGTGATGGGGTTTCCAGTCGCATCCAGAACCACCGGATTGCGATTTATAAGCTCGCTGGTCAACGAGGTCTTCCCGTTGTCGCTGTCTGCAATCACTGCTCGGCACGGTGGTCGCTGGACACGAGGATAGGTCACCACATCCGCAAGATCTCGCAAGATGGCCTCAGCGGCCGGATACTCAATGAATCGATCTTTGCGCACAAAGTGGAGGCGATCCTCCAGGGAGGACTGCAGCACCGCCTGAGCGTCGGAATGAAGATGCGCAAAATCCATTAGCTACGCGTACTAAAAGGAAGGACCGGCGCGTCGGAGAATCCAGAGAACATTTCCGAAGGGTCGGGCGCAGGGTTGACCCCACCCAGCATGCGATCCTCGATCTGCGAGCGATCGGGCAGCTTTGGCTTGGTAGTCTTTTTACCCGCCTGGCTCGATTTGCCTGACCGGGCAGCCTTTCTGGCCGCAGTGGTGGTAGCAACCGAAGCGGCCTCACGTTTCTTGGAGCGCTGGCGATAGCCGGCCTTGGCTTCCGTGTCTTCCATCGCCTTGCCTGCTGCGTCATCGCGCGACCTCAGAGCAGAGAACTCCTCGCCAGTCAGCTGGTTCTCGTAGTCGGTATCAGGCTGAAGAGGGAACTGAGGAATCCTGTAGTACTGCCTTGTTTGCGGATCGAGAAACCAGATCGCATCACGGTGCCTCGGGTGCTCCTTGATAACGAACTTCTTTTTTTTGCCTGTTTTTAGATCGACGTAGTTGATCCAGGGAATCAAAACTTCTGAGAAGTAGTCGGCCTTGTTGATACGGATCCCTGTGGGGCTTACGACCCGCGTATCCTGCGGCAGGAAATCGAAGATCAGTTTTTCCGGATCAGTGATTAGTTGGGGAAATCCGCAGGCTGGGGTTTTGCTCGTACCGAGGATTGCTTCTTCCCAAGCTTTGATCGGAGGCTTCCTCAACGCGCCATGCTTGCTCACGTGGTAATGGTTGACGATCCAGTCGGCGATCTCGACTTCCAGTTCACGCAGTGTGTAGGCAGACTTCTTTTTGGAGTCATAGTCGCCTCGCTTTTGCGGATTCGAAAACGTCGTTCCAGGCTTCTTCTGAAGCATCATGTTGACGTTACCGATCATCCGTTCTATGTGGCCCCCATAGCGAGGAGTTTTGACACGGCGAAACTCAGTGTCAATGCGCTGCTCATGGCAAGCATGCTCTAGAACCGCGCCACGAAACTCTTTGGCGTTGTCACAGTGCACCTTGTGGATCTTGCCCTGAACTGGCCAGGAACCGCTCAGATCTAGCTCCGCAAGGTAATCCTTTTTGGACAACATGCCCATCGCAAGCGCCATGCCGGCTGACGTCGAGTTGGGCGTCGACATGCTCAAGTAGAAGCCCACGATCATGCGGGTATAGACGTCGATGACCAGCGTCAGCCAGGGTCGTCCCCAGGGTTCACGCGTATCCGAATAGACGACAGTCATGTCCAAATGGACATGGTCGATCTGCACGACACCGAGAACATTCCTGGTGGGGGGAAACTCGCCGGGCGTGGGCGTGAACTTGTCGGCCTCCTGCGAGAAACCTCTTGCTCTGTGAACCTCTTTAGCCGGTATCTTTTTGATCCGGTTCCGCACTGAATTTATATGCGGCAGCTTGATCTTTTCAGCCTTGCATCTCTCATCAAGCTCCTGAAACACATCCACTACTTTGAGCTTCTGGTCCTGAAGATAGAACTCGTTGATGATGTCTCGGATCATCTCTTCTACCCGCTCGGGTAGGCGCGGGCCCTTCGGACCTCGTTGCCCTGGGATAAGCCCTACAAGGGAGCCCGCATGTTCGTAGTCTTTGATGAGCCGATAGACCGAGGCGATGCTCAGAGCCATCGTCGCAGCGACGCGTGCCACGTCATCGCGCGTTCGCGAGTCCTTGCCTATCAGCTCGTTAAGCTGCTCCAAGCGCTTTTTTGCCAAGTCCTGCTCTGCTTTGGAGAATGCAGCGAGCGCCGGCAGCGGCTCAGCCTTCGCGGCTGAAGACTCGAGAACAGTGTTGGGATGTCTCAAATGGTCCAGCAGGACACTTTCTGTACGACCATTCTGCGCGTGCTGAACGATCACCCGATCGAGTGACAGCACGGCGCATACACGATGCAACTCGTTTTTGTAGGCAACCGCGGCACCGGGTCTCACATCGAATGCTGTGACGGTCTCAGTTGGTATCTGAGTCATCTATGAGTACCTCCTCGAACCAGATTTCTGACGCCATGTTGAGCGGAAAAGCTAGGTTGACACCTATGTATCCCATGGTGAGGAGACGCCACATCACCCCCACAGCCATTGCGCGGTTCTCAAAGTCCTGGAATGCAGCTGCGAGCAGAACTCCTGGAGTCGTGACCTGCAGCTCCTCCAGCGTTTCCAGCAATCGAAGGCCCAAGCCGGCTTTGTCGTCGTAGGTGCGAAAGCCACGAAGAAAAGTGACGTTATCGAGGTAGGGGCCTCGAATCTGTCGCTCAGTCACGACCCGGAAGCTCCAACCTCGGGAGCGACACAACTGCCTCGCTGCCCTGAACCCAAACTCCAGTTCACTCCAGCGATCCCTCAACTCTTCACGGTACTTGATCTCATACAACCCCGGACGGCGCCTTCCGCGCCCGTCCTCAGAACGGAATTTCAGAAGAAAGTCAACTGTGTACCGGCGCAGCCGACCGTTACCAACTCGATACCGAATGCACAACGGCTGGCTGATGATCGTGTCGACCTCGCTATCAAAGTCTGCCAAGTAGGCGAAGTCGCGCTCAAGAGTGCTTTCATACGGCACGGTTTCGCCCGATGCTTGGGCTCGCCCCGTCACGGAGCGATAGCTCCTCGGAATCTTGCGCACACCCTTTTCTGATTCAGTCACATCAATTATTGTAATTTCGCGATCAGTCATAGAAAATTGTGTAGCCAGTCTCATCAGCCAATAGTGTATCAAGGCGTCAGCTTTAGGGAAACGCACAGAATAAGTCTCATAAATTATTGTAATCGACAGGGTTCGCCGCCGCAGCCCGGAGAAATATCGCTGGCCCACCATGGGGTGCTGTTTCTGGATGAGATGCCGGAATTTCCCCGCGCCGCCCTGGAGGCCCTGCGCGAGCCGCTGGAAACCGGGCGCGTCACCATTGCACGGGCGGCACGGCGCGCAGAATTTCCGGCCAGCTTCCAATTGGTGGCGGCCATGAACCCGTGCCCCTGCGGTTTTCTGGGGTCGGCGCAGCGCGCCTGCCGCTGCACACCCGACCAGGTGGCACGCTACCAGGGCAAGCTCAGCGGCCCGCTGCTCGACCGCATCGACCTGCATGTGGAGGTGCCCGCCCTGCCCGCCAGCGACCTGCTGGACGCGCCGCCGGGTGAGGCCAGCGCCGCCGTGCGCGAGCGCGTGGTCCGCGCCCGCCAGGCCGCCATCACCCGCCAGGGCAAAACCAACCAGGCGCTGCAGGGTCAGGAAATCGACACCCACACCGCACTGGAGCCCGCCGCCACGCAGTTTCTGCAGACCGCTGCGGCGCGCCTGGGCTGGTCGGCCCGCAGCACGCACCGCACGCTGAAGGTGGCGCGCACCATTGCCGACCTGGCGGGCACCGCCAGCACCCAGGCGGCGCATGTGGCCGAGGCCGTGCAATACCGGCGCGTGCTGCGCGGGCCCGCGGGCTGATTCCTTGCAGCAACACCCTCACTGCATTGCTATGACAACTCACACACCCAGATACTGCCGCCGCACCGCCGGGTCGGCTACCAGCGCCGCCATGCTGCTGTGGTGGCGGATCTGGCCCTTTTCCAGCACATAGGCGCGGTCGGCCACCGCTTCGGCAAAGTGCAGGTTCTGCTCGGACAGCAGCACGCTCACGCCCTGGGCCTTGAGCTGGCGGATGGTGCGGGCCATCTGCTCGACGATCAGCGGCGCCACGCCTTCGGACGGCTCATCGAGCAGCACCAGCAGCGGCTGGCCCATGAGGGTGCGCGCCACGGTGAGCATCTGCTGCTCGCCGCCGCTCATGCGCCCGCCGGGCCGGTGGGGCATTTCGCCCAGGTTGGGAAACAGCGCAAACAGGCGCTCGGGCGTCCAGTGCGGCGCGGCGCTGCCGTCGGGCCAGTGGCGCGCGCCCTGGCGCCCCACCTCCAGGTTGTCGAGCACGCTCAGGTCGGTGAAGATGCGCCGGTCTTCGGGCACATAGCCGAGGCCCATGCGCGCCACCTGGTAGGGCGCGCTGCGCGCGATGTCGCGCCCCAGAAAGCGCAGCTGGCCACCAGGTTGAACGTGCCGGCGCACCTCCAGCCCCACGATGGCCTTGAGCGTGGTGGACTTACCGGCGCCGTTGCGCCCCATCAGCGCCACGACCTCGCCGCGCGCTACCTGCAGGTCCACGCCAAACAGCACCTGCGCGGCGCCATACCAGGCGGAAAGGCCCTGCACCTCCAGCAAGGGCGAGAGCACAGCGGCCGTCACGCCGGGCTCCCGGCCGCCGCTGCCTGGCCGAACATGCTGCCGCTGCCCAGGTACACCTCCTGCACCCGGGCGTTGTCGCGAATGGCCTGCGGGGAGCCCTCGGCCAGCAAGCGCCCGCGCGCCAGCACCATCACGCGGTCGGCGTGGGCAAACACCACATCCATGCTGTGCTCGGTGAACAACACGCCCATGGCGCGCTCGCGCGCGAGTTGCTGCGTGAGCGCCATCAGCGCCAGACGCTCGGCCGGCCCCATGCCGGCCGTGGGTTCGTCCATCAGCAGCAGCCGGGGCGCATGGGCCAGCGCCATGGCCAGTTCCACCCGCTTGACGTCGCCATAGGCCAGCGTGCTGCAGGGGCGCGCTGCCTGGGCCTGCATACCCACCTGCGCCAGCAGGGCCAGCGCATCGTCACGCCGGTGGTCCTGCGCGCGATGCCAGAACGAGAACAGGCGCCGGTCGGCCGACAGCAGGGCCATCTGCACGTTTTCCAGCACGGTGAGCGAGGCAAAGGTTTCGGCGATCTGGAAGGTGCGGCCCACGCCGTGGCGCCAGATGGCGCGCGGCGGCAGGCCGGCAATGTCCACGCCCGCCAACCGGATGCGGCCCGCATCGGGCCGCAGCTGGCCGCCCACCATGTTGAACGTGGTGGACTTGCCCGCGCCGTTGGGGCCGATCAGCGCCAGCATCTCACCCGGCGCCAGCGTGAAATCCACACCATCGACCGCGTGCACGCCGCCAAAGGCCTTGCGCAGGCCGGTCACCTGCAGCAGCGGGGGCGATGGGCTCATGGCGCGCTCCTGCGGCGGGCCTGCCAGCGCAGGGCCAGCTGCCGGGCAAAGCCCGCCAGCCCCTGCGGGAACATGAGCACCAGCGCCAGCATGGTGCCGCCCAGCACGGCGCGCCAGTAGTCGGTGTTGCGCGCCACGGTGTCGTGCAGCCAGGTGAAGGTGGCCGCGCCCACCCAGGGGCCCGCCAGCGTCTGCACGCCGCCCAGCAGCACCATCACCAGGCCGTCCACCGACTTGCCCACCGACAGGCTTTCGGGCGAAATGCTGCCCTTGGAAAACACATACAAGGCCCCGGCCAGGCCGGCCAGCACGCCGGCCAGCACAAACGCCGCCCACTGCAGGCGCCGCCCATCCATGCCGATGGCGTCCGCCCGCAGGGCCGAGTCGCGCACCGCGCGCAACGCATAGCCAAACGGCGCCAGCAGCACGCGCCGCAGCAGCAGCACACCCGCTGCCACCAAGGCCAGCGTCAGCAGGTAATAGGCCTGCTGGCTGGCCAGCCAGGGTGCGGGCCACACACCGGCCAGGCCGTTGCTGCCGCCGGTGACCGCATCCCACTGGTAGCACAACGCCCAGGTGATCTGCGCGAACGCCAGCGTGAGCATGGTGAGGTAAACGCCCGACAGCCGCACACAGAACCAGCCATAGACCAGCGCCCCCATGCCCGCCGCCAGCGGTGCCAGCAGCAAGGCCAGCTCCATAGGCACCGCGGCCGATTGCACCAGCAGCGCCGCCGCATAGGCCCCCAGCCCGAAGTAGGCGGCATGGCCGAACGAGTGCATGCCCGCCGGCCCCATGAGGAAATGCAGGCTGGAGGCAAAGAGCACCGCCACCAGCAGGTCCACCAGCAGCACCGGCGCATAGGGCCAGGCACCCGCCAGCAGCGGCACCATGGCCAGCGCGGCCAGAAGGGCCCAGCCAGCCCATTGCACGCCCCGGCTGGCAGGGTGCAGCGGCGCCTCGGCCATGCCCGCCGCGCGCACCAGCGGCTGCGGCCGCCCCAGCAGACCCCAGGGCCGCCACACCAGCACCACGGCCATGACCAGGAACTCCACCACCAGCGTCATCTTGGACAGCGACAGGCTGATGCCCCCCACCTCCACCAGTCCGGCCCACACGCACACCGCCTTGAGCTCGGCAATCAGCAGCGCCGCCACGAATGCGCCGGGGATCGAGCCCATGCCGCCGACCACCACGACCACGAAGGCCGCGCCGATGGTGTTCAGGTCCATGTCGAGCTGGGCGGGCTCGCGTGGCAGCTGCAGCGCGCCCGCCAGGCCCGCCAGCAAGGCACCCAGCGCAAACACCCCCGTGAACAGCCAGGCCTGGTTGACGCCCAGGGCGCCCACCATGCCGCGGTCCTGCGTGGCCGCGCGCACCAGCGTGCCCCAGCGCGTGCGGTGCAGGCCCAGCCACAGCAGGCCCAGCACCAGCGGACCCACGGCCATCAGGAACAGGTCGTAGGTCGGAAACTGCCGCCCGAGAATGTCCACCGCCCCCTCCAGCCCTGGGGCGCGCGGCCCGAAAAGCTCTTCCGGGCCCCAGGCCCACAGCACGGCATCCTTGATCACCAGCACCAGCGCGAAGGTGGCCAGCAGCTGAAACAGCTCGGGCGCGCGGTAGATGCGGCGCAGCAGCACCACCTCCACCAGCGCCCCCAGGGCCGCCGTGGCCAGCGGGGCCAGCAGCAGGGCCGGCCAGAAACCGATCATGGCGCCCAGGCGTTCCACCAGCGAATAGGCCAGGTAGATGCCCAGCATGAAGAACGAACCGTGGGCGAAGTTGACGATGCGCATGACCCCGAAGATCAGCGACAGCCCCGCCGCCACCAGAAACAGCGACGAGGCCGAGGCCAGCCCGTTGAGCAACTGCACCAGCAGGCCGGAAAAACTCATGCGCACAAACCCGGGCGGTGCAGGGGCGTGGCCTGGTGCATGTCAGTTGGCTGCGCGCAGTTTCCGGACCTCGTCGGCCGATGGCTGAAAGCGCGCACCGTCGAGGTAGCGGAAATCCGCCATCACGCCCGCGCCATTTTGCAGGCGCGTACGGCCCACGAAGGTGCCCATGGTGGACTGGTGGTCTTCGGGCCGGTAGCGGATGGTGCCGAACGGCGACGCCACCTCCAGCCCCTTGAAGGCGGCGATCAGCTTTTCCGTATCGCTGCCGCCGGCCTTGCGCAAGCCCGCGGCCAGCGACTGGATGGCCGTGTAGCCCACCACCGAGCCCAGGCGGGGGTGGTCGTTGAAGCGCTCCTTGTAGGCTTTCAGAAATGCCTGGTGCTCGACGGTCTGGATGGCATACCAGGGATAGCCCGTGACGACCCAGCCCACCGGGGCCTCGCCCTTGAGCGGGTCCAGGTATTCAGGCTCGCCGGTCAGCAGGCTCACCACCTCGCGCCCCTTGAACAGGCCGCGGGTGTTGCCCTCGCGCACCAGCCGGGCCAGGTCGGCGGCGAACAGCACGTTGAAGATGGCGTCGGGCCTGGCATCGGCCAGGGCCTGCACCACGCTGCCGGCGTCCACCTTGCCCAGGGGCGGCGCCTGCTCGGCGACAAACTCCACGTCGGGCTGGGCGGCCTTGAGCAGCTTCTTGAAGGTGGCCGCCGCCGACTGGCCGTATTCATAGTTGGGATAGACGATGGCCCAGCGTTTTTTCTTCAGCGCCGCGGCCTCGGGCACGAGCATGGCCACCTGCATGTAGGTGGAAGCGCGCAGGCGGAAGGTGTAGCGGTTGCCGTTTTCCCAGACGATCTTGTCGGTCAGCGGCTCGGCCGCCAGGAAGAAAACCTTTTTCTGCCGCGCAAAGTCGGTCAGGGCCAGCCCCACATGCGACAGGAAGCTGCCCATGAGCACATCCACCTTTTCGCGCGCCAGCAGCTCGTCGGCGGCCCGCACGGCGTCGCCGGGGTTGCCGTTGTCGTCGCGCACCACCAGCTCCAGCTTGCGGCCCTGGATGCCGCCGGCGCCGTTGATCTCGGCCACGGCCAGCTCCATCCCCTTCTTGTAAGGGGCCAGGAAGGCGGGCTGGGCCTTGTAGCTGTTGATTTCACCGATCCGGATCGCGCCCTGCGCATGCACCGCACCGGCGGTACATGCCAGCCCGGCCACCAACAGGGCCCGACGGGCGACGGAGAAGCTGCGCATGGGGGTTCCTTTGTCCAACATCATGACGGTCGAAGACTCAAAATGTACCGCCCATCCCATTTGCCGGACAATGCACGGGTTTGCCCGCCAGTCCGGGGTGCCCGCCAGGCCTCGCCACGCCAGCACCGCCACCGCCCTGACAGGCTGAGACCGCCCCCCGTCGGGGCCTTGTTTTTTCATTCCTGCAAGAAAACCATGAGTGCATTTCTCGAAGAACGCGTTCTGACCGTTCACCACTGGACCGACCGGCTTTTCAGCTTCACCACCACCCGCGACCCGGCGCTGCGCTTTTCCAACGGGCACTTCACCATGATCGGCCTGAAGGTGAACGACAAGCCGCTGCTGCGTGCCTACAGCATCGTCAGCGCCAACTACGAAGAGCACCTGGAGTTCCTGAGCATCAAGGTGCCCGACGGCCCGCTGACCTCGCGCCTGCAGCACATCCAGGTGGGCGACACCATCGTGGTCGGCAAGAAGCCCACCGGCACCCTGCTGATCGACTACCTGCTGCCGGCCAAGCGCCTGTACATGCTGTCCACCGGCACGGGCCTGGCGCCGTTCATGAGCGTGATCCGCGACCCGGAAACCTATGAGAAGTTCGAAGAGGTGGTCCTGGTGCACGGCGTGCGCCAGGTGGCCGAGCTGGCCTACCACGACTACATCACCCAGGAGCTGCCCCAGCACGAGTTCCTGGGCGAGCTGGTGAGCAAGCAGCTCAAGTACTACCCCACGGTGACGCGCGAGCCGTTTCGCAACCAGGGCCGCATCAACGATCTGATCGAAAGCGGCAAGCTGTTCACCGACCTCGGCATCCCGGCGCTGAACCCGCTGGAAGACCGCGTGATGCTGTGCGGCAGCCCCGAAATGCTGGCCTCGCTCAAGCACATCCTGGAGCACCGCGATTTCGAGGAAGGCAACACCACCAAGCCCGGCGACTTCGTGATCGAGCGCGCCTTCGTCGAGAAATAAGCCCGCTGCAAGTCGGCAGGCAGCGCTGGTCTGGTGCCCAACGCACCGTCAGGCTTTAGAGCCTGTTCGCGATCTCCCAGGGGTCGCGCAGCGGTCTTTGCGCGATGGGATGCAAGGCGCGGTGTGCAGTGGATAGCCCGGCTATCCACAAGCGCCGCAACGCCGCAGACCGCCCGCGAAGACCGCTGCCCGAAGGGTTGGAGCGAAATCGGGCGCTTGGACGCCCCGGCCGCTTGCATGGGCACGAGCCCATGCGGCGCACCCGAAGCATCCACTCATCCCGATTGCGCTCCAACGCGATCCCCTGCGAGATCGTGAACAGGCTCTTAGACCAGCTCGAACCCATTGCCTTGCAAGCGCACCGGCGCGCCTTCGGGCACGGGCTGCGAGCGGGTGAAGCGTCGCACCGAGCCATCGTCCATGCGCACGCGCACCTCGTACACCGTCTGGGTGCGCGTGCGCTGCTCTACCGTGTGGCCCACGTAGCCACCGCCCACGGCGCCCAGCACCGTGGCGGCCGTGCGGCCGGAGCCCTTGCCCACCTGGTTGCCCAGCACGCCGCCCAGCACACCGCCGGCGACCGCGCCCAGGCCCGTGGCGGGAGCGGCCTGCTGCACCGCCTGCACGGATTCGATGCGACCGCACACCGTGCACACCGGGGCCAGGGCGACTTCCTGGCGCGCAGGGGTTTCGCCATACCGCGCGGGCTGGGGCGCCTGCGGGTGGACTCGGGCCGCGGCGCGTTGCCCGATGGGTGCTGCAGGCACCTGATTTGCTACATATGCAGGAGCTATTGGCGCTTTCTGGTCCAGCGCTACAGGTCTTTTTTCCTCAATGATCTCGTTGTCTGGCGTGCGCGTCGCAGGCGCCACCCTGGCCGCGCCTTCGGCCACCGCGTCCGGGCGCTGCTGCGCCACCAGCGTTGCGCCCAGCGCCAGCACACACAGGCCCAGGGCGACAATGGCGGCCCACAGCCATTTCAGGGGTACGCCACCGGGGGTTGCGGCCAAAGGGGCCTGGGGAGCAGCGGAAGTGGTGGGTTGCATGTTTTTGCCTTTCTCAACAGATCGAATACAGCCTCTGCGACAGCGCTCGCAGGTCTGCCCTGAAGTTACACACTGCACCGGCAGGAATGGATGCCAGCCCTGTAAGCGGGGGTAAGAGCCTTCAGCAATTTCTCATTGCCGCGCGGGGGAACCCAGCGCCTCTTCACAGGCGCGCGCACGGCCGGCAGACAACCGCAGCGCCGCCAGTGCGGGCCGGCAAGGGTTCAGGCCATTCATGCCGGCAAGGTTACCCAGGCGCTGCCCGCTTGCCCATCGGACAAACGGTGCAATCCGGGTAGTCCGGCTCCCACAGCCTTACACTCGGCCTGCCTTTGGACAGGCAAGAAGACAGGACACCATTTATGCAGATTCGCTGCGCACTGGTCGGCATGCCCGGCTCGGGCAAATCCACCGTCGGCCGGCAGCTGGCCCACCGGGCCGGGGTGCCCTTCATCGACCTGGACCACCGACTGGAGCGGACCATCGGCACCACCATCCGCCACTTCTTCGAGGTGGAGGGCGAAGCGCGATTTCGCGACCTCGAATCGCAGCTGCTGGCCGAGGTGGCGCAGCAGCCCGGCGGCCTGGTGCTATCCACCGGCGGCGGCGCCGTGCTGCGCCCCGAAAACCGCGAGGTGCTGCGCCAGTTTGGCAACGTGCTGTATTTGCGCGCATCGCCCGAAGAAATCTACAAGCGCGTCAAGCACGACAAGACACGCCCGCTGCTGCAGGGCGGCAACCCCCTGGAGAAGTTGCGCGAACTCCATGCCCAGCGCGACCCCCTGTACCGCGAAACCGCGCACTACGTGATCGAGACGGGGCGCCCCTCGGTGAGCACCCTGGTCAACATGGTGATGATGCAGTTGGAGATGGCGCCAGGCGCCGCCGCTGCGCTCCCGGCTGCGCAGGCCTGACGGAGATTGGCTGCACCCACGCTGGCAAGACACACCGGGTGTCGGCCGCCGCGCTTTCTTCGTTGCCGGCATGCGCAGCCAACCGGTACCCCGCAGACAAACACAGGGCCCCCATGTGGGGCCTTGCTGATTTCAGGGCCCTTTGGCAGTGAACGTTTGATGCAAAAACGCCAGCAGCTCGTTATTTCATCGCATCACAAATTCGGGGCCAGCAGCCTTGCCAGCGCCGCCTCGTCCATGCCCCGGCGCTCGGCCATGTCGTGCAGCTGGTCTTCGCCGATCTTGCCCACGTTGAAGTACACGGCATCGGGGTGGCCGATGTAGAAGCCGCTCACGCTGGCGGCGGGCATCATGGCCAGGCTTTCGGTCAGGGTCATGCCGATCTCTTCGGCGTTGAGCACGCGGAACAGATCGGTCTTGGCGCTGTGGTCGGGGCAGGCGGGGTAACCGGGTGCGGGGCGGATGCCGTGGTACTTCTCGGCAATCATGTCCTCGTTGCTCAGCGCCTCATCGCTGGCATAGCCCCACAGGTCGGTGCGCACGCGCTGGTGCAGGCATTCGGCAAAGGCCTCGGCCAGGCGGTCGGCCAGGCTCTTGAACAGGATGGCCGAGTAGTCGTCCAGCGCGTCGATGAAGGCCTTTTCCTTCTTCTCGATCCCGAGGCCCGCCGTCACCGCGAACAGGCCCGCGTAGTCGGCAATGCCGCTGCTCTTGGGCGCCACGAAGTCGGCCAGGCAGCGGCTGGGCCGGGTCACGCCGTCGATCACATGCTTTTCGGTCTGCTGGCGCAGGCCGTACCAGGTCATGGCGACTTCGGTGCGGGTGTCGTCGGTGTAGAACTCGATGTCGTCGTCGTTCACGCTGTTGGCGGGCAGCAGGGCCATCACGCCGCTGGCTGTAAGCCAGCGGCCTTCGATGATTTTCTTGAGCATGGCCTGGCCGTCGGCAAACACGCGCGCGGCTTCCACGCCCACCACCTCGTCCGTCAGGATGGCGGGGTACGGGCCAGCCAGGTCCCAGGTCTGGAAGAACGGGCCCCAATCGATGTATTTCGCCAGTTCGGCCAGGTCGAAGTTCTGGAACACCCGGCGGCCCAGGGCACGCGGCACGGCGGGCTGCCAGGCCTGCCAGGCCATGGGCGTCTTGTTGGCGCGGGCCTTGGGCAGGGGCCACAGCGGCACCTGCTTCTTGTTGGCGTGCTGGGTGCGCACCTTGTCATAGTCGGCGTTGATTTCCTGCACATAGCTCTCGACGCCGTCACCGAGCAGGCTTTGCGCCACGCTCACGCTGCGCGAGGCGTCGGGCACATAGACCACGGGGCCCTCGTAGTGCGGCGCGATCTTGACGGCCGTGTGCACGCGCGAACAGGTAGCGCCGCCGATCAGCAGCGGGATTTTCTTGATGCGGAAATGCTCGTCCTTCTGCATCTCGCCAGCCACGTACTGCATTTCTTCGAGGCTGGGCGTGATCAGGCCCGACAGGCCCACGATGTCCGCGCCCTCGACCTTGGCGCGCGCCAGGATCTCGTGGCAGGGCACCATCACGCCCATGTTCACCACCTCGAAGTTGTTGCACTGCAGGACCACGGTGACGATGTTCTTGCCGATGTCGTGCACATCGCCCTTCACCGTGGCGATGACGATCTTGCCCTTGCTGCGCACGTCGCGCCCGGCCAGTTCATCCTGGCGCTTTTCTTCCTCGATGTAGGGGATGAGGTGGGCTACCGCGAGCTTCATCACGCGGGCGCTTTTCACCACCTGGGGCAGGAACATCTTGCCGGCACCGAACAGGTCGCCCACGATGTTCATGCCGTCCATCAGCGGGCCTTCGATCACATGCAGCGGGCGCCCGCCCCGGGCCAGGATCTGCTGGTAGGCCTCTTCGGTGTCTTCGGTGATGAAGTCGGTGATGCCATGCACCAGCGCGTGGCTCAGGCGCTCGCCCACGGTCTTCGGATGCTCGGGCGTGCCGCGCCATTCGAGCTTCCTGCTCTCGTCCTTGGCGCCGCTCTTGGCGGTCTCGGCAATCTCGACCAGGCGTTCGCCGGCATCAGGGCGGCGGTTGAGCACCACATCTTCCACGCGCTCGCGCAGGGTGGGTTCCAGGTCGTCATAGACGCCCACCATGCCCGCGTTGACGATGCCCATGTCCATGCCGGCCTTGATGGCGTGGTACAGGAACACGGTGTGGATGGCTTCGCGCACCGGGTCGTTGCCGCGGAAGCTGAAGCTCACGTTGGACACGCCACCCGACACCTTGGCGCCGGGCAGGTGCTGCTTGATCCAGCGCGTGGCCTCGATGAAATCGACCGCGTAGTTGTTGTGCTCTTCGATGCCGGTGGCCACGGCGAAGATGTTGGGGTCGAAGATGATGTCTTCGGGCGCAAAGCCCACTTCGTCCACCAGGATGCGGTAGGCGCGCTCGCAGATCTCGATCTTGCGCGCATAGGTGTCGGCCTGGCCCTGCTCGTCGAAGGCCATGACCACGGCAGCGGCGCCGTAGCGCTTCACAAGGCGCGCCTCGTGCTTGAACTTCTCCACGCCCTCTTTCATGCTGATCGAGTTCACGATGCCCTTGCCCTGGATGCAGCGCAACCCGGCCTCGATCACCTCCCACTTGGAGCTGTCCACCATGATGGGCACGCGCGCGATGTCGGGCTCGGACGCGATCAGCTGCAGAAAGCGCACCATGGCAGCCTTGCTGTCGAGCATGGCCTCGTCCATGTTGATGTCGATGACCTGGGCGCCGTTTTCCACCTGCTGGCGCGCCACGGCCAGGGCCTCTTCGTACTGGCCGTTCAGGATCATGCGGGCAAACGCCTTGGAGCCCGTGACGTTGGTACGCTCGCCGATGTTGACGAACAGCGTGCCCTCGCCGATGGAGACGGGCTCCAGGCCGGACAGCTTCATGGGAGAAATGGGAGGCATATGGGTGTGGCTCATCACTAACGATCTAATGGGATGAGCGTCGTTGCATCGCAGCGCGCTGGCAAGCCTCGCGACCCGGGCCGCTGCAACGCTCCTTGCCAGCGCAAACCCGTGATTTTACGAAACCAACCAAGGCATGGACATTTGCCACAATCACCACCAATGACTATTGCCCCCATCCTGCGCGGACCAGCAGAACCGGACCTGCTGCGCGACGAAGTCCTGGCAGACGTTTTTGAAGCCACGGCCACCCGCACCCCGTCCACCATGGCGCTGATTTTTGGCGAGCGCCAGGTCACCTATGGCGAGCTGAACACGCTGGCCGACATGGCCGCGCACCGCCTGATCGAGGCGGGCGTGCGGCCCGGCAACATGGTGGGCCTGTGGCTGCCACGCGGCATCGAATTGCTGGTGCTGCAGCTGGCCATCGCCAAGACGGGTGCGGCCTGGCTGCCGTTTGATGCCGATACGCCGCCCGAGCGCATCGCCACCTGCCTGGCAGACGCCAGCGCTGTTGCGCTATTGATTGCAGAGCAACAGAGCCATGCCATTGCTGCGCACGGTGGCATTTCGTGCCCGGCGTACACGGAACAAACGCTGCTGGCAGCCCTGCCCGCGCTGCAGCATGGCACTGCGCTGCGCCGCCGCGAGGGCGCGCGGCCCAGCCACACGGCGTACGTGATCTACACCAGCGGCTCCACCGGCAAGCCCAAGGGCATTGCCATCACCCAGCGCAGCATTTGCCACTTTCTGCGCAGCGAAAACACGCGCCTGGGGGTCCGCGAAGGCGACCTGGTGTACCAGGGCTTCTCCGTGGCGTTCGACATGTCGTTCGAGGAGATATGGATCAGCTACCTGGTGGGCGCCACGCTGTGGATCGCCCCCCGGGAGGTTGCAAGCGACCCCGAGGCGCTGCCGCGTGCGCTCCGGGACAACGGCGTCACCGTGCTGCACGCCGTGCCCACGCTGCTGGCGCTGTTTGCGCACGACGTGGCCAGCCTGCGCACCATCAACCTGGGCGGCGAGATGTGCCCGCAATCGCTGGTCGAGCGCTGGGCTGCGCCGGGGCGACAGGTGTTCAACACCTACGGCCCCACCGAAGCGACGGTTTCCGCGAGCCTGGCGGAACTCCGACGCGGCGAGCCCGTGACGATCGGCCAGGCGCTGCCCAACTACGGGTTGATGGTCATCGAGGTGATCGACCCGGACAGCGTGGTGGACGGCCAGCTGCCGCCGCTCAAGATCCTGCCGTTTGGCGAGACGGGGGAGCTGTGCATCACCGGCCCCGGTGTGGCCGCCGGCTACCTGGGGCGCCCCGATCTGACGGCCGAAAAATTCCTGCCCAATCCCTGGGCCACGGGCGAGCATGACCAGCGCCTGTACCGCACGGGCGACCTGGCGCGCGTGGAAAACGGCCAGATGCAATGCCTGGGCCGCGCCGACGACCAGGTGAAGATTCGCGGCTTTCGCGTGGAGCTGGGCGAAATCGAAGCGGTGCTGGCACAACAGCCCGGCGTCGGGACCACGGCGGTGCTGCTGCGGCGCGACGATGGCCTGGACCAGTTGGTCGCTTTTTACGTGCCCTCGGGCGAGCCGCCCACCCCATCGGCACTGCGCCACGGTCTGGCCGAGAAACTGCCACCCTACATGGTGCCGGGGCGCTTCGAGGCGCTGCCGGCCATGCCGCGCCTGCCCTCCGGCAAGATCGACCGCAAAGCCCTCAAGGCCCAGCCGCTGGCCGCCGCCGCTTCTGACGAAGGCGGGGACACCCCGGAAACCCCGGCCGAAGAAGCCCTGTTCGCGGCCATCGCCACACTGTTCCCTGGCCAACCGGTGCGCCGCGGCATGGACTTTTTCAATGACCTGGGCGGTCATTCGCTGCTGGCGGCACGCCTGACCTCCGCGCTGCGCGCCGACGCGCGCTTCGGCCAGGCCACGGTGCGCGACATCTACCAGCACCGCCGCATCGGCGCCATCGCCCAGGCGCTGCAAATGGGCATGACGGCCCCCGGCGCGACACCTGAGCGCCCCTTCACCACGCACAGCCCATGGCGGCGCTGGCGCTGCGGCATCGCGCAAGCCCTGGCGCTGCCGCCGCTCATCACGCTGAAGATGGCCCAGTGGCTCGCGCCCTTCTTCATGTACCACTTCTACACGGGCGATCCCAGCGACTCGATTGCGCTTGCCATCGCCATGTCGCTGTTGGCTTTTGTCCTGGCCACGCTGGCCGAGTTTGCGGTGGCCTGGGCGGGCAAATGGCTGATTGCCGGGCGGCTCAAGCCCGGACGCTATCCGCTGTGGGGCCTGACCTACTACCGCTGGTGGTTGACCGACAGGCTGCTGGAGGGAATTCCCGTTTACATGCTCAACGGCTCATCGCTCTACGCGGCGTGGCTGCGCGCTCTGGGCGCAAAGATTGGCCCGGAGGTCAACCTGGGTGCGCTCACCGTGCGCGCACCCGAACTGCTGTCGATTGGCGCGGGTACGAGCATCGGCAACGCCGTGAACCTGGAGAACGCCCGCGTTGAAGGCGGCTGGCTGCTGCTCGGAAGCATTGACATTGGCGCAAACGCCTGCATCGGCTCTTACTCGGTGGTGGAAGGCAATGTGCGCATCGAGGACTATGCCCATGTCGATGGCCAGTCGGCCCTGGCCAGCGGCACCACCGTGCCTGCGGCACGTATCTGGAGCGGCTCCCCGGCGCGTGACCGGGGAGCGTTCGACGCTGGCCAACAAGCGCCACGCCCACCCGTGAGCGGCCAGCGCCTGGCGTGGGAGTCGGCTGCCTTCGCGCTCGGCTCACTGTTTGTCGCCGTCGTCTTCTTTTTTCCGGTCTTCCCCACTTTCTTGCTGATCGACTGGCTGGACGTGGACGCCATCTCCGTGCGCCCCCTGCTGGAGACGGGCACCATTGACGCCACCACCGCCTTTGTGCTGCGCTTCATCAAGTTCTTTGCCCTGTCGCTGCCTGCCACCGTGGTGCTCATCACCGCCACCGCGCTGATTTCTGCCGGCATCCGCTGGGCCTTTTTGCCCAGCATGAAGGCCGGTACCTGGCCAGTGCACAGCAACCGTTACCTCGCCAAATGGCTAGTGAACCAGATTCAGGAGTCCAGCCTTGCGGTGCTGCACGGCATTTACGCCACCGTGTATTCGGCCACCTGGTACCGACTGCTGGGCGCCAAGGTGGGCAAGGAAACCGAACTCTCCACCGCCTTGGGCCTGGTGCCCGACATGCTCACGCTGGGCGATGAATGCTTTATTGCCGACGCGGTGATGCTGGGCGACGAACACATTGACGGCGGCTGGATGACGGTGCAGCCCACCACCGTGTCGCGCCGCAGCTTTATCGGCAACGGTGCCTATGTGCCCGACGGCACCACCATCCCTGAAAACGTGCTGATCGGCGTGATGAGCGGCGTGCCGCGCAGCGCACAAATGGCCAGCGGCGACACCTGGCTGGGCTCGCCCCCCCTGCTGCTGCCCGCGCGCGAAAGCACGCAGGGCTACCCGGAGCACCTCACCTTCCGCCCCTCCCGCTGGCGCAAGACCGGACGCGGCGCGGTGGAGGCGCTGCGCATTGCCTCTCCCCACGCGCTGGTGATTGCCGCTGGCTACGCCATCGTGCTCGACGCCATGCCGCTGGCGGAAGAGGGCCAGTGGAACCTACTGGCGCTGGAACTGGCGGTTGCCGGACTGCTCTTTGGCGTGGGCACCTTCTTGGCGGTGGCACTGTTCAAGTGGATGTTGCTGGGGCGCTACCGCAAGCGCAACACGCCCATGTGGACGCCGTTCGTGTGGCTTTCGGAAGCAGCCACCAACATGTACGAAGGCATTGCCGTCCCCAACTTCCTGCGCTACCTGCGTGGCACGCCCTGGCTGCCCTTGGCGCTCAACCTGCTGGGCACGCGCATTGCCACCAGCGCCTACATCGACACCACCGACATGACGGAATTCGATTGCGTGCAGATCGGCGCACACAGCGAACTGAACGCGCTGTGCTGCCCGCAAACGCACTTGTTTGAAGACCGCGTCATGAAGATCGACGACGTGGTGATCGGTGCCAAAGTGACCTGCGGCCCGCGCTGTACCGTGCTCTACAGCGCCACGCTGGCCGACGGCGTGCAGCTGGGCCCGCTCACGCTGGTGATGAAGGGCGAGAGCCTGCCGGCACACAGTATGTGGCATGGCAGCCCCGCCGCACCATGGAAACACGCCGCCTGACGCCCACGCCCTGCGCCATCGCGCTCTGGCAAGCGCCCGGCGCGCCCCGCGTCTGGGCCCTGCCCACGCCACCCGGCGCCCCGCGCGAGACGGTGCGGGCCCTGGCCCGGACGGCGCTGGCCGATCTGCTGGGCGTCACCACCCTCACCAACCAGCGCGGCGAGCCCCCCCGGGCCCCCGCGCGGCCCGACCTGCACCTGAGCCTGTCGCACGCCGATGGCCTGAGCCTGCTGGCCTGCCACGGCGCGCCCGTGGGTGTGGACGTGCAAGCACTGCCCGTGCAGGCCGACGCCGCCACCGCTGCACTTTTCCTGGGGCCCAATTGGCTTCCAACGCGATCAAATCAGGCGCAAGAAGCCCACATTTCAATAGCTTTTGCTACCGCCTGGACGCAGCACGAGGCGCGCCTGAAATGCGCCCGCGAACCCTTGGTCGAATGGAGCGAAGCGCTGGCCGCGCGGCTGGCGCACTACCGTTGCGCACCACTGCACGGCGCCGCACTGCGCGGCTGGTGTGCCGCGCTGGCGTGGCAAGACTCGGGTACGGTTCAAAGTCTTTGAAGGGATCTCTCTGGATGACTAGCGGGACGAGCCCCTCTCCCCCCGCAGCCCCGGCAGTGACAGACAAGAAGGTTTTCAGACGGCCCAAAGCTTGACGACACTGTGACCGTCAAAAATCCGGGGGCTACGGCAACGCTGCTTGGTGCAGCGCGGGCGCTACCGGTTCACAGGCCCGTCAGCGCGTCCAACTCCTGGCCTGCACTGGGGGTATCGCAGGCCTGGCACCAATCGACGAAGAGCATCACGTCCACATAGCTTTCACCGCGTTCTACCTTGGAGACGAAGGATTGCCCCACCCCCAGCCGCTCGGCCAACTGCACCTGCGAAAGCCCGGCTTTCTTGCGCAACGCAACCAGCCCCTCCCGAAGGGCCTGGTAACGCGGGTGATAGACAGTGATCGGCACCCTTGCATGCTTTACCCCGAAGTGGAATAGTCCATTTACGACTAATTAAGTTACAGTTCGTAACGAGGTGGGGCATAGTGCCTTGCCCACAAAGCAGAAAAGAGAGCAGCGATGACAATGAAGTTTCGACTTGCAGGGTATTCAGTATTGGCTGCAGCCACACTCCTGGCCGCCTGCGGGGGCGGGGGCAGCGACGACGCATCCACCCCTGCTCCGCCGCCAGCAGTAACCAGCATGGAGGGGTTCTGGACCGGCAAATCGGCCGCCGGTTTTGATGTTGCCTTGGCTGTGCTGGAGAACGGGGACACTTGGGGTGTTGTCACCAGCAACGGCATTCTCTACAGCGCGCTACAGGGCAAAACCACGTCTTCAGGTGGCACGTTGACAGGCACTGGCAGGGAATTCAGCCTCAGTTCGGGCATGGTGGCATCGGCCACCTACAGCGGCACCTACACAGCCAAGACCCGTACCGATGTGCGCTTGTCCAGCGGCAACTCGTTCACGGGCGCCTACTCGGCAGCCTACGACCAGCCCGCCTCTCTTGCAGCCCTGGCGGGCACCTATGCGGGTTCCGGTGTAGGTACGGGCGCTGGGGCGCAGTCGATGGCGGTCACCATCTCCGCCTCGGGTGCCATCAGCGTTCCGCCATCGCTGGGGTGCAGCGCCAGCGGCTCGGCCGCACCCCGGGCCAGCGGCAAGAACATCTTTGATCTGCGCATCACCTTCACAGGAGCGACTTGCACCCTGGGCGACGGTGCCACCGCTTCCGGAGTGGCCTATTACGAGGGCGGAGCGCTGATCGCCATGGGGCTGTTGCCATCGCAAACCGCCGGCTTCATCTTCGCCGGCCGTAAGTAAACGGCCACGCCCCTGCGTGGGCCAACGTGAAAAGAGCTGCCAGCGCTGGCAGCTCTTTTTTACATAGCGCCTGTTACGCGCCCACGTGCTGCGAATTCACCGAACCTTGCGCCGACGCCGGCAGCCCAAACACCCGGTCAAACCCCCAGTTGAAGACAAAGGTATAGCAAAGAAAGAAAACGATGAGCGCCAGGTCCATCACGAAGGCCTGCCACAGGCTCACGTTGAACCACCAGGCAAACAGCGGCACCAGCGTGAACACCAGGCCGCCCTCGAAGCCGATGGCATGGGCGATGCGGCGGCGCACGCTGCGCCCGCGCACGGCCTGGCGCGATTCCCAGCGCTCGAACGCCCAGTTGAACAGCAGGTTCCAGACCACCGCCACCGCCGAGGCGGCCGCCGATGCCACGCTGGAATGCGCGGCGCTCTGGCCCGTGAGCACTGCCAGCCCCCAGGTTGCCACGGCAATGGCGATGAGTTCGTACAAAGTCACATACAGCACGCGGCGGCGCACGCCTTGCAAGCCGGGGGCGGCGGGGTGCGGGGAAACGGACAGGGTCACGGGGGCATGCACGGTCATGGCGGCACTTTATGTGCGGATTGCTGATATATAAAGTCAGCTTGTTTCAGGTTTATTGACAGGTTGGCAGGCCATGGCCTTTTCTTCCGACAGCGTGCAGGTGTTTCTGGCGGTGCTCGACCGGGGCTCGTTTTCGGCGGCGGCGCGGGCGCTGTCGCGGGTGCCCTCGGCCGTGAGCATGACCATGGCCCACCTGGAGGCCGAGCTCGACGTGCAACTGTTCGACCGCAGCGGCCGCGAGCCCCGCCCCACCGCCGCTGCCCGGGCGCTGGAGCCGCAGGCGCGGCTACTGGCCGCGCAGCTGCGCCAGCTCAATGCCCAGGCACTGGCGCTCACACAGGGCCTGGAGGAGCGCCTTACCCTGGCCATCGCCCCCGAGCTGCTGGCGGCGCGCTGGACGGCGCCGCTGGCCGCGCTGGCGCAGCAATATCCGCTGCTGCAGGTGGAGGTGCTGGCCGCACCGCAGGAGGATGCCCTGGCGCTGCTGCACAGCGGGCGGGCGCAGCTGGCGCTGGCGTTCGAGCGCCCCAGCATCGACGGGCGCGAGGGCTTTCAGGAAGTGGGCAGCGAAACCCTGGTGGCCGTGATGGCGCGCCAGCACCCGGTGCTGGCCGCCGCGCGGGCGGCCGCAGCCGCCCGCGGCGAGGCGCCCGAGCGCGCCCAGCTGCGCGAGGAACACCTCACCACCACGCGCCAGATCGTGGTGGCCAGCCGCGACCTGGCGCAGACCGACCCGCGCTTTGTGTTTGCCCGCCACCACTGGCGCACCGACAGCCACCTGGCTGCGCTGGGCCTGATCGAGGCGGGCCTGGGCTGGGGCTGGCAGCCACGCGCGCTGGTGCAGCCGCGCATCGCGGCCGGCTCGCTGGTGGAGATGCCGTTTGAAAACCTCAGCAACGGCGTGGCACTGTGGGTGGACGTGGTCTGGTCCAAAGAGCGCCCGCTGGGCCTGGGCGCGCGGCGCTTTGTGCAGCTGATCGCACAGCAGGGTGCACCGGGTGCGCAGGCCTGATTGACGGCCCAAAATGGCTGTGGCGCTTACCCATCAATCGCCAGAAGCTATTCATTGCATAGCAATGCCTCTGTGTGCTGAAAGCGTGCATTGACCGGCCCGGCGCATTGCGCCAAGCTGGCCGCCCCACCCACCAAAAAAACGACCATGAGCAACTCCCCCTTTCAAAGCAGCGACAAGGCCCTTGCCAAGCGCTGGGCCGCGTGGCAGCCCCGGCCGGCCAATGGCAACGGCCCCAAACCGCTCTCGCTGAAGGATTACGACCCTGACGCCACGCCATTCATGGACAGCGAGAAGGCGCAGGCCAAGGAAGCCGTGCAGGCCCTGGCGATCGAACTCGACACGCTGCAAGACCTGCTGTATGCCGACCGGCGCTACAAGCTGCTGGTGGTGCTGCAGGGCACCGACGCCTCGGGCAAGGACGGCACCGTGCGCGGCGTGTTCGGCAGCATGAGCGCCCTGGGGGTGCACGCCGTTGGCTGGAAGGCGCCCACCGAGCCCGAGCGCGCCCACGACTACCTGTGGCGCATCCACCAGCAGGTGCCGGGTGCCGGCGAGCTGACGGTGTTCAACCGCAGCCACTACGAAGACGTGCTGGTGCCGGTGGTCAACGGCTGGATCACGCCCGAGCAGCAGCGCCAGCGCCTGGCCCACATCAACGACTTCGAACGCATGCTCAGCGAGACCGGCACGGTCATTGTGAAGTTCATGCTGCACATCGGCTTCGAGGAACAGCGCGAGCGACTGCAGGAGCGCCTGGACGATCCCACCAAGCACTGGAAATTCGACATGGGCGACATCGCCGTGCGCAAGCAGTGGGCCGACTACCAGAAGGCCTACGAAACACTGCTGGCGGCCACGCACACCCCCTGGGCGCCCTGGACCATCGTGCCCGCCAACTCCAAGACGCACCGCAACCTGATGATCGCCACCGTGCTGCGCGAGGTGCTGCAGAACCTGGACCTGCGCTATCCGCCGGGCGACCCGGGGCTGGAGCATTTCACGGTGGAATGACTGATTTTCATGCCATTTATGGCCGTATTTACCGTCTGTTAAGCGTTTTCAGCTGCTTTGAAGTGCGCCAAAAGAGACAGCACCGAACACGGGAAACATTATGCAAACGACGCATAACCCCGTGACGCACCGGCCTTGGACAGCCCGGCGCCGCAGGCATAAGCTTCATCCCCTTGAACTGATCCCACAAGGAACCCGCCATGTCGAATACCACCGGAACGCCCGGCAGCATTGCCACCGCACACACCTTGCCGTCGTACCTCGACGCCAGCCACCTCGGCCCCTGGGGCAACTACCTGCAGCAGGTGGACCGCGTCACCCCCTACCTGGGCAGCCTGGCGCGCTGGGTGGAAACGCTCAAGCGCCCCAAGCGCATCCTGATCGTGGACGTGCCGATTGAAATGGACAACGGCGCCATCGCCCACTTCGAGGGCTACCGCGTGCAGCACAACACCAGCCGCGGCCCGGGCAAGGGCGGCGTGCGCTTCCACCAGGACGTGACCCTGTCGGAGGTGATGGCGCTGTCGGCCTGGATGTCGGTCAAGAACGCAGCGGTGAACGTGCCCTACGGTGGCGCCAAGGGCGGCATCCGGGTCGATCCCAGGAAACTTTCGATGGGCGAGCTCGAACGCCTCACGCGCCGCTACACGAGCGAGATCGGCATCATCATCGGCCCGTCCAAGGACATTCCCGCACCCGACGTGAACACCAACGGCCAGATCATGGCGTGGATGATGGACACGTATTCGATGAACGTCGGCGAAACCGCCACCGGCGTGGTCACCGGCAAACCCGTGGACCTGGGCGGCTCGCTCGGGCGCAATGAGGCCACCGGCCGTGGCGTATACACCGTGGGCGTGGAGGCGGCGCACCACATCGGCCTGAAGATCGAGGGCGCGCGGCTGGCCGTGCAGGGGTTTGGCAACGTGGGCGGCACGGCCGCCAGGCTGTTTGCCGAGGCCGGCGCGCACGTGGTGGCCGTGCAGGACCATACCGGCAGCCTCTACCGCGACGGGGGCCTGGACGTACCCGCCCTGCTCGCGCATGTGAAGGAAACCGGCGGCGTGGGCGGCTTCGCCGGCGCGGACCGGCTCGACAACGATGCATTCTGGGGCGTGGACTGCGACATCCTGATCCCGGCGGCGCTGGAAACCCAGATCACCGCCACCAACGCCGGCAAGATCCAGGCGCGCCTGGTGATCGAAGGCGCCAACGGCCCCACCACCCCCGAGGCCGACGACATCCTCCACGACAAGGGCGTGCTGGTGCTGCCCGACGTGATCGCCAACGCCGGCGGCGTGACGGTGAGCTATTTCGAATGGGTACAGGACTTTTCCAGCTTCTTCTGGAGCGAGGACGAGATCAACGCACGCCTGGTACGCATCATGAAAGATGCCTTCGCCGGCATCTGGCAGGTGGCGCAGGAGCACAAGGTGAGCCTGCGCACCGCCACCTTCATCGTCGCCTGCACACGCATCCTGCATGCGCGCGAGATGCGCGGGCTGTACCCCTGAAGATTGCGGCGCTTGCCAGGAAGGGCGGCCCATTGCGGGCCGCCCTTTTTTTCTGCCCGCACCGGGCCATTGCTTTGCGCGCGCGAAAGCGGGGCTTTGCCAATGGCAAAGCCATTCGCTCCCAAACCCTAGGTGCGGATCGCGGTGGGCATGGCTATCGTTGGACTCCTGCGCCACAGACCTCGCCGAGGCCAAGGCGCGCCCCAAGGAGTCCCCATGATTTTTCGACGCTGCATGCTGGCCGCCCTGGCCGCCCTGCCTCTGGCCGCCTGGGCCGACTGGCCCGAACGCCCCATCACCATGGTCGTGCCGGCCGCAGCCGGTGGCACCACCGACATCGCGGCGCGCGTGCTGGCCGAGAAGATGGGCAAGGACCTGGGCACCTCCATCGTGGTGGAGAACAAGGGCGGTGGCGGCGGCAGCATCGGCACCGCGCAGGTGGCGCGCGCCAAGCCCGACGGCTACACGCTGCTGATGGGCAACATCGGCCCCATTGCCATCAATTTCAGCCTCTACAAGCAGCTCAGCTACAAGGAAAGCGACCTGCGCGGCATCACCAACGTGATCTCGGTGCCCAACATCCTGGTGGTCCATGCCGACTCGCCCGTGCGCAGCGTGAAGGAGCTGGTCAGCCTGGCGAAGACACGCCGGCTGAACGTGTCTACTTCGGGCGTGGGCCAGTCGCCCCACATGTCCTCCGAGATGTTCCGCCAGAAGGCGGGCATCGACGTGACCCTGGTGCCCTTCCCCGGCGCGGCGCCGGCCGTGACGGCGCTGCTGGGCCAGCAGGTGGACTTCATGATCGACAACCTGCCCAGCTCCATGCCGCACATCAAGTCAGGCAAGTTCCGCGCGCTGGCCATCACCAGCGGCACGCGCTCGGCGCAGCTGCCCGATGTGCCCACCATGACCGAGGCCGGCGTGCCCATGCAGGTCACGGCCTGGTTCGGCCTGCTGGCGCCGGCCGGCACGCCCGACGCGCTGGTCGAGCGCCTGCAGCAGTCGGCGCGCAAGGTCATGCAGACGCCCGAGGTGCGCCAGCGCTTTGCCGATCTGGGCGGAGTGCCCGGCGGCGAGACGCCGGCCGAGTACGACACCTTCATCGCCCAGGAGCGCAAGAGCTGGGCGCAGATCGTCAAGGCCGCCGGCCTCTCGCTCGAATAGCCATGACCATGCACGCAGACATCGAACACCTTTTGGCCCAGCCCTTTGGTTCGCTGCCCGAACTGATAGAGCGCCAGGCCGCGCACCGCCCCGGCCACACCGCCCTGGTCCTGGAGGATCAGCGCCTGGACTACGCCGCGCTGTGCGCCGGCATGCACCGCGTGGCCCGCAGCCTGCAGCGCGACGGCCTGAAGCCCGGCGACGTGGTGGCCATCTGCGCCGGCACCTCGGTGGAGTATGTGCTGGCCTACCTGGGCGCGCTGCGCGCCGGCGTGGCCGTGGCGCCGCTGGCCCCTTCGGCCACGGCCGCGCACCTGAGCGCCATGCTGGACAACTGCGGCGCGCACCTGGTGCTGCGCGACCGCGAGGTAGCCACGCAATGGCCCCTGCACGCCGGCACCGCGCTGCGTTGCGTGGCCCTGGACGATGCGAACGAAGCGGGCGAGCCCTGGTCGCAATGGCTGGCCGCCGGCGATGCAGCGCCCGCGCCCATCGCGCCCGCTCCCGACTGGCCGTTCAACGTGATCTATTCCTCGGGCACCACGGGCGTGCCCAAGGGCATCGTGCAGTCCTGGGCCATGCGCTGGGCCCATGTGCGCCGCGCCGTCGTCAATGGCTACGGGCCCGATGCCGTCTCGCTGTGCGCCACACCGCTGTATTCCAACACCACGCTGGTGGCGGCCCTGCCCACGCTGGCCCTGGGCGGCACGCTGGTGCTGATGCGCAAGTTCGATGCCGCGCGCTACCTGGCGCTGGCCCAGCAGCACGGCGCCACCCACACCATGCTGGTGCCCGTGCAGTACCAGCGGCTGATGGCCTGCCCGGCCTTCGACGGCACGGACCTGAGCCGGCTGCAGCACAAGTTCTGCACCAGCGCGCCCTTCAGCGCCGTGCTCAAGGCCGAGGTGCTGCGGCGCTGGCCGGGCCGGCTCATCGAGTACTACGGCATGACCGAGGGCGGCGTGCGCTGCGAGCTGCACTGCCACGACCACCCGACCAAGCTGCACACCGTGGGCCGCCCCGGCGAGGGCGCCGACATCCGCTTCATCGACGAGCAGGGGCGCGAGCTGCCGCCGGGCGAGCAAGGCGAGATCGTGGGCCGCTCGGCCGGGATGATGAGCGGCTACCACCGCCTGGAGGGCAAGACGCGCGAGGCCGAGTGGTTCGACGCCGAGGGCCGGCGCTACATCCGCAGCGGCGACGTGGGCCGGCTGGACGCGGACGGCTTCATCGTGCTGGGCGACCGCAAGAAGGACATGATCATCACGGGCGGCTTCAACGTCTACCCGAGCGACATCGAGGCCGTGCTGTGCCAGCACCCTGAGGTGGCCGAGTGCGCCGTGGTCGGCGTGCCTTCCGAGCAGTGGGGCGAGACCCCCGTGGCCTACGTGGTGGCGCGCCCCGGCATGCAGCCCGCCGCCGGGGAGCTGCGCGAATGGCTCAACACCCGCGTGGGCAAGACCCAGCGCGTGGCCGACCTGCGGCTGGCCGAGCGCCTGCCGCGCAGCGAGATCGGCAAGGTGCTCAAACGTGAGTTGCGCGAGCAGTACCTGCAGGCCACCCCGGTCGCCGACTGATTTTCCCCCACCCCGACCAGGAGACTGCCATGTCCTTGCCCCACTCCTCGCGGCTGCGCCGCGCCTTGCTTGCCAGCCTGGCCCTGGGCGCCAGCGCCCTGCTGGCCCCCGCTGTCCATGCGGCGGATGCCTGGCCCGCCAAGCCGATCCAGCTCGTGATCCCCTACCCGCCCGGCGGCAGCGCCGACCTGCTGGGCCGGCCGCTGGCCGTGCAGCTGCAGCAGCAGCTGGGGCAGACGGTGGTACTGGAATACAAGCCGGGCGCCGGCGGCACGCTGGCCTCGCAGTATGTGGCGCGCGCCAAGCCCGACGGCTACACGGTGCTCATGGTGCTGGCCGCGCATGCCATCAACGACAGCCTCTACCCGAAACTGCCCTACGACACGCGCAAGGACTTCGCGCCCGTGTCTCTGGTCGCCAACCTGCCCATGGTCGTGGCGGCCAGTGGCAAGCTGCCCGCCAGGAACATCCAGGAGCTGATACAGGCCGCCAAGGCCGCGCCGGGCAAGCTCACCTTCGGCTCGGCCGGCAACGGCAACACCGGGCACCTCGCGGCCGAATACTTCAGCAGCATCGCCGGGGTCAAGATGACGCACGTGCCGTACAAGGGCAGCGCCGGCGTGGTCAACGCCATGCTGGCCGGCGACATCGACCTCACATTCGACAGCATCTCCACCTCCATGCCGCACATCCGCGGCGGCCGCATGCACGCGCTGGCCGTCACCAGCCAGCAGCGCTCGGCGCTGGCGCCCGAGGTGGCGACGGTGCAGGAGCAGGGCATTGCCGGCTTCGACGTGACGGGTTGGTACGCGCTGATCGCGCCGGCCGGCACACCGCCCGAGATCACCCAGCGCCTGAGCCGCGAAATCGCCACCGCGCTGCGCCAGCCCCCGCTGCAGGCGCAACTGGCCGCCGGCGGCTACGAGCCCGTGGGCTCCACGCCCGAGGCGCTGCAGGCGCACATCGAGCGCGAGATCACGCGCTGGGCCGCCGTGGTCAAGTCCACGGGCGCGAGAGTGGATTGACACCCCCCTGAGCCGCTACGCGGCTTCCCCCCGCTCTCGGCTTCGCCGGGCAGGGGGACGCAGCCAGCGCGGCGGGGCGGCCCTTGCGCGGCTGCCCGCGCCTGGGCCGTGCCGCGCGGGCGCGCCATGAACAACTCACAATCCCCTTCATGCAAAAACAGTCTGCCATCACTACCGACATTCCCCTGAACCCCTTCGCCGGCGAAGCCCCCGACATGTTCTTCGGCCTGCCCATGGCCATGGCACGCGCCATGGCGCTGCGCGGCGAGCGCATCGGCAACGACATGGCCCAGGTGCGCATGGGCTTCCAGCCGGATCAGGCCAACAGCCGCGGCGAGGTGCATGGCGGCTCTATCGCCACGCTGCTGGACTGCACCCTGGCCGCTTCCGCGCGTGCACACGACCCTGCCACGTATGGCGTGGCCACGATTGACCTGACGCTGCACTATGTTGCTGCGGGCAGCGGGGATTTGATCGCCACCGCGCGCTGCGAGCGGCGCGGGCGTTCCATCAGCTTTGCGCGCGGCGAGGTGCGCGCCGAGGATGGCACCCTGGTGGCGCTGGCCACCGGCAGCTTCAAGCTGGTACCCCGCCAGTCCAAGCCTGCCGGGGCGTAGGCGATGCGGGCGGTGGCGCTGGTCAGGTAGGCTGCACGCCTGCGGCCTGTAGCAGACGGCCCCAGATCGGACCCTCTTGTGCCCACGCCTGGGCAAACTTTGCGGGCGTGTCGTCGTCCACGGGAATAAAGCCAGCGGCGATGATGCGCGCCATACCTTCGCGGCTGGCCACGGCGCTGTTGGCGGCTTCGGCCCACTGGCGCGCCACGTCTGCCGGCAGGCCCTTGGGCGCAGCGATGGCCAGCCAGCCGACGATGGACAGTGCGTCTTGCTTGAAGCCAGCTTCCGCAAAGGTGGGCGTATCGGGCAGCAGCGGTACGCGACGCGGGCCGGTCACTGCCAGGGCGCGCAGCTTGCCGCTGTCGATATGCGCCTTGAGCGACAGCAGGCTGCCCATGCCGATCTTGACCTGCCCGCCCAGCAGATCCGCAACCATGGGCGCCTCGCCCCGGTACGCGACATGCGCCATGTCGGCGCCCGCCATCTCGCTGAGCGTGGAGCAGGCCAGTTGGCCGTGCGAGCCAATGCCGTAGGAACCGTAAGACAGCTTGCCCTTGTGGGCCTTGATCCAGGCCATGAATTCCTGCATGTTCTGCGCGGGCACGTCGGCCGTCACCACCAGCGCAATGGGTGCCAGGCAAACCCGCACCAGCGGGGTCATGTCGGTCAACGGGTCGAACGGCATCTTCTTGAAGATGTACCGGTTGGACAGCATGGTGGAGGTGGTGCCCAGCAGCGCCGTCAAACCGTCGGGTGCCGACTTGGCAACGGCTTCGCCGGCGATCACGCCGCCCCCGCCGGGCTTGTTGTCCACCACCACGGACTGGCCGAAGCGCTGCGCCATGCGCTCGCCCAGCACCCGCGTGATGACATCGGTGGCGCCGCCTGCGGCAAAGGGCACCACCACCCGCACCGGGCGTGTGGCGAAGCTGGTTGGTATCTGCGCCAGCACGGCCAGCGGGCCTGAGGCTGCAGCGCCTGCCGCCAGGGCCAGCAGCTGGCGCCGGTTGCAGTACGGGGGGTGGGTGCCACGTGTCATGTCTTGTCTCCTGTTTTTATGGGGGTGATGAGTGCAGCGGCGTGGCGCCGTCAGTCCATGGAAATCTTGGCCGACTCGGCGACGGCCTTCCAGTGGGCTGCGTCTTTTTCCACCACGGGCTTGAACTCATCGGGCAGCGAGCCCACGGCAATCAGCCCCATGTCGGTCAGCCGCTTGTGCAGCTCGGGCGACTTGACGATGGCCGCCACCTCGGCACCCAGCTTGTCCACGATGACCTTGGGGGTGGCAGCGGGCACGAACATGCCGAACCAGCCATTGGCCTCCAGGCCGGGGTAGCCGGACTCGGTCATGGTAGGCACCTGCGGCAGCGCGGGGTGGCGCTGGGAGCCGGTGACGGCCAGGATGTTGACCTTGTCAGACTTGATGTGCGGGTAGGCCGCTGTGGCATCGACGAAGGCCAGTGTCAGCTGCCCGCCCAGCAGTGCCGCCACTTCCGGCCCCGAGCCCTGGTAGGGGATGTGGGTGATGTCGATGCCGGCCTTCTGCTTGAAGCGCTCGCCGTTCATGTGTGACGAGGTGGCGTTGCCGTAGCTGCCGAAATTCAGCGTGCCGGGCGCCGCCTTGGCCTTGTCCACGAACTGCTGCAGCGTGGTCACGCCCGTGCTGCGCGGCACCATCAGCAGGTCGGCCGACTTGGCGATCTGCGACACCGGCGCCAGGTCACCGAGCTTGTAGGGCACCTTCTTGTACAGCGCCGGGATCTGCACCACGGCGGTGATGCCCATCAGCACGGTGTAGCCGTCGCCCGGTGCCTTGGCCACGATGTCGTTGCCCAGGATGCCGCTGGCGCCGGGCTTGTTTTCCACCACCACGGGCTGGCCCAAGCGCTGGGAGAGCTGCACGCCGATCAGGCGGGCAATGGTGTCGGTGCCGCCTCCGGCCGGGTAAGGCACGACGACGCGGATGGGTTTGCTGGGGTACGGATCCTGCGCCTGTACGCCGCCTACGCCGCAGGTGGCGGCCAGCGCGATCAGGGGCAGCCATTGGGTCAGGGTCTTACGCCGGGTGAATGCCATGGTGTTGTCTCCTTGGGTGGGTGTAGTTCCGTGATGTGTTGCCGACGGCCCGTCAAAACTGGCGCGACCTGTCGGCGGGACGCCGAGCAAGGGCCGCCCCGCGGTGAGGGCGTCGTCCCCCGGGGGGATGACGCGAAGCGGCTCAGGGGGGTCAAAGTGTTCTTGCGATGATTTCCTTCATGATCTCGTCGCTGCCGCCGTAGATGCGGCCGATGCGCGCGTCGGTCCAGGCGCGGCCCACCTGGTATTCGGTCATGTAGCCGTAGCCGCCGTGCAGCTGCAGGAACTCGTCGAGCAGCTTGTTCTGCAGCGCCGTGGCGTTGAGCTTGACCATGGCGGCGCGCTCGGGGGTCAGCAAGCGCCGCATGTGCAGCTTCATGCATTCGTCCACGAAGGTGCGCAGCATGGTGGCCTGGGCCTTGGCCTCGGCCAGCTTGAAGCGCGTGTTCTGGAACTCGAACACGGTCTGGCCGAAAGCCTTGCGCTCGCGCGTGTAGGCTATGGTTTTCTGCAGGAAGGACTCGATGCAGCTGGCCGCGCGCACTGCCACCACCAGGCGCTCCTGGGCCAGCTCCTGCATCAGGTACTTGAAGCCCATGTTCTCTTCGCCCAGCAGGTTGCCCACGGGCACCTTGACGTTGTCAAAGAACAGCTCGGAGGTGTCCTGCCCCATCAGGCCGATTTTGTCGAGCTTGCGGCCCTTGCTGAAGCCCGGCGCGCCTTCCTCGACCACGATCAGCGACACGCCCTTGGCGCCCAACTCGGGCGCGGTCTTGCAGACCACGATGACGATCCCGGAATTGATGCCGTTGGTGATGAAGGTCTTGGCGCCGTTGATGAGGTAGTGGTCGCCTTCGCGCTTGGCGGTGGTGCGCACCGACTTCAAGTCGCTGCCCGCGCCGGGCTCGGTCATGGCGATGGCACCGATCATTTCACCGGCGGCCATATTGGGCAGCCAGCGGTCGTGCTGCTCCTGGTTGCCGTAGGCGTAGATGTAGGGCGCAACGATGTCCGAGTGCAGCGGGAAACCCAGCGCCGTGGCGTTGGTGCGGCCCACTTCCTCGATCAGCACCGCCGCGTGGCCGAAGTCGCCGCCGCTGCCGTAGGGCTCGGGCAGCATGGTGTTGAGCAGCCCCTCGCGGCCGGCCTTGCGCCACACTTCCTTGGGCACGATGCCGTTGCGCTCCCACTCGGCCAGGTGCGGCACGATTTCCTTGTCGAAGAAGTGGCGCACGGCGTCACGGAACTGTTCATGGTCTTCACGGTAAACGGTGCGCTGGATCAGGTCTTGCATGGTCGCGGTCTCAGGGTAAAACAATGGTCGAATTCGGCTCTAGCGCAGGGCAAAGCCCGCCTGCGGCTCGTCGCGAAAGCGCTCCTTGAGCTTGCGGCGCAGCAGCTTGCCGGTCTCCAGGCGCGGCAGGGCATCGACAAACACCACGCGCTGGGGCAGCTTCATGCGCGCCAGCACCTCGGCGGCCTGCTCGGCGATGGCGCGGGCCGTGGCGGGCGAGCCCTCGGCGCCCGGACGCAGCACCACGGCTGCCAGCGGCACCTCGCCAAAGTCGGGGTGGGGCACGCCGACCACGGCCACCTCCTGCACACCACAGTGGCGCGCCAGCGCGTTCTCAATCTCCTGCGGGTAGAGGTTGACGCCGCCCGAGAGGATCAGGTCCGCCCGGCGGTCGCTCAGGTAAAGGTAGCCCTCGGCATCCACATGGCCGATGTCGCCATAGGTGATCCAGCCGCGCTCGTTGATGGCCTGGCGGGTCTTCTCGGGGTCGTTGAGGTAGCTGAACTGCCCGCCACCCGAGAAATACACCTGGCCGATCTCGCCTGCGGGCAGCTCCCGGCCGTCGTCATCCACGATGTGCAGCTGCCCCGTGGTGGGCCGACCCACCGAGCCGGGGCGCTGGCGCCACTCGTTTGAATTGATCATGGTGGTGCCGCAGCCCTCGGAACCCGCGTAGTACTCCATCAGGATGTCGCCCCACCAGTCGAGCATGGCGCGCTTCACATCCACCGGACAGGGCGCGGCCGCGTGGATGGCCACGCGGTGGCTGGACAGGTCGTAGCGCCGGCGCACCTCTTCGGGCAGCTTGAGCATGCGGCCGAACATGGTGGGAACCCACTGGCTGTGGGTGACGCGGTAGCGCTCGATCAGCGCCAGCGCGGTCTCGGCGTCAAAACGCTCCATGACCACGGCCTGCCCGCCGAGTTCGAGCACGCGCAGTGTGTAGCGCAGCGGCGCGGCGTGGTACAGCGGCGCGGGCGACAGATAGACGGTGTGCTCGTCCATGCCCATGATGCGGGCGGTTCCCAGCGCCTCGGGGTCGGCCTGGCCGCGCAGCGCGGCGGGCCACAGGGGCTTGAGCACGCCCTTGGGCCGGCCCGTGGTGCCCGAGGAATACAGCAGGTCGCGGCCCAGCGGGCGGTCGGCAAAGTCTGCCGGCGGGCCTTGCAGGGCCTGCAGCGCGGCCGGCAGCGAAGGCGCCTGCGGCGTGGCTTCGTCCACCGTCCAGCAAGGCAGAGGATGGATGGCCTGCAGTTCAGCGAGCTGGGGCAGGGTCTTGTGCGATACCACCACCAGCCGCGCGCCGCAGTCCTGCACGATGTAGGCCACCTCGGCTGGCGTCAGGTGGGTGCTGAGCACGGCGGCATACAGGCCCGCCTGCCGGGCCGCCAGGGCCAAGGCCAGGATTTCGACACGGTTTTCCAGCACCACCGCGAAACGCTCGCCTGCCTGCAGCCCCTGGGCATGGAGCCACTGCGCCATCTGCAAGGCGCTGCGGGCCACCTCGCCAGCGGTGTAGCGCGCACCGGTTTCGGCCATGACCAGTACCACCCGCTCGGGAGCCGTCGCCGCGCGGCTGAAAAAGCCCCCACGCTCCACCGCTGCGCGGGTCGCAGCCCCCCGAGGGGGCTCCTTTTTGCCTTGGGGCTGCCCGGCGGCAGAAAAATCCTGCATGTCTGTCACCTGTTGTTCCTTGGCAGGCCATCGCGGCGGAGAAACCCACCAAAAAGCGAAATGCCTGTCTCACAAAAATGATTTGTGGACGAATTTTTTCAGGACGCATGGGCAATCCATACCGGGTAAACACGGTCTTCAGCACAAACTAACTCGTACAAAATCATTTTTAATGGATCATCAGTCTCATAAACACATGGAGTGAGCATGAAAAATCCCGTCATCGTCGATGCCATTCGCAGCCCCATGGCCCGGGCCAAGCCCGATGGCGCACTGGCCCAGCTGCATCCCGTGGACCTGCTCTCCCAGGTGCTGGAGCAGCTGGTTGCCCGCAACAAGATCGACCCCGGCCAGGTGGACGACGTGATCTGCGGCTGCGTCAGCCAGGCGGGCGAACAGGCCGGCACGCCCGGGCGCCTGGCCTGGCTGGCCGCCGGCCTGCCTGCGCATGTGCCCTCGACCACCATCGACCGCAAGTGCGGCTCCAGCCAGCAGGCCGTGCACTTTGCGGCGCAGGCCATCATGGCCGGCACGCAGGACATCGTGATCGCCTGCGGCGTGGAGTCGATGAGCCGCGTGCCCATGGGCAGCTCGCGCATGGGGCAGAACACCACCGGCCCGCGCTTCGATGCACGCTTCGCACCCGGCCTGGTGGGCCAGGGCGTGTCGGCCGACCTGGTGGCCGCGAAGTGGGGCCTCAGCCGCACCGAGCTGGACGCCTACGCCGCACGCTCGCACCAGCGCGCCCATGCCGCGCAGTCGGGCGGTGGCTTTGCCCGCGAGATCGTGGGCATCGACACGCCTGCCGGCCGCGCCACGGCCGACGAAACCATCCGCCCCGGCACCACGGTGGAAAAGCTGGCCGGTCTCAAGGCCGTGTTCCAGAGCGAGGAGCTGTCGGCGCGCTTCCCGCAGATCCAGTGGGCCACCACGGCCGGCAACGCCTCGCAGATGACCGACGGCGCCAGCGCCATGCTCATCATGAGCGAGGAGCGCGCGCTGCAGCTGGGCCTCACCCCGCGTGCGCGCTTCGTGGCGTTTGACGTGGTGGGCGACGACCCACTGTACATGCTCACCGCCCCCATCCCCGCAACGCAGCGCGTGCTGGCCAAGGCCGGCATGAAGCTCGACGACATCCAGCACTACGAGATCAACGAGGCCTTTGCCTCGGTGCCCATGGCCTGGCAAAAAGAGCTGAAGGCCGACGGCGAGCGCCTGAACCCGCGCGGTGGCGCCATTGCCCTGGGCCACCCGCTGGGCGCCTCGGGCATCCGCCTCATGACCACCATGCTGCACACCCTGGAAGACAGCGGCCAGCGCTACGGCCTGCAGTCCATGTGCGAAGCCGGCGGCATGGCCAACGCCACGATTATTGAACGCCTTTAACTATCAATTCAGTAGCTGCTAGCGCTTTATGCGTAAGTGCCAAAGTCCAAAAGGGAAAGAAATATGAAACTGATACAAGGAATGACCGCCCTCGTCACCGGCGGCGTCTCGGGCCTGGGTGAAGCCTCGGCCGTCGCACTGCTGGAGCGCGGCCTGAACGTGGTGGCCGTGGACCTGAACGACGAGCGCGGCGCTGCGATGGAACAAAAGTACGCCGGCCGCCTGCGCTACGTGAAGGCCGACGTGTCCGACGCCGACCAGATGGCCCAGGCCATCGCCGCGGCCGAGGCGTTCGGCAACTTCCGCGCGCTGGTGCACTGCGCGGGCATTGGCGGCCCGGTGCGCCTGATCGAGAAGGACGGCAGCCCCGGCTCGCTGGAAAAATACACCAACATCATCCGCGTGAACCAGATCGGCAGCTTCAACACGCTGCGCCTGGCGGCCGTCGCCATGGCCAAGAACGAGCCGATCGACGGCGAGCGCGGCGTGTGCGTGCTCACCGCCTCGGTGGCGGGCTACGAGGGACAGATCGGCCAGATTCCCTACGCATCGTCCAAGGCCGGCGTGATCGGCATGACCATCGTGGCCGCGCGCGACCTGGCCTCCAAGTTCATCCGCGTGTGCACCATCGCCCCCGGCCTGTTCGACACGCCCATCCTGGCCAAGCTGCCCGAGAACGTGCGCCAGTCGCTGGGCGCATCGGTGCCCAACCCTGCACGCCTGGGCCACCCCAGCGAGTACGCAATGACCGCGCTGCACATCCTGGAGAACCCCATGCTGAACGGCGAGACGATTCGCCTGGATGGGGCCATTCGGATGCAGCCCAGGTGACATCCCCCTGAGGCACTGCGGGGCGGCCCTTGCTCGGCTGCCCTGGCCGGGGTGGCGCCAGTTTCATAGGTCGCGAGCTCTGCAACGCGGCGAACCACTGAAAGGAATTTGTGATGGCATCCACGGTACTGGTTGAAGTGCGCGGCAACGTGCTGGTCATGACGCTGAGCAACCCCGAGGCGCGCAACGCCGCCACGCTGGAGATGGCCGAGGCCATGGCGGCGGCGCTGGACGAGCTGGACCGCAACCCCGCGCTCCAGGTGGGCGTCATCACCGGCGCGGGCGGCACGTTCTGCGCGGGCATGGACCTGAAGGGTTTCCTGCAGGGCAAGCGCCCCAGCCTGCCGGACCGGGGGTTCCTGGGCCTCACGCAACAGCCGCCGCGCAAGCCGCTGATTGCCGCCGTGGAGGGCTATGCCCTGGCCGGCGGCTTTGAAACCGTGCTGGCCTGCGACCTGATCGTTGCCGCCAAGACGGCCAAGTTCGGCCTGCCCGAGGTCAAGCGCGGCCTGGCCGCCGCGGCCGGCGGGCTGTTGCGCCTGCCCAAGCGCCTGCCCTACCACGTGGCCATGGAATGCATCCTCACCGGCGACATGTTCAGCGCCGAGCGGGCCCAGGCCCACGGCCTGGTCAACCGCCTGGTCGAGCCTGGCCAGGCGCTGGACGCTGCCCTGGAACTGGCGCAGGCCGTGGCCGCCAACGGCCCGTTGGCGCTGATCGCCAGCAAGCGCGTGGCGCAGGAGTCGGCCGACTGGCCGCAGTCCGAGATGTTCGAGCGCCAGGCCGTCATCACCGCGCCGGTGTTCGCCTCGCTGGACGCGCGCGAGGGCGCCGCGGCCTTCGCCGAGAAGCGCGCGCCGGTCTGGAAGGGTGTTTGATGGGAAAAGAGGCGTTGCCGCCCGTCCATCCAGCGCAAATAGCTGGCTAATTCATAGCGAAAAAGCGGCCGCAGTGCCGCCAGGCCCCAAGGAGACAAGACCATGCCATTCCCCCATCGCCGCCACGCGCTGCGCCTGGCAGGCGCCAGCGCCCTGCTGGGCCTGGCCGCCCTGGGTGCATCCCAGCCCGCACGGGCCGACGCCACCTGGCCCACGCGCCCCATCACCTTCGTCGTACCCGGTGCGGCGGGCGGAACCACCGACACGCCCGTGCGCTTCATGGCGCAAAAGCTCAGCGAGCGGCTGGGCCAGCCCATCGTGGTGGACAACAAGCCCGGCGCGGGTGGCTCGCTGGGCAGCAGCCTCGTGGCGCGCGCTCCTGCGGACGGCTACACCGTGCTGGTGGGCAACACCGGCTCCAACGCCATCAACTACACCGCCTACCAGAAGCTCCCCTACAAGGCCGAGGATTTCATCGCGCTGACCGACATGATCTCGTTCGCCAACGTGCTGGTCGTGCCGGTGAAGTCGCCCATCAAGAGCCTGAAGGAACTCGTCGCCGCCGCCAAGCGCGAGCCGGGCAAGCTGGCGTTTTCGTCCGCGGGCGTGGGCCAGACCACGCACCTGATGGGCGAGCTGCTGCGCCGGAGCGCGGGGGTGGACGTGGTCCACATACCCTACAAGGGCTCCGCGCCCGCCACCCTGGCCATCGTGGCGGGCGAGACCCAGTTCATGTTCGACAACCTCACGGGCTCGCTGGGCCATGTCAAGGACGGCAAGCTGCGCGCCCTGGCCGTGACCGGTGCCACGCGCGAGTCCGAGCTACCCGATGTGCCCACCATGACCGAGCTGGGCTTGAAGGACTTCGACAAGGTCGGCTGGATGGGCTTCTTCCTGCCCGCCAAGACACCGCCCGCCGTCGTGAAAAAACTGACCGACAACCTGATCGCGGTGCTGCAGGACCCGGCCGTGGTGCAGCGCTACCGCGAGCTGGGCGGCCGGCCCGGCGGCATGGCGAGCGAGCCGTTCGCGCAGATGGTGGAGCGTGACCGCAAGGACTGGGGCGAGCTGATCCGCAGCCAGAAGCTGCAGCTGGACTGACTGGCTGAGCAAGACCCGATGCACATCTACCTGACCCAAGGCCTGCACCGCGCGCTGCAGCAGCACCCGCAGCGCACCGCCACCCTGTGCGGCGCGCGCCGGCAGGACTGGCGCACGCTGGTGAACCGCGTGGCGCGGCTGGCCACCGTGCTGCGCGCCCAGGGCGTACAGCACGGCGAGCGTGTGGCCCTGCTGGCGCACAACAGCGACTATTGCGTCGAGGCCTTCCTCGCCATCTGGTGGGTGGGCGGCGTGGTCTGCCCGCTCAATACCCGCTGGAGCCGCGCCGAGATGCAGCACGCGCTGCAGGATGTGCAACCCCGGCTGCTGCTGGCCGACGCCGCCCTGCTGCCCGGCGCGCCCGCGCTGACCGAACACACCCCGGTGCTGCTGCTGGGGCCGGGTGCCGACCCGGCCCATGCCGGCATCGCCAGCACCGAGGCGCTGCTGGCCGCGGCCCAGCCGATGGAGGACTGCCGCCACGGCGGCGACGCGCTGGCCATCGTGCTGTTCACCGGCGGCACCACCGGCTTTCCCAAGGGCGTGATGCTCTCGCACGCCAACCTGTGGTCGGCTACCGCGGCCCGGCTGGCGCAACTGCCCGGCACCGGTACCTCGCTGCTGGCCACGCCGCTGTTCCATGTGGCGGGCCTGGGCCGGCTGGTGGGGCAGATCGTGCAGGGCAGCACCTGCGTGATCGAAACCCAGTTCCGCCCCGCGCAGGTGCTGCGGGCGATTGCCGAACATGGCGTGAGCGAGATCATGCTGGTGCCCAGCATGCTGCAGATGCTGCTGGACGCACCGGAGTTTGACGCCACCCGCCTGCCCTCGCTGCAGCGCATCGTCCACGGGGCCGCGCCCATGCCCCAGGCGCTGCTGCTGCGTGCCATGCAGGCCTTGCCGCAGGTTGAATTTGCCACCGCCTACGGCATGACCGAAACCGCCGCCAGCGCCAGCCTGAACGGCCCGTACACCCTGGCCAACCATGGCGCGCACCTAGCGCACCTGACCTCCGTGGGCCGCGCCAGCTGGGGCAGCGAACTGCGCATCACCGGACCGGACGGGCAGGCCCTGCCCCTGGGCGACGTGGGCGAAATCTGCGTGCGCGGCCCCAGCGTGATGCAGGGCTACTGGCGCCAGCCCGAAGCCACGGCCCAGGTGCTCAAGGACGGCTGGATGCACACCGGCGACGGCGGCTGGATGGACGAGGCCGGCCACGTGCACCTGGTCGATCGCCTCAAGGACATGATCATCAGCGGCGGCGAGAACGTGTACTCGCTGGAGGTCGAATCCGCGCTGATGCGCCACCCCGCCGTGGCCCTGTGCGCCGTGGTCGGCGTGCCGGATGCGCAATGGGGCGAGGCGGTGCATGCCGCCGTGGTGCTACGGCCGCAGCAGCCCTGCACCCCCGAGGCCCTGCGCGAACATGCGCGCACGCAACTGTCGGGCTTCAAATGCCCGCGCGTGGTGCATGTGCTGGACGCGCTGCCGCTGTCGCCCACCGGCAAGATCTTGAAGAACCGCCTGCGCGAGCAGCTTGCCCGCCTTGCGCCAGACCGCAACCCCTAATTTCAAGGAGCCCGCCATGCGCCCTATGCAGCGTGCCGTCCATGTCGTCGGTGTCGGCATGATCCCCTTCACCAAGCCCGGTGCCAGCGAACCCTACCCCGCGATGGGCGCGCGCGCCGCCCAGCTCGCGCTGCAGGATGCGGGCGTGGCTTACGCCGAGGTCCAGCAGGCCTATGTCGGCTATGTCTATGGGGACTCCACCGCGGGCCAGGCGGCGATCTACGGTGTGGGCCTGACCGGCATCCCGGTGTTCAACGTCAACAACAACTGCGCGACCGGCTCCAGCGCCCTGTACCTGGCGCGCCAGGCGGTGGAGAGCGGCATGGTGGAATGCGCCATCGCCCTGGGCTTCGAGCAGATGCAGCCTGGTGCCCTCAAGGGCGCGTGGGACGACCGGCCCTCGCCCATGGCGCGCTTTGCCGACACCATGGTCGCGCACCAGGGGCTGGATGCGGCAGCGCCGCGCGCCGCGCAGTTCTTCGGCGGTGCCGGGCTGGACTACATGAAGCAGCATGGCATCCGTGCCGACACCTTCGGCCGCATTTCGGTCAAGGCGCGCCAGCATGCGGCGCGCAACCCGCTGGCGGTGTTCCGCCAGACGCTGACGCTGGACGAGGTCATGGCCTCGCCGCAGGTGTTCGGCCCGCTCACGCGCTACCAATGCTGCCCGCCCACCTGCGGCGCGGCGGCGGCCGTGCTGTGCTCGGCCGAATTTGCCCGAAAACACGGACTGGACCGGCGCGTCACCATTGCGGCCCAGGCCATGACCACGGACACCGCCAGCACCTTCGACAGCGGCGACATGCGCCGCGTGGTCGGCTACGACATGTCGACGGCGGCAGCACGCCAGGTCTATGAGACCGCCGGCGTCGGCCCCGAGGACGTGCAGGTGGTCGAACTGCACGACTGCTTCACGGCCAACGAGCTGATCACCTACGAAGCCCTGGGCCTGGCCCCCGAGGGCGGGGCCGAGAAATTCATCCTCGACGGCGACAACACCTATGGCGGGCGCGTGGTCACCAACCCCTCGGGCGGCCTGCTGTCCAAGGGCCACCCGCTGGGCGCCACGGGCCTGGCGCAATGCGCAGAACTGACCTGGCAGCTGCGCGGCCAGGCCGGCGAGCGCCAGGTCGAGGGTGCGCGCCTGGCGCTGCAGCACAACCTGGGCCTGGGCGGCGCCTGCGTGGTCACGCTGTACCAGGCGGCTTGATATGGCTGAGCACAGCATGAGCGCATTGCACACCGGTTCCACGGTCGCCGAAGCCTACCAATCGGCCCTGCAGTCGTTCCCCGAGCGCGTGGCGCTGGTGTTGCCCGATGGCAGCCACTGGACCTGCGCCGAGCTGCTGCGGCGCGTGCATGCCATGGCGCGCTACCTGCGCGCGCGCGGGCTGCAGCGCCAGGACGGCCTGGCGGTGCTGGCCGGCAACCAGCCCGAGGCCTTGGTGGTCATCATGGCCTGCGCCTGGCTGGGACTGCGCCAGACCTCGCTGCACCCCCTGAGTGCGCTCGATGACCAGGCCTTCGTGCTGCAGGATGCGGACATCAGCGCGCTGGTAGTGGGCGCGCAGCATGTGGAGCGCGGCCTGGCGCTCCAGGAGCGCGGCATCGTGCCCCAGGTGCTGGGCCTGGGTCCGTCGGCGCTGGGCGAGGACGCCATCGCCGCCAGCCTGGCCTTTGACGGCGGTGAGCTGCCCATCGCCGCACAGCCCGAGGACATCTACCGCATCACCTACACCGGCGGCACCACGGGCCGGCCCAAGGGCGTGGTCCACCGCAGCCGCACCACGCTGACCATGCTGCTGCTGCAGCTGGCCTGCTGGGAATGGCCCGAGGCGCTGCGCGTGCTGGTCGCCACACCGATCTCGCACGCCGGCGGTTCGCTGGTGCTGCCCACGCTGCTGCGCGGCGGCACGCTGGTGCTGCTGGAAAAATACTCGCCCGATGCGTTCCTGCAGGCCGTGCAGCAGCACCGCATCACCGCCACCTTTCTCGTGCCCACGCAAATCTATGGCCTGCTGGACCACCCTGGACTGGACCAGTGGGATCGCTCCAGCCTGCAGTACGTGCTGTATGGCGCCTCGCCCATGGCGCCGGCGCGGCTGGCCGAGGCGCTGCAGCGCTTCGGGCCCATCTTTGGCCAGCTCTACGGCCAGGCCGAGGCGCCCATGACAATCGCCTACCTGCGCAAGGATGCGCACGACCTGGCGCGCCCCGAGCGGCTGCAGTCCTGCGGCCTGGCCTTGCCGGGCAACCAGGTGCGGCTGCTCGATGCGCAGGGCCGGGAGGTGGCCGCTGGCGAGGTGGGCGAGCTGTGCGTGCGCAGCCCGCTGGTGATGGAGGGCTACCGCAACCGTCCCGACGCCACCGAAGAAGCCTTTGCCGACGGCTGGCTGCATACCGGCGACATGGCGCGCCGCGACGCCGATGGCTACCTGTATCTGGTGGACCGCGCCAAGGACATGGTCATCACCGGCGGCTTCAATGTGTATTCCAGCGAGGTCGAGGCCTGCCTGGCGCTGCATCCGGCCGTGGCGCAATCCGCCGTCATCGGCATGCCCGATGCCAAATGGGGCGAGGCGGTCGTGGCCCTGGTGGTGCTCAAGCCCGGCGCCAGCGCCGAACCCCAGGCGCTGATGGACTTCGTGCATGAGCGCAAAGGCGCGCTGCACACGCCCAAGCAACTGTGGCTGGAGCAGGCGCTGCCCGTGACCCCCCTGGGAAAGATCGACAAGAAAGCCCTGCGCGCCCGCTTCTGGGACGGGCAGGCGCGGCAGGTGGGCTAGCGCCATGAAGCCCACTTTTGAACACCTCTCAGGGCGCCGCACCGGGGCGGCGTCGTTGATCCCTGACCCCAGTCCCCGCAACCGACGAAATCCATGGCGCCCGCTGCAAGAGGCGGCGCAGAAAGAAACCACCCATGTCTGAATCCCCCTCCTTTGCCGGCCGCCATGTGTTTGTCGCCGGCGGCACCAGCGGCATCAACCTGGGCATTGCCCAGGCGTTTGCGCGCGCGGGCGCCAACGTGACGGTCATGAGCCGCTCGCCCGACAAGGTGCAGCAGGCGGCCGACGGGCTGCGCGCGCTGGGCGCCCAGGCGCTGGGCATTAGCGCCGACGTGCGCGACGCCGCCGCGGTGGAGGCCGCGCTGCGTGAGGCGCATGCGCAGTTCGGCGAGATCGACGTGCTGGTCTCCGGCGCGGCGGGCAACTTCATCGCGCCCGCGGCCGACCTGTCGCCCAACGGCTTCAAGACCGTGATCGACATCGACCTGAACGGCACCTTCCATGTGCTGCGCCTGGCCTACCCGATGCTCAAGAAGCCCGGCGCCAGCGTCATCAACATCTCGGCGCCGCAGGGCGTCAACCCCACCATGTACCAGGTCCATGCCTGCGCCGCCAAGGCCGGCATCGACATGATGACGCGCGTGCTGGCCATGGAATGGGGCGAGGTGGGCGTGCGTGTGAACGCCATCGCCCCCGGCCCGATTGGCGACACCGAGGGCATGCGGCGCCTGGCACCATCGCCCGAGGCGCTGGCCAATGCAGTGGCCAGCGTGCCGCTGCAGCGCATGGGCACGCTGGAAGATATTGCCAACATGGCGCTGTTCCTGTCGTCACCACAGGCGGGCTACGTGACGGGTGCGGTGATTCCCGTGGATGGCGGCTCGTCGCTGCGCGGCGGGCGCGACATGCGCGCCTCTTACGTGCCCCGGAGCGCGGCATGAGCAAGACCTACGAACGCATCGTTTTCGGCGTGCAGGACGGCGTGGCCACGCTGACCTTCAACAACCCCGACAAGCGCAACGCCTTCGACCCCGCCATGCGCGTGGAGATGGCCGAGGTGGTGCGCCAGGTGCAGGCCGACCCTGCCATCCGCGCGCTGGTGCTGACGGGCGCGGGCGCGCATTTCTGCTCGGGCGGGGACCTGGGCAACATCGCGGCCAGCGGGCTGGACAACGGCGGCTGGCGCCGGCGCCTCACCAGCCTGCACGACTGGCTCAAGGACCTGATGCTGCTGGACAAGCCGGTGGTCGCCGCCGTGGACGGCGCGGCCTATGGCGCGGGCTTCAGCCTGGCGCTGGCGGCGGACTTCATCATCGCCAGCACGCGCGCGCGCTTTGCCATGTCGTTCATCCGCGTCGGCGTGGTGCCGGACTGCGCGGCGTTCTACACCCTGCCGCGCGTGGTCGGCGTGCAGCGTGCGCGCGAGCTGATGCTGTCGGGCCGCGAGGTCTCGGCCGAGGAGGCGCTGCGGCTGGGCATTGCCACCGAGCTGGTCGAGCCCGGCGCGCTGCAAGGCCGCGCCCAGGACATCGCGCGCAGCTTCGTGGGCGCATCGCCCGTGGCGCTGAGCCTCATCAAGCGCTCGCTCGCGCTGGCCGCCAGCGACCTGCCCTCGCTGCTGGAGCAGGAGGCCAACGCCCAGGCCCTGGCCATGGGCACGCCCGAGCACCGGGACGCTGTGCGTTGCTTCCTGGAGAAAAGGCCAATGCCCTTCCAGTGGCCGCAGGCCTGATGTGGAAACAGGCGAAAATCTCTGGTTTTTTGAGCTTTTGAGGTCCATGTGAACGTGAACGCAGATCCGGACGGCAAGCTGGTCAGCGCCCTGGTGCGTGGCGTTTCCATATTGCGGTGCTTTTCCAACAAATGCCAGGAACTCAGCGCCAAGGAGCTGATGGACCTGACCGGCCTGCCCAAGCCCACGCTGTTTCGCCTGACGGACACGCTGTGCGAGCTGGGTTTGCTGCGCTACTCGGAGCGCCTGTCCAAGTACGTGCCGGGCCTGGGTTTGCTGCAGCTGGCCTCGCCCGTGCTCACGCGCATGGCCCTGCGCCAGTTCGCCCGGCCGCACATGCAGGCGCTGGCCGACCTGACCGAGGGGCAGGTGCAGCTGGCCGTGGGCTACAGGCGCGAGCTGTGCCTGGTGGAGCTGGCCAACGGCATGGGCAACACGGTGTTCCGCCAGGAAATCGGCGTGTCCACATCGCTCTCGCGCACGGCCACGGGCCGTGCCTACCTGCTGGGCATGGCAGAGAACGATCGCCAGGCCTACCTGCAGGACCTGCAGCGCAAAGACCCGCAGCGCGCCGTCTGGCTGGAGCAGCGCCTGGCAGACGCACGCGACGACTTCGCCCGCCACGGCTTTTGCCGCAGCCATGGCGACCTGCACCGCGAGATCGAATCCATCGCCGTGCCCATGTCGCAGCCGCAAGACGGTGAACTCTGGGTGTTCGCGGTCTCGGTGCCGGTCTTCAGCCCCATATACACCCGGCTGGAGACAGACCTGGGACCGCGCCTGCGCACGCTGGTGCGTTCGGTGGAGAGCGTGCTCGGGGCATCGGGCCTGACCTGATGCGGCCCAAAGCAACACACAACACCAACCAAGGAGACACCGTGAAGGTACTGGACAGCGTACGCGTGCTGGAGATTGGCGGCCTGGGGCCGGGGCCATTTTGTGCGATGCACCTCGCCGACCTGGGGGCGGACGTGATCTCCGTGGTGCGCGAGACGAAGGGCCGCGAGACCACCGGCGCGCTGCTCAACCGTGGCAAGCGCTCGGTGTTCGCCGATCTCAAGACCGAGGAAGGCCGCCAGCTGGTGCTGGCGCTGGTGGCCGAGGCCGATGCGCTCATAGAAGGCATGCGCCCCGGCGTGATGGAGCGCCTGGGCCTGGGGCCCGAGGAGTGCCTGGCGGTCAACCCCCGCCTGGTGTATGGGCGCATGACCGGCTGGGGCCAGAGCGGGCCGCTGGCACCGCGCGCCGGGCACGACACCAACTACGCCGCCGTCAGCGGCGCGCTGTGGGGCTGCAGCCCGGCGGACGCGCGGCCCGTGTCGCCCTTCGCCGTGCTGGGCGACATCGGCGGCGGCGCCCTGTACCTGATGACGGGCCTGCTGTCGGGCATCGTGCAGGCGCGCGCCACGGGCCGCGGCACGGTGGTGGATGCCGCCATCGTGGACGGCGCAGCCCATATGCTCAACCTGATGCTCAGCGCGCGCCAGAGCGGCCTGGTGGCCGATGTGCGTGGCCAGAGCATCCACGACAGCGCGCCGTTCTATGACACCTACGTCTGCGCCGACGGCCACCACATCACCGTGGGCGCCATCGAGCCGCAGTTCCATGCCTTGCTGCTGGAGGTCCTGGGACTGGCAGGCGACCCGGATTTCACCGGTCCGCAGTGGGACAAGGCGGCCTGGCCCGCGCGCCGCGCGCGGCTGGCCGCCCTGTTCCTGGCCCAGCCGCGTGCGCACTGGCAGGCCCTGCTGGAGCCCACCGACGCCTGCTTTGGCGCCGTGCTCAGCCCCGTGGAGGCCGCAGGACATCCACACATGCAGGCGCGCGGCGTGTACACCGAACGCCACGGCGTGCTGCAGGCCGCACCTGCGCCGCGCTTCGGTGGCGCGGCCTATGCGCCAGGTGAGGCATGCGCGCCCGGCGCGCACACGCAGGAGGTGATGGAAAGCCTGGGCCAGGCGGGCGCGCGGGCCGTGTGGCGCCAGCGCTGACCGGAATGCGCCCGCGGTATGCGCGGCGGGCGTTATCAACCTTGCTTGAGCAGCGGCGACGCGGGCAGCCACCGGAACGCCAGCGAGGCCAGCGCCAGCCAGGCGGCGATGGTCAGCAGCACGGCGCGGTAGGGCTCCAGCCCCGCGCTTGCGGCCCAGGCGGCGACGGCACCGGTCAGCGATTGCATGAAGGCAACGCCCAGGAACATGGCCATGGTGTAGAGCGACAGGGCGCGTCCGGTCAGCTCGGCAGGGTAGGAAGAGCGCACGTCGGCGTACTGCAGGATGCTGTAGCCCGACAGCAGCCCCATCACAATCATCAGCGTCACGGTGACGCTGGCGTTTTGCACCAGGGCCATCGCCGCAAACAGGCCGGCCATCAGCAGCGACGCGCGGCCAACCCAGGCACGGCGCCGGGGTGCGCCCGGGTCCATGCGGCCAAACGCGGCCGGTGTGAATAGCGCGATCAGCGACAGCACCAGCGCCACGTTACCGCTGTCCACCAGCGAAAAACCGTAGCGGTTGATCAGCAGCGGCCCCAGCCACAGGCCGCGCAGCGACAAAAAAGCCGCGTAACACGACATGCCCAGAACCACGATGCCCCAGGTGTGCGGTACGGCAAAGAGCCGGCCCATGCCCACCAGCGCCTCGCCCCAGCTGGATGCCGGGCGGTGCACGGCGTCGGCAGGTGCGGGTTCGTGCACCACGAAGTGAATCACCAGCCACGACAGCACGCTCAAGCCCGCCAAAATGCCAAAGCCCATGCGCCAACCCCAGTGCTGCACCACCCACGCCAGCGGCGTGCCGGTGAACAGGAGCCCCAGCCCGCCCACGCCCATGCTCAGGCCCGAGAAGAAGGCAAAGCGGTCGACCGCGAAATGGCGCGCAATGAACAGCGTGCAGGCCACGAAGGCTGGCGAATAGCCCACCCCGATCAGCACCTGCCCGGCCATCAGCCAGCCATAGCTGGGTGCCAGGGCCGATAGGGCCGCACCGGCAATTCCCAGGGGCGCGGCTGCCAGCACCGTGCGGCGCAGGCCGTAGCGGTCCAGCGCAATACCCATCAGCAGCTGCGCAACGCCGAACGACAAGCCAAACAGCCCGGCAAACGCCCCCAGCGATGAGGCCTGCAGGCCGAAATCTGCCTGCAGGCCCTGGGCGAGGATGGCCGTGGTGGTGCGATAGGCCTGGCTGAGCGCAAAGCCCGACAACAGTGCCAGCAGCATCATCCAAAGCGGTGTGGTGCGCGAGGAAGTCACTTAGGGATTGAGGACGTTGTGTGCATGGCGGTGACGGCGCGGGTGCGCTGCCGGACGGAGGCCCGGCGCTGGCGGGCCCTGATCGTTAGGAGGTTGTTAGCTGGCGGCGGCAAGGCGCTGCTGCGCCCGCGCGTGGCGCTGCAGGGTGTGCCGGGCCTGCGCCAGCACCGGCGCATCGACCATGCGGCCATCGAGCACGCAGACGCCGCCACCGGCCTGCTGCAGCGCCTGCTGCACGCGCAGCGCCTGGGCCACGGCGGCTTCGTCGGGGTCGAAAGCGGCGTGCAGCACCGCCACCTGCGCCGGGTGGATGCACAGCTTGCCGCCAAAGCCCATGCGGCGTGCGCGCTCGCTGTCGCGGGCCATGCGCTCGGGGTTGCGCGTGTCCACCGTCACGCCGTCGATGGGGACGGCCAGCCCTGCGCGGCGCGAGGCGAACACCAGGGCCATGCGCACGGGCAGCAGTTCCTGCTCGTCTTCGGCGCAGGCCATGCCGGCGTCCACCTGGAAGTCCAGGTGCCCGAAGGCCAGCCGCGCCACCTGCGGCGCGGTGGCCAGGGCGTCGGCAGTGGCGAGGCCGGCCACGCTTTCGACCAGCGGCACCAGCATGGCGCCAGGCCCGGCAGCCTGGGCCACGGCCTGCAGGGTGGGCGCGCCTTCGGCCTTGGGCACCACGGCGCCGGCCAGGCCCTGCGCCGCGAGCTGCGCCAGCGCGGCCAGGTCGGCGGCAAACCAGGGCGAACCATCGCTGTTGATGCGCACCAGCAGGCGCGCGCGCTGCGCGGCTGGCAGCGCAGCCACGGCCTCCAGCAGGGCCGCGCGTGCACGCTCCTTGTCAGCGGGGGCCACGGCGTCCTCCCAGTCGGCAATCACGATGTCGGCGCCGCTGGCCAGGGCCTTGGGCAACCGATCCGGCTGGGTGGCAGGAACGAACAGGAAGGAGCAGGCCTGTGAAACCAAATCAGACATGGATGCTTTCTTTTAACGGCATGAACTCTCCATCGCACTGTGCGCTAACCGTGACCCATGAAACTGGCGCGACCCAGGCCAGGGCCGCCGCGCAAGGGCCGCCCCGCCGCGCTGGCGGCGTCCCCCTTCCCGAATTGCGCAGCAATTCGAGAGAAGGGGGAAGGCGCGTAGCGCCACAGGGGGATGTCTCTCTTCACTCCGCGCTCACGCCCGCAGCCTTGATGACCTTGTCCCAGCGCGCCACCTCGATCTCCAGGTGCTTGCGCAGGCCCTCGGGGGTGGCCTTCTCGGGCGTGACGAGGTCAGAGCTCAGCTCGGCAATGCGCTTTTTCACGTTGTCGTCCTTGATGGCCACGTTCAATGCCTTGTTGAGCTTGTCCATCACGTCCTTGGGCGTGCCCTTGGGGGCATACATGCCGTGCCACACCTTCACGTCAAAGCCCTTGAGGCCCTGCTCATCGAGCGTGGGAATGCTGGGCATGGACGACAGGCGCTTGGGCGTGGTCACGCCGAACACCTTGGCGCGCTTGCCATCCTGGATCACGGGCGCGGTCTGCGTGGTCTGGTCGCACAGCAGGTCCACCTGGCCGCCCATCAGGTCGTTCATGGCCGGACCGGCGCCCTTGTAGGGGACGGTGGTCAGCTTCACGCCCAGCTGGTGCATGAGCAGCATGCCGCACAGCTGCGACACGGCACCAATGCCTGCGTTGGCCAGCGATACCTTGTCCTGGTTCTTCTTGACGTAGTCCTGCAGCTCCTGGAAGTTGTTCGCAGGAAAGTCCTTGCGCGACAGCAGCGTCATGGGCACATCCAGCACCTGGCCGATGTACTCGAAGTCCTTGAGCGGGTCGTAGGGCAGCTTCTTGTACAGCGCCGGGGCCGTGGCCATGCCCATGTGGTGGATCAGGATGGTGTAGCCGTCGGGCTTGGAGCGGACGATGCGCGCGGGCGCCAGCGTGCCGCCCGCACCCACGGTGTTTTCCACCACCACCGTCTGGCCCAGCGACTGGCCCATGGGCACGGCCAGCAGGCGCGCCACCACGTCGGTGGGGCCACCCGCGCTGTAGGGCACGACCAGGGTGACGGTCTTTTCGGGCCAGGTGCTGGCCAGGGCGTTGCCGCTCAGGCCCAGGGCGAGTGCCGCGCAGGCGCCCGCAACGGAGCCGGCGAGGGTGCGTCGGGAAATCAGGGTAAAGCGTGCAGTCATGCAATGTCTCCTTGTGGATGGTGGTGAACGGGGCGTCTGCTGCGTCCCTTGGGGGTCGTGGGCCGCGGCGGTTGCCGTGTCCCGGAGGTCAGCCCAGCAGGTGCTCCGTGCGCGGCCACTCCTGCACCCGCCACAGGCGCTGCACGGAGGCCTCGGCCTGCGCGGCAGATACCGCACCACCATAGGCTGCCAGGCGCAGCGCCTTGGCGGTGAGCTCTGCACGCGAGAGGGTGTTGCCGGGGTCGCCCTTGGGCTCTTCCACGCGGCCGGCCAGCTGGCGGCCATCCGTCGTCTGCACGGTGACCTTGCCAATCCAGCGCTGCGGGTAGGCGGCATCCACCTCGGGGTCCAGCTCCATGCGCACCTTCTCGCGCAGGGCCACAGTATCCGGTGCCAGGAACTGCGCGTCGAATTCGGTCAAACCCGCATGGCCAAACCGCGCCGCCAATGCCAGCACGGTGCCCATGGAAAACTTGCTCTGGTGCACCGTGGTGGGCGAGACCACCGGCCCGAGCACGTCGATGGCGCCCTGGTGCACATGGCAGGTGACCTGCGCGATGTCGGCGGGCGCCAGGCCGTGCTCGCGCATCACCTGCTGCAGCGCATCGGCGGCGGGGTGCGTGTGGCGGCACGAGGCATGCCACTTGAACGATGTCTCGGCCGTGGCCCAGCGGGTGCCCAGTCCCTCGGTGAGCTTGGCCGGGTTGGCGTCGGTGGACATGCCCGCAGCCAGGCCCTGCGGGCCGGTGAAGATGTCCTGCGCGCCGGTGAAGCCGTCCTTGGCCAGGAAGGCGGCCATCAGCCCCGCAGAGGCGGCGTGCGCGGTGTGCAGCTGCTTGCTGTCGGCCGCGGTGCGCAAGAATTCCCACAGCCCCGCCGACTGCGTGCCGGCCGAGCCGAAGGCATGCTGCATCTGCGCGGGCGTGAGCTCCAGCAGGCGCCCCACGGCGGCGGCCGCCGCCAGCGTGCCGGCCGTGGCCGTGGTATGGAACACCTTGTAGTGGCTGCGGCCCAGGAACTCGCCCACGCGGATGCCGACCTCGTAGCCCGCCACGCAGGCCGCCATCAGCTGCGCGCCGCTGGCGCCGATCTGCTGCGCCACGGCCAGCGCGGGCGGAAAGACCACGGCCGCCGGGTGGAACACCGAGCCGTTGTGCACATCGTCCTGCTCGGCCACATGGCTGGCCGCGGCGTTGGCCAGCGCGGCCATCATGGGGCTGCTGGTGGCGCCGTGGCCAATCACCTCGGCCGGGCCTTGTGCCGGGCCCTGCGACAGCGCAAAGCGCGTGATGCTGGCCACGGGCCGCGCGCGGCAGCCGGCCAGCACGGAGCCGAACCAGTCCACCCACAGGTCTTCGGCGCGGCGCTGCACGGGCGCCGGCACGTCGCTCCATTGCAGCGTGGCAGCAAACTGCGCCAGGGGATGGATGGTGGCTTGGGTTTCTTGCTTCATTTCGGACTCCAGGGCGGGTGTGTCAAGCGCAGGCAGCTATGGTTTTTGATTCAAAGAGGTCGCGGTGCCTGCAGCGCGTCGATCTGCTCGGCGCTCCAGCCCAGTTCGGCCAGGATGGCGGCGTTGTGCTGGCCCACGGCGGGCACGGCGTCCATGCGGTAATCGAACGCGCTGTTCACGCCCGGCGGCAGCAGTGCGGGCACATCGCCAGCGGGCGTGCCCACGCTGCACCAGCGCTGGCGCGCGGCCAGTTGCGGGTGGGCCCACAGGTCGGCCATGTCGTTCACCCGGGCGTTGGCAATGCCGGCGGCCTCCAGGCGCTCAACCACCTGCGCAGCGGTCAGCGCCGAGAAGCCCTGCACGATGAGTGCCTGCAATGCGTCGCGGTGGGCGTTGCGCTGCGCGTTGGAACAGAAGCGCGCATCGGTGGCCACATCGGGGCGCTGCAGCACGGTGTCGCAAAAGGCTTTCCACTCGCGCTCGTTTTGCAGGCCCAGCATCACGGTCTTGCCGTCGCCGGCCACAAACGGGCCGTAGGGGTAGATGCTGGCGTGCGATGCGCCGGTGCGCGGCGGTGGTGGCGCGCCGTCGTAGGCGTAGTACATCGGGTAGCCCATCCATTCGCCCATGGCTTCGAGCATGGACACGTCGATATGGCTGCCCTCGCCCGTCCTGCCGCGCAGCAGCAGGGCCGACAGGATGTTGGTGTAGGCATACATGCCGGCGGCGATGTCGGCCACCGAGATGCCGGACTTGCTGGGTACCTCGGGTGTGCCCGTGACGGAGAGGAACCCTGCCTCGCTCTGGATCAGCAGGTCGTAGGCCTTCTTGTCGCGGTAGGGGCCATCGGCGCCGTAGCCGCTGATGTCGCACACGATGAGTCGGGGGTTGTGCGCCTTCAGGGCTTCATACGACAGGCCCATGCGCGCGGCGGCGCCGGGCGCGAGGTTCTGCACCAGCACGTCGGCCGTCTTCAGGAGCTGCAGCAGCGCGGCCTTGGCCTGGGGCTGCTTCACATCCAGCGCCAGGCTTTCCTTGCTGCGGTTGATCCAGGTGAAATGCGAGGACTGGCCCTTCACGCGCTGGTCGTAGCCGCGCGCGAAGTCGCCGCTGCCCGGGCGCTCCACCTTGATCACGCGCGCGCCCAGGTCGGCGAGCTGGCGCGTGCAGAACGGCGCGGCCACCGCATGTTCGAGCGAGACCACGGTGATGCCGTCGAGGGGGCGGGTCATGGCGGTCATCTCAGAACGAGCGGGGCAGGCCCAGGATGTGCTCGGCCACGTAGCTGTAGATCATGTTGGTCGAGATCGGCGCCACCTGGTACAGGCGGGTTTCGCGGAATTTGCGCTCGATGTCGTATTCGCAGGCAAAGCCAAAGCCGCCGTGGGTCTGCAGGCAGACGTTGGCCGCTTCCCAGCTGGCCTTGGCCGCCAGGTGCTTGGCCATATTGGCCTCGGCGCCGGCGTTCTGGTGGGCGTCGATCTTCTCGCAGGCCTTCCAGCGCATCAGGTTGGCGGCCTCCAGCTCGATGAAGGCATCGGCGATCGGGAACTGCACGCCCTGGTTCTGGCCGATGGGGCGGTTGAACACCACGCGCTCGTTGGCGTATTTGGTGGCGCGGTCGATGAACCAGTAGCCATCGCCAATGCACTCGGCGGCAATCAGGGTGCGCTCGGCGTTCAGGCCGTCCAGCAGGGTCTTGAAGCCCTTGCCTTCCTCGCCCAGCAGCGCGTCCTCGGGGATTTCGAGGTTGTCGAAGAACAGCTCGTTGGTCTCGTGGTTGACCATGTTCAGGATGGGGCGCACGGTGAGGCCGTTGCCAATCGCCTGGTGCAAATCGATCAGAAAGCACGACAGGCCGTCGGAGCGCTTTTTCACCTGATCGGCGGGCGTGGTGCGCGCCAGCAGGATCATCAGATCGCTGTGCTGGATGCGCGAGATCCAGACCTTCTGCCCGTTGATGACCCAGCGGCCATCCTTTCTGACGGCGCTGGTCTTGAGCTTGGTGGTGTCGCTGCCGGTGGTGGGCTCGGTCACGCCCATGGACTGGATGCGCAACTCGCCCGAGGCGATCTTGGGCAGGTACAGGTCTTTCTGCGCTTGCGAGCCGCTGCGCACGATGGCGTTCATCACGTACATCTGGCCGTGGCAGGCGCCGGAGTTGCCGCCGCTGCGGTTGATCTCTTCCATGATCACCGAGGCCTCGGCCATGGTCAGGCCCGAGCCGCCATATTCCTGCGGGATCAGCGCGGCCATCCAGCCGGCCTTGGTCAGGGCATCGACAAACTCCTCGGGGTAGCCGCGGGCCTCATCGACCTTGCGGAAGTATTCGTCGGGGAACTGGGCACAGAGGGCGCGCACGGCGTCGCGGATTTCCTGGTACTGGTCGGGCTGGTGGATCATGGCGGTGGGGTATCTATAAAAAAGAAGGAATCGGCTGGTTCAGCGGTTCAAAACAACGTGGCTGTGCCCTGCATGGTGAGGAACCCCTCGTGGTCCTGGGCCCACAGCTCCACGGTCTTGCCGTCGTTGGATGCCTTGCCGTGCACGCTGAACGGGTGCAGGTCGAAGGTGGGACGCACGGCACGGAAGTCGAAGGTGGCGACCTGCGCGCCGGGCAGGCTGCGGCGCAGCAGGTCCAGCAGCAGCGTGGCGATCAGCGGGCCGTGCACGATCAGGCCAGGGTAGCCCTCGACCTCGGTCACGTACTTGCGGTCGTAGTGGATGCGGTGGCCGTTGAAGGTCAGCGCGGAGTAGCGGAACAGCAGCACGTCGTCGGGCGTTATGGTGCGCGACCAGGCCTGCTGCCCGGCCAGCGGCGGCTGCTGCGGCTGTGGCGCTGGGTCGCCGGGCTGGGCGGCGCTGCGGTAGACGATGTCGTGCTCCTCGGTGAGCGCCAGGCCCTGGGCATTGCGGTACTGGTGTTCGACCAGCACGAACAGCAACTCGCCCGAGCGGCCGGCCTTGTGCTTGACGGACTGGATGGTCGAGTGGCGCTGCACCTCCTGGCCCACGCGCAGCGGGTTGGCCGGCTCCCAGCGCAGCCGCCCGCCGGCCCACATGCGGCGCGGCAGCGGCACGGGCGGCAGAAAGCCGCCGCGCTTGGGATGCCCGTCGGGGCCGATCTCGCTGGCGCGCGCATGCGGCAGGAAGTACAGCCAGTGCCACAGCGGCGGCACCACTGTGCCCATGGCGGGCGCCGGGTCGTCGCGGTCCAGCGTGGCCGACAGGGCGGCCACGGGCATGGCCGTGAGGCTGTCGCTCAGGGTCTCGCTCTTGCCCTGCCAGGTCTGCAGGTGGGCGAGCGCGGCGGTGTCTAGGGTGTTGCTCATGTTCCAGTCACTCAGTTGATGGTGGCGCCCGAGGTCTTCACGATGCGCGCCCACTTGGCAATGTCCTGCTTGAGCAGGGCGGCGAACTCGTCGGGCGTGACGGGTTTCGTGGCCGTGCCCGCAAGCTCCACGCCCTGTGCTTCGAGCTTGTCGCGCATGTCCTTGTCGGCCATGGCCTGGCGCATGCCGTCCTGCAGGCGATCCATCACCTCCTTGGGCACGCCGGCAGGCGCGAACAGGCCTATCCACAGCGTGCCGCTGTAGCCGGGAACGAACTCGCCCAGGGCGGGCACGTCGGGCAGCACGGGCGAGCGCTGGGGGCTGCTCACGGCCAGCGCGCGCAGCTTGCCCGACCTGATGTGCGCCAGCGTGGATGGCAGGCTGCCGAACAGCAGGGGCAGCTGGCCGCCCAGAACATCGTTGAGCGCCGGCGCCACGCCCTTGTAGGGCACATGCTGCAGTTCGACGCCGGACATCTGGTTCAGCATCTCGCCCAGCAGGTGGTTGAGCGTGCCGTTGCCGGCCGAGGCGTATTGCAGCTGGCCGGGCCTGGACTTGGCCAGCGCCAGCAGCTCGGGCACGGTCTTGGCGGCGAACGAGGGGTGGGCCAGCAGCACATTGGGCACGGCGCCTACCAGGCTGATGGGCTGGAAGTCGGCCACGGGGTCGAAACCCGGCGCCTTGTACAGGGCGGGGTTGATGGCCTGGCTGCTGCTGATGGTCATAAGCAGCGTGTAGCCGTCCTTGGGCGCCTTGGCCACGGCCTGCGTGCCTATGTTGCCCCCCGCACCGGGCTTGTTTTCCACCACGGCGCTGCCGCCGAGCTTTTCCGCCAGCTTCTGGGCCACCACGCGGCCCACGATGTCATTGGTGCCGCCGGCGGCCTGGGGCACCACCATCATGATGGGGCGGCTCGGGTAGATCGCCTGGGCGAAGGCTGCGGGCGCGCTGCCCAGGGCCCAGCCCAGGGCAGCGCCGGCGCACAGGCTGCGGCGGGTAAGGTTGGACAAAAAGGGGCGATGCATGCGGCGTGGTTCCAGATACTTGTAGAAGCAATGGGGTCCGATGCTCGCCGCTGCTGCCGGTCCGTGCAATCCACGTTTGTGAAAGCGTGCCTTCCGTGCCCATGAAGCCCTCGGCGACGCTTTCATGCAGCCAAAGCCCCGCCTAGCGATTGCCGAATGGCGCTGCCGCGGCTTTGGGTTCATGCTCCAGCGCTGATCGACAACACAAACCGAAGGACGACGAACATGGCGCAGAAGATGGTGCAGGACAAGGTGGTGGTGGTAACAGGGGCCGGCGGCGGCATCGGGCGCGACATGGCGCTGGCCCTGGCGGCGGCCGGCGCCAAGGTGGTGGTCAACGACATCGGCACCTCCACCACAGGCGAGGGCACGGATGCCGGCCCCGCACAGAAAGTGGTGGACGAAATCAAGGCTGCTGGCGGCCAGGCCGTGGCCAACATGGACAGCGTGGCCGAGGCGGCAGCTGCCGGCCGCATCGTGCAATGCGCGCTGGACCACTTCGGCCGCATCGACGGCGTGGTCAACAACGCGGGCATCCTGCGCGACCGCTTCTTCCACAAGATGAGCCTGGACGAATGGGACGCCGTGATCAAGGTGCACCTGTACGGCAGCTACTACATGGCACGCGCGGCCGCCAACCACTTCAAGGAGCAGGAAAGCGGCGCCTTCGTGCACATGACCTCCACCTCGGGCCTGATCGGCAACCTGGGCCAGGCCAACTACAGCGCCGCCAAGCTGGGGCTGACGGCGCTGTCCAAGTCCATCGCGCTGGACATGCAGAAATTCAACGTGCGCTCCAACTGCATCGCGCCGTTTGCCTGGAGCCGCATGATCGGCTCCATCCCCACCGACACACCCGAACAGCAGGCACGCGTGGCCAAGATCCAGCAGATGACGCCCAACAAGATCGCGCCGCTAGCCGTGTACCTGCTGTCCGACCAGGCCAAGGACGTGAACGCCCAGGTGTTTGCCGTGCGCAACAACGAGATCTTCCTGATGAGCCAGCCGCGCCCCCTGCGCTCGGTGCACCGCAGCGAGGGCTGGACGCCCGAGTTCATTGCCGAACACGGCATGCCGGCGCTCAAGGCCTCGTTCGTGCCGATGGATCGCTCGGCCGACGTGTTCAGCTGGGACCCGGTGTAAACAGGGACAACCCCCTGAGGCGCTTCGCGCCTTCCCCCTTCTCTCGCATCGCTGCGCGCTGCGGGAAGGGGGACGCCACCAGCGCGGCGGGGCGGCCCTTGCGCGGTGGCCGCTGGCACGGGACGCGCCAGTTTCAAGCGATGCAGGTGACGCCGCCCAGCGTCATGGGAGAAAGAACGAAATGGCTATTGACTACCACCACCTGAAGAACCGGGCCTTCGCGCCCGTGCCCCAGCACTACACCGAGCGCGACACCATGCTGTATGCGCTCAGCCTCGGCCTGGGCAACGACCCGCTCAATGCCGACGCGCTGCCGTTTGTCTATGAAGGGCTGGAGGGCGGCCTGCGCACCCTGCCCACGCAGGCCGTGGTGCTGGGCTACCCCGGCTTCTGGGCTCGCGAGCCGAACACGGGCATCGACTGGGTGAAGCTGCTGCACGGCGAGCAGCGCGTGCGCTGGCACAAGCCATTGCCCGCCAGCTGCGCGGTGGTCGGCAAAAGCCGCATCACGCACCTGATCGACAAGGGCGAGGGCAAGGGCGCCATCCTGATCACCGAGCGGCGCCTGGAAACCCAGGCCGGCGAGCTGCTGGCCACGCTGCAGCAGGTGACCTTTCTGCGCGGCGACGGCGGCTACAGCCAGCAGCGCGGCGGCCAGCCCAGCGACGCACCGCTGCCCGCGCTGCAGCCCACGCCGGCTGACCGCGCGCCCGACTTCAGCGACACCCAGGCCATCCGCCCCGAGGCGGCGCTGCTCTACCGCCTGATGGGCGACTACAACCCGCTGCACGCCGACCCGGCCGTGGCCACCAAGGCGGGCTTTGCGCGCCCCATCCTGCACGGCCTGGCCAGCTACGGCCTGGTGGCCCATGCGCTGTTGCGCCAGTGCGCGGGCGGCGACCCGGCGCGGCTCAAGGCGCTGGACATCCGCTTTGCCTCGCCGGTCTATCCAGGCGAAACGCTGGTCACCGAGATCTGGAGCCTGCCCGGCCAGCCAGGGCAGTTCCAGCTGCGCGCCCGCGTGGCCGAGCGCGACATCGTGGTGCTGAGCCACGGCTACGCCGAACTGGCCTGAACCATCCCAAGGTGCGCTGCTGGCGCTGGATAGACAAGCGCCATGGCCCATCTTGATCCTCAATATCTTCTGGAGCACGCCATGAGCGCATCCCCCGTGTTGACCTCCGTGCAGGACGGCATCGGCACCATCACCCTCAACCGCCCCGAGGCGCGCAACGCCCTGAGCCAGGCCATGCGCCCCGCCCTGGCCGCTGCCATTGCGCAGATGCGCGACGACCCGGCGGTGCATGCCGTCATCCTCACCGGCGCAGGCGGCGCGTTTTGCTCGGGCGGTGACATCTCGGCCATGCAGGACAGCAGCCGCACGGGCCTCACTTTTCGCAAGGGCATGCGCGAGCTGCACCAGTGGTTCCCCGAACTCGTGGACCTGGAAAAACCCGTCATCGCCGCGGTCGATGGCCCGGCCTTTGGCGCGGGGCTGGGCCTGGCACTGGCGGCCGACTTCGTGCTGGCCACGCGCCGCGCCAAGTTCTGCGCCGTGTTCGGCCGCATCGGCCTGGTGCCCGACCTGGGCGTGATGCGCCTGCTGCCGCGCATCGTGGGCCAGCAGCGGGCCAAGGAGCTGGTCTTCACCGCCCGCACCGTCGATGCGCAGGAGGCCAGGCAACTGGGCATGGTGTTCGACATTGTGGAAGACGCCGCCGCGCTGACCGAGGCCGCGCAGGCGCTGGCGCGCCGCTTTGGCGAGGCGTCCACCGCCGCCATCGGCATCGCCAAGACCGTGATGAACCAGTCCTTCGAGCTCGATGCCCACGCCATGGCCGAGCTGGAGTCCTACGCCCAGTCCCTGTGCCGCGGCTCCGATTACCACCAGGACGCGGTGCGGCGCTTTAAAGACAAGCAGCCGCTGCGCTTCGACTGGGACAAAAAATGACGGCCCCCCTGAGTCGCCTGCGGCGCCATCCCCCCAGGGGGACGCCGCCCGTGCGGCGGGGCGGCCCTTGCACGGCGGCCCTCGCCTGGGTCGCGCCAGTGTCATGCGGCGCGGGTGCTGCGCAACATCGCGGAGAACGGACATGAGCCTGTTGGCCCAGCCACTGCAGGCCCTGATCCGCCCCGGCGACACCCTGTGGTGGGGCCAGTCCACGGCCGAGCCGCTCACGCTCACGCGCGCCGTGACCGCACACCGCCACGCGCTGGCGCAGGGCGGTCGGCTGCGCGTGTTCGTGGGCATTGGTGCGTCGGACACGCTGCAGCCGGAACAGGCCGACACCATCGATTTCTTTGGCTACGCCGCGGGCGGTCCGCACCGCCACCTGGCCGATGCGGGCGTGCTCGACATCCTGCCCAGCCACTACTCGCACCTGCCAGGGCTGATCCGCGCGGGCGTGCTGCCCGCCGATGTGGTGCTGCTGCAGGTCTCGCCGCCCGATGAACAGGGCCGCTACAGCCTGGGCCTGGTGCACGAATACCTGCCCGCCGCGCTGGAACAGGCGCGCGTGGTGATCGCCGAGGTCAACCCCGCCATTCCCTGGACGCATGGCAGCGTGCACCTGCAGGCCAGCGACTTTGCGTTGCTGATCGACGCACAGCACCCGCCGCTGGAGCAAAGCCGCGCCGCGCCCGGCCCGGCCGAGCAGGCCATTGCGCGCCACATCGCCGGACTGATCCAGGACGGCGCCACGCTGCAGCTGGGCATAGGCAACCTGCCCGAGGCCGTGCTGGCCGCGCTGCACGGCCACCGCGACCTGGGCCTGCACAGCGGCGCGGTGGGTGACGGCATTGCCGCCCTGGCCGAGGCCGGCGTGCTGACCCATGCCAAGAAGAGCCTGGACACCGGCGTGGGCATTGGCGGCATCCTGATGGGCAGCGAGAAGCTGCGCCGCTGGGCGCACCGCAACCCGGCGCTGCAACTGCGCGGTACCGACTACACGCACGACCCCGAGGTGCTGGCCGCCAGCCACCAGCTGGCCGCCATCAACGCGGCCATCGAGGTGGACCTGACCGGCCAGATCAACGCCGAAGTGGCAGCAGGCGTATATGTGGGCGCCGTGGGTGGCGCGGTCGATTTCTTGCGCGGCGCGGCCCGCAGCCGTGGCGGCCTGCCCATCGTGGCGCTGCCGGCCACCGCCAAGGGCAGGACGCGCATCGTGGCGCAGCTGGCCGGGCCGGTCAGCACGCCGCGCAGCGACGCAGGCCTGATCGTCACCGAGCATGGCGTGGCCGACCTGCGCGGCCAGACGCTGTCGCGCCGCGTGCGCCGGCTGATCGATATTGCTGCGCCCGAACACCGCGAGGACCTGGAGCGCCAGGCCCACGAACTGCTGCGCCGCTGTGGCGCGATTTTTCATCAAAAACAATAGCTTCTGGCGCTTTATGGATAAGCGCCAGAGCCACTTTCATTCCAATTTCGCTTCCATTCATCAGGAGAAAACCATGCGCAGAGCCGCCATCGTCACCCCCGTTCGCACCCCTGTCGGCACCTTTGGCGGCAGCTTGCGCCCCGTGCCCGTTGAAGAGCTGGCCGCCACCACGGTGCGCGCCGTGGTCGAGCGCAGCGGCATCGACCCCGCACGCATCGACGACGTGGTCATGGCCCAGTCGTACGCCAACAGCGAGGTGCCCTGCGTGGGCCGCTGGGCCGCGCTGCAGGCGGGGCTGCCGGTGTCGGTGCCCGGCATGCAGCTGGACCGCCGTTGCGGCGGTGGCCTGCAGGCCATCGTCACCGCTTCGATGATGGTGCAAAGCGGCGCCGCCGACGTGGTGATTGCCGGTGGCGTGGAGAGCATGAGCAACATCGAGTACTACAGCACCGACATGCGCTGGGGCGCGCGCTCGGGCAATGTGCGCTTTTTTGACCGCCTGGACCGCGGCCGTGAACGCTCGCAGCCGGTGGAGCGCTTCGGCAAGATCAGCGGCATGATCGAGACCGCAGAGAACCTGGCGCGCGACTACGGCATCACGCGCGACGAGGCCGACGCCTTCGCCGTGCGCAGCCACCAGCGGGCCGCAGCGGCCTGGGAAGCCGGCCGCTTCGCCGACGAGATCGTGCCCGTCAAGGTGCCCCAGCGCAAGGGCGACCCCCTGCTGTTCGCGCGCGACGAAGGCTTTCGCGCCGATGCCACGACCGACAGCATGGCCAAGCTGCGCGTCTTGATGCCGAACGGCACCGTCACGGCCGGCAACGCCAGCCAGCAGAACGACGCCTCCGCCGCCTGCCTGATCGTGGCCGAGGACAAGCTGGCCGAGCTGGGCCTCACGCCCATGGCCACGCTGGTGGGCTGGGCCGCTGCGGGCTGCGAGCCATCGCACATGGGCATAGGCCCGGTGCCGGCCACGCAGAAGCTGCTGGCGCGGCTGGGCCTGAAAATCGACGACATGGACCTGGTGGAGCTGAACGAGGCCTTCGCCTGCCAGGTGCTGTCCGTGCTCAAGGGCTGGAACTGGCAGGACCAGGACGCCATCGCCCACAAGCTCAACGTCAACGGCTCGGGCATCTCGCTGGGCCACCCCATCGGCGCCACCGGCGTGCGCATCCTGGCCACGCTGCTGCACGAGCTGCAGCGCCGCAAGGGCCGCTATGGCCTGGAGACCATGTGCATCGGCGGCGGCCAGGGCATTGCCGCAGTGTTTGAACGGATGTGACGGTGCCGCGAGGGAAAACCCTCGCTAAGCAGACCCGAACCCCGGCTTACGGAAAAGCAGATTCACAGGGCGCCAGCCGGGGCGCACCATCGCGCCGATGGGTAACGACCCGGCCCCGCGCCCGGCCCGCCCTCTTCCCGCATTCGCATTCATTCCACACAGACAGGAAACACCCCCATGACCGCAGCCCCCCGCCGCCTCGCCCTGGCCGCCCTGGCCCTGGCACCTTTTGCCCTTGCATTGCCCGCCGCCGCGCAGGACGGCCAGCCCGTGCGCCTCATCGTCGGCTATGCCGCAGGCGGCCCCGTGGACCAGGGCGCGCGCCTGTTCGGCCAGGCCTTGTCCAAGGAACTGGGCCAGCCGGTCATGGTGGAAAACAAGACCGGTGCCAATGCCACCATTGCCGGCAGCGAGGTGGTGCGCGCCAAGCCCGATGGCATGACGCTGTGGTTTGCCGCCAGCCCCACCATCACCATCAGCCCCAACGTGATGACCAAGATGCCGTTCGACCCGGCCCGGGACCTGACGCCGGTGGCCCCCATCCTGAGCTACTACAACGTGCTGGTGGTCAACAACAGCGAGCCCTACAAGAATGTGCGCGAGCTGGTGGCGAACGCCAAGGCCAACCCCGGCAAGCTGGCCTACGGTTCGGCCGGCGTGGGCGGCTCCAACCACCTGGGCGCGCTGCTGTTCGCCAGGCGCAGCGGCATCGAGATGAACCACATCCCATACAAGGGCAACGCCCCGGCAATGACCGACGTGATCGGCGGCCAGCTCAACATGATGCTGGACATCATCAGCACCGCCAGCACCTACATCCACAGCGGCAAGGTGCGCGCCATTGCCGTCACCTCGCCGCAGCGCAATGCCTCGCTGCCCGATGTACCCACCTTCGCCGAGTCGGGCATCGAGGGCCTCAAGGGCTTTGACGTGGGCGGCTGGTACGGTGTCTATGGCCCCAAGGGCATGAGCCCTGAACTGGTGGCCAAGCTCAACAAGGCCGTCAATGCCGCACTGGCGCAGCCGGACCTGAGAAAACGCTACAAGGAGCTGGGCTACGACGAGTGGACCGGCGCACCGCAGAAGCTGGCCGAGCGCGCCTCCCAGGAACGCGCCATGTGGGCCACGGTGACCCAGGGAATCACCGTCGACTGACATGGCGGAGCGCATCCACCACCTGCTGGACCGCTGGCTGGCCGAGGCGCCGCAGCAGCCCTTCATCCACCTGCCGGACGGCCGCAGCCTGCGCTTTGCCGACCTGGGCGCGCTTACCGACACCGCCGAGACCGAGCTACGCACGCTGAACGTGCGCCCCGGCGACCGTGTGCTGGTGGTGGCCGAAAACTGCCCCGAACACGCCGCGCTGATCCTGGCCTGCAGCCGCGTGGGCGCCTGGTCCTGCGGCGTGAATGCGCGCATGGCGCCCGCCGAGATCGACAGCTTCGTCGCCAAGGCCGATGCGCGCGTGGTGTTCTTCACGTCCGCCGCATCGCGCAGCGCCGCTGCGCACGCACGGCGCTTTGCGGCCGTCGATTCGGCCCTGCCCGGCATGCAGCACAGCGCCGTGCGCACGGATGCGCAGCCCGAGGCGGGCGTATTGCGCGATACGGTGGCGGCGCTGATCTTCACCTCGGGCACCACGGGCCAGCCCAAGGGGGTGATGCTCACGCACGACGCGCTGATCCATTTCGCCCGCGTCTCGGGCGCCTCGCGCGCGCTGGGGCCGCAAGACCGCAGCTACGCCTTCGTGCCCATGACCCACATCTTCGGCCTGGGCACGGTGCTGATCAGCTCGC
>Ga0208516_100066_pt1 | contig 75500 bp, 72 predicted proteins | sample LakWasM117_HOW13_2_FD_183931 | JGI IMG/M metagenome (GOLD analysis project Ga0208516, IMG submission 183931) | Freshwater sediment methanotrophic microbial communities from Lake Washington under simulated oxygen tension - Sediment Metagenome... | ecosystem: Environmental > Aquatic > Freshwater >...
ACGAAGAGGATGTGCGAGGACCCCAGAAGGACTATGTGAGCTTGAAGTGTTACCCATGTCTGTGAGCTGAGTTGTTACCCATGTCCTTGACACGTACACGACCCCACTGCCCGCGACCCCTTCGCTGCGCTGCGGGGCAACCTGCGTTGAACGGGATGCGGGGTGCGCCGTGAAACTCGTTACGCGCTGCGCGCTTCACTCAAACATCACGGCGAGTCAGATGACGAAGCAGCCCTGTCCTTCGGCAGGGCTGCCACCCCGCATCCCGTTCAACGCAGGCGCAGTCAGAGGGGCAGTGCCGGGACATCCAATACCGGGCGCGGCCGGCCTCTGAAAGCCGCCGCGCAGCGGAATCAAAAAATCGCCCGAAAGCTCAATAGATCAGCAAATCAACGCATCAACGACCCATACATGAAAACCTAGAACGTCCGGCTGACCGTCACCCCGGCCGACAGCCCGCGTCCCGCACCCGGCTCGAAGTACCGCTGGTTGCCCTCGTTGACGATGACCGACCCCGCAAAGCGCCGGTCGAACAAGTTGTCCAGCCGCACAAAGGTCTGGGCGCTCCACTGCTGCCATTGCCGTGACCAGCGCAGGCTGGAGCCCCAGACGGTGTAGCCGGCCGCGCGGTCGGTGTTGCGGTCGTTCACGGCCACGGGGCCGCTGTGCAGCATGTCCACGGTCCAGGTCCATTGCGGCGACAGCTGCCAGGCCAGCTCGCTCCACAGGCGGCGCGGCGTGGTGCCGGCCAGGCGCGCGCCGGCATCCACCGGGGCGGTGGGCGTGGTGCAGGGCGTGGCCTCGCAGGTCAGGAAGCTGTCGCGGTAGCGGGCCTGCAGCAGGGTCAGGGCGGTGCTGGCCGTGAGCGGCCCCCACTGGGCGTTGCCCGAGAATTCCAGCCCCCGGCGCAGCGTGCGGCCTGCGTTCTGGTAGGTGGCGCGCCCGCCCGTGTTGGACAGCACGGTGAGTTCGCGCTGGGTATGGGTCTCGAACAGCGTGAGGTTCCAGCCCGCGTTGCCGTGGCGCCCGCGCAGGCCGACCTCGACGGTGTTGTGGGCGCTGGCGGCCAGGCCGGTGTTCAGGCCGCTGTTCATGCCATTTTGGCCCCCGGGCCGGTAGGCCACTTCGTTGAGCGTGGGCGTTTCCATGCCCCGGCCCACCGATGCGTGCGCCACCAGGTCCGGCAGCAGGTTCACGCGCAGGCCCAGCGAGGGCAGCCAGCCGCGCCAGGCCATGCTGCCGCTGTCGTCGCCATTGCCGGCTGCGATGTAGTGGTCCTCGGAGCGGTAGCGCACGCGCGCCTGGCGCAGGCCGGCGCTCAGGCCCAGGCTCTGCGTGCTCCACTCGGCCTGCAGATAGGGGTCGGCGGAGCGCGCCTGGTTGCGTTCGTCGCGGCGCAGCCGGCCCTGCACGCCGAGCTGGCTGCCGATGAAGTTCTCGTAGCCGCGCCGGGTCTCGCCCTGCCAGTCGTAGGCCAGGCCCGCCGACCAGTCCAGCCGGCCGCCGGCCACATCCTCATGGGTGCTGCGCCAGCGCAGGTTCATGCCTGCGTAGTCGCGGTCCAGGTCGATCACGCCGCCTGAATGCGAGGGCGGTGCCTGCGTGGCCACGGGAATGGACTGGTACTGCAGCACGGAGCGCGTACCCGCATAGGCCATGAGTTCCAGGCGCTGGCCCGCGCCGAACTGGTGCTGCCAGGCGGCGCCCAGTTGGCGCTGGCGCACGCTTTTGCGCGTATTGAAACGCAGCGCGCTGGCCGTGGTCTGGCCGGGGTCGGCCTCGAACTCGGCGCGTGTCAGGCCCAGCGGGTCCTGGGCGCTGGCGCGCTGCTCCTGGTACTGCAGCAGCCACTGGTCGTCGCCCTGTTTGCGTGACAGCTTCATGTGGGCCGTGCTGCGGTCGGCGGCCGACTGGGGGCGCATGCCGTCGGTGGCGAAGCGCTCGATGTGGATGGCATATCGCCAGGGGGCGGAGCCGCCATCCGCCTGGTCCGGCTTTCCGCCACCGATCGTGCCGCGCAGCTGGGTGGACAGGCGCCACAGCCCGTCCGGCCCCACGGCCATGCCGCTGCGCCACAGGCCCGGTTCCTCGCCGTCTTCGGTGTACAGCAGCAGCGCACCGCCTGCGCTGTTGCCGTAGAGCACGGCGGCCGGGCCGCGCACCACGTCGATGCGTGCCGCATTGCCCAGCGTGAAGTTGGCGGCCTGGCCCTGGCCGTCGGGCGCGCCTGCCGGAATGCCGTCCACGTACAGGCGCAGGCCGCGCACGCCAAAGGTGGAGCGCGCACCGAAGCCGCGCACCGAGATCTGCAGGTCCTGGGCGAAGTTCTGGCGGTTCAGCACCACCAGGCCCGGCACGCGCGCCAGGCTCTCGGACAGGTTGATCTGCATCTGCCCGTCTCGCAGCACGGCGCCTTCCACGCTGTCGATTGCGGCGGTGGCACGCCACAGGTCGGGGCCGGCGCCGGGCTGGCTGGCCGTGATGACCACGGGGGCGAGCAGGGCCTCGCTGGAGTCCTGCGCTGCGTCTGCCGCGCGGGCGGGCAGGGCGTGCAGCGTACAGGCCAGTGCGGCGCCCAGGGTGGACAGGGCGGGCCGGGTGTGTCTTGTGCTGTGTGGGGAGCGTGTCATTGCGGGCGGGCCTGTGGCGATGCCCGAGGTTACCGAGCCCGGGAACCTGTTCCAACACGGGTGATTTCCCTAGTGCTGTCCTGTGCCGTGGCGGAACAACAATCGCGGCAGTTTTGATGTCCGTCATGCAACAGCCGCCTCCCGCCCCACTGTCCTCCAACCCCTTCTATGCCACGCGCCAGGACCGGGTGGCGCTGGCGCGCGAGCGCTATTTCGAGCGTGGCGAGCGCCCCTCGGGCCTGGTGTCCGAGCCCGTGCTGCAGTCCTGGACGCGCTGCCTGGGCGCCAGCCGCAGCCCCGACGAGAAGATCAGCTTCGACCCGGTCAGCAAGATCCGCACGGCCACCTTGCTGACCCGCAACCGCGCGCTGATCGAGGCGGCGCGCGACCCCATCGCCGAACTCGAGACCGTGATCGCGGGCAGCCAGGCGCGCGCCATGCTCACATGCAGCGAGGGCGTGGTGCTGATCGCCTCGCGCCCCACGCCGGGCGACGGCCCGCTGCTGCTGACGGCTGCGCGCGTGGGCGTGAACATTGCCGAGGATGCCGTGGGCACGGGCGCACCCGGCGTGGCCGTGCGCACGGGCGAGGTCTGCCATGTGCGTGGCGGCGAGCATTTCTTTCGCTGCCTGGCCTCGCTGCACTGCGCGGCCGCGCCCGTGCGCGACGCCAGCGGGCGCACCGTGGCCATGCTGGACCTGAGCAGCGAAGCGGGCCCCTTTCGCTTCGACGCAGGCGCCATGGCCCACATGTACGCCACCTGCATCGAGAACCGGCTGCTGGTGGGCGCCGCCCGCATGCACCTGCTGCTGCGCTTCCAGTCCAGCCGCAGCATGTTCGGCACGCCGCTGGAAGGGCTGGCCGCCGTGGATGGCGACGGCATGGTGCGCTGGTTCAACGGCGTGGGTGCCCAGTTGTTCGACTGCCCGCGCAGGCCCGCCGAAGGGCTTGCGGCCGAAGAGGTCTTCGGCCTGGGCCTGAACCAATTGCTGGAGCTGGCCCACCACGGCCAGGCCCGCCCGCAGATGCTGCCCACGGGGCTGACGCTGTGGATGGAGGCGAGGCTGGATGAGGCATCTTCCCAGGTCGAGGAGGTGCTGCCGGCCATCGAGGCCCTGCCACCGCCCGCCGAGGCGCCGTCCGAGGCACCGTCTTCCCTGGGCGAGGCCAGCCGCGAGCTGATCGAGCAGGCCCTGGCCCGCTGCCAGGGCAATATCTCGCAGGCCGCCCGCATGCTGGGTGTCTCGCGCGGGCTGCTGTACCGGCGCCTGCGCGAATGGGGCAGGGCTTAGGCCGTCTGGCCTATGCCGGCACGGCGGCCAGTGCGCCGCGCATCCATTCGATGAAGACTCCCGCCTGTGCCGGCAGCGCACGCCCTGCAACTGGCACGGCGCGCAGGCCGCCCTCGAAGGGCACGAAGCCATGGGGCGCCACCAGCAGCCCCTCCTTGAGCTCGCGCGCGATCAGCCGCTGCTCCACCAGGGCAACGCCCAGGCCCGACAGTGCCGCCTCTATGCACAGGTGTGTGTGCGGGAACGCCAGCGTCTCGCCCAGGGCCACGGGCTGGCCCGTGAGGGCTTCCCACTGGTTCCAGGCGCTGGCCGTGTACTCATGTGCAATGCGCGCGCGGTTGGCGGGCCGGCGCCGGGCATAGGCCGGCGTGCAGACGGCGCCGAAATGCACGGGCGCCAGTTCGATGGCGCGGCGGCGGTCGGCCTCGGCGTAAGTAGACAGGTCCCAGGCAATGATCAGGTCGGCGCCCTCGTGGCGCATCTCGCGCGCCGAGGTCATGGACAGGCGGATGCGGATATGCGGGTGGCTGCGGTAGAACACTGCCAGCTGCGGCACCAGCCAGCGCATGGCAAAGGTGGCGCTGCAGGCCACATGCAGCCCCGGCGCCTGGGCGTCGCGCGCCAGCTGGGCATAGGCGGCCTCCAGCTGGTCGAAGGCCGTGCGCACCGAGGCATGGAAGGCGGCGCCGGCCTCGGTCAGGCGCAGGCCCGTGCCTTCTTTCTCGAACAGCGCCGCGCCCGCATGCTCCTGCAGCAGGCGCAGGTGGCGGCTGATGGCGCCGTGGCTGCGGCACAGTTCCTCGGCCGCGCGTGTCACCGAGCCGGTGCGGGCAATGGCCTCGAAGGCGCGCAGGGCAGCCAGCGGTGGCAGTTGTCTCATGGCAATCAATTCGTCAGAAAAGCTGACGCATGGGCAGAAAAACTGCATTGTCCCGCATCGCCGTGTTTTCTAGCATGGAGGCCTGTTCATCGGAGTTGTGCAGGCTTGCCAGCTCCTTTGCACAGTTCAATTTCTTGACGAAAAGGAGTTTCCATGCAGATCACCGATATCGCGGCCCATGAGGCGCTGGACAGCCGGGGCCACCCCACCGTGGAGGTCGAGGTCGAGCTGGCGGACGGCGCGCGCGGCCTGGCCCTGGTGCCCTCGGGCGCCTCCACGGGGCGGCACGAGGCGCTGGAGCGGCGCGACGGCGATGCCTCGCGCCATCTGGGCAAGGGCGTGCTGGGGGCGGTGCAGGCCGTCAACACCGAGCTGCGCGATCTGCTGCGCGGCATGCGGGCCGACGCCCAGGGCTGCATCGACACGGCCATGATGGCGCTGGACGGCACGCCCGGCAAAAGCCGGCTGGGCGCCAACGCGCTGCTGGGCGTGTCGCTGGCCGTGGCCCGCGCGGCGGCGGCCAGCCAGCGCATGCCGCTGTGGCGGCACATGGGCGGCGCCCAGGCGCGCGTGCTGCCCGTGCCCATGATCAATGTCATCAACGGCGGCGTCCATGCCGACAATCCGCTGGACTTCCAGGAGTTCATGCTGCTGCCGGTGGGGGCGGACAGCTTCGGAGAGGCGCTGCGCATGGGCGCCGAGGTCTTTCACACGCTGCGCCATGCGCTCAAGGCCGCAGGCCACAGCGTCAACGTGGGCGACGAGGGCGGCTTTGCGCCCGCCCTGCGCAGCGCGCCCGAGGCGCTGGACCACCTGATGGCCGCCATCGAGCGCGCTGGCCTGCGCCCCGGCAGGGACATCGCCCTGGCGCTGGACCCTGCGGCCAGCGAGTTCCATGGAGAGGACGGCTACCGCTACGCGGGCGAGGGCCTGGTGCGCAGCCGCCAGCAGCAGGTGGACTACCTGGCGCAACTGGTGGAGCACTACCCCATCGTCTCCATAGAGGACGGCATGGCCGAGGACGATATCGAGGGCTGGCAGGCCCTGGGCCGGCGCCTGGGCGGACGCTGCCAGCTGGTGGGCGACGATGTGTTCTGCACGAACCCCGGCCTGTTCGAGGGCGGCATTGCCCGGGGCGTAGGCAACGCCATCCTGGTCAAGATCAACCAGATCGGCACGCTGACCGAGACCTGGGACGTGCTGCGCCTGGCGCATGGCGCGGGCTACGGCGTGGTGATGTCGCACCGCTCGGGCGAGACCGAGGACACCAGCATTGCCGACTTGGCCGTGGCCGCCCAGTGCGCCATGATCAAGACCGGCTCGCTGTCGCGCGCCGATCGCACGGCCAAGTACAACCGGCTGCTGCGCATCGAGCGCGAACTGGGCCCGGCCGCCGTCTATGCGGGGCGCCGTGCGCTCAAGGGCCGGGCGGGTCAGGAAGCCGTGTCGGCCGCTGCGGATGTTGCGGGCGCCCTGTAGACCAGCACCTTGAGGCTGCGCTCGGCGTCGATGTCGGCGAAGGTGGCCGGGTTGGCCAGGCGCTCGACGAACTCCAGCTCGGGCGCCACTTCCTGCATCTGCGATGTCAGGAACTGCGTACCCATCTCCGGCGCGTTCAGGCACAGCAGCACATGGCCGCCGGGGCGCAGCAGGTCGGGCAGGCGGCGCATCAGGCGGGCATAGTCCTTGGTGGCGACGAAGCTGCCCTTCTGGTAGCTGGGCGGGTCCACCACGATCAGGTGGTACGGCCCGCCGCGCGTGATCTTGCCCCAGCTGCTGAAGATGTCGTGGGCCAGGAAGCTGGCGCCCGACAGATCGTTGAGCCGGTGGTTCTGCTGGCCCGTGGCCAGCGCGCCTTGGGCCATGTCCATGTTCATCACATGGCGCGCCCCGGCCTGCAGGGCCACTACCGAAAAGGCGCAGGTATAGGCGAACAGGTTGAGCACCTTGATGCCGTGGCGGTGCTCGGGATGGTTGGCGACATGCGCGTGCACCCAGCGCCGGCCTTCGGCCATGTCCAGGAACAGGCCGTGGTTCTGGCCGCGCAGCACCTGCACGCGGTAGCGCGTGCCGGCCTCGGTGACGATGTGGGGGTCCGGCACCTCGCCGGCCATGAGCCGCGTTTCGGCGGGCGCGGCGGGCTGGCGCAGCTGGTAGACCCAGTTCAGGGGCTGGTCCGGTGCCAGTTCGCTCCAGCGCAGTGACAGCGCTGTGCCGATGGCGGCCAGGGCGTCATCGTCCAGCGGCTGGAAGCTGGTGAGCACCAGCACGGGCGGGAAGGCGTCGAGCACCAGATGCTCGCAGCCCGGGTACAGGCCGCCACGGCCGTGGAAGATGCGTTGGGCGTCGGAGGGCAGGGCCATCCGGGCGATGGCGTCGAGCAGGGCTTGCATGGGAGAGGCTGGATCTGGCAGGGGCGCCGGGTGTGCCGGGTGGAACCGTCTGGGACCGTATGGTTCCAGGCAGGGGTCGACGAAAAGGTCTGCCAGTGTATGCAGTTTGGGGCCTCGCCCAGGCAAACCCGGGCAAACCTGGTTTCAGGCCCCATTCAGCGGTGCTGTGGGCAGGCTCAATGCCGCCAGCCGCGCCGCACCTCGAAGAAACTGCATTCGCCGTCGCCCAGGCCCTGCATGCCGGCCTCGGTGGCGGCGCGCGCAGCCTTCATCCAGCGGGCGAAGGCGAGCTTGGCGTCGTCGCTGATTTCTTCAGGGGGCGTGTCTTCCAGGCCCTCTACCAGGTACAGGGTTTCACTGACCTGCTCGGCGCTGCCGAGCTGGCGTTCGAGCACGCGGGCATAGCGTGCCTCGGCCTTGTTGCGTTCCTGCTCGGGCAGGTTGGGGTAGTCACACAAGGTGACGGTGAAGGCGGCTTCTTGCATGTCCATGGTTCACGAGGTGAGGATGATGACTGGCGAAATATACAGTATTAACTGGCTGCACATCCAGTATTTTTCCGGTGTTTTTTTACAGTGTTATCCCGGTGGGGTCGCTGCCGGGCAGCGGCTGCAGCCATGCGGCCACAATTGCCTGCAAGGAGAAAACCATCGCCATGACGAATGAATCGACCACGGGCAGCCCGGCCTGGGACCCCGAAACCACGGGCCATGCGCTGTTTGCCACGCGCGTGGGGCCCTGCGGCGTGGCCTGGGGCGCCTGCGGCCTGGTGGCCTTTCAGTTGCCTGAGGTGGACGGCCCGGCCGCCACGCGCACGCGCATGCTGCGCGGCGTTCAATTGCGCAGACCGGGCAGCTACGCCGCAGCGGCGCGGGCCGAGGACCTGCCGGCCAGCGTGGCACAGGCCATCGCCGGCGTGCAGGTGCTCATGGCGGGCCATGGCGAATGGACCTTGGAGCCTTCCGCGCCCAGCGTGCGGCAGTTGCGTGACGGCCCGGTGCTGCCCGATCTAAGGGCACGGCGCATGCTGCCCGCAGGCGAGGCGCTGCCGGATCTGGCCGGGCTGGCCCTGGACTGGCACGGCGTGTCGGACTTTCACCGCCGCGTCTATGACCTGACGCGCGCCATTGCACCCGGCCATACGCGCACCTATGGCGAGATTGCACGCGAGTTGGGCGAGGTGGGCCTGTCGCGCGCCGTGGGGCAGGCGCTGGGCCTCAACCCTTTTGCGCCCGTGATTCCCTGCCACCGCGTGCTGGCTGCCGGCGCCCAGCCGGGCGGTTTTTCGGGCGGCGGCGGCGCGCTGACCAAGCTGCGCATGCTGGAGATCGAGGGTGCGGCCTGGGGCGGCACGCGCTCGCTGTTCGGGGATTGACGGGCCGGACACGCATGTGACATGCGGCACGGCGGGGCGGCTTGCACAATCGCCGCTGCAGGCTGTTCCGCTTGGGGATGGCCGCCCTCCATTCCAACCATGACCGGAACACAAGACCCGGCGCAGGAGACAGACGAATGACTCGCAATGTGCAGCAACTTTTCGACCTCACCGGCAAGACGGCCCTGGTGACCGGCGGCTCGCGCGGCCTGGGCCTGCAGATGGCCCATGCGCTGGGCGAGGCGGGCGCCAGGATCATGCTGAGTTCGCGCAAGGCCGCCGACCTGGAGGAAGCCGCTGCCGAGCTGCAGGCCGCAGGCATCGACGCCCGCTGGATCGCCGCCGACTGCGCCAACGAGGCCGACATCGAGCGCCTGGCCGCCGAGACCCTGGAGCGCCTGGGCCAGGTGGACATCCTCATCAACAACGCAGGCGCCAGCTGGGGCGCGCCGGCCGAGGAGCACCCGGTGGCCGCCTGGGACAAGGTGATGAACCTCAACGTGCGCGGCTACTTCCTGCTGAGCCAGCAGATCGCGCGGCGCAGCATGATCCCGCGCAAGACCGGGCGCATCATCAACCTGGCCTCCATCGCAGGGCTGGGCGGCAACCCGCTGGGCATGAAGACCATTGCCTACAACACCTCCAAGGGCGCGGTCATCAACTTCACGCGCGCGCTGGCCGGCGAGTGGGGCGTGCACGGCATCAACGTCAACGCCATCTGCCCGGGCTTCTTCAAGACCAAGATGGCCAGCGTGCTGATCGAGACCCTGGGCGAGGATGAAATGAAATCCCACGCCCCGCTGCGCCGCCTGGGCGACGACGAGGACCTCAAGGGCCTGACCCTGCTGTACGCCAGCGACGCGGGCAAGCACATCACGGGCCAGTGGGTGGCCGTGGACGGCGGCGTCAGCGCCCTGGTGGGCGGTTGAGCCCCAGCGGCGCTGCTGCCGAGGTGACAGTTTTTCCCGCAGATCGGGCCGCCGCGCGCCATGGTGCCTTCGGGCGCCCTTATGCTCGCCTGCATTGCGATCTGAACTGGAGAATTTCGTGCTGGATTTTGGCCACCCCATCCCCTTCGTCGACCACCTGGGTTTCACCCTGCACCGCATGGAGGACGGGGAGTCCGAACTGCGCTTCGAGGCGCGTCCCGAGCACCTGAACACCTTTGACGTGACCCACGGCGGCGCCACCATGACCCTGCTGGACGTGACCATGGCCGTGGCCGCGCGCAGCCTGCAGCGCGACATGGGCTGCGTGACCATCGAGATGAAGACCAGCTTCATGCAGCCCGCGCGCGGCCCCCTGGTGGCCAAGGGCGTGGTGCTGCACCGCACGCGTTCCATGGCCTATACCGAGGCGCGCGTGTTCGATGCCTCGGGCCGGCTGTGCAGCCATGCGACCGGAACGTTCAAGTACATGCCGCGCGTGGCCAAGCCGGCCGCCGCCGAGACAACCCTCGCCACGGACTGATCCGCACGGCGAATCTGCCAGATACCCAATGCCACACGCCAGCCCCGGCAGCACCGGGAACTGGTTCCATTGTTTGTGATGCCACCGGAGGTTTTCCCATGCCCGTGAACCAGCAGATCCTGCTCGACAACCGCCCCGAGGGCGAAGCCGTGGAAAGCAATTTCCGCCTTGCCAAGACCGAGACCCCCGCGCTGGCCGAAGGCCAGGTGCTGGTGCGCCACCACTACCTGAGCCTGGACCCCTACATGCGCGGCCGCATGAATGACAGCAAGAGCTACGCCCAGCCGCAGCCGCTGGGCGAAGTGATGATCGGCGGTACCGTGGGCGAGGTGGTGGAAAGCCGTCATCCCAAGTTTGCCGTTGGCGACAAGGTCGTGGGCATGGGTGGCTGGCAGGAATACAGCGTGGTCGATGGCGATGCGCCCGGCATGCTGCGCAAGGTGGACACCACCCACGTGCCGCTGTCGCACTACCTGGGCGCTGTGGGCATGCCCGGCGTGACGGCCTGGTACGGCCTGGTGAAGATCATTGCCCCCAAGGCCGGCGAGACCGTGGTGGTCAGCGCCGCCACGGGCGCCGTGGGCAGCGCCTTCGCGGCCCTGGCCAAGGCACGCGGCTGCCGCGTGGTGGGCATTGCGGGCGGACCGGAGAAGTGCCGCTACGCCACCGAGGAGCTGGGCTTCGACGCCTGCATCGACTACCGCGAGCACCCCGACACCAAGACCATGGCCAAGGCGCTCAAGGACGCCTGCCCGCAGGGCATCGACGGCTACTTCGAGAACGTGGGCGGCTACATCCTCGACGCCGTGCTGCTGCGCACCAACGCCTTTGCTCGCATCGCGCTGTGCGGAATGATCGCCGGCTACGACGGCACGCCGCTGCCCATGACCAATCCCGCGCTCATCCTGATCAACCGCATCCGCATCGAAGGCTTCATCGTCAGCGAGCACATGGAAGTCTGGCCCGAGGCGCTGCAGGAACTGGGCCGCCTGGTGGGCACCGGCAAGCTGCGCCCGCGCGAGAGCATTGCCGAAGGCATTGCCTCCGCACCTTCCGCTTTCCTGGGTCTGCTCAAGGGCAAGAACTTCGGAAAGCAACTCGTCAAATTGATCTGAACCACCACAAAAACCAGGAGACAAGGGAATGATCAAGAACTTCAAGGGCAAGACGGCGGTGCTGACGGGCGCGGGCTCGGGTTTCGGCCTGGAGTGCGCGCGCATCGGCGCGAAGCTGGGCATGAACCTGGTGCTGGTCGATGTGCAGCAGGAGGCGCTGGACAGGGCCGCCGCCGAGTTCGAAGGGCAGGGCGTGCGCGTGCTGGCGCGCCGCGTGGATGTGTCCGACGCAGCCCAGATGCAGGCCCTGGCCGATGAGGTGCGCCAGCAGTTCGGCGCGCCGCACTTCGTGTTCAACAACGCAGGCGTGGGCGCGGGCGGGCTGGTCTGGGAGAACACGCTGGAAGATTGGCAGTGGGTGCTGGGCGTCAACCTCTGGGGCGTGATCCACGGCGTGCGGCTGTTCACGCCCATGATGCTGGAGGCGGCCAAGGCCGACCCGTCCTTCGAGGGCCACATCGTCAACACGGCCAGCATGGCCGGCCTGCTGGCGCCGCCCAACATGGGCATCTACAACGTCAGCAAGCATGCCGTGGTGAGCCTGACCGAGACGCTCTACCAGGACCTGGCCCTGGTCTCCGACCAGATCAGCGCCAGCGTGCTGTGCCCCTTCTTCGTGCCCACGGGCATCAGCCACAGCGAGCGCAACCGGCCCAGCCATCTGGCCGCCCAGCCGCTGACGGCCAGCCAGAAGATCGGCCAGGCCATGAGCGAGAAGGCCGTGGGCTCGGGCAAGGTCACGGCCCCCGACGTGGCGCAAAAGGTCTTCGACGCCATTGCGGCCAACCAGTTCTACATCTACAGCCATCCGCAGGCGCTGGGCTCGGTCCAGACCCGCATGGAGGATGTGGTGCAGGGGCGCAATCCCACCGATCCGTTCGCGCACAAGCCTGAACTGGGCGCCAGCTTGAAGGCTTCGCTGCGCGCGGCCTGAGCGTCAGTCCTCCTCGTCCGGGTCCGGCCTGTGGGGGGCCGGCCTGGCGGGAGCCTCGGCCTTTTCATCGGGCGGCGCGGAGGGCAGGGGCCGCACCAGCCGCACCATGAGCTGGTTGCCGCGCCCCATGTCGGGCCGCGTCTCCAGGCTGTCGAGGTCAATCGCCCAGGCCTGCTGGGCCGACAGCTGCGTACCGGCGCTGCCCGAGATATTGCTGTAGTTGTAGGGATTGACGGGCCGCGCGTTCACGGCTGCCGTGCCCGTCCAGTGCCAGCCGCGCGGTGCGCCCGGGAACAGCTCGGGCGACAGGCCTTGCGGCCGTATATCGCGCGAGATCAGCCGGCGCATCTCGTTGACGCGCGGCAGCCGCCAGCGCACGCCGTCCTGCTTGGCCCGTTCGGCGGCCAGGGCCTGCGCCTGCTTGTGCGTGAACAGCTCCGGCAGGCCCGTGCAGGTCTTGCCATTCCACTGCATGCCTTCCACGCAGCGCGGCCACAGCAGGCGGGCGCGCCGGTCGATCACGTCGCGGCCGTCTTCGGATACTTCCAGCACAGGAGCGGCGCCGGGCCTGGGGCTGCGCTGTGCCTCCTGCTGTGTCTCTCGCTGCGCTGCCTGGGCAGAACCCAGCGTGCAGACACCCAGCAGCAGGGCGGCGAGCAGGGGCCCTGGCAATGCATTCAGGGCCGGTGGAAGGGAAGGCAGGGATGGGCGCATGGTGTGTTGCAGTGGCGATGGCAGTTGCAAGCGATGAAAAGGTGGGTTGGCCTCTCGGGTGGCAATCTCGTTTCAGAGCGTAACAGGATTGCGGGCTTCTGAATTTGTGCCACGGCAAGCCGCCACCGCCAGGTGCGCGGGGCTGCATGCCCAGGAAATGTGAGCAGCCTCCTGCAGCCCCGCGCGCTTGCCGCCACAATGGCGCGTCTATGTCTGCGTCTATGCCTTCCTCTTCTCCCGCTTCCCCTGATTCCCACACACTGCGCCTGGTGCTGATCCTGGGCCTGCTCTCGGCCATCGGTCCGTTTGCCATCGACATGTACCTGCCCGCGCTGCCCCAGATCGGCAGCAGCCTGGGTGCCCAGGTGGGCGCGGTGCAGGCCAGCCTGACGGCCTTCTTCCTCTCGCTGGGCGTGGGCCAGCTGCTGTACGGGCCGGTCTCGGACATGGTGGGGCGCAAGCCGCCGCTGTACTTCGGCCTGACCGTTTTCGCGCTGGCCAGCGTGGGCTGCGCCATGGCCACCAGCATCGAGACGCTGGTGGTGCTGCGCTTCATCCAGGGCCTGGGCGCGGCCGCCGGCATGGCCGTGCCGCGCGCCGTGGTGCGCGACCTGCACACCGGCCACGCGGCGGCCCGCATGATGTCGCTGCTGATGCTGGTGTTCAGCGTCTCTCCCATCCTGGCGCCGCTGGCCGGCAGCGGCGTGATTGCCGTGAGCAGCTGGCGCGGCGTGTTCTGGGCCGTGGCCGTGGCGGCCGTGATCGGCCTGGTGGCCGTGTTCATGGGCCTGAAGGAAACGCGCGGGGCCGCCGCGCGGCTGGACAGCAGCGTGGCCGGCGCACTGCGCGCCTACGGCGTGCTGCTGCGCGACTGGCATTACCTGGGCCTGGTCTTCATCGGCGGCTGCGCCATGGCGGGCTTTTTCGTCTACCTGGCTGGCTCCCCCTTTGTGCTGATCAATTACTACGGACTGAGCTCCACCCAGTACAGCCTAGCCTTCGGGCTCAACGCCATCGCCTTCATCGGCGCGGCGCAGTTCACGGGCTGGCTGGGCCAGCGCTTCGGCCTGGTGCGCGTGGTCAAGGTGGCGGCCACCGGCTCGGGCCTGGTGATGCTGTCGCTGCTGTCGTACTACCTGCTGGGTGGTGAACGGCTGGCCGTGCTGATCGGCCTGTACTTCGTGGCCAGCGCGCTGATGGGGCTGGTGATTCCGACGACCTCGGTGCTGGCGCTGGAGGAGCACGGCGCCATTGCCGGCACGGCCTCGGCGCTGCTGGGCACGCTGCAGATGCTGTCGGGCGCCGCGGCCATGCAGATCGTGGGCCTGTTCTCCACGGGCAAGCCCCTGCCCATGGTGGTGGGCATGGCCACGGGCGCGCTGATCGGTGTGGCCCTGGCCTGGATCACGCTGGGCGGTGCGCGTGCCCATCGCGTGGGCGCAAAGGACCATTCATGAGCCTGGCACCCGCGGCAGAGGCTGCGCCTGTCCACGATGGACTTCCGTCAGGCCCTCGCGGCCAGGCGATGCTGGTCATCATCCTGGGGCTGACGCTGTCGGTGCTGGACAGCACCCTGGTCAATCTGGCACTGCCTGCCATGGCGCGCGAGCTGCAGGCCAGCTCGGCCCACACGCTGTGGGTGGTCAATTCCTACCAGCTTGCCAGCCTGGTGCTGCTGCTGCCGCTGGCGGCCCTGGGCGAACGCCTGGGCTACCGACGTGTGTACCTGGTGGGCATGCTGGTGTTTTCCGTGGCCTCGCTGGCGGCCATGCTGGCCACGTCGCTGCCCACGCTGGTGGCGGCGCGGGCGCTGCAGGGCCTGGGCGCTGCGGGCGTGATGAGCGTCAACGCCGCCCTGGTGCGGCTGATCTATCCGCGTGCCCTGCTGGGCCGGGGCATGGCCGTGAATTCGCTGGTGGTGGCCACGGCATCCATGGCCGGGCCCTCGGTGGCGGCGGCGATTCTGTCGGTGGCCAGCTGGCCCTGGCTGTTTGCGGCCAATCTGCCGCTGGGCCTGTTCACGCTGTGGCTGGGGCGCCGCGCGCTGCCGGCCAATGCCGTGGCAGGCCATGCAGGGGCGCGGCTGTCGCCGCTGGATGTGCTGCTCAACATCCTCATGTTCAGCCTGATCTTCCTGGGCGGCGAGCAGCTGGGCGTGCGCGCCGGCGGTGCCGATTCTTCCCTGCCTTCGGGCTGGTGGCTGCTGGGCGCGGGCCTGCTGGTGGGCGCCTGGTATGTGCGCCGCCAGTGGCGCCTGCCCGCGCCGCTGCTGCCGGTGGACCTGCTGCGCATTCCGGTGTTTGCGCTGTCCATGTGCGGATCGGTCAGCGCCTTTTGCGCGCAGATGCTGGCCTACTTGGCGCTGCCGTTCCTGCTGCTGGAGTCGCACGGCATGTCGCCCATCGAGGCCGGGCTGCTGATCACGGCCTGGCCGCTGGCCACGGTGCTGACGGCGCCCATCGCGGGCCGGCTCATCGGCCGCTATGCGGACGGGCTGCTGGGCGGCATCGGCATGGCCATGTTCGCCTGCGGGCTGTGGGCGCTGGCGGCCATGCCCGATGCGCCTTCGACCGTGGACATGGTCTGGCGCATGCTGCTGGCGGGCAGCGGCTTTGCGCTGTACCAGTCGCCCAACAACCACACCATCGTGACCACGGCGCCCCTGGCGCGCAGCGGCGCGGCCGGCGGCATGCTGAGTTCGGCGCGGCTCACGGGGCAGACCCTGGGCGCCGTGGTGCTGGCCACCATCTTCACCTTCGCGGGCGGGCATGGCGGCCATGCCGAAATCGTGGCCCTGGCCGTGGCGGGCTGCTTTGCGGCCATGGCGGGCGTGTTCAGCCTGCTGCGCGTGCGCACGGCACCCGTGCCTAAGCACTGAACAGGCCCGTAAATGGCATTGAACTTGCATGTGTCGGCGCGCTCCGACACATGCATCATCCTGGATGGACTTGCCAGGAGATTTCGGTGGCATGCCATCCGCTTTACAAACAAGAAATATGGGCACTGCACAATCGTGCGATGCCCCCAACGACTTCGCTGCTCCCATGATTTCTGACGTGCCCTTTTCGCCGAGCCCGCGCCTTGCGGCGCCTTCCGATTCCCAGCCCGGCGCAGGGCACGTACAAGCTTCCGCCTCGCCGGCCGGCGGCCGGCGCATCGGCACCGCCGTGCTGTGCGCACTGGCGCTGGCCGCAAGCCTTGCGGCCTGCTCCAAGAAGGATGCCGCACCTGCCGCCACGGCCAAGGCTGCGACCGAGGTGGGCGTGGTCACGCTGCAAAAGCAGAGCCAGCAGCTGGACGCCACGCTGCCGGGCCGCACGCGCGCCTCGCTGACCGCCGAGGTGCGGCCCCAGGTATCGGGCATCGTGCAAAAGCGTTTGTTCACCGAGGGCGCCCTGGTGCGCCAGGGCCAGCAGCTCTACCAGATCGACGCGGCCTCGCTGCGCGCCACCGAGGCCAGCGCCCAGGCGGCCGTGGCCAAGTCGGAGGCCAGCGCCCGCACGCTGGAGGCCACGGCGCGGCGCAATGCCGAGCTGGTCAAGATCGATGCCATCAGCCAGCAGGCGTTTGAAGAAAGCCAGGCCGCCGCAGCCCAGTCGCGCTCTGACGTGGCCGTGGCCAAGGCCAATCTGGAGACCGCGCGCATCAACCTCAAGTACAGCCGCATCGAGGCGCCCATCAGCGGGCGCATCAGCCTGTCCACCGTGACGCCGGGCGCGCTGGTGACGGCCAACCAGACCGAGGCGCTGACCTCCATCGTGCAGCTGGACCCCATGTATGTGGACTTCACCCAGTCCACCAGCGAGCTGCTGCAGCTCAAGCGCGACTGGGATGCCGGGCGCTTCCAGAAGGTGGAGGGCGACAAGGTGGCCGTGCGCATCCGCCTGGACGATGGCACGGACTACAGCCACCAGGGCAAGCTGCAGTTTGCCGGCGTGATCGTCAATGCCACCACGGGCAGCGTGACGCTGCGCGCCGTGGTGCCCAACCCGCAGGGCGTTCTCATGCCGGGCATGTATGTGCAGGCGCTGCTGCCCACGGGCTTGGCGCCCGAGGCGCTGCTGGTGCCCCAGCAGTCGGTGACGCGCGACCTGACCGGCAAGGCCAGCGTGCTGGTGGCCAAGGCCGACGACGTGATCGAGCGCAGGCCCGTGAACATCGACCGCGCCGTGGGCAATATGTGGCTGCTGCAGGACGGCCTGTCGGCCGGCGAACGCGTGGTGGTCGATGGCTTCCAGCGCATTAAGCCCGGCGACAAGGTGCGCGCCGTGGAGGTGGACCTGCGCGCCAAGGCCCAGGCCCGCAAGGGCAAGCCGGCCGAAGGGCCGGCAGCACCTGGCGCTGCGGACAAGGCGCCTGCTACAGCTCCTGCTCCAGCTCCTGCACCCGCAGCGGCTCCTGCTCCGGCCGCCGGCTAAGCCGCAGGAACCCGTCACATGGCTCAGTTCTTCATCAACCGGCCCATCTTCGCGTGGGTCATCGCCATCGTCATCATGCTGGGCGGCGCGCTGTCCATCTTCACGCTGCCGCTGGAGCAATACCCCGACATCGCGCCGCCGCGCGTGACCATCGGTGCGCAGTACACGGGCGCCTCGGCCGAGACGGTCGAGAACTCGGTGACCCAGATCATCGAGCAGCAGCTCAAGGGCATCGACAACATGCTCTACATGAGCTCCACGTCCGACGCCTCGGGCCGTGCGCGCACCACGCTGACCTTTGCGCCGGGCACCAACATCGACGTGGCCCAGGTGCAGGTGCAAAACAAGCTGCAGTCCGCCGTGAACCGCCTGCCCGACGCCGTCAAGAGCCGGGGCGTGTTCGTGAACAAGGGCGGCCAGGACTTCCTGGTCACCTACAGCTTCTTCTCCAAGGACCCGGCCATGACCGCGGTCGACATCGGCGACTACCTGACCAGCAACCTGGTCGATGTGATCGGCCGCCTCGACGGCGTGGGCGATGTCAACGTCTTCGGTACCAACTATGCGATGCGCATCTGGATGGACCCGGCCAAGATGGAGAAGTACGCGTTGATGCCGTCGGACCTGGTCAATGCGCTGAACTCGCAGAACGCCCAGGTCTCGGCCGGCCAGCTGGGCGCGCTGCCCGCCGTCTCCGACCAGCAGCTCAACGCCACCATCACCGCGCGCACCAAGCTCAAGACGGTGGAGCAGTTCGAAGATATCGTGCTCAAGTCCTCGCTGGACGGCTCGGTGGTGCTCATGAAGGACGTGGCCCGCGTGGAGCTGGGCGCCGACAACCTGACCATCAAGGCCAAGCTCAACGGACTGCCCGGCGCGGGCATGGGCATCGTGCTGGCCGATGGCGCCAATGCCATGCAGGTGGCCGACACCATCGCCGCCAAGCTGGCCGAGCTCAAGCCGTTCTTTCCCAACGAGATCGACTACTTCGTCAGCTCGGACTCCACGCCCTTCGTGCGCGCCTCCATCAAGGAAGTGGTCAGCGCGCTGGGCGAGGCCATGATCCTCGTGGTCATCGTGATGTTCATCTTCCTGCAGAACTTCCGCGCCACGATGATCCCCGCCATCGCCGTGCCCGTGGTGCTGCTGGGCACCTTCGGCGTGCTGTCGCTGGCCGGGTACTCGATCAATACGCTGACCATGTTCGCCATGGTGCTGGCCATCGGCCTGCTGGTGGACGATGCCATCGTCGTGGTGGAGAACGTCGAGCGCGTGATGCACGAGACGGGCATGTCGCCCAAGCAGGCCACGCGCCAGTCCATGCGCGAGATCACGCCGGCCCTGGTGGGCATCGGCGTGACGCTGTCGGCCGTGTTCGTGCCCATGGCCTTCTTCGGCGGCTCCACGGGCGTGATCTACCGGCAGTTCTCCATCACCATCGTCGCGGCCATGGCGCTGTCGGTGTTCGTGGCGCTGACGCTGACGCCGGCGCTGTGCGCCACGCTGCTCAAGCCGCCCGCAGGGGGCGGGGCAGGGCATGACCGCCCCATCCGCAGCGGCATCCTGGGGGTGAATGACCGATTCTTTCGCTGGTTCAACCACCATTTCGACGCCACGGCCGCGCGCTACCAGGGCACGGTGGCCTACTCGCTGCGCCGCGCCAAGCGCATGATGCTGATCTTCCTGGCCGTCTGCGGCGTGGTCTGGCTGCTGATGGCGCGCCTGCCCACTTCCTTCCTGCCGGACGAGGACCAGGGCTTCGTCTTCGTCAACATCAACCTGCCTTCGGGCGCGGCCGATACGCGGCTGCAGGGTGTGCTCGACGAGGTGCGCGACTACTTTGCCAAGCAGCCCGACGTGGTGAGCTTCTACCAGGTCTCGGGCCTGAACGGCGACCAGGCCTCGGCACGCGCCTTCGTGCGGCTGAAGACCTGGGAGGAGCGGCCGCTGCCCGGCCAGTCGGCCTCCGAGATCGCGCACCGCGCGACCAAAGACCTGTCCGCCATCCGCGATGCGCGCGTGCTGGTCGTGCTGCCGCCGGCCGTGCGCGGCCTGGGCTCCAGCTCGGGCTTCAACTTCATGATCAAGGACATGAACGGCCTGGGCCACCAGGCGCTGCTGGAGGCCAAGGAGAAATTCCTGACCGAGGCCCGCAAGCGCCCCGAGCTCACCAATCTGCGCATGACCAACCTGGAAGACGCCAGCGAGCTGCGCCTGGACATCGACGACCGCAAGGCCGCCGCACTGGGCCTGTCGTACACCGACATCAACAGCGTGCTGTCCAGCGCCATGGGCGGCACCTATGTCAACGACTTCCTGAACAACGAGCGCGTCAAGCGCGTCTACATCCAGGGCGATGCGCCGCACCGCATGCTGCCCCAGGACATCGCCAAATGGACGGTGCGCAACGCCAAGGGCGAGATGGTGCCTTTCAGTTCGTTCTCCAGCAGCTACTGGGCCTACGGCTCGCCCCAGCTCATGCGCTACAACGGCAACCCGGCCTACGAAATGGAAGGCCGCGCCGCCTCCGGCGTCAGCTCGGGCACGGCCATGCAGATCGTGGAGGACATCCTGCGCACCCTGCCGGCCGGCATAGGCTACGAGTGGACCGGCGCCTCGCTGCAGGAGCGCCAGTCCGGCGCCCAGGCGCCGCTGTTGTACGCCATCTCCATCCTCTTCGTGTTCCTGTGCCTGGCGGCGCTGTACGAAAGCTGGACCGTGCCGCTGTCGGTGATGCTGGCGGTGCCGCTGGGCGTGGTGGGCGCGCTGGCCGCCACCTATACGCGCGGGCTGACCAACGACGTGTACTTCCAGGTGGGCCTGCTGACCACGGTGGGCCTGGCGTCCAAGAACGCCATCCTGATCGTGGAATTCGCGGTGCAGCTGCAGGAGCAGGGCAAGAGCATCTTCGACGCGGTGGTCTCGGCCGTGCGCCTGCGCCTGCGTCCCATCTTGATGACCTCGCTGGCCTTCGGCTTCGGCGTCATTCCGCTGGCCATCGGCACGGGTGCCGGCGCGGGCGGGCGCAATGCCATCGGCACGGCCGTGCTCGGCGGCATGCTGGCCTCCACGGTGCTGGGCATCTTCCTGGTGCCCGTGTTCTTCCTGCTGATCCGCAGCTGGTTCAAGAGCCATTCGCGCACCGAGGACGACGCGCCCCAGCCCACTGCCGGATCACCTGATTCACCGCATACCGCAAAGGAGAGCGCAGCATGAGGCGCCCAACGAATGTCTCCGCACTGGCCGCAGCGGCGGCGCTGGCGGCGCTGCTGACCGGCTGCAACCTCGCGCCGCAGCACCGCACGCCCGACATGCCCGTGCCCGACACTGTCGGCAGCACGGCCGCAACTCCGGCCCAGGCCGACGAGGCCAGCCTGCAGGCCGCCGCCGCGCTGGGCTGGGTGCAGTCCCAGCAGCTGCGCGAGGTCATTGCGCTGGCCCTGGCCAACAACCGCGACCTGCGCGTGGCCGTGGAAAGCATCGAACGCGCGCGCGCCCAGTACGGCATCACGCGCGCCGACCTGCTGCCCAGCGTCACCGCCCAGGCACAGGCCAGCCGTGCGCGCACGGCCGCCGGCATGACCAGCGCCACCCAGGCGGCCTCGGTCAGCACCCAGTACACGGCCCAGCTGGGCTTTGCCAGCTATGAGATCGACCTGTGGGGCCGCGTGCGCAACCTCAGCGAGGCCGCGCTGCAGCAGTTCCTGCAAAGCGAGCAGAACCGGCGCAATGTGCAGATCGGCCTGGTGGCCGACGTGGCCAACGGCTGGCTCACGCTGGCGGCCGACCAGGCCCGCCTGAAACTGGCGCGCGAGACCCTGGCCAGCCGCGAGAAGGCCTACGAGCTGACACGGCGCATGCACGAGATTGGCTCCACATCGGGCCTGGTGCTGGCCCAGAACCAGACCACGGTGGACACGGCGCGCGGCGACGTGGCCAGCTTCACCTCCCAGGTGGAGCGTGACCGCAACGCCCTGCAATTGCTGGTGGGCGGCCCGCTGCCCGATGCCCTGCTGCCCGGCGCCGCCACGCTGCGCGCCGATGCCCGGCCCGCGGCCGCGCTGCAGCCTGTGCCGGCGCCCTTGCCCTCCAGCGTGCTGCTGGTACGCCCCGACATCCAGGCCGCCGAGAACAACCTGCGCGCCATGGAGGCCAACATCGGCGCCGCACGCGCTGCCATGTTCCCCACCATCAGCCTCACGGCCAGCGTGGGCTCGGGCAGCCGCGAGCTCGATGGCCTCTTTGGCGGCAGCAGCAGCACCTGGAGCTTCATCCCCCTGGTGCGCCTGCCCATCTTCGACGGTGGCCGCAACCGTGCGGGCGTGCAGGTGGCCGAGGCCAACCAGCGCATCGCTATCGCCCAGTACGAGAAGGCCGTGCAGACGGCCTTCCGCGAAACCGCCGACGTGCTGGCCGACCGCGCGCAGTGGGACGAGCGCCTGGCCGCCCAGACCAGCATGGTCGCCGCCACGCAAAAGGCCTTCGACCTGTCCGAGGCCCGCTTCAAGGCCGGCGTGGACAACTACCTGACCGTGCTGGATGCGCAGCGCAGCCTCTACACGGCCCAGCAGACCCTGATCGGACTGCGCCTGTCCGAGCAGCTCAACCGCGTCACGCTGTGGAAGGTGCTGGGCGGCGAGCAGGTGCAGGCGTCGTCCGCCTCGGAGCCGGCGAATTCCTGAGCGCGGGCGGTGTATTGCGCGGTCCCGCAGAACATGCCGCCCCGACCACGATGAGCCCCTTTGCCAACACCCCCGAGCCGCCTTACTACGCCGTCATCTTCTCGTCGCGCAGGACGCCGGACGACGATGATGGCTACGGCCTCATGGCCCAGCGCATGGTGGACCTGGCCGCGCAGCAGCACGGATTTCTGGGTGCGGAAAGCACGCGCGGCGAGGACGGTTTCGGCATCACCGTGTCGTACTGGTCCACGGCCGAATCCATTGCGCGCTGGAAGCAGGATGCCGAGCACCTGGTCGCCCAGCAACTGGGCAAGGACGCCTGGTACGAGCACTATGAATTGCGCGTGGCCCGCGTGGAGCGTGCCTACGGCAAGCGCTGAATCCGGGCCGCCTCCGCTTGCACCACGGCCTCGGCCAGCAGCGCGATGGAGCGCGGCGCGCAGCCTTCGGCATCGTTGCTCACCGTCACAAAGGCGGGCAGCCCGCGGCTGGTGATGCCATCGATGGTCTTGGCGAGGATGGCGCGCGTGTGCACATCGGGCGTGCGGATCTCGTCGAAGGGATCGTGCTTCTTTTGCGCATCGGGGTAGCCGTAGGCCCCGAACTCGCGGTTCAGGTTCCAGCGGCAGACCAGGGGGCTGGGCCACAGCCGCCGCAGAAAAACCAATTGCTCTTCGATGGGCGGCATCTTGCCGTGCAGCCCCAGGCAGAAGGTGGCGCCCGCAGCGCGCAGCGTGTCCGCCAGCTCGGGCGTCAAAAGCTCTGGGTCGCGCACTTCCACCGTCACGATGATCTGTGCGCCCAGCGGATGGGCGGCCAGCGCCGCTCGCACCGCGTCCAGCATGGACTGCAGTCGCGCCAGCAGTTCGGTGGGGCGGCTCAGCAGGCCCCAGGTCATGGGACTGAGCTGGAACACCAGCACGCCGAGCTGCTCGCCCAGCCCTTCGAGCGTGGGCTCGACGAAGCTGGTCACGGCCAGATCGGGTTGAAGGAACACGGGGTTCAGCGACATGCCCTTGCCGTCCTCGTCGCGGACCTGCGCATCGGTGACCACCGAAGGGCACTTGACCACGAAGCGGAAATCGGCCGGCACCTGGCCCGCGAAGGCCAGGTACTGGCTGGCCGTCAACGGCCTCCAGAAGCTGCGGTCCACGCAGACCGTTCGCATCAGCGGATGCCGGGCATAGGCCTCCAGTCCCTTCTTGGCGAGCACGCTTTTGTCATAGGCGCCATCCCAGATCAAACCTTCCCAGCCCGGGTAGGACCAGGTGGAGACCCCCATGCGCAAGCCCTGCGGAAGCTGGTCCGCCAGCGCCTGCCACTGCAGGGCCTGGGGCGCCAGCTGCACGGCGCCGACGGCCTTGCGGGATGCCGGCTTGCGGCCGCCAGGCGCCGCGCTGGCGGCAGGCGGGGCCGGGGCTGAAGAGGGTGGGGACGGCGGCGGTGAGGGCGGCGCGCCAAACAGATCGTCTTGCATGGGCTGGAGCATGGATTGTCCATGATGCCGCTGCGCCAGCGCAGCCCGCGTAGGCACTCAGGCCACGCAGGCCCCGGGCGGGATCGATTGACGGAGCCTAAGGCGCTCTTGAGGAATCACAGTTTTCAGTGATTGCCACCCACCCGCTTCCTTTGAACAATCCGCACTGACACCTCACGGGCAGCTGTACCGCCGTGTCGGGGTGCCCCAAGACACGCGAAACACGCAAAACACGCAAAGGAGAGGGTGATGCTGACCATAGAAGAGGTAGTGGCGGGCCCGCAGCGGTCCGTGCTCATCACATCGGAGGGCGTATTCGCCTGGGGCAATCTGGAGGTGTTGCGCACCCTGCCCGAAGGCGTGGATGCTGCCGAGGTCTGTGCGCCCGATGCCACGCGCATCGGCCACCGCAGCTTTTCCCAGCCCGTGCCCCAGCGCCTGAGCCCCCGTGGCACGCGTTGGGAGGGGCTGGTGGATGCGGGCCATTCGCTGCTGGCCTGGGCGGATGGCCAGGCCTATGCCGTTGCGCCCCAGGTCCGCGATGCCGCGGGCGCCGTGCCCAGGCCTTTGGCCTTGGGTCGGCAGGATGCCGGGGTGCGGCGCATCTGGGCGGGTGAGCAGCAGGCCTATGTGCAGGACCGCGAAGGCGCACTCTGGGGATGGTCGGATGCCATGCCCGGTGCGCAGCGCGTGCAGGGCCTGCCCTCCGTGCGCAGCGTGTCCGTGGGCATGGGCCATGCGCTGGCGCTGGACGCCAGGGGGCAGGTCTGGTCCTGGGGCGCCAATGCGGCCGGCCAACTGGGGCAGGGCGATCTGGTGCAGCGCAGCCGTGCGCAGCGCGTGGTGCTGCCGCAGGGCGCTGCGGCCGTGGTGGCGGTGGCGGCGGGCGCCACGCACAGCCTGGCGCTGGATGAGAAGGGGCGGCTGTGGGGCTGGGGCTCCAACCACCAGGGCCAGCTGGACCAGGGGCTGCAGGCGACCTACAGCCCCGGCCCCGTGCGCATTGCCGTGCCTGAGCGCCTCAGCAGTCTGGCGGCAGGCCTGCATTTTTCGGCGGCGACCACGCAGGGCGGGCAGGTGCTGGCCTGGGGCTGGAATGGCCTGGGCCAGCTGGGCCAGGGCGATGCGGCACCCCGCGCGGGCTTTCACGCCGTGCCCGGCCTGGCGGCGGTGCAGCAGATCAGCGTGGGCGGCACGCATGTGCTGGCCCTGGAGCGCGGCGGGCGCTGCTGGGCCTGGGGCGACAACCGCCATGGCGCCTGCCAGGGCGAGGACGGGGCACAGGCCCAGTCCCGCCCCCATGCGCTGGCCTTGCACGCCCTCAATGACCTGACCGAAACCAACGCAATCGCCGGCACGGCAAAGGAGGCCCTGTGAAGCATCTGTACCAGGAGCATTCAATGCCCGCCCCGGGCATGAACCGCAGGGCGCTGCTGCAATGGGGCGCCCTGCTGACGGCGGGCGCCGTGCTGCCCGGCTGCGGCGGTGGAGGCGGGCCGCGCGACGATCTGCCCGAGCCGCAGGCGCTGCGCTCCGTCAACGGCGTGCTGGAGCTGCACCTGAACGTGGGCTATGCGTCCATGGACATGGACCTGCCGGACAGCGATATCGCGCGCTGGGCCCGCTATCCGGCCGATCGGCAGCCCGGGCTGCGTCTGGAGCTGCGCAGCTTCAATGGGCGATACACGGCGCCCACGCTGTGGCTGCGCCCCGGCGACACGCTGAAGATGTGGGTGCACAACCAGCTGCCGGCCTCGCCCCAGGGCTCGGACTGGGCGCTGCTCAACCACCAGAACAGCACCAACATGCATTTCCACGGCCTGCACGTGGACCCGCGCGAGATACGGCCCGGCGTGTTTGGCGACTACGTGGTGGACGGGCCGGATGCCGGCATCGCGCCCGGCGCCACGCGCTACCACGAGATCCATCTGCCCGACGACCACAGTTGCGGCATCTACTGGTACCACCCGCATCTGCACGGCGCCACCAATGCCCAGGTCTCCAGCGGCATGTTCGGCGCCATCATCGTGGCCGATGCGCAGGACCCGTTCCGTGCCAGCGTGAACATGCGCGAGCGCGTGCTGTTCGCCCACAAGCTCACCGTCAACGCCAAGGGCCGCACCGATACGCTGGAAGACTCGATGGAGAATCCGGCCGGCGCCTTTTTGCTCAACGGCGCCTACCAGCCCACCATCGTGATGCGGCCCGGCGAGGTGCAGCACTGGCACATCGTCAATCCTTCGTCGTTCTACCCGCTGCATCCCGTGCTCGACGGGCATGTGATGAATGTCTATGGCCGCGACGGCAACCATTACGGCGGCATCTACCGGCCGCTGAGCCGGCAGACGGCCGGGCAGCCGCTGGACATGCGCGACTGGCCCGGCAACTACATCTACCCGGGCGGGCGCCTGTCCATGGTGGTGCAGGCATCGATGGCGCCGGGCGAGTATTTCCTGCGCGCGGCCGCGTGCCCGTCCTTTCACCGGCCAAGCGGCAACGAGCCCTTCGAGGAGGTGCTGGCCCGGGTGGTGGTGCAGGGCGAGCCCGTGCAGGCCCGCGTGCCCGACCCGGCCCTGCTGCGCCGGCCCGGCGACTACACGCCCATCACCGATGCCGAACTGGCCAGCCATGGTGGCGTGCAGCGCGTCCTGCGCCTGGCCGTGCTGGCCGACGACGAGGACAAGGGCGTGCGCGACCCGGCCCTGGCGCCCATGCCGGCCGGCGAGAGCTGGGTGCTGAAGGTGGGCGGCAACCGATCGGTGTTTGCGGTGGGCACCGAGGCCATGCCGCTGGGCATGTCGCCCATCCATTCCAGCCTCACGCCTGTGCAGACCGTGCCCTTCAATGCGGTGGAGGAGTGGACGGTCTACAACTACAACGGCTACCCGCATCCCTTTCACATCCACGTCAACGATTGCTATGTGGTCAGGGTCAACGGCGCGCCGGTGACGCCGTTCTGGGCCGACACACTGCCCGTGCCACCGGGCACGGGCAGCAGCGGGGCGGCGGGGGTCACCAAGGGCAGCATCACCTTTCGCATGCGGTTCGCGGATTTCCACGGCAAGTTCGTCTGGCATTGCCATGCGCTGGACCATGAGGACCTGGGAATGATGCAGATCGTGGATGTGCGGCCCTGAAAGCCGGGCTTGTCCGATCGGCCATTCCCGCGCCCTTCCGGCTTCATGCTGCAAGCCCTTGAATTCATTGGACTGCAAGAAATGCTTGCATTTGCGGGCGGGCCGTGAGCGGCCCGGCCCGAATCGCGTGTGGCACACTTGGCCGCTTTCCGGATTCCACGCCACGGGGCGCCTCTCGAATGCAAAAAATCATTGGCCAAATCGCCGCAGAACTGAATGTCAAGCCGCAGCAAGTGGGTGCTGCGGTCGAATTGCTTGATGGCGGAGCCACGGTTCCGTTCGTCGCCCGCTACCGCAAGGAAGTGACCGGCGGCCTGGACGACGCGCAATTGCGCCAGCTCGACGAACGCCTGGGCTATCTGCGCGAGCTGGAAGACCGCCGGGGCACGGTGCTCAAGGCCATCGACGAGCAGGGCAAGCTGACCGATGCGCTGCGCCTGGCCATTGCCAATGCGCCAACCAAGCAGGAGCTGGAGGACATCTACCTGCCCTTCAAGCAAAAGCGCCGCACCAAGGGCCAGATTGCCAAGGAATTCGGCATCGAGCCGCTGGCCGACAAGCTGTTTGCCGACCCCACGCTGGACCCGCACAAGGAGGCCGAGGCCTTCTGCAAGCCCGCCACCACCCTGGACGACGGCAAGCCGGGCCCCGATTTCTCCACCACGTTCGCCGTGCTCGATGGCGTGCGCGACATCCTGTCCGAGCGCTGGGCTGAAGACCCGGCGCTGGTGCAGAAGCTGCGCGAATGGCTGTGGGAAGACGGCCTGCTGCGCTCCAAGAAGATCGAGTCCAAGAACGAGAACGACCCCGAGGTCGCCAAGTTCCGCGACTATTTCGAGTACGACGAACCGATTGGCCGCGTGCCCTCGCACCGCGCCCTGGCCGTGTTCCGCGGCCGCGCGCTGGAAATCCTCGAAGCCAAGCTGGTTCTTCCCGTGGAGCCCGAGCCCGGCCAGCCCAGCCTGGCCGAAGGCAAGATCGCCCTGCACCTGGGCTGGAGCCACGCCAAGCGCGCCAGCGACGACCTGATCCGCAAGTGCGTGGCCTGGACCTGGCGCGTCAAGCTGAGCCTGTCCACCGAGCGGGACCTGTTCTCGCGCCTGCGCGAAGACGCCGAGAAGGTGGCCATCAAGGTCTTTGGCGACAACCTGCGCGACCTGCTGCTGGCCGCGCCTGCGGGCCAGCGCGCCGTCATCGGCCTGGACCCGGGCATCCGCACGGGTGTCAAGGTGGCCGTGGTGGACAGCACGGGCAAGCTGGTGGACACCACCACCATCTACCCGCATGAGCCGCGCCGCGACTGGGACGGCTCCCTGGCCGTGCTGGCCCGCCTGGTCGAAAAGCACCAGATCAACCTGATCGCCATCGGCAACGGCACGGCCAGCCGCGAGACCGACAAGCTGGCGGCCGACCTGATCAAGATCGCCAGCAAGGCCGACCGCCAGATCGAGAAGGTCGTGGTCAGCGAGGCCGGTGCTTCCGTGTATTCCGCCAGCGAGTTCGCCTCGCAGGAAATGCCCGATGTGGACGTGAGCCTGCGCGGCGCCGCCAGCATTGCGCGCCGCCTGCAGGACCCGTTGGCCGAGCTGGTCAAGATCGACCCCAAGAGCATTGGCGTGGGCCAGTACCAGCACGACGTGAACCAAAGCGAGCTGGCGCGCCAGCTCGACGCCGTGGTCGAGGACTGCGTGAACTCCGTGGGCGTGGACCTGAACACGGCCTCGGCGCCGCTGCTGTCGCGCGTCTCGGGCCTGTCGGGCAGCGTGGCCAAGTCGGTGGTGCGCTGGCGCGATGCCAACGGCTCCTTCAAGAGCCGCAAGCAGCTGATGGACGTGGCCGGCCTGGGCGCCAAGACCTTCGAGCAGTCCGCAGGCTTTCTGCGCATCCGCGGCGGCGACAACCCGCTGGACATGACGGGCGTGCACCCGGAAACCTATCCCGTGGTCGAACGCATCATTGCCACCACGGGCAAGAGCGTGGACCAGCTCATGGGCCGCTCCGAGGTGCTCAAGGGCCTGAAGGCCGAGCAGTTCGTGAGCGAGCAGTTCGGTGCCATCACCATCAAGGACATCCTGGGCGAGCTGGAAAAACCCGGCCGCGATCCGCGCCCGGACTTCGTCGTCGCCCGCTTCAATGACGGCGTGGAAGACATCAAGGACCTCAAGGAAGGCATGACGCTGGAGGGCACGGTCAGCAACGTGGCCCAGTTCGGCGCCTTCGTGGACCTGGGCGTGCACCAGGACGGCCTGGTCCACGTCAGCCAGATGAGCCACAAGTTCATCGAGGACGCGCGCGAGGTCGTCAAGACCGGCCAGATCGTCAAGGTCAAGGTGCTGGAGGTCGATGTGGCGCGCAAGCGCATCAGCCTGACCATGAAGCTGGATGCGGCGCCCGCGCGCCGCGACGGCCCCCGTGACAACCGCTTCGAGAGCGCAGGCCGGGGCAGCCAGGGCCATCAGGGCGGCCAGCGCCGCGCGCCCGAGCCGGCGCAGCAGTCGGCCATGGCCTCGGCCTTCGCCAAGCTGCAGACCCGCAAGTAAGGCCGGGCAGGGCAAGGCAGGAAACGCGATGGCTGCGCACGCACTGGATCTGCAGACGCTGTTGACCCAGACGCTGGCCCTGCCGGCGCAGCCGCGCATTGTCGCGCTGCTGCTGCGCGAGCTGGTGCCCGAGCAGCCCAGCCTGCGCCGGCTGAGCCAGCTGTTCGCGGCCGACCCCGCGCTGGCTGCCGGGCTGCTGGCGCAGGCCAACGGCCCGGTCTTCGGCATGGCGGGCCGTGTCACCGGCATTCCGGAGGCGCTGGCCCTGCTGGCGCCCGCGCAGTTGCGCCAGATCGTGCGGGGCATGCCGCTGGGCGTGGGCAACCATGCCGTGCCGGGCGTGGCCATGCCGGCCTTCTGGCGCTACAGCGTGGATGCCGCACGCGTGGCCCGCGCGCTGGCCGGCACGGTGCAGGCCAGCCCCACGGCGGCCTATGCGGCAGGCCTGCTGCATGGGCTGGGTGAGCTGGCCATGCACATGATCGATCCCGGCCGCGCGGCCACCATCTCCGAGCTGGTCGGCCCGCTGGACCCGCGCCGTGCCGAACTGGAGATGCGGCTGTGCGGCTACGCATACAGCCATGTCAGCGCAGGCCTGGCCCGGCGCTGGAACCTTCCGCCGCTGCTGGCCGACGCGCTGCAGCACCTGCACGCGCCGCTGGCCCAGCCCGGCTTCGATCCCCTGGCCTGTGTGCTGCACATCGCCGCCTGGCGCGCCCGATCGCGCGAGGCGCAATGGGGCGAGCGCGCGCTGGCCGTGAGCTTTCCCGGCGAAGTGGGGGTGGCCCTGGGCCTGGACATCGACATGGTGCTGCGCCAGGACCCGGTGGACTGGATGGCCGACACGGGCCTGGATGTGCTGCTTTAGGGCAGGACCCAGGGCCAGCGTCAGTTCCGGTGCCAGGGCGCCGGCACCATGTCGAAAAGCGGCGTGGGGTCGCGCCGGTAGGGCGCGGGGCTGATGGGCGCCATGGGCTGCATGGTCATGGGATCGATGCGTGCCAGCTGCTGCATCCAGCCAATGTCCACACCGCCGCCCTGTGCGGGGCGCGAATAGATCAACTCCAGCATGCGCCGCGATGCCACATGGCCGTGGGACGCCGCCTGCTGGTACAGGCGCAGGGCCTCGGTGTAGTTGGCCGGCACGCCTTCGCCACGGTGATAGCGCTGGGCCTGCTCCCACTGCTGCTGGGCCGTGACGGGCTGGCGCACCTGGATGTCCTGCTCGCTGGGCGAGCCCCGCAACTCCGGCGTGCGCTGCAGCCGTTGCGGCCCCTGCGCCGCAGGCGGGGCAGACGTGCCCTGGGCCGACACCAGCTGGCCCGCGGGCCGCATGCGGTCGCCCAGCATCTGTGCATTGGTCGCCGCGCTGGATGAGCGTGGCGCCGCCGCGCGGAACTGGCGCAGGGCGGCCTCGGGCTCGTCCTGCGCGAGCAGGGCCAGGCCCCATTCGAGCTGGGCGCCGGGGCTGCCCGAACGCGCCGCGCGCTGCAGCAGTTCCTGGTCGGGCGTGCCTGCCACGGTCAAGGCCTCGCCCACGGGCTCGGCCGTGGACAGCGGCGCCAGGCGCCGTGCCAGCAGCCATTCCAGGTATTGCGCACGGGCCGGGTCGGTCTTGGCCAGCTGGGCGATCCAGGGCCTTGCAGCCGGTGGATCGGGGGGCTGGCCGCAGCCGTCCATGGCGCACCAGGCCAGTCCCGCGCTGGCCAGCGGATGGCCGGCGCGCTGGGCACGCTCGAACCAGGTCCTGGCCTGTGGCCCGTCCTGGGCCATGGCAATGCCATGCAGTGCCAGCAGGCCCATGACCCATTGCGCCTCGCGCTGCGTGGCCGGGCTCACGCCCTTGCCTTCGGCGCGGCTGCGTAGCTGGGACAGGGCCCGTTGCTGGGCGGTATCCGAGGTCGAATTGATGTTGCTGGTGCCCGGCTGGGAGCCGTACACGCTGGCCGTCGCCACCCGGATGGGCATGACCGGCGTGAAGCGGGCCGCCGCCTGCACATGCGGCAGCACGGCGGGCGCCAGGCCGGGCAGCACCACCAGCAGCCCGGGCAGCACAAGCCTGGCGGTCAGGCGCAGCCCGCGGCGCCGCCGCGGCGAGGTTTCATGAGCGCTGGAGGGCATGGCAGGTGCCTCTGGTTGGCTTGTGTTCCGCACCGTGCATCAGCGCTTGGCCTGGGCCGGCACCACCTGCCAGAAGCGGGCCGAGCCGGTGTACCCGTCTGCGCCCAGCGAGCTGGCCATGTACTGGTTGACATCCTCCAGGGAGCGCATGCCCGGGATGGCGATGAAGGCCTTGCCCTGCAGCAGCGTGGGCAGCTTGTCGGTCATGTTCTGCTCGGTGGCGAAGCAGGCCACGCCTTCCTTGCCGGGAGGGCCGGCGTTGATCACATAGCCGGGGTTGGGGCTCATCCAGTCGGGCAGGCGCACGGACTGGGCGGCGGTGATCCAGCCCGAGCGGTTCACGTCGTTGGGCACCAGCCGGGTGACCTCGCCATCGGCGCCCGCCATGAAGCACGACAGGTAGGAGGCACGCGACACGGTGGTGGACAGGAAGAGCTGCTCACCCGTCTCGAAGGAGGTGCGGGTGGGCGTGATGTTCTCCACCCACAGGTCCAGCTTGCGGTCGGGCGCGGGGGCGCCGTAGCGGTAGTCGCCCGTGCCGACGGCCACGTTCTCGGAGGCGGTGGTGACCGGCGCTGCGCTCTTGGTGTTCCAGCCAATGCGCGTGATGTGGCCATCGGCGCCCACGGCCACGAAGTCGCGCAGTGCGCGCTCGTAGGTGTTGAAGTCCACCACGCCGCTGACCACCATGCCGCTGTCCGCCTGGAAGCGCCCTATGGCCTCGCGCCACTGCGGGTTGCCTGCGGTGAAGGCCGGGGCGTCCGGCGGCAGATAGCCCTTGCTGATCAGCGACTGGCGCACCAGTTCCTGGTGGATGCCGGCTTCGCCTTCCTCGTACCAGTCGCGCAGCTGGCGCTGGAAGTCGGGGTGGGTCTGGTCCAGCGTCAGGCACTGCCAGTAGGGCAGGCGCGACCATTTGCCCAGCAGCTCGATCATGCCCAGCTCGACCAGGGTGCGCACGGCCGGGCCCGAGCCCTGGGCATAGTCGCGGCCCACGCTGAACTGCACGCCGTAGGTGCCGATGCGGCCGGACAGGTCCAGCCCCTGGCTGCCGTTGCCGATGACGACCTCGTTGGCCGAATCCAGGCCCGGGATGATGGTGCGCGTGCGGAAGTCGCCCAAGTGCAGCTCCATGCCCAGCACGGCGCCGCTGCGGTTGGCGCTGTAGCCGGTTTCCAGGCGCGAGGCGCTGGTGCCTATGTCCACGTTGTTGCGCAGCACGTTCTGGTCCATGAAGGACACGGCGCCCGACACATACAGGGCAGGGCGCTGCAGCTGGATCTGGTTGTTGTTGAGCAAGATGGTGGTGAGGTTCTGCACCGTATCCTGGCGGGCGATGTCCACCTCATAGTCCACGTAGCGGAAGGCACTGCTGACGCGCGACATCTGGGACAGGGCGGTGACCACCATCTCCTTGGCGGCCACGGCCACGCGGCCCGAGTAGTCGGGCAGCTGCTTGCTGGTGATCAGCACCGTGGGCATGTGGCTGTTGCGGAACATCCTGTCCATGCACATCAGCGAGTCGGAAAAGCTCGATATCGAGCGCACCGGCCGCACCACGGGGCGGTCGGCCGCATAGACCTTGTCCAGGTACTTGGCGTCCTTGCGCGCATCCAGCGGCGCGCAGCCCGACAGCAGCACGATGGAGGCCGAGACGGCGCAGGCAATGGCCCGCATGCAACCCTGTCTGCCGGACCATCGCTGGCGGAAAGTCCCACGGTCGTCCGCATGGCCGCCGAGTGCCGGCTGCAGCGCGGCATCGGGGCGGGGAAGTCCTGGCGATGGAAGGCGGTTGCGCATGATGGACCTCTGCTGGAAAACGGCGAGCCAGGGCACAGGCGCGCACGGGCGTCGGCGCCGGAAATGGGGGATCGAGAAATGGTGGGCGGCCCGAAGGCTGGCCGCCCTGTGTCGCGCTAGCGGCAGACGTTGACCAGGTCGCCCTTGAGGACCACGATCTGGTCCTTGGTCTGGGGCCCATAGCGGTTGAATGCGCTGGCGTTGGTGTTGCTGGCCAGGTCCTGGGTGCAGGTGCGCTGCATGCCCGTGCTGCTCGTCGTGGTCGTGGTCACCACGTTCGCCTCGGTGGAGATACCGGGCGCATTGGTCATGGACATGGCTTCGTAGCGCGCGATCTTGGCCTTGACATTGATGGGGATGTCGGTGACGGTGTCCAGCCCCGACGATGTCGGCTGCTTGGCCGTGGGCAGCCTGAGGTAGTCGACGGGCTTGTTCAGCACCACCGGGTCTTCGCCGGGGGCCGCTGCATGAAGGGGGTTCGCTCCGAGGGCGAGCCAGGCCAATAGGGCAGCCGAACAGAGATGGGCGGCGGTGTGCATGGTGGGCTCTCCTGGTGCGGTGAGCTGGGTCTTCGCCGGGAAGGTGCCGCCGGGTGGCCTGGGGCCGCCCGGCAGTTTCCTTCGTCCGGCAGCCAGGCTCAGTGGTTGTTGTAGCAGGTCACGCAGCCGTTGTTGCTGGAGATGTTCTGCACTGCCATGGAACCGTTGCCGGCGTAGTTGATGATGCCGGAGTTCTTGGCAGCCACCACCTGGATCGAAGTGCTCTTCACGTCCACTTCGCCATAGTTGGAGGCCAGGTTGTTGACGGCCACTGCGCTATAGCCATCGGCCTTGTTCAGGATGCCGCTGCCGGTGGCTGCGACGACCTGCAGCGAGCTGCCACTGCGATCGATGGTCACGTTGCCTGCATTGCTGGCCAGGTTCTGGGAGGCCTTGCCACCACCCGTTGCCACGTTCAGCACGCCGCTCCTGTTCAGCAGGGTGACCTGAACGCTGGGGCCATTGATTTCGATCTGGGAGCTGCTGCTGCCGCCGCCGCTGCCGCCACCGCCACCACCACCCATGGGGCCTGCCATGGCAGCTGTTGCGATCAAGCTCAGGGAAAGAATTGCAAGCGATTTCATGATGGCTCCTTGATGAAGAATCGGACTATCAGGAAGAGGTGTGTAAGCACCCGTTTTGCAGACACTTTGCGGAGGTTTCCGGCTTTGTCTCCCTGGACCCCTGCTCGTTGTCTGGACTCCAATGTGCTCGGGGAGATCCGTCCGTTCCATCTCTTGTCCGGGGTAGCCATGAGCGCTGATCCACTTGCCGGGTACTTACCCACCCAAGCCGTTTGCAGGCAGGCTGCATCGCGTTAAAGCGTCAGCCGTGCGCGATGAATGGATCTGGGTAGTTTCAAGGTGTAACGACAGAAAATTTACGGTTGCAGCTTTGCTTGGGGCCGCCGTTTCGGCGGGTGCGGTGGCTTTTGGGCAACCTGGTGTATCGAAGTGCACGCAACTGAGGCCGGCGGCGGCAACAAAGGCAGGATCGACCTTTGTCACAGGGCGGGATTGAAGGCGCGGTGCGCGGTGTCTGGATCCGCAAGATCTGCCGGACCGGCGCTCAGGAAACTCCGTAGTCGATTCCTCACACAAAGGTGTTAATTTGTAATCTACGCAATCTTTCACAAACTTCGTCAAAGATTGTGGATATCGGTTGCGATTTCTCTTAATGTGGAAAGGCAAGTCTGTGATCGGTTGCGTCATACACATGGCGTGACATTTGAGGAGAGCAGCATGAATCCATCCGACGTTCCCGCCGATGCCCGTCCCCTGATCGCCGAGTCCCCTCGCGCCCAGGGCATGCTGGGCACAGGTCTGAGCTCTGCCATGTGGCCCGACTACCTGGCGGGCCAGCCCGACAAGCCCGTGCGGGTGCTGCTGGTGGACGACGATGCCCATATCCGCATGGTCATTGCGCAGGAGATCATGAACGACCCGCGCACCCTGGTCGTGGCCCAGGCCGGCAGCGTGCGCGACGGGCGCAAGGCCATCCGCCAGCATGAATTCGACGTGATGCTGGTGGACCTGAACCTGGGTGACGGCGAGGGCTTCGAGCTGCTGGACATGATGAAGACCGTGCGGCCCACGGCCGAGGCCGTCATCATCTCCGTGATGGAAAACGACGAACAGGTGCTGCGCGCCTTCGAGCTGGGCGCCACGGGCTACCTCGTCAAGAACTCCTGGTTCGGCAACTATCCGCAGGCCGTGCTGCAGGTGGCCAATGGCGGCGCATCCGTCACCCCCAGCCTGGCGCGCAGGTTGCTGCAGCGCTTCGACAAGACCCAGGGCGCCGAGCCCAAGCGCCGCACGCCCGACGAGGCAGACCGCCTGTCCACCCGCGAGCGCGAGGTGCTGCGCATGGTGGCCAGCGGCTACACCAGCGCCGAGATCGGCTCGCGCCTGATGATCAGCGCCATGACGGTCAACACGCACATCAAGAACATCTACCGCAAGCTGCAGGTGCGCACACGCGCCCAGGCGGTACGCTTTGCATCGCTGCGCGGCCTGTTCTGATCCTGGGGCGGCGTCCTGCCCGCAGCGGCCTGCCGCCGCCCGGGCCATGGCGGCCGCGCCTGGCACGGCTTGGCCATGAAAGATCCCCTTCGCACGCTGGCCATCTGCCTGGCCCTGGGCCTGCTGCAGATGCTGGGCCTGTGCGCCTGGCTCTGGCAGGCGGGCGCCCAGGCCCCGCCGTGGCTGAGCCTGGCCAGCCTGGCGCTGCTGGTATCCACGGCGCTGCTGTGCGCCATGGGCGCCCGGCGACTGCACAGGCTGCTGCTGTGGCGGCGCCGGCGCAGTCCCCGGCCCTCGCGCGAAGTGCAGGCCGAGCGCCGGCGCATTGCCGCCGACCTGCACGACGGCGTGGGCGGGCTGCTGGTGCATGCCATGGCCTTGCTGGACCCGCGCGAGACCCGCCAGCGCCAGGCGCAGGAATTGCTGGAGCAGGGCTTGCTGGACCTGCGGCTCATGGTGGATGCCATGGACGCCATGGAAGACGCCTTGCCCGTGCGGCTGGCGCGCCTGCGCCACCGGCTGCAGCCCGTGCTGGACCGACGCGGCATGCGCATCTGCTGGAGCGTGGCCGATCCGCATGCCGCCGCCGGGCTGCGCGGGGTGCCAGACCTGCCCGACCTGCCAGACCTGCCGCGTGGCCAGCCGTCCCAGCAGTTGCTGGCCATCGCCCAGGAGGCCGTGAGCAATGCGCTGCAGCATGCGCGCGCCACCACGCTGTGGCTGGTGCTGGAGCCGGTGGATCGTGCAGATGCTGCAAGCCCTGGCCGCGATGCCCGGCGTGCATTGCACTGGGAACTGCGCGTGGAAGATGACGGCTGCGGCCTGCCTTCCGACCCTGGCCCTGACCCTGGCCTTGCGCAGGGTGCCATCCCGCCTGGCCTGCAGGGCATGGGCCTGGCAGGCATGCATCGCCGCGCCCATGCCATCGGGGCTGTGCTGGACATCCTGCCGCGGGCCGGTGGGGGTACCGTGGTGCGTGTGCGCTGGTGATCGGGCCGATGCGCCGGCGGAAACGGCGTTCCGGCAATTGCGGTGCCCGCTGACAGGGCAGGCCTGCGGCGCGCTGTGCAATCCCCCGATATGCGGATGTGAGGCAGTATCCATACCTGCATCCAAGCCCTGACATCCCGTTTCCATGAACCCACATTCCGACCCTGCGCCGTCGCCTTCACGGCAGGCCCTTCCTGCCGCCGCCGAAGGCGGCAATGCTGCCAATGCAGCCGCTAATTCCGCCACTCATGCCGCCACCCATGCCGATTTCGCGCGCAGCGTGCGTTCGGCCCTGCCGGGCCTGGCACAGTTGGCCGACATGGTGCCCGCGCTGCGCCTGCTCACCGGGCTGCTGGTGGCCAGCATCGTCATCGCCGGCCTGTATTTCGGCCAGGGCCTGCTGATTCCGCTGGCGCTGGCGCTGTTGTTCGGTTTTTTGCTGGATCCGGCCGTCTCCCGGCTCAAGCGCTGGGGCATGCCGCGCATGGCGGCCACGCTGCTGGTAGTGGTCATGGCGCTGGCGACGCTGGCGGGAATGGGTACCTATCTGGGCAGCCAGGTGCAGCAGCTCAGCGCCGATCTGCCCACCTACCAGAACACCATCCGCGACAAGCTGCGCAGCCTGCGCAGGAACGCCAACATGCCCAGTGCCTGGGACGGCGCGCTGCGCACCTATGACACCGTGGAGCGCGAGATATCGCGCGGCGCCACCACGCCCCGCGTGCAGAAGGTGGAGATCCAGTCGCCCGAGCAAAAGCCCACGGCGCGCATGCTGCAGTGGCTGGGCCGCGTGGCCGAGCCCGTGACCATGGCCGGCATCGTGCTGCTGTTCGTGATCCTCATCCTGCTGGACCGCGATGACCTGCGCGACCGGCTGCTGCGCCTGATGGGCGGCAACCTGCACGTGGCCACCGACGCGCTGGACGAGGCCTCGCAGCGCATAGGCAAGTACCTGCGCATGCAGTTCGTCGTCAACATCACCTACGGCCTGCCCATGGCGGCGGGGCTGTGGTTCATTGGCGTGCCGGGCGCCATTCTCTGGGGCGTGCTGGCGGCCATCATGCGTTTCGTGCCCTATGTGGGGGCCATGATCTCGGCCGCCTTCCCGCTGGCGCTGGCCTTTGCCGTGGACCCGGGCTGGCAGATGCTGCTGATGACGCTGGGCCTGATCATGGCGCTGGAGCTGATCAGCAACAACCTGATCGAGCCCTGGCTGTATGGCAGCAGCACGGGCCTGTCCACGTTGTCCATCATCGTGTCGGCCACCTTCTGGACAGCGCTGTGGGGGCCGATAGGGCTGATCCTGTCCACCCCGCTGACGGTCTGCCTGCTGGTGCTGGGGCGCTACATCCCGGCGCTGCAATTCATGGAAGTGCTGCTGGGCAGCTCGCCCGTGCTGGGGCCGGCCCAGCGCCTGTACCAGCGCCTGCTGGCCGACGACGTGGAAGACGCGGTCACGTTGGCGCATGAACTGGTGGACGCAAGGCTGCCGGCGCGGGCCTCGGCGGACGAACGCTCGGCCGCAGTGGCCGGTTTCTATGACGAGGTGGCCATCCCTGCACTGCGCCTGGCCACGCAGCAGCACCTGGAATCGGCCACGGCCGAACACCGGCTGCGCCTGTCCAGCGGCATGGATGCCCTGATCGAGGAACTGCGCGAAAGCCATCCGCCGCCCGCTGCGGCCCTGGCCACACGCGCCCTGCGCATCCATTGCGTGGGCGCGCGCTGGGAGGTCGATGCCCTGGCCGCCGCCATGGTGGCGCACAGCGAGGCGCTGCGCGGCCACGTGGTCAGCTGCTCGGACTGGGCCCTGGCCGCCGACCCGCAATGGCGCCAACTGGGACCGGGGCAGGGCGGCCTGCCGCAAGGCCACGCAGGAGCCCAGGCCCTGGCCGAGGCGCAGTTGCTGGTGCTGTCCGTCTTCAGCACCCAGCCCCAGACCGTGGTGCGCCAACTGATGCGCCGCGTGCGCCGCCATTGGCCGCACCTGCGCGTGGTGCTGGCGCTGTGGAATGCGCCGGCCGTGGTGTCCGACCCCGAGTTCGCGCGCCGCTGCGGCGCCGCCGCCTGCGTGTCCGGCCTGCGCGAGCTGCAGTTGTGGGTGGACGCCTTGCGTCTGCCTGACGCGGCAGGCCAGGGCCTGGCCGCGCCCATTCCCGATGACGATGAGCAGCGCGTGCGCCAGCTGCACGACAGCGGCGTGCTCGGGCCCGGCCTGCCGTCGCTGTACCACGAGGCAGCGCAGCAGGCCGCGAATGCCTTCGATGTGAAATGGGCCCAGGTCTCATGGGTCGATGCAGACCGCGTGCACACGCCGGGCAGCCTGCTGGTGGCGGACCAGGGCGACCCGGCTTCCGCCGGCATGCCGCGTGCGCAGTCCATCTGCTCCTACGTGGTCCATGGCGGTGACGCCCTGGTGGTGCATGACGCCGCGCGCGACCCCCGATTTGCCGGCAACCCCGCGTTGCAGGCCATGCGGCTGCGCTTTTACGCGGGCGTGCCGCTCAAGAACCGCCACGGCACGGTGCTGGGCAGCTTTTGCATCATGGACGACGCGCCGCGCGAGGTCTCGGCGGCCGATCTGGAGCTGCTGGGCGTCATGGCCGAGCAGTTGATGCAGAACGTGGAGGTGCGCCGGATGATGGAAGCTGGCGCAGCGCCGGCTCCGGTGCAGACTTCGGCACAAGCTCCGGCGCAAGTGGCATCCCAAACGACACCCCAGCCACCATCGTCGTCACCATCGACAACACCCCAGCCGAGTGCTGGCGGCTGAGTCCCGCTTACAGCGAGGTGGCCAGCATCTGCTCGTAGTCGTCGGCGCTGGCCAGGCGCGGGTTCGTGCCGTGGCAATGGTCCTTGAGCGCGCCGCCGATCACGGCTGCGAACTGCGCGCGCTCCACGCCCATGGCCGCCAGGCCCGTGGGCAGGCCCAGGCGGGCGTTCATGTCGCGTATGGCTTCGGGAATGTCGCTGCCCGAGTCCAGGCCCATGGCGTGGGCCATTCGCTGCAGGCGCTGTTCGGCGCGCACGCTCTCGGCCTCGGCATTGAAGCGCACCACGGCGGGCAGGAACATGGCGTTCAGCGTGCCATGGTGCAGGCGCGGGTTCACGCCGCCCAGGCTGTGGCTGAGGCTATGCACGCAGCCCAGGCCCTTCTGGAAGGCCATGGCGCCCTGCATGCTGGCGCTCATCAGCTGGCGGCGCGCCTCGGCGTCCTGGCCGTTGCGCGTGGCGCGCTCGATGTGGGCCCAGCCGCGCGTGAGGCCGTCCAGTGCAATGCCGTCGGCAGGCGGGTTGAAGGCCGCCGCCATGAAGGTCTCCATGCAATGGGCGATGGCGTCCATGCCCGTGGCGGCCGTCAGCATGGCGGGCAGGCCGTAGGTCAGTTCCGGGTCGCAGATGGCGGCACGGGGCACCAGGTGCCAGCTGTGAAAGCCCAGCTTGCGGTGGTCGTCCACGATGATGATGGCGCCGCGCGCCACCTCGCTGCCCGTGCCGCTGGTGGTGGGCACGGCGATCAGCGGGGCCACGCGCTCGCTGATGCGCGGCGAGCCTCCCTCAATGGTGGCGTAGTGCGACAGCGGCCCTTCGTGCGTGGCTGCAATCGCCACGCCCTTGGCGCAGTCGATGGCGCTGCCTCCGCCCACGGCGATCAGGCCGTCGCAGCGCTGCTCCTGGTAGATGGCAGCGGCCGCGCGCACGGCGGCTTCGGTGGGGTTGGAGGGCGTCTGGTCGAACACTGCATGCGGCATGCCGCCCAGCGCATCCAGCGCCTTTTGCAGCACGCCAGCGGCCTTGACGCCCTGGTCGGTGACGATCAGCGGCCGCGTGATGCCCACGCGCTCGCACTCCTGGCGCAACAGGCGCACGGCGCCGAAGTCAAACTGGATCTGGGTGACGTAGTTGATGAAGGCCATGGTCGGTGACTCGTTGCGGGCCGCTGCGGCCCGTGGTGGGGATCAGGGGGAGTGCGCCGAATCTAGACCGCGCGTGCTGCACTGCAAACAAAGCAAACCCTGAGAGGGCGCTGCGGCGGTCACGGGGGCGACAGCGCGGCCATGCGCTGCCATCGCATGGCTGCCAGGGCCTTGTGCTCGCGGCACAATGCCTGCTGCGCCGTGCTTGCCTAGGCCGTACCTTGTCGGGCGCACCTGGCCGGCCACACCTGGCCGGCCACACCGAATTGCCTTGCCAGATAGTCGCTACCGAACCTGTCCCTGAACGTGCTCCTGAACGTGCCCCAGACTGAATCCTCCTCCCATGCCACGCCGCTGCCGGCGTCCCTGACCCACCAGATGCGCGATGTGCTGCGCCGCATGGAGCGCGCCGCGCGCACGCCCCTGCACCAGCTGGGCGCCGAGGGCGCACGTGCCGCCTACGAGGCGGGGGCCGGCGTGCTCGAAATTCCCAAGCCGGTTCTGCCGCGTGTCGATGATCTGCAGATTCCCGCGCGCGATGGCGCCTTGCTGCCCGCTCGGCTCTATGCGCCCGTGGAGCGCAGCCAGGCGCCGGCCCCGGGCCTGCCCGTGCTGCTGTACCTGCATGGCGGCGGCTTCACCGTGGGCAGCGTGGCCACGCACGACGTGCTGTGCCGTCAGCTGGCCCATCTGTCGGGCGCCATGGTGGTCTCGCTGGACTACCGGCGCGCGCCAGAGCACAAGTTTCCCACCGCCCACGACGACGCCTGGGACGCGCTGCAGTGGCTGGCCGCGCAGGCGGCCTCGCTGGGCGCCGACCCTGCGCGCCTGGCCGTGGGCGGCGACAGCGCGGGCGGCACGCTGGCCGCAGCCTGCGCCATCCATGCGCGCGACACCGGCCTCAAGCTGGCCCTGCAACTGCTGATCTACCCGGGCACGACGGCGAACCAGGACACCGACTCGCACCGCCGCTTCGCCCACGGGCTGGTGATCGACGAGCCGGCCATCACCTGGTTCTTCGCCCAGTACCTCAACAGCCCCGCCGACCGCGAGGACTGGCGCTTTGCCCCGCTGCTGGCGCCTGACGTGGACGGCGTGGCCCCGGCCTGGATAGGCCTGGCCGAATGCGACCCGCTGGTGGACGAGGGCGTGGAATACGCCGACAAGCTGCGCATGTCCGGCGTGCCCGTGGACCTGGAGATCTACCGGGGCGTGACCCATGAATTCGTCAAGATGGGCCGCGCCATTGCCGAAGCGCGCCGTGCACATGCCGACATGGCGCGCGCCTTGGCCGACGCCTTCGCGGCCTGAAGGCCAAGACGCACCAAAACACACCAAGACACCTCAAGACAACAGGAGAGAAACACCCCCATGCAACGCCAAGATTTCCGCACGCTGCAACGCATCGAAGTGCGCTGGTCCGAAGTGGACGCCCAGAAGATCGTCTTCAACGCCCACTACCTGATGTATGCCGACGTGGCCGTCACCGACTACTGGCGCCAGCTGGGCCTGCCCTATGAATCGTCCTTCGCGGCCCTGGGCGGCGAGCTGTTCGTCAAGAAGGCCACCACCACCTACCACGCATCGGCCACGCTGGGCGACGTGCTGCATGTGGGCATACGCTGTGCCAGGCAGGGCAATACCTCGCTGCTGTTCGAGGCCGGCATCTTCCGGGGCATGGAACTGCTCAATACCGTGGAACTGGTCTATGTGTTCGCCGATGCCACCACGCGCCAGCCGCTGCCCGTGCCGCAGCAGCTGCGCGACGTGCTCACGGCCTATGAGGCCGGCCAGAGCGTGGTGCGCGTGGCATCGGGCAGCTGGAACGACCTGGGCCGCGACGCCGAGCGCCTGCGCCTGGCCGTGTTCGTGCACGAGCAGGGCGTGCCGCGCGAGATCGAGATCGACGAATTCGACCCCGTGGCCCGCCACGCCGTGGTCTACAACGGCCTGGGCCAGCCCATTGCCACCGGCCGCCTGGTCAGCGACAGCCCCGGCGCGGGCAGGATCGGCCGCATGGCCGTGGACCGCAGCGTGCGCGGCGGCCGCTGGGGCCGCATCGTGCTGGACAGCCTGGTCGAAGCCTCCCGCCAGCGCGGCGACCGCGAAGTCGTGCTGCATGCGCAGCGCCATGCCGAGTCGTTCTACCTGCGCGCGGGCTTCACGCCGGAAGGCGAGCCCTATGAAGAGGCCGGCATCCCCCACATCACCATGAGGAAAGTGCTCACCGCCTGAGCTGCAGGCAGCTCAGGCGGTGCAAGGCTCAAATCTCAGATGTCCTCGCGCAACGCGTAGGGCAGGGGCTTGAGCTGCAGCGCCACGGCCTGTGCGGCATCGGCGCGCTGGCCTTCGCCCAGTGCGGCGTGGGCCAGCAGGGGCTGGTCGGCCGAGCTGGTCTGCATGGAGACGATGGCGTCCCAGCCCCCGCCGGGCGCCGGGGCGGCCTGGACCACGGTGCCGGTGGCCTGCTCCAGGTCCTCGGGCGTGAAGACCTCCATGCCGGTGGCCAGCGGCTGCTGTGCATGGGCAAGGTAGGCGCGGCGCTTGAGCGTGCCCCGGAACTGGCTGCGGGCCACCACCTCCTGCCCTGGGTAGCAGCCCTTCTTGAAGTTCACGCCTTCCACCGATTCGTAGTTGAGCATCTGCGGCACAAAGGCATCCGCCACAGGCGCCGACAGCGTGGCAATGCCGCTGGCGACTTCGCTCCAGAGCCAGTCGGCCTCGCTGAGTGCAGGGCCTTCGGGCAGGGGCGTGCCCACGGGCGCCACGCGCAGGGCGCGCGGCTGGCCGGCGGCCGGGTACAGGGCGATCAGGCTGGCGTCGCCGTCATCGGTCTTGGTCCAGGGCACGGCTGCCGGGCCCAGGGCCTGCGCGGCGGCATCGCCAGCCAGCCCGTGCAGCGTGAATTCGGCCGTGGCGTCGCTGAGCTTGCACTTGGCGCGCAGCACGAACATGGACAGGCGCTTGAGCGTGGGCGCCAGCAGGCTGCGGTCGCACAGCAGCAGGATCTCGTCCTTGCTGCGCTTGAAGCCGATGAAGCTGGCCAGCATGCGGCCCTTGGCCGTGCAAAACGCCGTCAGACGCGCGTGCTGCAGATCCAGCAGCGCGAAGTCGTTGGTCAGCTGTCCATGCAGGAACTGGGCGGCGTCTTCGCCGAGGGCGCGTATCACGCCGAGATGGGAAACGGAAGCAATGCCGTTCAGTAAAGGCTGGGTCATGGCTGAATTATGATCAGCCGCTCTATTGCTTGCTTGGACCGAGGTTGTGCGCTTTATCTTTCGCGCTTTGATGATGTTGCTGGTGCTGGCCGCCGTGCTGGCCGGTGCCGGCTGGTGGTGGCTGAACCAGCCGCTGCCGCTGGCCCAGCCCACGCTGGAGCTGGAGGTCGAGCCCGGCACCACGCCGCGTGGCGTGGCCCGCGAAGTGGTCAAGGCCGGCGTGCAGACCGATGCGCGGCTGCTGTACGCCTGGTTCCGCGTCTCGGGGCAGGACCGGCAGATCAAGGCCGGCAACTATGAGCTGACCACGGGCCTGACGCCCTATGTGCTGCTGCAAAAACTCGCGCGCGGCGAGGAATCGCTCAAGGCCCTGACCTTGGTGGAAGGCTGGAACTGGCGCCAGGTGCGCGCCGCCCTGGCCCGCGAGGAATTCCTGCGCCAGGAAAGCGCAGGCATGGACGACGCTGCCCTCATGCAGGCCCTGGGCCGCGCGGGCGTGGCACCCGAGGGCCGCTTCTTCCCCGATACCTATACCTATGCCAAGGGCAGCTCCGACCTGGCCGTGCTGCGCCGCGCCCTGCACGCCATGGACCGGCGCCTGGCCGATGTCTGGGCGCTGCGCTCGGCCGACACGCCGCTCAAGACGCCCGACGAAGCGCTGATCCTGGCCAGCATCGTCGAGAAGGAGACCGGCCGCGCGGCCGACCGCGCACAGATTGCCGGTGTCTTCAGCAACCGCCTGCGCATCGGCATGCTGCTGCAGACCGATCCCACCGTGATCTACGGCCTGGGCGAGAAATTCGACGGCAACCTGCGCCGCCGCGACCTGCAGACCGATACTCCCTGGAACACCTACACCCGTGCGGGCCTGCCGCCCACGCCCATCGCCATGCCCGGCAAGGCCGCCCTCATGGCCGCCGTGCAGCCCGGACAGACCAAGGCGCTGTACTTTGTGGCGCGTGGCGACGGCACCAGCCATTTCAGCGCGTCGCTGGACGAGCACAACCGCGCCGTGAACCGCTACCAGCGCGGCCAGCAAAGCCCTGGGCAAAAGCCCTGAGATATTCCCCCAGGGCTGCTGCGCTTTGCGCAGCGCTTGCGTATCCTCTCTTTCCATATGACCACTGCAACTCCCGCCGGCCTGTTCATCAGCTTCGAAGGCATCGATGGCGCCGGCAAGTCCTCGCACATCGCGTCGCTGGCCCAGGCTTTCCGTGACCAGGGCCGCACGGTGACGCTAACCCGCGAGCCCGGCGGCACGCCGCTGGCCGAAAAGCTGCGCGCGCTGATGCTGCACGACGTCATGGACCCGCTGACCGAGGCCCTGATCGCCTTTGCCGCGCGACGCGACCACCTGGTGCAGGTGATCGAGCCTGCGCTGGCGCGCGGCGAAGTCGTGCTCTGCGACCGCTTCACCGATGCCACCTTTGCCTACCAGGGTGCGGGCCGGGGCTTCGACCTGCAGCCGCTGGCCACGCTGGAGCGCATGGTGCAGACGGGCACCGCCCCCCAGCCCGATCTGCTGCGCGAGCCCCACCTCACGCTCTGGTTCGACCTGCCCGCCGAGGTGGCCGCCGAGCGCCTGGCCTCGGCCCGTGTCCCGGACCGCTTCGAGTCCGAGCCCGGCAGCTTTTTCGCACGCGTGGCCCAGGGCTATGCGGCGCGCGCTGCCGCCGCGCCCCAGCGCTTTGCGCGCATCGACTCCAACGCCAGCCGGCATGCGGTCTGGCAGCAGATCACCCAGGTCATGGTGCGCCGGGGCTGGCTGGCCATCATGGTCGGCGGACAGGCAGGTGCGGCATGAGCGAGTCCCTGCCACAACCGGCCGAGACCGACACCGCCTGGATCGCCGGGCAACGCACGCGCCTGCTGGCCCAGCGCGGCCACGCCTGGCTGCTGCAGGGGCCTTCCGGCCTGGGCCAGTACGCGCTGTCGCTGTCGCTGGTGCGCGCCTGGCTGTGCGAATCGCCGTCGCCCCAGGGGGCCTGCGGCCACTGCGGCAGCTGCCACGCCATCGACGTGCGCGCCCATGCCGACCTGTGCGTGCTCATGCCCGAGGTGCAGATGATGGCGCTGGGCTGGCCGCTGCCCGAGAAGGCCCAGGCCGACATCGACGACAAGAAACGCAAGCCCAGCAAGGAAATCCGTGTCGAGGCCATGCGTGACGCCGTGGAGTTCTGCCAGCGCACCAGCGCGCGCGGGCGCGGCAAGGCCGTGCTGGTCTACCCGGCCGAGCAGATGAACGCCATCACGGCCAATGCGCTGCTCAAGACGCTGGAGGAGCCGCCGGGCGATGCCCGCTTCGTGCTGGCCAGCGAGGCGGCCCACCAGCTGCTGCCCACCATCCGCAGCCGTTGCCTGACCCACACCATGGCCTGGCCCGATCAGCAAGAGGCCCTGGCTTGGCTGCAGGGGCAGGGCGTGGCCCCGGAAGCGGCCGACGTGGCGCTGCGCGCCGCAGGCGGGCGGCCCGGCGACGCGCTGGCATTGGCGCACAGCGGTGGCGGCAAGGACATGGCCGCATGGTCCCAGTTGCCGCGCGCGCTGGCCAAGGGCGATGTGGCGGCCCTGGCCGCCTATGCTCCGCCCCATGCCGTGGAGGCCTTGCAGAAGATCTGCCACGACCTGATGGCCCTGGCCGCACGCGCCGCGCCGCGCTACTTCACGCCGGCCGACCTGCCGTCGCGGCCGCTGGACATGGGCCTGCTGGCCGAATGGTCACGTGCCCTGGCCCAGGCTGCGCGCACGGCGGACCACCCCTTCAACGCCGGGCTCATGACCGAAGCCCTGGCCGCCGAGGCCCGGCGCGTGCTCATGTCCGGCCAGCCTGCCCGACAACGCAGGGGATGAGGCGCGGGGAGCGGGGCGTGGCGGCAGTGCAGCAGCGCAGCAGCGCGGCTGGGTGCTTTTCGCCACATGAAAGCCCGTCCTGTTAACCTACGGCCCTGGGCCCGGTGCCGATCGCGCCGGCCGCTCACCGAACCAATGTCTGCAAACCATCCATGAGCACCGCACCCACCACACCCCGTCCCAGCGTGATGCAACTGGCGATCAAGGAAAAGGCCGCGCTGTACGCCGCCTACATTCCCATGTTCGCCGAAGGGGGCGTTTTCGTGCCCACGCAGCGTGAGTACCGTCTTGGCGATGATGTCTACGTGCTGCTGACCCTGCCCGACGAGCCGCAGCGCTATCCCGTGGCCGGCCGCGTGGCGTGGATCACGCCCGCGCGCGCCTCGGGCAACCGCACGCAGGGCATAGGCATACAGTTCCCCAAGGACGAGAAGTCCGCCGAGCTCAAGGCCAAGATCGAGAACATCCTGGGCTCGGCCTTGGCATCGGACAAGGCCACGCAGACGGTCTGAGTCCTGCGCCTGCCTTTGCCCGCATGCCGACACGGAGGAAGTGCTCTCCGGTCGGCATGCCTGTTTCTGAACCACGAGATTCCATGTTTACCGATTCCCACTGCCATCTGAATTTCCCCGAGCTGCAAAGCCGCCTGCCCGAGATCCGCGAGGCCATGGCGGCCGCGCGCGTCACGCGTGCGCTGTGCATCTGCACCACGATGGAGGAATTCGGCGATGTGCACCAGCTGGCGCTGGACCACGACAATTTCTGGGCCACGGTGGGCGTGCACCCCGATACGGAACACATGACCGAGCCCAGCGTGGCCGACCTGGTCGAGCGCGCCGCCCTGGCGCGCGTGGTGGCCATCGGCGAAACGGGACTGGATTACTACGGCATGGAAGACCGCAAGGGCGGGCGCACCATTGCCGACCTGGAATGGCAGCGCGAGCGCTTTCGCGTGCACATCCGCGCGGCGCGCCAGACGCAAAAGCCCCTGGTCATCCACACGCGCAGCGCCTCTGATGACACGCTGGCCATCCTGCGCGAAGAAGGCGAGGACGGCTCGGCAGGCCAGGCCGGCGGCGTGTTCCACTGCTTCACCGAGACCATGGAGGTCGCGCGTGCGGCGCTGGACCTGGGCTACTACATCTCCATGTCGGGCATCGTCACCTTCAAGAACGCCCAGCACCTGCGCGACGTGGCCGCCTTCGTGCCGGCCGACCGCCTGCTGATCGAGACCGACAGCCCCTACCTGGCGCCCGTTCCCTATCGCGGCAAGACCAACAATCCGTCGTATGTGCCGTACGTGGCGCAGCAGATTGCACAGGTGCGTGGCATGGCCGTGGAGGACGTGGCGGCCCTGACCAGTGCCAACTTCGACCAGCTGTTCAAGGGGGTTGTCGCATGCGACTGAATGCTGCGGCCGGTGGCCGCGTGGGCATGGGCGTGGACGTGCACCGGCGCCACTTGCTGGCCCAGGCCGGCCAGGCCGTGGTGGCCCTGGCCGCAGCCAGCGGCGGGCTGGCGCATGCCAGCCAGTACGACGATTACGTGCGCGCCATCATCAGCGACAACGAGCGCGCCATGGTCAACCTGATCTTTCGCGGCTTCGACCCCAACACCCGCGACACGCGCGGCCGCCCGGGCCTGGTGGCCGCCCTGCACCAGGGCTCGCTGGGCGTGTTCGACGTGCTGCTCAAATCCCCGGGCATCAAGGTCAACGAAGCCTCCCAGCAGGGCGAAACGCCGCTGATGATGGCCTGCATCAAGGGCCACCTTGACCTGGCAAAGGAACTCATACGCCGGGGCGCCGATGTCAACCGCCCCGGCTGGACACCGCTGCACTACGCCACCTCGGCCGACCTGCCCAAGACGCTGGACATCGTCAAGCTGCTGCTGGACAACAGCGCCTACATCGACGCCGACTCGCCCAACGGCACCACGCCGCTGATGCTGGCCGCCCAATACAGCAGCGAAGCCGTGGTGGACCTGCTGATCAAGGAGGGCGCCGACGTCGTCCTTCGCAACCAGCGCGGCTTCACCGCCGCCGACTTTGCCCGGCAGGTGGACCGCCAGTACATGGTGGACAAACTCACCAAGGCCATCAAGGCCGAGCGCAAGACCCAGCCTTCGCGCGGAAGCTGGTAGCAGCAAGCCAGGCTGGTGGCACTGCCGGTGCCGCCGCTGTCCAGCTCAGGTTGTGTGATTCCTGCTCAATCGGGCGTACAGGCCGTCCCGCGCCAGCAGCTCGGCATGCGTGCCCTGCTCGGCAATGCGGCCGCGCTCCATCACCACCACGCGGTCGGCATGCTCGATGGTCGAGAGCCGGTGGGCGATGACCAGGGTCGTGCGGCCCTGCATCAGCCGCGTCAGCGCCTCCTGCACCAGGCGCTCGGATTCGTTGTCCAGTGCCGAGGTGGCCTCGTCCAGGATCAGGATGGGCGCATCCTTGTACAGCGCCCGTGCAATCGCCAGCCGCTGGCGCTGGCCCCCCGACAGCTGGCTGGCGTTGTGGCCCACCACCGTCTGCAGACCGTTGGACAGGCCGCGCACATGGGAGCCCAGATTGGCGGCATCCAGCGCGGCCCACAGCTGGGCCTCGTCTTCCACCCCGCCCAGCGCCACGTTGGCGGCAATGGTGTCGTTGAACATCACCACATCCTGGCTGACCATGGCGAACTGCTGGCGCAGCGCGGCCAGATCCCATTCGGGCAGGGGCGTTCCGTCCAGCAGCAACTGGCCGCCCGTGGGCTGCAAAAAGCGTGGCAGCAGGTTCACCAGCGTGGTCTTGCCCGCGCCGGAGGGGCCGACCAGGGCCACCACCTCGCCCGGGCGCACGCGCAGGTCCACATGGCTCAGGGCCGGTGCCTTGTCCTCGCCAAACTGCACGGACACGTCGCGCAACTCGATCTCGCCGCGCGCCTTGCCGGGCACCTGCGTGCCGCCGGTCTCGTCGCCCGAGCCCTCCAGCAGATGCAGGCCCCGCTCCAGAGCCGCCACGCCACGCGTGATGGGGTTGGCCACATCGGCCAGGCGTCGGATAGGGGCAATCAGCATCAGCATGGCCGTGATGAAGGCCGCAAAGCTGCCCACCGTCACATCCTGCACATTGGCCGCAGCAGCGCCCGTGCCCCGGCTTTGCCACAGCGCAATGCAGATCACGGCCGACAGGGCGGCGGCGGCCAGCAACTGGGTCAGCGGCGTCATGGCCGCCGATGCGATGGTGGCCTTGATGGCCAGCTTGCGCAGTTGCCCGCTCAGGCCGCCAAAGCGCTTTTGCTGGCCCTGTTGCGCGCCATGCAGGCGCACCATGCGGTGGGCCAGAACGTTCTCTTCCACCACATAGGCCAGGGAATCGGTGGCCTCCTGGCTGATCTTGGTGATGCGGTACAGGCGGCGCGACAGCGTCTTCATGATCCAGGCCACGCCCGGCACCACGGCCGCCACCACCAGCGTCAGCTGCCAGTTCAGATACAGCAGGTAGCCCAGCAGCGCCACCAGCGTGAAACCATCGCGCGAGATGCCCAGCATGGCCTGCACCAGCAGCGTGGAGCCGGTCTGCACCTCATAGACCACGGTATTGGACAGCGATGAGGCCGACTGGCGCGAGAACAGCGCCATATCGGCCGCCAGCAGCCGCTCGAACAGGCGCTTGCGCAGCGCCAGCATGCCCTCGTTGGCAATGCGCGCCAGCGCGTACTGGCCCACGAACTGCGACAGGCCCCGCACCAGGAACACGCCGATGATGGCCAGCGGCACCGACCACAGTGGCAGCGTGCCGTCGGTGAAGCCGCTGTCCAGCAGCGGCTGCAGCAGGGCAGGGATCAATGGCTCGGTGACCGCGCCCACCAGCGTGGCGGCCACCGCCAGCGTCCAGGCCAAGCGCTGGCCACCAAAGTAGGGCGACAGGCGCTTGAGGCGCTGCGACAGGGTCAGGGTGCTGGCGAGATCAAGGGCCGCCGGTGCGGCGGACGGCGCAGGGGCCGGCGGCGGTGAGGATGGTGCTTGCATGAAGCGCGGATTTTACGGCGGGCTTGCCTGGGGCTGCCTCATGGGGAACTGATGCGGCTGCCGGGGATCGAGAAAGCCTGGGCCGACAGACCCTACAGTGCACGTTCTTACATCGTGACGCATCCAGTGTGTGTAACATTCGCACCTGTGCAAGTACCGGGGTCTTCCCGTAGATATTGATGAATGCCAATGACTATTGACCGACTCCTTTCTCCCTCCTCCCTGGCGGCCGTGCCGCGCACTTCGCGCCGAACCCTGCTGGCCGCTCTCGCCTCAACCCCCGCAATTCCCGCGCTGGCCCAGTTCCGCGTCGAAGTGACGGGCGTGGGCCTGACCCAGTTGCCCATCGCCATTGCAGCATTCAAGGGAGAAGGGCAGGCGCCCCAGAAGATCTCGGCCATCATCCAGGCTGACCTGGAGCGCAGCGGTCAATTCCGCGCCGTGGACACGGCCGGCGTCCAACTGGACGAAACCTCGCGCCCCGACGTCGCCATGTGGCGCCAAAAGAGCGCTGACTCGCTGGCCGTGGGCAGCATCACGCGCCTGGCCGATGGCCGCTACGACGTGCGCTTTCGCCTCTGGGACGTGGTCAAGGGCCAGGACCTGGGCGGCCAGGGCTTTGCCGTCACCACCGGCGACCTGCGCCTGGTGGCCCACCGCATCTCCGACTACATCTACGAAAAACTCACGGGCGAGAAGGGTGTGTTCTCCACGCGCATCGCCTATGTGACCAAGGCGGGCAGCAACTACCGCCTGTGGGTGGCCGATGCTGATGGCGAGAACGCTCAGTCGGCCCTATCGAGCCCGGAACCCATCATCTCGCCCGCCTGGTCTCCCACCGGCACCCAGCTGGCCTACGTGTCCTTCGAGTCGCGCAAGCCCGTGGTCTATGTGCACGATGTGGCCAGCGGCCGCCGCCGCCTGGTTGCCAACTTCCGGGGCTCCAACAGCGCACCGGCCTGGTCGCCTGACGGCAACTCCCTGGCCGTCACGCTCAGCCGCGATGGCGGCTCGCAGCTGTACCTGATCAGCTCCCAGGGCGGCGAGCCGCGCCGACTGATGCAAAGCAGCGGCATCGACACCGAGCCGAACTTCTCCAGCGATGGCCGCTCCATCTACTTCGTCAGCGATCGTGGCGGTGCTCCGCAGATTTACAAGGTGCCGGCCTCGGGCGGCAGTGCGGAACGCGTCACCTTCACCGGCAACTACAACATCTCGCCCAGCGTCAGCCCCGATGGAAAGTGGCTTGCCTACGTCTCGCGCGTGGGCGGCGGCTTCAAGCTCCACGTCATGGACCTGAGCACCGGCACAGTGAATGCCATCACCGACACCACGGCCGACGAAAGCCCCAGCTTCGCCCCCAACAGCCGCCTGATCGTCTACGCCACCCTGCAGCAGGGCCGCGAATCCCTGATGACCACCACGCTCGACGGCAAGATCAAGGCACGGCTGGCAGGGCAGGGCGGCGACATCCGCGAACCCGACTGGGGTCCGTTCCAGCGCCAGTGATATCCGGCTTCCCCGATTTCTTTTCAGTCAACCAGTCAACTCAGCACGAAGTCCACCCGGACATACGGAGATTTTTCATGATCACCATCAAACGACTTTCCCTGGCACTTGCAGTCACCGCACTCATGGCAGGTTGCAGCTCGGGCGTCAAGCTTGACGAAACCCCGGTCACCGACGCGGGCGCCACCAGCACGGGCCAGGGCAGCGGCGCCGGCACCGGCAGCACCTCGCAAAGCGGCATCTCGGGCGTGGACCTGACCGGCTCGGCCGCCGACAAGGCAGGCCCCCAGGGCGTCAGCCGCGTCGTCTACTTCGACTTCGACAGCTACGTCGTCAAGGCCGACGCCCAGCCCCAGATCGAAGCCCACGCACGCTTCCTGAAGGCATCTTCCGCTCGCAAGGTCCAGATCGAAGGCCACACCGACGAGCGCGGCGGCCGCGAATACAACCTGGCCCTGGGCCAAAAGCGTGCCGAAGCCGTGCGCCGCTCGCTGGGCCTGCTGGGCGTCAGCGATGCGCAAATGGAAGCCGTGAGCTACGGCAAGGAAAAGCCTGCCGCCGAAGGCCATTCCGAAGACGCCTACGCGCAAAACCGCCGCGCTGAACTGTCCTACCGTTGATGAACATGCAGCGCTCCCCGATCCTGCATCGCACCGCGCTGCGCACGCTGCTGGCGGCCGGCCTGATGGCCGGCTACGCCGCCAGCGGCCATGCCGCGCTGTTCGGCGATGACGAGGCGCGCCGCGCCATCCTGGAAATGCGCCAGCGCGTCGACAGCATGCAGCAGTCGCAGCAGCGCATGACCGAGGAAAGCTCGCAAACGCGCCGTGGCCTGCTCGAACTGCAGTCGCAGATCGAGCAGCTCAAGTCCGAGCAAGCCAAGCTGCGCGGCCAGAACGAGCAGCTGCTGCGCGATGTGGCCGAGCTGCAGCGCGGCCAGCGCGACATTGCCAAGGGCGTGGACGAGCGCCTGCGCCAGTTCGAGCCCGTCACGGTGACGGTGGACGGCCAGGAATTCGCAGCCGACCCGGCAGAGAAGCGCGACTTCGAAGCCGCGCTGGCGCAGTTCCGCGCAGGCAGCTTTGCCGAAGCCGGCACGGCGTTCTCGTCCTTCCTGAACCAGTGGCCCAAGAGCGGCTATGTGCCCTCGGCACGCTTTTGGCTGGGCAACGCGCAGTACGCCAATCGCAACTACAAGGACGCGATCACCAACTTCCGCGCGCTGCTGGCAGCAGCCCCCATGCACGGCCGGGCGCCGGAGGCGGCACTGTCCATCGCCAACTGCCAGATCGAGATGAAGGACACCAAGGGCGCGCGCAAGACGCTGGAAGACCTGATCAAGGCCTATCCCAATGCCGAAGCCACGGCTGCGGCCAAGAACCGTCTCGCCAGCCTCAAGTGATGAACGACACGGTCTCTTCATCCCTTCCGGAAGAAGACAAGACAGCGCCTGAAGCAGGCGCTGTTTTTTCTGATGCCGACCTGCAGCGCCGCTTCGGCGGCCTGGAGCGCCTGTATGGCCTGCCGGGCGCCGCTCGCATCCGCGCCGCGCACGTCGTCGTGGTGGGCATCGGCGGCGTGGGCTCCTGGACCGCCGAGGCGCTGGCGCGCAGCGGTGTGGGCGAGCTCACGCTCATCGACATGGACCATGTCGCCGAGTCCAACATCAACCGCCAGATCCACGCGCTCTCCACCACCGTGGGCCAGGCCAAGATCGAAGCCATGCGCGAGCGCATCGCCCAGATCAACCCCGCCTGCCGCGTGCACTGCATCGACGACTTCGTTGACCCGGACAACTGGCTGCGCCTGCTGCCCCAGGACGCCGACGCCGTCATCGACGCCTGCGACCAGGTCAAGGCCAAGACCGCCATGGCAGCCCATGCGCGCGCCACGCGGCAATGCTTCATCTCCGTGGGTGCAGCGGGCGGCAAGCGCCTGGCTCACAAGGTCGATATCGACGACCTCAGCGCCACCACGCACGACCCGCTGCTGGCCCAACTGCGCTACCGCCTGCGCCGCGAACACGGCGCACCCAAGGAAGGCAAGCGCATCGGCATCGCCTGCGTCTTCAGCCGCGAGGCCGTCGCCCCGCCCGATGCCTCTTGCGCCATCGAAGGCGACGGCACGCTCAACTGCCACGGCTACGGCTCGGTAGTGACCGTCACCGCCACCTTCGGCCAGTGCGCCGCAGGCTGGGTCATCGATCAACTGAGCCGCATCAAGAATTGAAGCGTAAATTTTGGTGCTAGAATCTATGTCTTCGCTAAGCAGCATCTGATGCATGCAAAGCGTGGTTCGGGTCTTTAGCTCAGTCGGTAGAGCAGCGGACTTTTAATCCGTTGGTCGCGAGTTCGAATCTCGCAGGACCCACCAACAAACACGCGGAAGCCGCGCTATCGTAAAGGTAGCGCGGCTTTTGTTTTATTCCCAATTTGGGAATAGAGGTCAGCCCAGGGACTGCCGTTTTGAGACCTTCGAGCGGTCGTAGACCCGGGCCGTGGTGGCCGAGCTGGCGTGAAGCTCGGGCAGGGCGCCGTACCGTACCTTGTGCTGGGTCGTGTAGTACGCCCGCAGGTCGTGGAAGGTGAAGCGCCGGCTGATCACCTTGGTCTCCAAGGCCTCGACCATCGCCCGCTGCCAGCCTGTGGTGAAGCCCGATTCCGTAAGCGGGCTGCCGTGCTGGTTGATGAAGACGTGCAGCGAGGTCTCGGGACGCGGCAGCTGCAGCAGCCTCTTGGCCAGGTCCAGCATGGCCGGACCCATGGCGATGTTCTCCGCCCGCTTGGTGCCGCCGTGCTGCTTTGCGCGCATCAGCCGGATCTCGCCGGCCTGCATGTCGATCTGGGGCACCTGCAGGGCCAGGAACTCCACGCGGCGCGAGCCAGCCAAGGCGGCAAACTCCGCCATCAGGGCCAGGGTCTTGCGCGCTGGGCTACCGGCCTCCAGCCAGTCCAGGAACGCGCGCAGCTCGGCCGGCTCCGGCGCCTCTGTCCGGGCTCGCTCGCTGTTCTTCTTGACCTGCTTGCACGGGTTGGCGTCGATCAGCCCACGCTCGATGGCCACGTTCATCAGGTTGGAGAGCAGGGCGATCTCTCGGTTGCCCCGCACGGGTGCGTCTGCGCGCTCCACGCGGAGGAACCTGGCGATGTCTGTAGGGCGCACCGCGGCGGCTGGCACCTCACCCATGACCTCGATGAGCTTCACGCTGTAGGACTCGTAGTCCTTCTTCGTGCGCTCCGCCAAGGCCGTCCAGCGGGCGGTCTTCTGGTACAGGTCCCAGAGCTCGCGGATCGTGCCCTGCAGGTTTGGGACGTGATTCATCTCCAGCACGGCCTGGATGGCCGCTGTGCGATCTGTTCCCAGATTGATGGGCTTGCCACCCACCGGGTGGTATCGGTAGGTGACAAGCCCGTTCTTGCGCGGCCGAGCCTCCATCCGGGGCAGAAGGCCGAAGCCTGATGCTCGCTCTCTTCTGCGACCCATCACTTACTCCAGTTGAAGCCGCGCCGAGCCGGTGAGGGCGCTTTGTTGTTCAGCCGCTCTTCAACGATGGTGCGGCCGACCAGAGGAAGGCCGTCGGGACGGACACCGGCGACGGCAATGCCGAGCACTCGCTCGATGTAGCGGCGCTGGGCGAAGCGCTGCTTCAGGGGCTTGCACAGGCCGTTTATCTCGTCCTCGGTCAGGTAAGGACTCAAGACTGGTGATTCAGCTCTCATGTGGCCGGCCCTCTTGTGCTTCTCTTGCGCGGGGTAGAGGCCGCGCTAGCCTTCTTTTTGGCGGCCGCCTTTGCCTTAAAGGCCTTCACATCCATGCCGGCATCACGCATCCACTTGGGGACTATGCCCATGTTCAGGAGTGCCTTGTCCAGATTGGACCTGGGATCAGGGTCCGAGGCTTTCAGCCGGATGGTCGGCATCGGGCCAGGGATTCTGGTCTCCAGCTTGACCTGGGTAACTCTTTGCGATTCCTTGAACGCCACAACATCGGCTTCGTTGAACACGATCCGGCGCCCGATGCGATAGCAGGGGATTGGTCCATAAGGAGCGGCCAAAGCGTAGAGCCCCCGAGAGGATATGCCGAGGATGGCTGCAGCTTGCTTAGCGTTCATGAGAAAACTCCTTGCAGTGTGGTCTGACGACAAAGGGATTCCCAAGCATTCACGAGGAGGGCGCGTACGTTGTGCGATGGCCCGTCTTGGCGCGTGAAGCGGGGGCGTTTTTCATTTTGCTCTGCCATGTTGATTGCTAGTTTGGGCAGGCGTTGTGCCAGCCGTATTGATCGCCGCGCTTGTTCTCTCCTGTCATCCCATCTGCCAGGCTGCCGATGGTGGCCGTCAGTAACCGGGCTGCATCAAGGACTCCCCGGATCTCGTTGATGTTTGCGGTTCGGCCGGCGCTGTCCACCACGTCGAGCAGGATGCTCGCGTGCAATGCGATGGCGCTAAGAACGTGGTGCTCTTTGGTTTCCTCCTGGGCGGAGGCTGGTCCCGGATCGCGCGCAGGCGCATAGACGGCCTGCTGTCGCGCCTGCAGCGCCCTGAGAGCCGATGAATCTCCCTCAAGGCGGCAAGACCGGAAGGCACCGGACAGATCGACTGCCAGTGGCAGAGCTTCTCGAAGCAGGCAGCGCGCCGCGTTGATGGGGTCACTGCCATCAGTCTCTGCAGCGCTCAGCGCCTTTTTTGCCACGTCCAAGCTGTCGGCGACCATGGCAAGAAGCTCGCCCATGGCCGGCCTCGGCCCGTCCCCCATCCACGTTCCGTCGGTTCTGTTCACGTCCATCAGCAGAGCATCAGCCGTGTCGATGGCTTCATGGCCAGGGATGCGTGGCAGGAAGTCCGCAAGAGGCAAGATCAAGTTGTGCACGCGCCGCGCCACGTGGCGAGCCAAGGCTTCATGCTCTTGGAGGATGTCGGGCTTCGCGACTTCGATGCATGCTGCTTCAACCATGGCGGCACCTCGTTTTGCTAACTGGCTTGAACACTTCCAGCACGCGGCCGAAGACGGTGATGGAGTTGAGTATCTCGGGCGTGCATTTGCCCCACTGCAACGCATCGAGCCCATGGGGATCTGCCATGTCCAGGGAGCCGTCCAGGCGCCGATGGAACCGCCTCACGCCGAACCATTGATGGCGCTGCCCGAAGAAGAAGGCGATCAGGTAGTCCGAGTCGCAGGTGATGCGGCGCGCATCGAAATCCACGCTGATCACGTCGCCCGCTTCGATGACGTGGCCGAACAGGCTGTGATGGGTGAGCAAGATGTGCCGCCCGAACATTCCTGTAGCTTGGGCAGGGTGCTCCAATTGGCCCACAGCCGTCGCCGGCATGGCGCGGCTGGGCTGCTGCAGGGCAGGGGCCTTGCGTTCTGCGACGGCGGTCATGGCTCAGTGCCCTTGTTCGCCTGGCGCGCCATGTACCACTCCACGTAGTCCTTGCCGCGCTTGTCCAGGCGTTCATAGACGGGGTGCTGGTGCAGGATCTCGGCCGCGACCATGACCTGGCGGCCGGTGACGTCTTGCACAGAAAGCATGTCACTTTCGCCGCATCTGCCGAACTTGGTGCCAATGTGTTCGACCTTCCCCAGCAAGGTGTCGAGGAGCTCAGGGCTTTGCCAAGCCGGATGGGCCACGGAGCGCACATGTAGGCGGGATACGTGGGCATCAGGATGTTTCGGCTTGAGGTCTTCCAAGACCGCTGCTGCCTCCTCCCAGGACTCATGTCGGAACGCGAGCCGGGAACCCCGCGATGTCCAGACCTCATACCGATACTGGGAGCCATCGCCGGCTGCCAAGTGCAACCAGTCCTCCAGCAGCCGCATCTTGGTGCGGAATTCCTGTTCCACGGCCTGCGACCGGCCCTGATCCTTAAGGCGTTCGACGGCCCAGTCCGGCAGAGGAGGCAGGGGCTTCGGGTGGAGGTTGGGGTGGCAGAGATGCGTTTCCAGCGTGCTAAGGATCAGGCATTCCCAGTGATTCGCGATCTCTTGGATGCGCTCCAGCAGGTCAAAGGCCGTCACGGGCTCCGGCAGGGCCGGCGTTGCGCGGCGGGTCGGAGGCGTGGGGCGGGGATTGCGGCCTGACTTGGGGTTGATTCCGGCGTGGGTTTCCCCTGCCGCGCGAGGCGTGGCATCATTCTTCATGGTCTAAATTCCTTGCTAGGGGTTTTTGATCAAGAGTTCCGCGTGGTTGCAGCCGCGCAGTTCTCGGGCGAGGGCCGGTAGCTTGTGCTGCCGGCCTTCTGCTTTTTTGGGGGTCCATGTGGCATGTCGAACGTCCTTTCTTCGATGGTATCGAGCACCCTGAAATAAATTGGGGCGAAAAGCTTGGCTAGGAATCACTGTTCAAAGAAAAACAGGTCAGGCGGTCATAGCCTCCGCGTGAGCCTTCAGCGCCCGGGGCTCAGAGCAGGGCTGCCTGGGGTTCATCTGGGCCCTGTCTTGGTTTCAGTGGGCTCACACTGCCGCCGCTGCCGCGCTTGCCATCCGCCGCAGGCATGTTCTCGCGCACCACATCAACGACAGATTCCCACCAGTCGATCTGATTGCCGTGGTGTGCGTTCTTGGCCTTGAACGGCAGCACCTCGCCGTACTTGGTGCCGGCTTCGGTCAGCGCGTAGCCGTCCTCGACCTTGCGTTGCAGCCCAAGCTGCAGAAGCACCTTGTTGACGAGCTGGCTGCTGACTTTTGTGCGGCCGGTCTGCTCCGCGATGCGGGCGCCGATCTGCGTGGGGTTGAGGTGGACCATGCGCTCCAGTGCCACGGGCGGCAGCGCGCGGCGGAACTCGCTGAAGTCGATGCCGGTGTGCTGCTCGAAGGCCTGGAGCTTGGCGGCTGCAACCACGTCGAGGCGGATGCCGGGCACGTCCTTCAGTGCATCGCCGACGAAGTTGATGACCTTCACCTGATCCAAGGGCGTGCGGCCACGGACACGCGGAGGCTTCGTCTCTGTTGGCGCCGACAGTGCAGCCGCATCGCCCTCCAGCACACGGCGCTCACACTCGATGAAATACTGCCGGGCCCCCTTGCCCTGTGGCGTGCGTTCGACCATCGCCAGCTCCTTGGCCATACCGATGCTGACGATGTATTCCTTGGGAGGGCGACCGCCGGTACTTTCACCCAAAAATGATTGAAAGTCCTTTCCTTCCTCGAAGGAGTACTCGTCGATGCGGCGGGCGATCCAGACATTGAAGTCCGTGCCTGGGTTCAGATGCTTGTACAGGTCGCGAGCATCTACCGACAACACGGTGACGCCGCCGATCTGGCGCGGCGCTACGGGGATGAGTTCGTTCATTGCTGGTTTCCTTTCTGTTGCTGCCAACTGTCGGATGCTTCTTGAAAAAATGCGAGACGTAGAAAAGTCACTCTTGCGGTGTTTCTCAATGCCTGAAATGTGTGTACGGCGACATTTGGTGCGACTCACTGCTGGCTTGCTTTTGCCTCGCACTGCTCATCCGCACGTCGGCTCAACTCGAGGCGGAACAGGATCTCCTGGTTGATGCTGCGGAAGGCCTCCTTTGCCTTTGCCCGGAGGTAGTCCTCAAGGTCATCTGTAGGCCGGAACTGGATGGGGGTCTTCTGCTTGGCTTTCGACATAGAATCAAACTTGGTTGTGATTGATACTGAAGAGTCTTGAAGAGTAGTGTAAATACCGTTCGCTACTTGTCAATACTGTTCATGACTAATTCTGGAAAAAATGGACAGTGAACTTTCCCAACGGCTCATCAAGGCGCGCTCCGGCCATGGCTGGTCCCAGGCTGACTTGGCCGAGGTCAGCGGCGTGGCCGCCGCGCAGATTTCTCGGTACGAGCAAGGCCGGAGCAAGCCTCGAACGGAGGTCATCGCGAAACTGGCAAAAGCGCTTGCGGTGCGATTCGAATGGCTTGCTTACGGCGATGGAGACCTGGATGCAGGGGAAGTCGTACCTAAGCATCCACAGTCTCGCCAGGAGTACGTCGGGCTTGACTTGACGGATGAGGAATATGCTCGCATTGAGCGTTTCGCGCAGTCCAGAGGACTCACCTATGAAATGGCGGTCAACACATTGATGCAAGAGCTTCTCAAGATGGCCGATGAAGAGCTTGGGCAACTTCAGGGGCCGAAACGCCCTGCAAAGAGCTGACCCCTCAGGAGATGATTCAGTTCTGAGCCATCCCGAGAACCCTCGGTTGATCGAGGGGGCAGCCATCACGCGACACCTCCGGACAGCCGCTCCATGAGCGGACGCTCCTGGTACTCGCCCCAGTACCCGTTGAACACCTCGTTCAGCGCATCGTGAGACACACGGTCGAACTCGGGGTCCGTCGTCATCTTGTTCATGAAGGCGAGATGGCAGCACCACGCGAGCGGCGGTATATCCCAGTCCTCGCCGCGGCGGCTGGATGAGTTTTCAAGCTGCAGCGTGTAGATCAGGCTTGCAGTGGTCTTGCCGTATTTTTTGTACTCATCCGACTGGCGCGCGGCCAGGCCCACATTCAGCGCTTCGAGCACATGCTGGCGGTCTGCCTTCGCGTCCAGATGGCGGCTCAGCGTCATGGTGAAGTGGCCCAGCTCGATCTCGCCGAACCGAATGTCCAGGAGCGCCTCTTTACACTGGGCGATTCCCTGTGCAGCGCGCTCTTTCTGCGCGGTCCCCTCTTCGAATTGCTTGTGAGACTCACCCCAGATCGATGCCGCCTCGTTGTAGACGTCGCGCGCCTTGTTCAAACCGCGGGCGACGTGGCGAGCTTTGACCAGCAGCTTGATGAGTTGCGCGCCGGTCTCTGCGCCTGTGATTTCGAGTTCCATGACTTCGGTTCCCTCTGGGTTCACAGGTGCTGGCGCTGAGTTGCACGGTGGTTACGCCAGAGCAGGCCCAAGGCCCAGGCCATGGACTGCGACAGGCTTCCGCCAGCGCGGCGGCGCATGGCGACAAGACGGAACAGGCATACGGCCTGGCTCATGAGGTGCTCCTTTTGACGGTGATGGGGAGGGCCTGGAACGCGGCGCCCGCGTCGATCTCGGCCTGGATGGTTTTCTCGCGCTCGTCGTGGGGCATGCCGGCTGCTGCCAGTTGCTCGCGCCGGGCGGCGGCGTAGTCAATGCGGATGCGCTCGCGGTCTTCGATCTGGCCGTTGCCGCCGAAGCCGCAGTACGAGCACATGCAGGGCACGCCCTTTGCACGCAGTTCGCGGCCCTGGCGCTCGGCAGCGCGCACCTGATGGGGCTGCAGGCCGTTGGCACGGCAGATGCGACGGATCCAGCCCTCAGTGAGGCTGCTGTGCCCGTGGCGCGCGTCTTGGCGGACCTGCAGGAGCGCATCCGTCTTGTTGAGCGTGATCTCTTCGAGGAGATAGCGGGAGAAGGGCGGCATCGATCACTCCAACAGATTGAGGAATGGATGCCTGCGGCATCCCTTTCGCAACACCTCACTGGCGGGACTTCATCCCTGAACCTGCCCACTGCATCCTGTTGGGCTTACCGGCTTCGTATCGCTTGCCGAGGTCTTGTGGCGTGGTGTTGCGTTGGGATGAATTATTAGCCTAGGCGAACTTTGTGTCAATAGTTTGGGTAAATATTTTGTTCGCCATAGCTAACTATGGTGGTGCAAAAAGATGGCCGGGCTTCCTAGTCCGGGTGGGTAGGCACAAAAAAGCCCCGGCATGCGGGGCGATGATTGCTGGTGTTCGGCTGGTTCGCCAGCCATCGGGGCGACTATAGGTTGGCGTGTTTTTTGCGCTTAGCCTCTTTGATGCAGGCGTCTGCATTTGTGAATTCATAAGTCAGCTTCACAGCTGCGCTTGATGTGTTAAAGGCGGTTGCCGACAGTAGGATGGTTTCCACGTCTGCAGGGAGCTCTCGCTTGGGTTCTTGCTTCCATGCGGCCGCATGGCTACGCTCCTCCTTGGCAAGTCCCATCATGAAGTCGCGGGGCTCATTCCAGATAGATCCTCTTTGGACAAATTTGTACTCTTTTGGCCTGCCATATTTCTCACTTAGGGCGGCCTGCAACTCATCAAAAGTAGAGACAAGCTGCTCGCCGAATTGGTTAACATCTCGCGCCGGAGTCCAGGCCGCAATGCGGCATAAGCCTGCCTCATCTCCAATGTAATAGAGGTAGTCGTCGAACGACCCGCTTGCTCCTGGTGCGGATGCGGCCCTGTAGAGCAACGGCACGTTGTCGACTGGAGCAAGTGGGATGCCGGCTGCCTCAAGCTCTTCCTTGGTGAGCCCCATCTTTACTCCAAGGGGCCCATCCCATCTTTGAGGCGACTTCTTGATGGCGGGCGTGGCAACAACTTTGGCTGGCGCTGGCGCAGCCTCGGCAGAAGGAGAAACTTGATGCGGTTCTTCGGCTTTTCCTTTGCAGCCAACTACTAGGGAGACAAGCAAAGGGACTGTTGCAAGTAACGATCTGCGCATAAAGGTTCTCCAAGAATTGATGTCACATATGGTAACTTGTTCAAGGATGATCACTTGCGGCGAAATTTCCTGCGGTGCTCAATCATTGTCCCAATGACAACCAGATCATGCTCATCGCTTCTGATCACCGGATAGTCTGGGTTGAGGGGAACCAACTCAAAGATCTCGTGGCCGCTGTCGGTGATGCCGCGCACGCGGTATTTCTTGAATGTCGACTCTTTCTTTGAATTTTTCGCGGCAACGTAATCGCCTGGCCTAGGAACGACCTCAGGGTCGATAAGCGCTAGGTCGCCTTCGTTGAAAACGGGAAGCATGGAGTCTCCCTCGATCTCCAAGAAGAAAGCCCAAGGTGATGCATCGTCGTCGCCGTACACAATGGCGTATCCGTCACCTGGCTCGTAGGGTGCCGCCATCTCCTTGACTTGGCCTGCCTGGATCCTCGAAATGACAGGGTAGGCGCGCATACCGGCGCTTGTGGGTTTGACGTTCCGGTCAAAGTTCTGACTCGGCGCCTCCGTCGCTTCGCGCGGCTCAAGACCCTCCGCAAGCCAGGCAGGCGACACCCTCAGCCCGTATGCGGCGCAAATGGTCTCAGCGTGTCGGCGGGCAATTGTGGATACCTTCTCAGGATTGTTGAACCACGCGGAGACTGTTGGACGACTTACCTCGCAGATCTTTGCGATGTTGGCCATCACCCCGCGTTCCATCGGTGGCGGGAAGACTTCACGCAGTCTGTCTTGTAACTTGCTCATTAGCTTAGCCTAACTTTTTATATGTTAGCTTGGGCTTGCGTATAAAGTTAGCTTGATCTAACATTGATGCATGAACAAGCCCGCAACCCAGGTTATCGACGCGCTCGGCGGCACCGCTGCGGTAGCGCGCATCTTCGATGTGAAGCAACCCAGTGTCAGTGACTGGAAAAAGGGCGGCATCCCGGCATCGCGGGTGATGTTCCTAAAGCTGGCGTACCGCAAGGCGCTCGCAGGCATCGACCTAGCCGCCGCGACGGCTCCCCGCCGGGCCCGCGTGGCTGGCATGCCGCTGGCGCAGCCTACCCCCCAAACCCAGGAGGCCTGACATGCCCCCTCAACCCCGATACGGTGGCCGCTCAATCCGCTCGGCACGGCTTCCGGCCAGCGCCACGCAGCTGGAGCGGCAACGGATCCGCAGTTCTCCGCACTCCCAAGAAAGCTCCAACTGGCTGGTGTTCAGCAGTTGCGTTTCTGCGCCCGTCTGCGGGTCGCGGTTATTCGAAACGCTGGTCCGAACGCTGGAGTGGAAAGCGTGTGTAGCGAGGTTCATGGCGGCTCCCCTTGGTGTGGTGTTTGTTTGCATGGCCGCGATGTTCGGCGTTCCCTTCTTCCCCGTCCACGTCCAATTTTTCAGGAGCCGGATATGAGCGCTCTCGATGCGCTGCGCCGCGGCGTTGATCACTTCCCTGGTGGCCGTGCTGTCGTGGCCATTCGTCTCGGCAAGACCGATGAGGTTCTGCGCAAGGAGCTGTCTGGCGCTTCGTCGCACAAGCTCGGCGCCGTCGATGCGTTGGCCATCACCAGCCTGCTGCGCGAGGCAGCCATGCCCCACTGCTACGACTACGCGGCCTATGTTGCGGGCGAGGCTGGTGGCCGTTTCGATCTGGTGGAGGGTTGCCGCGCGGTGGTGGCAAGCCCCGTGGACAAGGTGTCCAAGCTGGTGCTCGAGACCTCGCACATCACCAGTGCGGTGATCGAGGCCATGCAAGACGGCGTGATCTCGGACAACGAGCTGGCGCAGATCGAGCGCGAGATCGCCGAGGCCGAGGAGGTGCTTCGCAAGCTGCGCCAAGCCGCGCGTGCCGTCAACGCCGCAGGCAAACCCAGTGTGATGAACGAAGCGCAGGGCGCGAAGGAGTAGGTATGGCCGGGGACTGGATCAAGATGCGGACTGACCTCTACCGAGACCCCAAGGTCTCGCTCATTGCTGATGCGCTGATGGCTCCTGGCAGCGAGCTTTCGCGTTACGTCACGAACAACTGCCAGCGTGAAATGACCGTCACCCGTAACGTTATGCGTAACGTCACTGTCGGAGCGCTGGTGTCTGTTTGGGGTGTGATGCGACAGCGTGGAAAGCGTAACGGTGACGATTTGGTGTGTCACGGCGTGACGCTGATGGTGCTCGATGACATCGCTGATCTGCCTGGATTTGGTGCTGCACTCGCGCTTTCGGGCTGGGTTTTGCAGACCTCGGAGGGCCTCGAATTCCCCCGATTTTTCGACGAGTACAACGTCTCTCCAGAGGAGAAAACCCGCTCGCAGGGTGCTGAACGCCAACGCCGTTACAGGGAGCGCCAAGGGCAAAAAAGTGACGGCCAAAGTGACGGTTTTGGCTGCGTCACGGGTGACGTAACGGATAACGTCACTGTGACGCCTAGAGAAGAGAAGAATAGAGAAGAGAAAGAGAATACCCCCCAACCCCCCACCGGGGGCCGGCAGCGTCGTCGCAATGCTGCTGAGGAGCCCGACGGCTTTGTCGAGTTCTGGTCGGCATACCCCCGAAAGGTCGGCAAGGATGCTGCCCGCAAGGCTTTCGGCAAGCGCCGGCCAGACGCAGCGCTGTTGGCGAAGATGCTGGCGGCCATCACGATCCAGGCAAGGTCGACGCAGTGGCTGCGTGACGATGGCCAGTTCATTCCGCACCCCTCGACATGGCTCAACGCGGGTCGTTGGCACGACGAAGAGGGCGTGGGGCAAGCGGGGCAGGGCGACAGCGAGAGCCGTCCCCGCTGGGCTCTGCAGGCAGGTTTCGAGAACCGCTGGGAGGCGGAAAACGCGGGTTGCCGTGAGCACAACGCCCACCAATTCCGCGACGGCCAGCGCGCGGAGGTGGCCGCTTGAACGCCGCCGAACTCAGTCAGCGCATGGCCTCTGACGCCGCGGCGATTGCGCAGTACCTGCTGCCCAACGGCAAGCGCAAGGCCGGCGAGTGGGTGGCCGGCAGCATCAACGGCGAGGAGGGCCAGTCGCTTTCCGTCCGCCTGACGGGCGCCAAGGCCGGCGTGTGGAAGGACTTCGCATCGGGTGAGGCAGGCGATCTGCTGGATCTGTGGGCGGCCTGCCGCAGCCAGTCCATCGGCGAAGCCATCCGCGAGGCGAAGCAGTACCTGGGCATCCGCGACGTGATGCCCGAGCGTGAGAAGAAGACCTTCAAGCGCCCGGCAAAGCCGCAGTGCCAGCCCGCCAAGGCCGGCGTGAAGGAGTGGCTCAACGGCAGGGGCATCACCGACGAGACCATCGCTGCATTCCGGGTGGCCGAGCAGATCCGCGGCGGCAAGACCTACGCCGTGTTCCCATACCTGCGCAACGGTGAGCTGGTCAACGTGAAGTACCGCAACATTGCGGAGAAGCGCGACATGCGCCAGGAGGGCGGGGCAGAGCCTTGCCTCTTCGGCTGGCACCTGATCGACCCCAAGGCCCGCACCGTGGCGATCACCGAGGGCGAGATCGATGCCATGACGCTGCACCAGGTCGGAATCCCCGCACTGTCGGTCAATGCTGGCGCTGGCAATCACCAGTGGCTGGAGAACGACTGGGAGCGCCTGGACTGCTTCAGCGAGATCCTGATCTTTTTCGACAGCGACGAGGCCGGCAAGGCCGGGGCGCAGGAGATCGTCCGCCGCCTGGGCCTGGAGCGCTGCAAGCTGGTCACGCTGCCTGAGAAGGACGCCAACGAGTTCCTGCAGAAGGGCGCTTGCGGCGAGGACTTCTGGCACGCCACCAAGGAAGCCAAGACCCTGGACCCCGAGGAGATGCGCCAGGCCAGCGACTTCATCAACCGCGTGAAGTCCATGTTCTATCCGGCCCACGATGACGAGGGCGACCCGGTGCTGCGCTTGGACAAGGATCTGGACTGGTTCGAGTTCCGCTCCGGCGAGGTCACCGTATGGACCGGCTACAACGGCCACGGAAAGAGCTTGATGCTGTCTCAGGTGCTGCTGGGGCTGATGCAGCAGGGCGACCGCGTGATGGTGTTCTCCGGCGAGATGACACCCGAACGCCAGCTCAAGCGCACCGTCAAGCAGGCGGCGGGCCTGGACCGTCCGAGCATGGCTTACATCGATGCCATTGGGGCCTGGCTGCACGACAAGCAATGGTTCTTCAACGTGGTGGGTAGCGCAGGCATCGACCGTCTCCTGGCCGTGTTCCTGTACGGCTCCAAGCGTTACGGCATGCGTCACTTCGTGATCGACAGCTTGATGATGACGGACGTGCCCGAAGACGGCCCAGGGAGCATGACCGCCCAGAAGGAAGCCGTCCGCAAGATCTGCGATTTCGCGCGCCGCAATGGTGTGCATGTCCACTTGGTCGCCCACCCGCGCAAGGGTGCGGACGAGTCCAAGGGACCCGGGAAGCTGGACGTTGCCGGGTCTTCCAAGATCACCGACGGCGCCGACAACGTGTTCACCGTCTGGAGCGCGCGCAAGGACGAGAACGACCCGGACCACGACCCTGACAAGCCCGACGCCAAGCTGGAGCTGCAGAAGCAGCGCAACGGCGATGTGCAGCACTACAGCCAGTACCTCTGGTTCAACAAGGCCGCTCAGCAGTTCGCCACGAACAGCCGGCGTCGCGCCATCAACTATGTCCCTTTCTCAACCCAGGAGCCAAAAGATGAATTCGCTGACCAACCCTGATCGCGCTGTCCCGAACCTTGCGGCTGGCCATGTCCTGCTGTGGAGCCAGAGCCAGTGCGCGCTGCATATCGAGCCCCTCATGGACATGCTGACCAAAAACCGCAGGGCGTGCGCAGCTGACCATTGCATGGACTACGTGCCTCTGACCATCGGCACACGCGAGGAGTGCGACGCCGCAGCAAGTCGGCTCCGGCCAGTCCTCAACGAACGCCGCAGCGGCACCCCATCCCATTGATCCAGAAGACCGTATGACAACAGAAGCACCAACCACACTCGCCGCTGAGCGGCCCAATGTCATCGAGCGCCTGACGAGCGCGAGCACCAGCAGCGATCTTTCCGTGGACCTGGAGAAACGCGGCGACGCGGACTACCTGATCGCCGCTGGCATCCAGCGCGCAGGCCTGGGCCGGCTGGTCCAGCAGCTGATCTGCGAATGGGACCGCCGCGAGAAGCCGCGCCCGCTGACCGAGGAGCAGTTGCAGCGCGTGGCCGAGCAGCTGCCCCGCAAGAGCCGGGGGCGTCTCGACATGGTGGGAGCCCGCGTGGCCGAAGGCCGGTGGCACATGGAGCGCCGCATGCAGATCCTGACCAGCCTGCCGCAGTACGCCCGCCTGGTGGACGCGCACGCCGGGTTCCTGCCCTGGGTGCTGGCGCAGGGCATCAAGAATGCCCGCGCCAAGCTGACCGACGTGCTGCTGTGGTGGTGCGACCGCAAGTGCCCAGGCTGCGGAGGCGTCAAGCTGGGCGAGATAGCGATCTGCGAGACCTGCAAGGGCTTCGGAGAACGTGAGGTGCCGCACGAAGCCGAAGGCCAGCTGATTTCCGAGCACATCGCCAACCATGTGGACCGCGCCCGCTCGGGCACGATCGCCGCTCTGAAGCGAATGAGGGGACTGAAGACAGTTGCGGCCGGCAAAGGCTGATGTATACTGCGGTCCTAGAGCGCAGGCGCAGGTAAACCGCCTTTCTCACATTGGAAACGTCCCCAGGCGGTGAGTCTGGCAAGACACAAATTCGATGAAGGAACTCGCCCAGAAAAAAGCCCGCTAGGTTCGCCAGCGGGCTTTGTCATTTGGGTCAGGTGCAGAAATTAAGCGTTGCGATTGCGCCTTGAGATTGCCAAACCGGCCCCGCCTAACAGAGCAGATAGAACGAGCAAGCCGAGGGCAGACGTAGACGGCACCGGTGTTGCTGTTGGCGTTGAAGGCGTGATAAGAGCCCAAGACCAAGGGGCTGCGCTGGCGTACGAAGCACCTATGAAGGAAGGGGCCGCTACACACGAGTCAGTTGCTCCGGTAGGGCCTGTTCCAATACTCGTGCAATTGAGAGTGTTGTACGCGTCGACAGTGGCGCCAATCTGCATTAATCCAATCTTGTCGCCAATAGCATGTGGAGCTGTGCCAGTTTGCCAAAGTTCAAGAAAGATGTTGGAACTTGTAATTGAGCCCGTGGCAGATGTGGAGACGGTTGCTTGAAAAAGCCTGACATTGGGATTGGTGTTCGCATACGTGTTGATCCCATCGCTGAAGCTGAATGACGTAATCTGAGCGGCAATGGGGGCGTTTGAAAGATTCGCGGCAAGTGGGGCCGCAGTTGTGAACGTGCCTGAGGGGACCATGGCCGTTGTGTAGTTTTGGCAGGGGCCACCGTTACAGACGGTGAAGTCCGTTTTTGCCGTGTAGGGCCCCGCGGATGCTGCGCCGTATGTGGCAGCTTGAGCAGCGGAAATGGCTGCGACATACATTGCAACTACCGCTGCTGACTTTTTGAGAGCTGACTTCATGGCGCCCTAGGAGTGTTAAGAATTGTTGCGGACGCCGGATTCTGAGAGCTGAAATCTTCGACTATCGATGAATTTTCTTAATAGTCATTTGTGTACAACTGGGTGTTTGTGCTATTGAGTTTTTATTTTTTATGTGTTATTTGATGTGTCGTGCAAAAGCACTCGAAATGTAGCTCCCAAGAGCGTCGGTGAGCAAGAGATGGAAAGACACGTCCGAAGCCCGCATGCATCGCACGCGGGCTTTTTGCTTAGAGATGTTGCTCTGGCTTTGTGCCGGGGCGCCTCATAGCGCGGTTGTGGTGGATGTCAAAATAAACTTATAGTCGCAAGCATCTTTTGCATGTACAGGGGGTACTTGTGCGCGACTTCGGCGATTTCTTGATTGCAACACTTGCTGGAGGCAGCCTATCAGCAGTGTTAATACTGGCGCTGGGATTTATCTGCAAGTCTCAGCTTGCGCATTGGCTAAACAAGGATATAGAAAAGATCAAAGCGTCTCATGCAAAGCAGATGGAGTCATTTAGAACTAGTCTGCTGATTGAGGTTGAGAGAACTAAGGCGAAGCAGGAGTTGAAGAAATCGGCTGGAATGCGGATGGTGGACCTTGAGGTCTCTGTGCTAATCGACGCGTTCCGCTCGCTCATGGGTACTAGCGTTGATATGCTTTCTATGCTAAGGGGGCATATTGATAGAGATTATTCTAAGCTTACGAAAGATGTGGCAGATTTTTATAAGAATGCACACTTGGAAGATCGCCGCCGAGCAAATGAGCTGATGTTGAAATTTCGCTCTGCTGCTAATCAGGTCGAGTTTTTTGTAACGATTGAGCAGCGATTAGCTTTTATCGAATATGCCGGTGTTATGCAGCAAATTATTAAATTGCTTGCAAATGAGGATGTGAAGCTAAGCGATTCCGAGTTCGATGATTTGTCTGCATTGACCTTTGATAAGGATAGAAAACTCGTTTTAGTAATAAAAGAAGCAATGAACTCCGTGAGAGAGTTGTGATCGCAAAGCGAAGGAGTGTCCGATGTGGTGTAAGGGAGATACGATGCAAATATTCTGCGCGGCACTGTGAGCCTATGCGCTTGATTTTTGCATGCTCAATACCATATTAGTTATGATAGTTTAATTGGTAAAAACCCTTGTTTGTTATTTGCGCTCCCGCCCTTATCTGGATCGCTTCCGGTTTTTATGAAATAAGTGCAATGAAAGCTCTCAATCTTGGGGATGTGGTGGTGCTGAAAAGTGGTGGTCCTCCGATGACAGTTTCAAGAGTCTCGGCGGGGAGTTTTGGTGCCATCCATCCTGACTATGTCGAATGCAGATGGTTCGACGCTGGCGAATTCAAGACCCGCCAGTTCCTGATAGCCTCCCTGAAGAGGATTGACGACCGGTAGGGCCGATTCACGGTGTTTTCAAGCCACCTATGGGTGGCTTTTTCGTTTCCGCCGCCACTAGGTGCATCCGGCAAAGCATGCATTGCGCATGGGGTGCAAGGCCTGCGTGGCGGCACCTATCAAGGAGATCGTGATGCTCTACAACCATGAGAACGCAGCCGGCGCCACGGTCGTGGACATGGATTCCGGCAAGGTGCTTTCCAAGGTGCTGGAGGTGAACACCCGGGCTGGATGGGTCAAGGCGCATCGCAACCCTCTGGGCCTGGACGCACAGGGGCGAGTCGCTGGCGAGCGCATTCGCTTCGGCTCGATTTACGCAATCCAGGGCTTGGAGTCGATGCCCTGCCTGTTCCACTGCTATGGGAGGCAGTCGTGACCGCAGCGCGCGAAGTCTGGCAGTCCAACGACTGCCCTGAGGCTTGTGCAGTTCCAGCTTTTCTTCTTGGCTCCCGAAATCTAGTGGCGAATCAATGGCACAGCATAGGTGACAGGACCCCTGGTGTTGATTGTGCTCACGCAGTTCGCATCCGCGCATGTGCCGTAAAGCGCGATGTATGCCAGCAGACCTCCGGTGAAATCGCGGCCGTGGTTGAATTTCAGAACGTTTACGCCAGTGAGATCAGGCCTGTTCGGCTGATCGATTACGGATTGAGCATTTGGCTGGCAGCGGCCTTCGCAGGAGTATCTAAGTTGCCTCTCAACAGTGGCGTTGGGAGCGACGAGGTCAATCTGTATGTCGCTCATCGATTGAGTCACGGTGTCGTATACGTAAGAGCCGGCGGCAGTGCTGCCGCCAGCGAATTGCACTCCTGAGAACGAGAGCGTGATCATTTCGGCTTGTACCGCCGTCGCCAAAAGAATAGGCGCAATAGCTATTAGCGATCGAAAATTCATAGGTAGATTGTCTTGGTTGATGTGGTTGCTTTTCCGAAGACTATGACAGATGAAGAGGCTCAGATTTTTGTGAGTGAATGGTTGACTTGCTAACATTCAACAAACCGTCAGGTTTGTTGAGGAATCGCACTTAGACTGGAACTGGTGTGAATGAAATTCATTAGCATCAAAAACATTCAACTTGATTGGGAGCATGGAATGAGGAAGTCGTTTCTTGCCGTTGCCGCCTTTGCGGCATTGGGTGCATCTGCGAGCGCATTCGCTGTTGGGAATGTGGAAGATGCGCATATCTGCGTGGTCCGGGGGTGGGCTTGCGATGAAGCCGACCCGAGCTATACCGGCAGTGTGTTGATGTACCTCGACGATGGTCGATTGGTCCGCAAGCTGACAGCAAACAACCCACGAGAGGCAGGCGTGGGGGCGATGTGCGGTGGCAACTCCAGCCGTGGCTTTGCTGGAGATCTGGACACCACCACCGAGCAAGATTTTTCCAATGGTTATCACGATGTGCGCTTTTACTTTGAGCGCCGGAACGGCACGCTGATGGAGTTGTCGAACTCGCCAAAGCGCGTATTGTTTGGTAAGGCTCAGTTCAGTCCCGGCCCCGCCGAGTGCTCTTTCCCCAACGGTTGGGGGAACTGATCGCTGATGGCAGCCCGGAATTCCTGGGCTTTTTTGTTTCCAAGCCATAGGAAATGAAGAGCCCCGGGTGCATATTTCGGAGGTCAGCCGATCAACACGCACGGGCTATTCGGCAAAGCACGCATCGCATCCCGGGATACAAGGCCTGCGTGGCGGCTGCTACAAGGAGATCTGCGGGGGGCAGAGACCACACATCAGCGCCCTACCACTGCAGATTCAGATGGTTCGCACCTGAAAGCTGCCAGCAGATCCAGCAAATCATTCCGTGGACATCAAATTGCACTCTGTGAGCCGTAGAAATATGATGTGCGTTTTGAGGAGATCCGAAGGATGAGGATTGTTGCGGCTCTAGTAGTGGCGCTGGGGGCTTCCAGCGCTTTTTCTGCAGATGAACCAAACGCAGCGGTGGCTTCTGGCGTTGTTCGCATGTCCGCTTCCATGAACGAGTTGGCACTGGCATGCAAGCACATGTCCAGCCAAAAGGTGGATGAGGCGAAAGCGAAGCAGAAGACCGCGACGCTATCTGATCTGAAGGTCTCCGAGGCAGACTACGAGAAGCTATACAGCGCTGCAGCCAGTGACTTCAAGACGAAATGGTCTTCGATGTCTGCACAGCAACAGCAGCAGTCCTGCGATCAGATGAAGAAGATGCCCACGAAGCCCTAGAAGCAAAGGGCATTCCCGTTGTCTATCGCCACCTTCGGGTGGCGTTTGCATTTGGTGGCCTGCCATGTCCAAGCTACAGACCCTTAAGAGCACGCTTCCGGTCCTTGATACCCGCCGCGTGCAGACAATGCAGGCCGGCAGCTGGCGCACCAGTGATCAAACCAGCAGCCAGCGCGGCTACGGCTACAAGTGGCAGAAGGCCCGCGAGCAGTTCCTGCGAGAGCACCCGCTGTGCCTCATGTGCCAGGCGCAGGGCAGGGTCGAGGCGGCAACGGTTGTTGACCACATCACCCCGCATCGCGGGGATCAGTCGCTGTTCTGGCGGCGCAGCAACTGGCAGCCCCTGTGCGCCACCCATCACAGCCGTGACAAGCAGCGCGAGGAGGCTCGCCGAGTCTTATAGACCCGCGATCTTGCGAACCTCTGCCAATGTGAACTCTTGGCCTTCGTCTTCGAAGTCCTGATAAATGTGCTCACCCTTCGTGAGCAGCTCGTCCAGCTTCGCGACTTCTTGATCTTGCAGCTCGTAGATAACGATGAATGCTTCTGCTGGGTCTTGATCATCCGCGCCGAACTCTTTGGCTTCCTCGTGAAGCGCTTTGATTGCAGAAACGGGATCAGAGGCTTCTCCCATCCATTGCAAGAATCCCGGGCCTGTGTCGAAGATTGCGTATTGCATCGATGCTCCTTTCTGATTGGTCGTGATGATAGATGGCTCTGGACGCTCATAGGGCAGGCATACCGTCGCACGTCAGCCGACTGGCATTTGCCCTGTACAGGGCTTCTATGCGCGTGCCAGGGCCATCGGCAAGGTGACTGGAGGGGAGGGGCTATGCAAAGTTAATGGGCTTCCGGCCTCTAGACCGCCCTGTTCCGCACGCGCAAGAAATTTCCCCCTATTCAAATAATTCAAATGGAGTTGCTATGTCCGGAGTCAAAGGGCGCAGCGGCGGCGCGCGTCCGGGCGCCGGCCGTCCATCGAAAGAGCCCGCATACCTGAATCTGAGCGTCACCTACGACGAGCCCGCCAAGTTCCTGAAGGCGGTGATGAACGACAGCGGCACCGAAGCCAAGCTGCGGATTGACGCTGCGAAAGCTCTGCTGTCGGCCGAAGTCCGCCGCGGCGAGAACGGGGGCAAGAAGGCCGCCCGCGCTGGCGCTGCAGCCACCCGGGCGAAGAGCGGGAAGTACGCATCGGCCGCGCCGCCGAACCTGCAGTAGGGAGGGGCGAATGCCTGAATGGTCTACCTCATGCGTTGACTGGGCTGAGCGGATCCGGGAGGGTCGCTCAATCATCCCGCCGCCGATCTTTCCTGAGGAGGCCGAGGCGGGTCTAGCCGTGATGCGGGATCTGCGCATCGTGGACGCCCCGGGAAGCCCACGCATGGCCGACGCCTGCGGGCAGTGGATCTTTGATCTGGCTGGCTCCATCTTCGGTGCCTACGACGCCCAAAGCGGCCGCCGGCTCATCAAGGAATGGTTCGTGATGCTGCCGAAGAAGAACTTCAAGTCCGGGTTGGCTGCCTCCATCATGCTCACCTGCTTGGTGCGCAATTGGCGCCGGTCGGCCGAGTTCACCATCCTGGCGCCAACAAAGGAAGTGGCTGACAACAGCTTCACTCCCGCCAAAGACATGGTGCAGTACCTGGAGGAGAGCGAAGACGAGGACGAGGAGCCCTACAGCGAGTTGGCGGAACTGATCCATGTGCAGGACACCCAGCGGATCCTGACCCATCGCAGCATGGGCGCGAAGCTGAAGGTGATCGCGGCGGACACGAATACCGTTTCCGGCAAGAAGTCTGCCGTGCTGCTGGTGGAGGAGCTTTGGCTGTTCGGAAAGATCGCCAAGGCAAAGGACATGCTGCGAGAGGCTGGCGGCGGGTTGGCTGCGCGTCCCGAAGGTTTCATCCTTTACATCACCACCCAGAGCGACGAGGAACCTGCGGGCGTTTTCAAGGAGAAGCTGCAGTACGCGAGGGGTGTGCGCGACGGCACCATCATTGATCCCGAGTTCCTGCCCATACTGTTCGAGCACCCGCCAGAGCTGGTGAAGAACGAGGGCTGCATGCTCCTGGAGAACCTGGCCATGGTGAACCCCAATCTGGGGTACTCGGTGGACCGGCCATTCTTGGAGCGCGAGTTTCGCAAGGCGCAGCAGGAGGGCAAGGAGTCGCTCAAAGGCATGCTGGCCAAGTACGGCAACGTTGAGGTCGGCCTGAAGCAGCGTTCCAACAGCTGGGCCGGCACAGAGTTTTGGGAGCTTCGTGGGAACCGCCGCATTTCGCTCGAATACATCCTGCGCGAGTGCGAGGTCGTTGTGGTCGGGATCGACGGTGGCGGGCTGGATGACTTGCTGGGCCTAGCTGTTGAGGGGCGATACCGAGGCGTGACTCGCTGCGCGCTCTGGAACAAGGCTTGGATCCACCCCATTGGCATCGAACGGCGTAAGTCGGAGGAGCCGAGATACCGGGACTTCGAGCGCGATGGCGACCTGGTGGTTGTGGAGAGCCCGGGGCAGGACCTGACGGAGCTTGCGGCGATCTGCAAGGAGATCTACGACGCCGGCCTGCTGGCGCGTATAGGCCTGGACCCGGAGCGCACGCACAAGGTGGTGTACCAGGCGCTCATTGATGCCGGGATACCGGAGGAAATGATCATCGGCATCTCGCAGGGTTGGAAGCTCACCGGCGCCATGGCTGTCGCGGAGCGGGGCCTGGAGGATGGGAGTCTTACTCACGCGGCACAGCCTCTCATGGCCTGGTGTGTGGGCAATGCGAAGGTGGTGCCCTCAGGCAATGCCTCGCTGATCACGAAGCAGGCCAGCGGCACAGGGAAGATTGATCCGCTGATGGCCTCCTTGAACGCCGTCACGCTCATGGCCACCAATCCGCAGGCCAAGGGGCCATCCGTCTACGAGACGCGCGGCATGCGCTTTCTATAGGGCACGACCACATGAAGATATTCGACAAGCTGTTCCGGCGGGATGGGCCGGAGGCTCAGTCGCGCCCGCGAGCCAGTGCGG
>Ga0208516_100067_pt1 | contig 74672 bp, 72 predicted proteins | sample LakWasM117_HOW13_2_FD_183931 | JGI IMG/M metagenome (GOLD analysis project Ga0208516, IMG submission 183931) | Freshwater sediment methanotrophic microbial communities from Lake Washington under simulated oxygen tension - Sediment Metagenome... | ecosystem: Environmental > Aquatic > Freshwater >...
GCCATCACGCTTGCCGGCGCGTGACGTTCGAATCTTTCAACAACAGCCTGCCAGATTTTTTGCTCCCGATTTCAATAGTAATCAGCAGCTTAGCGCGGTCTGCTCTGAAGACCTTGAAAGGGGTGGGACTCAAGCCCTATACCAGCGCGCAGCTGCGCGGGCGCGAGGTCTATATCGCCAACGGCTGCGTGTACTGCCACACGCAGCAGCCGCGCGACCGCAACCTCGGCCCCGACCATGCACGCGGCTGGGGCCGCGCCTCGGTGCCGGGCGACTACGTGTACGACAAGCCGCACCTGCTGGGCAGCATGCGCACCGGGCCCGACCTGTTCAACATCGGCGCGCGCCAGCCCAGCAAGGACTGGCACCTGGGCCACCTGTACCAGCCGCGCGCCTATGTGCCGGGGTCCATCATGCCGTCCTACCCCTACCTGTTCGAAACCAAGGCCGCCGCCGAGCCGGGCGACGAGGTCGTCAAGCTGCCGCCGGGCCAGGGCCCCGAGGGCAAGGTGGTCGTGGCACGCCCCGAGGCGCTGGACCTCGTGAAGTACCTGCAGGGCCTGGACCACACCTACCCCGTGCTGCCGCCCCCGCCGCGCAGCGCCGCCGGCCCGGCCGCCCGTCCCGCATCCTGAGAGGCACCCGCCATGTCCCAAGACGACACCCACCGCGCGCAACAGCGCGAGAACGCCGACCCCGAGGAACGCATCCGCCCCGTGCCGCTGGTAGCCGCCGCCATCACGCTGGCCATGGTGCTGTTCGGCGTGGGCTACATCTTCCTGTCCGAGCCCTTCGGTAACGCCGCCCTGGGTGACCGCCGCACGGTGGCCGACCTCTCTGGCCCCGCGCCGGCCGCTGCAGGTGCTGCCGTGGACGGCAAGGCGCTGTTCGCCGCGCAGTGCGCAGCCTGCCACCAGGCCACGGGCCAGGGCCTGCCGGGCGTGTTCCCGCCGCTCGCGGGCTCGGAGTGGGTGAAGGGCGAGCCGCGCGTGCTGGCCAACATCCTGCTGCACGGCGTGACGGGCGAGATCACCGTGGCGGGCAAAAGCTACCAGGGCGCCATGCCCAGCTTCAAGCAACTGGGCGATGCCGAACTCGCCGCCGTGGCGAGCTATGTCCGCAGTGCCTGGGGCAACCAGGCCGCTGCCGTGGCGCCCGACCTGATCGCGCAGGAGCGCAAGGCCAGCGACCGCACCACGCCGTTCGAGGGCGGCGCCGCGCTGCAGGCACTGGCGCGCTGAAGCCATGCTGCGCACCGCCGTGCTGAGCCTGCTGCTGGCGCTGTGCGGCTGGGCAGCGGCCAATTGGCTCACGCACGGCTTCCAGGTCTGGACCGACGAGGGCGCGCGCCGCCTGGAAGTGGCGCTGCACCCCGTGGACGCACCACGCGTGGCGGTGGACGGCCCGGGCGTGGCCGCCCCCGACCTGCCCGCGCTGCTGGCGCAGGACGGCGGCGCGACCATCGCCGACTTCATCTACACACGCTGCCAGACCGTCTGCCTGTCGCTGGGCAGCACCTTCCAGCAATTGCAGGCGGCGCTGCAGGCCGATGCCGAGGCGGGCCACCCCGCGAACGTGCGCCTGCTGTCCATCAGCTTCGATGGCGCGCACGACCACCCGGCCGTGCTGCTCGCCTATGCACGCGGGCTGCACGCCGACCCGGCGCTGTGGCGCTTCGCGCGCGTGCCCGACGCGGCGCAGCAGCAGGCCCTGCTTCGCCGCCTGGGCGTGGTGGTGGTGCCCAACGGCCGGGGCGACTACGAGCACAACGCCGCGCTGCTGGTGTTCGATGCGCGCGGCCGCATGGTGCGCGTGTTCGACATCACCGAGCAGCAGCTCGCGCTGGACTACGCGCGCCACCTCGCCCGGAACGCGCCATGACACCCTGGCCACGCTGCACGCCGCGCACCCAGGCCGCCCTGGGGCTGGCCTTGTGCGCGCTGCTGGCCTGGCCCGCGCTGCGCCAGGCGCTGGAGGCCAGCATGTGGCGCCACATGGTGCTGCAGTTCCCACTGCTGATGGGGGTCGGTGCGCTGCTGGCGGCCGCGCTGCCGCCGCGCGCGCACACCGTGGTCTCCCGCTGGAACGCCCACGGCATCGCCGGGCTGGTGCTGGTGGCCGGGGTGCTGGCCGTATTGATGGTGCCGCGCGTGCTCGACCTGGCGCTGCGCGAACCCGCCATCGAAATCTCCAAGTGCGCTGCACTGCTGGGCGCGGGCGCGGCGCTGCGGCTGTCGTGGCGCGCCGCGGGGCTGGTGGTGCAGGGCTTCTTCCTCGGCAATGTGCTGCCCATGACCGCCGTGGTGGGCCAACTCTACATCGACACGCCGCTGCGCCTGTGCAACGCCTACCTGCTGGACGACCAGGCGCGCCTGGGGCAATGGCTGGTGGGTCTGGCGGCGTTGCTGGCGCTGGGCTGGCTGGCGCGGGTGGGCTGGTGGACAGTGCGGCGCGAGGGTGATGCAATCGCGGTGAAAAACGCCTGAATGCTCTGTTTTTAATAGCTCATAGCGCTTTCAATACGCGCGCCAGAGCCACCTTACCCAAATCGCGCACGCTTCCCTTCGCGGGATTTGCAGCCTCGGCGCGCAGAAGAAAACTCAGTCGGTTTGCGCGCGCGGCGGCAAGCGGGCGGCGGCGCGCAGGGGTTCGAGCAGTGGCGACAGTCCGTTGTGATCGATTTCGTGCATCAGCGCCAGCAGACGCCCCAGGTCGCTGCGCGGAAAGCCCTCGCGGGCAAACCAGTGGAGGTAGTTGCCGGGCAGATCTGCCAGCACGCGGCCCTTGTACTTGCCATAGGGCATGGTCACCGTGACCAGGCGCTGCAGCTGGGCGGGGTCCATCATCAGCCGCCCACGCGCTTGACCTGGTGGCCGCTTTTTTTCAGCGCCTCAATCACGCGCTCCACATGGTCGCCCTGCACCTCGATCACGCCGTCCTTCACCGTGCCGCCGCTTCCGCACGCGGCCTTGAGCTGCTTGCCCAGCGCGACCAGCGCATCGGCATCCAGCGCCACGCCCTTGACCACCGTGACCGCCTTGCCGCCGCGCCCCTTGGTCTCGCGCGCAACGCGCACGATGCCGTCGCCCGCAGGCACGGGCGCGGCCTTGCACACGCACTGCGCCTGCGGCTGGCGGCAGCCGGGGCACATGCGGCCATGGTCGGTGGAATAGACCAGGCCGCCCAGGCCTGCCAGATCACGCAAGGATTTCATGCGGCAAACCTCAAGACTGCTTTGGCACGGGAGCCGGCAACGGCGAGCGCAGCATGTGGAAATTGAGGATGCGCGTGGCCATCACCGTCTCCACGAAAAAGAGCACCAGCGCCAGCAGGAATGAGAGCACGCCACTCAAGAAACTCGCCAGGGCCCAGGTGTGGCCCCGAAAATCGGTGGTCTCGCCCAGAAACAGCAGGATGATGGTCACGCCGATCAGAAAACCGCACAGGGTGAGCAGGCCGATGCAGCCATTGGCCATGCGCCCGCGGGTGCGCAGGTAGCCGAGCTCGATCACGGCGCGCTCGAGAAACTCGGCCTCATCGGAGTGGCGGGCCCGGTCTTCCACCACGCGGGCCCGGTCGATGATGCGCGCCAGGCGCCCGGCCACCGCACCGATCATGCCGGCCACGGCGGTGAGCAGGAACACCGGGGCCACGGCCAGCTGGATGCTGTGGGTGATGGTGGACGAATCAAAAGCAAGGTTCATGGTGTCAAAAGGCCTGTGCAGCGCCGGGGCAGGCAGGCTGCGATTATCGCCAGCCGCGCGGGTGGCGCACAATGCACGCCCGCAGACTGCGGCGCCGCCCTTCTTGCGGGCCATGGCCTTGTGCGCAGTGGCGCCAGGGTGGGTGGCCTGAATTCTTTGCTCCACACCATGCCATTTTCTGCCCTCGGTCTCTCTCCCGCCCTCGTCCAGGCCGCCACCGCCCTGGGTTTTGCCACGCCCACGCCCATCCAGGAGGCCGCCATTCCGGCCATCCTGCGCGGCGCCGATGTCGTGGGCTCGGCCCAGACGGGCTCCGGCAAAACGGCAGCTTTTGCCCTGCCCCTGCTGCAGCGGCTGCAAGCCGGCACGGCCCACACACCGCGGCGGGTGCGCGCCCTCGTCCTGGTGCCCACGCGCGAACTGGCCGCCCAGGTGGGTGAAGTGGTGCGCAGCCTGGGCCAGCACCTGGCGCAGCCGCCCAAGGTGGCCGTGGTGTTTGGCGGCGTCTCGATCAACCCGCAGATGATGGCGCTGCGTGGTGGGGCCGATGTCGTGGTTGCCACGCCCGGCCGCCTGCTCGATCTGGTGGAGCACAACGCCCTGAAACTCGCTGCCGTGCAGCTGCTGGTGCTGGACGAGGCCGACCGGCTGCTCGACCTGGGCTTTGCCGACGAACTCAACCGCGTGCTGGCCTTGCTGCCAGCGCAGCGGCAGAACCTGTTCTTTTCGGCCACGTTCCCCACCGCAGTGCAGTCACTGGCCGAGGGACTGTTGCACGAGCCCGTGCGCGTGACCGTGCCCGACACCCCCGGCAGTGCGCCCGCCATCGTGCAACGCGCCATTGCGGTGGACGCCAGCCGCCGCACGCAGCTGCTGCGCCACCTGGTGCAGCAGCATCAATGGAGCCGCGTGCTGGTGTTCGTGGCCACGCAATATGCCGCCGAGCATGTGGCCGAAAAACTCTACAAGGCCGGCATTTTTGCCACGCCTTTCCATGGCGGCCTGAGCCAGGGCGCGCGCAAGCAGGTGCTGCAGGAATTCAAGGACGAGCGCTGGCAGGTGGTGCTGACCACTGATCTGGCCGCGCGCGGCATCGACATCGCCCAGTTGCCCGCCGTGGTGAACTACGACCTGCCCCGCTCTGCCGTGGATTACGTGCACCGCATCGGGCGCACCGGGCGTGCCGGCGAGGCCGGCGTGGCCGTGAGCTTTGTCAGCGCAGACACCGAGGCGCATTGGCGCCTGATCGAGAAGCGCCAGCACCTCGCCCTGCCGTGCGAACAGATCGCGGGTTTCGAGCCCACCGAAGTGCCGCCAGAGGCCGCGCCCGCAAGCACCGGAGGCATCAAGGGCAAGCGGCCCAGCAAGAAAGACAAGCTGCGCGCCGCGGCCGCAGCAGCGCAGGCGGCGGCCGGGCAGGATTGAGACCGGGCGATCAGTCGGCGGATCCGTCGGCGCCGTTGCCGTCGCTGGTGGCGCCGCCCTCGCCTTCTTCACCCGCCGGCGCAGGACGGGCCTGGCGATGCCCGCCCTTGGCCAGGATTTCGACATAAAACTGCGTCCCGCCTTCGCGGACCACGCCGTCAATCAGGCCGATCAGGGCGGAAAGGTGGGCGACTGCGGCGCTTTCGGCGGTGCTGCCGAACTTGCAGTCAAAGTCCCAGAAGTCCGCGCCGGCAGGCACGGGGCGGCCGCGCTCACGCTTGATGTACTTGCGGATTTCATGCTTGATGGCATCCAGGACGCGGTCGCTGTTCTTGCCTTCGATGTGGAGCTGGAAAGTTTTCTTCATGGGCGATCGTACCGCCTGCGGCAACTGCCTCACCCCGGCCAGGGGCAAATCGACGCCGGCACAGGCGCCGCAGCGCCGCGCCCCACGAACCGGTTAGCGCCCGTCCAGCGGGTAGGCCGGGTCGTTGTATCCCGGCGTGGACGGATGGCCCGGCGCCACCAGCGAATTCACCAGCGCCTCGTCTTCCGGGGTCAGGGTGTAGCCGAGCGCGGGCGCGTAATCCTGCCACTGCGCCAGCGTGCGGGGCCCGGCAATCACCGAGCTCACCGCCGGATGGGCCAGCACCCAGGCCGTGGCAAATTGCGCCAGCGTCACGCCCCGCGCCTGCACATGCTGCTGCAGGGTCTGGGCGATCTGCAACGACTCTTCGCGCCATTCGGTCTGCGCGATGCGCCTGTCACCCCGTGCCGCACGCGAGCCCTCCACCGGCGGCTGGCCGGGCAGGTATTTGCCCGTGAGCACGCCGCGCGCCACCGGGCTGTAGGGCGTGACGCCCAGGCCGTGGTGGGCGCAGGCCGGCAACACCTCCACCTCGGGCATGCGGTTGAGCAGGTTGTAGTAAGGCTGGCACACCACGGGGCCGGGCATGCCCATCTGCCGGGCCAGGTGCACCAGTTCCGTGATGCGCCAGCCCCGGAAATTGGAAACGCCCCAGTAGCGGATCTTGCCCGCGCGCAGCAGGGCGTCGAGTGCCCACAGCGGCTCCTCCAGGTTCATGCCGTTGTAGTCGCGGTGCAGGTAAAGAATGTCCACATGGTCGGTCTGCAACCGTCCCAGGCTGGCTTCGACCTCGCGCAGCATCCAGCTGCGCGAGTAGTGCACCTCGTTCACGCGGGCTGACATGGGGTTGCCCAGCTTGGTGGCCAGCACCCAGTCGTGGCGCTGGCCACGCAGCAGCCCACCCAGCATGGATTCGGAGGCACCCTTGGTGTACACGTCGGCCGTGTCGATGTAGTTGATGCCCTGGGCATGGGCATCGGACACGATGGCGGCAGCTTCCTCACGGGAAGTCTGGTCGCCAAACATCATGGTGCCCAGGCACAGACGGGAGACCTGGAGATTGCTTTTGCCAAGGTTGCGGTATTGCATGGAACAGACCTGAAGAACGGGAACAGCGGAGAACACCGGCCCGGCACCCCATGTGCAGCCCGGCACCGCATGGTACTGTGGTGATCGCCTCTGCAGCGCCTGCCGTTAAAGCCGTGCCGCCTGGTCAATGGCGCGCTTGGCATCCAGCTCGCCGGCCTCCAGCGCGCCGCCCATCCGATGCGCGGTGAAGCCGAGACCCAGCGGCGCCAGCAGGTGCGGGTACGGCGCCGGGGTGGCAGCAGAGGACGACATGGGGAGTTCTGGCGCTCAGTAATGCGGCGGCAACTCGTCACGCAGATTGCGCGGGCCGTTGGAGCCGCCCTCGGGCGCCTGCTGGCGCAGGGCGATGATCTCATGCGTGAGCCGGTCGATCAGTTGCTGCTGCTGGTAGATGGTCATGTTCAGCTGGTCCAGCAAGTCTTCGGTAAAGCTGGCCTTGACCTCCAGGCTTTCCAGGCGCTGGAGGATGTTGCCGAGGTTGTTGGTATCTGGCATGGATGGACAGGTCACACTGCCTGGGCCAGGCGCGCCACACCTTCGCGGATCTTGTCCGCGTCGGCCGTGGCGAACGACAGGCGGAAGGTGGCGTGGTCGGGGTTGGCGCAGAAGAACGGCGTGCCGGGCACAAAGGCCACGCCCTTGTCGATGGCACGCTTGGCCAGCACATTGCCGTCAGCCACCTTGCCGCCCGCACCGGTGAGGCGCGCCCATACAAACAGTCCGCCCTGGGGCTGCACGAACTCGATGGCATCGCCCAGGTCGTTCCGCAGCGCGTCGCCCATGGCCTGGGCGCGCTCGGCGTACACCTTGCGCACATGGGCCAGCGTGGCCGGCATGCGGCCGGCCTTGAGGTATTGCGCGGCCGTGGCCTGGGCAAAGGTGCTGGTGTGCGCATCGCTGAACTGCTTGCACATGGTGGCCTTGGCCAGCAGCTCGGCCGGGGCGATCATCCAGCCCACGCGCAGGCCGGGCGAGAGCACCTTGCTCAAGCTGCCGCAATGCACCAGCAGCTCGCGGCTGCCCGGCACCGTGGCCGACAGGTTGAGCAGACTGGGCGGCGGTGCCTCGCCGAAGTACAGGTCGCCGTAGGGGTCGTCCTCGACAACCAACGTGTTGTGCTTGACGGCCATCTCCAGCACGGCCTTGCGGCGCTCCAGGCTCAGCATGGCGCCGCTGGGGTTGCCGAAGGTGGGAATCAGGTAAACGAACTTGGGTTGGTGCTCGGCAATGAGCTTTTCCAGTTCGTCGGTCTTCACGCCGTTGCCATCGATGGGCGCACTGATGAGTTCAGCGCCGTACAGGCGGAAGCACTGGATGGTGGCCAGAAAGGTCGGGCCTTCCACAATGACCTTGTCGCCGGGACTGATGAGCGTCTTGCCCAGCAGGTCCAGGGCTTGCTGGCTGCCGGTAGTGACGATCAGGTTGTCGGCCGCCACATCCTTGGCACCCTTGCTGGCCATGAAGGCGGCCAGCTGCTCGCGCAGCGGGTTGTAGCCCTCGGTGGCGCCATATTGCAGCGCGGCGCCGGGTTCTTCGGCCAGGGCGGCATTGCTGGCGGCGCGGATGCCGTCCACGTCGAACATGGCGCTGTCGGGGAAGCCGCCCGCAAAGCTGATGATGCCGGGCTTGCCCAGCAGCTTGAAGAGTTCGCGGATGGCGGAGGTTTCTACATTGTTCAGGCGGTCGGCAAATTGCATGGCTTGGATTTCAGGTGGGCAGGAGATCGCACATTGTCGCCAATCGGCATGCAGATTTCCGGCCCACGGGCATCCACGGGCCCCTGCGGACACGCAGCCCCTACACTGCCCGCCATGAAAACCGCGCAGATCGAACCTTTTTTTGCCACCCTGAAAGCAGCCAACCCGCTGCCCAACACCGAGCTCGAATACACCACCGTGTTCGAGCTGCTGGCCGCCGTGCTGCTGTCGGCCCAGGCCACCGACGTGGGCGTGAACAAGGCCACACGCAAGCTGTTCCCCGTGGCGGGCACGCCGCAGGCCATCCTGGACCTGGGGCTGGACGGGCTGGAGGGCTACATCAAGACGATTGGCCTGTACAAGAGCAAGGCGCGCCACCTGATGGAAACCTGCCGCATCCTGGTCGAGCAGCACGCTGGCGTGGTGCCGCGCACGCGCGAAGCGCTCGAAGCCCTGCCCGGCGTGGGCCGCAAGACGGCGAATGTGGTGCTCAACGTGGCTTTCGGCCAGCCCACCATGGCGGTGGATACGCACATCTTTCGCGTGAGCAACCGCACCGGCCTGGCGCCCGGCAAGAACCCGCTGGCGGTGGAGTTGCAGCTGATGAAGCGGGTGCCCGCCGCCTACGCCGTGGATTCGCACCACTGGCTGATCCTGCTGGGGCGCTACGTATGCCAGGCACGCAAGCCGCGCTGCTGGGAATGCCGGGTGGCGCCCTACTGCGACTTTCAGCCCAAGACGAGCGCGCCCTGACCGGCGGATGGCACCGCGGGCTCACAACGCGCCTGCAGCAGCGCCGTTCGCAGCGCCTCGCGCATGAGCACAATTGCTATCACTTATAGAGCATTTTGTGTTTTTCCATCAGCGCCATCGGTCTTCTTCATTCCAATATCCGCCCCACACCGGGCAGCCGATGCCGTGGCCGCAGCAAGGCCGCAAACTCCACGGCAGCCCGGCTGCGCGAGGCGCCACGCCGCCACAGGATGCCGGCGTGGCGCACCATCTGCGGCGAATGCAGCGGGATGGCCTGCATGTCCGGCGCCTGGCGTGCGGCACGCTCGGGCACGATGCAGGCCAGCTCGCCCCAGCGGCACACGTCGATCAGGCCCTCCACCGACTCCATCTCCACCCGCACCCAGGGTTGCACGCCGGCCTCGCGCAGGCTGTCGTCGATCAGGCGGCGCGTGGCAAAGGCGCGCGGCAGCATGGCCAGCGACACCCCGGCCAGGGCCTTGACGGCCAGGGTGCGGCGGCGCGCCAGCGGGTGGGCGCGATTCACCACCAGCTGCATGCGCTCCTCGAACAGGGGCTCGGTCTCGATCTCCTCACGCTGCGTGGGGTGAAAGGCGATGCCTACATCCAGCAGGCCCGCGACCAGTTGCTCCTCGATGGGCCCGGCGCGCAGGTCGCGCACCACGATGTTCACCTTGGGATAGGCCATGCTGAAGGCCGCCACCGTGGCCGGCACCAGGGTGTGCAGGAAGGTGGGAATGACACCCACGGTGAGCATGCCCGCCTGCAGCCCCGTCATGTCGGCCAGCGCCATGCGCCCGGCCTCGATTTCCTGCAGCGCGCGGGCGGCATGCACCCTGAAAGCCGCACCCGCCTGCGACAACCGCAAGCCCCGGCCCAGCCGGTCAAAGAGCTGTATCTCCAGTTCCTGCTCCAGCTGGCGCAGCCCGTGCGACAAGGTGGACTGCGTGACAAACAGGTTCTGCGCCGACTGCGTGAGATGCTCGGTCTGGGCGATGTCGAGAAAGTAGCGCAGTTGCCGGATTTCCATCAAGACACCCCCATTCATTCGTTCGATTCAGTCGAATGATAAGTCGCAAATAAATCATTGGAACGTCATAGGAATTAAACCTAACCTTGCATTTTTTTGGCCCACCGGTGGGCCAGCGTCATTTCCTGGCCCATCCAAAAAAGGTACACAGCGATGCACAGCCGTTTCACCATTGAACGCATGCAGGCGCGGATTCTGGACATTCCCACGATCCGCCCGCACAAGCTCTCGTTTGGCTCCATCAGCCGCCAGAGCCCGGTCATTGTTCAGGTCTGGCTCAAGAACGGCGCCACGGGCTTTGGCGAGGCCGCCACCATCGGCGGCCCATCATGGAACGAAGAGTCGCCCGAAAGCATCCTGCACGCCATCGACCACTACCTGGCCCCCGCCCTCGTCGGCCAGGATGCGGGCGGTTTTGAAGCCGCCCTGGCGCGCATGGACAAGGCCTGCAAGGGCAATGCGTTTGCCAAGAGCGCGGTGGAGATGGCGCTGATCGACGCCGCGGCCCGCACGCTGGGTCTGCCCGCCTGGCAGCTGCTGGGTGGCAAGGTGCACCAGAGCCTGCCCCTGGCCTGGACGCTGGCCAGCGGCAACGTGGAGCGTGACCTGCAGGAAGCCCATCTGCGCCTGGAACAAAAGCGCCACCACATCTTCAAGATGAAGATCGGCGCCCGCGCGCCGCAGGACGACGTGGCCCATGTGTCGCAGATCGCGCGCGGCCTGCAGGGCAAGGCCACGCTCACCGTGGACGTGAACCAGGCCTGGGACGGCAACACCGCGCGCCGCTACCTGCCGCAGCTGGTCGAGGCCGGCGTGACGCTGATCGAACAGCCCGTGGCGCAGTGGAACGTGGAGGTGCTCAAGAACCTCACTGCCACGCTCGATGGCGCCCTCATCATGGCCGACGAAACCGTGTGCACACCGCAGGACGCCATGATGCTGGCGCGTGAAAAAGCCAGCCATGTGTTTTCGCTCAAGGTCGCCAAGCATGGCGGCCTGATTCGCACACGCAAGGTGGCGGCCGTGGCCGAAGCGGCCGACATCGGCTGGTACGGCGGCACCATGCTGGAGACATCGCTGGGCAGCGCCGCATCGGCCCATGTGTTTGCCACGCTGGGCAAACAGCACCACGGCTGCGAGCTGTTCGGCCCCCAATTGCTGGTGGACGACATCGTCGAACGCCAGATGCCCATCGTCGATTTCGAGCTGCAGCTGCCCGATGGCCCCGGCTTTGGCGTCGAGGTTTCGCTGGCCCAGATCGAGCGCTTCGACCGCGCCCGCCAGGGTCTTACCGCCGTGCATGTCGATATGGCCGCACACACCCCCACCCCCGCTTAAGGAGAACACCGATGCTGTTTCTGGTACGTATGGATGTGAACATTCCGCGCGACTTGCCCGTGGAAGAAGCCAACGAGATCAAGGCCCGCGAAAAGGCCTATTCGCAAGACCTGCAGCGCGACGGCCGCTGGAAGAGCATCTGGCGCGTGGTGGGCGAATACGCCAACTACAGCATCTTCGATGTGGCGTCCAACGACGAACTGCACCAACTGCTGCAAGGGCTGCCGCTGTTCCCGTTCATGAAGATCTCCGTCACCCCCTTGGCGCAGCACCCCTCGGCCATCTGAGCCTTCGCAATCCCATAAAGAGACACCCACCATGATGAAACGACAGACGCTGGCACTGCTGGCCTCCGGTCTGGCCCTTGCCGCCTTGCCCGCTGCGCACGCCCAGGCCCCCGCGGCCAACTGGCCCGCCAAGCCCATCCGCTGGGTGGTGCCCTTCCCGCCCGGCGGCGCCATGGACGCCATCGCCCGCACGCTGGGCGAGAAGGCCGGCAAGACGCTGGGCCAGCCCTTCGTCATCGAGAACAAGCCCGGCGCGGGCGGCAACATTGGTGCCGACTACGTGGCCAAGCAGCCCGGCGACGGCTACACCATGATGATCACCTCGATCGGGATGGCCACCAACAAGCCGCTGTACGGCAAGCTCAGCTACGACCCGATCAAGGACTTCGCCCCCGTGAGCCTGCTGGCCGTGGTGCCCAACGTGCTGGTCACCAACGCCACCCAGCCCGACGTGAAGAGCGTCAAGGACGTGATCGCCGCCGCGCACAAGGCACCCGGCAAACTCACCTACGCCTCGGCTGGCAACGGCACCTCCATCCACCTGGCGGGCGAGGTGTTCACCTCGCTGGCGCAGATCGAGATGCTGCACATCCCCTACAAGGGCAGCGGCCCCGCCGTGTCCGACCTGCTGGGCGGGCAGGTCAACTACATGTTCGACAGCATCACCTCGGCACGCCCGCACATCCAGTCGGGCAAGCTGCGCGCCCTGGGCGTGACCACGGCCAAGCGCTCCAGCACCCTGCCCGATGTGCCCACGCTGGCCGAGGCGGGCGTGCCCGGCTACGAAGTATCGCCATGGTTTGCCGTGTTCATGCCTGCGTCCACGCCCAAGGCCATCGTCAGCAAGCTCAACGCAGCCCTGCTGGCCGCCATGAAGGACCCCGAGGTGGCCAAACGCTTTGAATCCATCGGCGCCGAGCCCGTGGGCTCCACGCCCGACGAACTGGCCAAGCACCTGACCCGTGAGTCCGATCGCTGGACCAAGCTGATCACCGAGCGCGGCATCAAGCTCGACTGATTTCACCTGCCTTTATTCCACCCCATCCCACCGAGAAGACGTCCATGTCCGAACTCACCCAAGCCCAGCTGCTGGAACTGGTCAACACCAGGAAGATCGCCCCCGGCAATGCACGCGTGCGCCAGCTCACCGAGCGCATCGTCACCGACCTGTTCAAGACCATCGACGAACTGGATGTGACCCCCGACGAATTCTGGGCCGCGGCCGGCTGGCTCACGCGCCTGGGTGCCGCGGGCCAGACGGGCCTGATCACCGCAGGCCTGGGGTTTGACCGCCTGATCGACATCCGCGCCGACGAAGCCGACGCCAAGGCCGGCCGCACAGGCGGCACGCCGCGCGCCATCGAAGGCCCGCTGTTTGTGGCCGGTGCCCCCATGTCCCAGGGCGAAGTGCGCCTGGACGAGGGCGAGCCCAAGGGCGAGGTGTTCGTGATGGAAGGCCAGGTGCTGGACCTGAACGGCCGGCCCGTGGCCCACGCCTCGGTGGACGTGTGGCATGCCAATGAGCAGGGCGGCTATTCGCACTTCTTCCCTGGCATGAAACCCTACGAACTGCGCCGCCGCATCGAGACGGATGCCAAGGGCCAGTACCGCTTCCGCTCCTTCCTGCCGCCGGGTTATGCCATTCCCCCGAACAGCCCCACGTCCGAGCTGTTTGAGGCCCTGGGCCGCCATGGCAACCGTCCTGCGCACATCCACTTCCTGGTGGCAGCCCCCGGCATGCGCACACTGACCACGCAGGTCAACATTCCTGGCGACAGCTACATCGACGACGACTTTGCCTTCGCCACGCGCGATGGCCTGATCGTGGGCCTGGAGAGGAACGTGGCACCCGCAGGCTACGAGTCGCTGGGCATCAGCGCGCCCTTCACGCGCACCCAATTCAACTTCGTGATGCAGAACGCCGCCAGCGCCGACGAAGCCTTGCCGCTGACGCGCATGGAACGTGTGACCACCCCTGCCTGAACGGTCCGGCGCCAGCACCCGGCAAGCCACCCGGTCCGTGGGTGGCTTTTTTTCGCCCTGCTTTTCCGCAGCCCGCACAGCCCCCCGGCAGCCGCACTGCGCACCGGCAGCCAGCCCACAAATTCACCCTGCCGGGAAACATGGTCTGGCTATACTGAAATAAACATTTTTTTACACCGCCACCCCATCGCCCCCTGCCGGAAGATGCCACTCGATCCGCGCTCCCTCATTGCCCTGGGCGGCCTCATGTCGGCCATGATGGCGGTGGTGCTGTGGGTCATGCGGCGCAACTACCCGCCCAGCATCCGCGGGCTGGACTATTGGGCAGCAAGCCCGGTGCTGTGGCTGGTCGCAACGCTGCTCTTCAGCGGCCGGGGTCAACTCTCCCCTTTCCTCACCGTCGTGCTGGCGAACCAGGCGCTGCTGCTGGGCGCAACGGTTTATTACATCGGCAGCCGCCGGTTCCTGGGGCATGGCGGAGGGTGGATCTTGTGGGGCAGCGTTGCCGCCGCGTCCCTGCTGGTGCTGACATGGCTGACCTACGTCGCGCCCAGCTATCAACTGCGGGTTGCCATTTTCGCGCTGCTGATGGCGGTGCTGTATGGCGCGCATCTGCGCTTTCTCTGGCGCCACGGCGGCAAGGGCTTTCCCATGCGGCTGGTGCAGGTCGTGCTGGCGTTGCACATCCTGGTACTGGTAGCGCGCTTCACTTCGATCGTCATGGGCCGGGCCGACAGCGACGCGATGGAGCCTTCGCATTTCCAGACGGCCTACATCGGCGCCTATGTGCTGACGGTGCTGATGCTGTCCATTGGCGCCGTCCTGCTGGCGACCGACCGGGTGCGCACCGAGCTGGAGCACCTGGCCATGCACGACTCGCTGACACAGACGCTCAACCGCCGCGCCATCATGCAGCGGTGCCACGAGGAACTGGAGCGCGCCCGCCGCCATGGCCGAGGGCCGTCGATCATGATGCTCGACCTGGACCACTTCAAGGCGGTGAACGACACGCACGGCCACCAGCACGGTGATGCCGTGCTGGTGCATTTCACGGCCTGCACGGCGTCTGTCTTGCGCAGCGGAGACTGGCTGGGCCGTTACGGTGGCGAGGAATTTCTGATTCTGCTGCCTGACACCGATGCCGCAGCAGCCCGCCATGTCGCACAACGCATCCATGTCCTGCTCCAGGCAGGGCACCCGCTCGATTGCCAGCTCAGCATCGGGGTCGCCACCTGGCAAGGCCCGCAGGACTCCCTGGAAGCCATGCTCACACGCGCTGACGCAGCCCTCTACCAGGCCAAGGACCTGGGACGCAACCAGACCTGTGCGGGATAACGCAGCACCGTTGCCCGAGCAAGCCGGTCAGCCTTGTCACAACCGCTGCACCCACAGCGGAGCACAATCATTTCAGGAGCGCTGTCCGAGCCCAGGCTTGCTCCCGGCACGGCCACCACAACAAGGAACAACCCATGAGCACATCCCCTGCAACCCCTGCCCCCGTTGCGGCGGCGCCCGGCGCAAGCTGGGTGCAACGCGCGGGCCTGATTGCCGCCCTGGTTGCGCTGGCCGCCATCGTGCTGATGCCCGCTGCGCAGGGCCTGCCGGTGGCGGGCCAGGTGATGCTGGGCATCCTGGCCTTTGCGGTGATCGTCTGGATGACCGAGGCAATGGATTACGCCGTCAGCGCGGTAGTGATTGGCGCACTGATGATCTTTTTGCTGGCCTTCGCACCCGCGGTGGGCAAGACCGAGGGAGACATGGGCACCGGCGGGGCACTGAACCTGGCGCTGTCGGGGTTTTCCAGCAGCGCCGTGGCGCTGGTGGCGGCGGCCTGCTTCATTGCCGCCGCCATGACGGCCACGGGGCTCGATAGGCGCATTGCGCTCGCGGTGCTGTCCAAGGTAGAGGCGCGCTCCAACCAGATCGTGATTGGCGCCATGGTGGTGGGCCTCTTGCTGTCGTTCATCGTGCCCAGCGCCACGGCGCGCGCTGCCTGCCTGATGCCCATCATGATGGGCTTTGTGCTGGCCTTCCGCGTGGACAAGCGCAGCCGCTTTGCCGCGCTGCTGGTGCTGACCGCCGCGCAAACCACCAGCGTATGGAACATCGGCATCAAGACCGCCGCCGCGCAGAACATGGTGGCCATCGGCTTCATCGAAAAGCAGTTCGGCCACGACATCACCTGGACCGACTGGTTCATCGCCGGTGCGCCGTTCTCGGCCGTGCTGTCGGTTGCGCTCTACTTCATCATGACGCGCATGATGCGTCCCGAGATGGACGATATCGCCGGCGGCAAGGCCGCCATCCGCGCCCAGCTCGACGCACTGGGCCCCATGACCACCAAGGAATGGAAGCTGCTGGCGCTGGTGCTGGGCCTGCTGGCATTCTGGTCCACCGAGAAGGTGCTGCACAGCCTGGACACCTCATCGACCACCATCGCGGCCATCGCCATCATGCTGGCGCCGCGCATTGGCGTGATGAGCTGGAAAGACTCGCAAAAAGGCTTTCCGTGGGGCACCGTTGTGCTGTTTGCCGTGGGCATCAGCGTGGGCTCGGCCCTGCTCAAGACCAACGCCGCCAGCTGGCTGGCCAACCTCATCGTGGCCAACCTGGGCCTGCAGAACGCCAGCGCCTTTGCCATCCTGATGCTGCTGTCGCTGTTTCTGATCGTCATCCACCTGGGCTTTGCCAGCGCCACCGCCCTGGCCTCAACCATGATCCCCATCGTCATCAGCGTGCTCATGGCCGTGCAGACGCCGGGCATCAACGTGATCGGCATGACCATGCTGCTGCAGTTTGTGGTGAGCATCGGCTTCATCCTGCCCGTGAACTCGCCCCAGGCCATGATTGCCTACGGCACCGACACCTTCACCGCGCGCGACTTCGTGCGCACCGGCTTCGTCCTCACCCTGGTGGCCATGGTGCTGCTGGTGATTTTCTCGCTGACTTACTGGCCCATGATGGGCTACATGACGCTGTCTGCCGGCTGAGCCACGGCAAGCATGAAATGAGCTGCGAGCGCATATGCATAATTCACCCGCAGCTCTCATTTAAATAGCAATCGGAGCGATCCAAACCCCTGTGCCATGACAGAGCGATTCATTTTCTGGCCCTTGTTCTTCACCAGCCAGCTGCTCGCCCTTGCCTGGATCAGCTGGGTATTGCTGGCGCAGTACCATTTTGCGTACCCGGTGGGCTACCGGCTTTTGGGGCTGGACCAGACCATTGCCCAATACGCGCCCCACAACCGCTTCAAGGCGGATTTTGAATTCACCACGCCCCCGGATCACTGGCGCCTGTTTGGGCAAATCAGCGACGCCGTGCATGCGGGCGGCAAGGGCTTGGCCGAAATCACCTACCCCCTGAAAAACGGGCAACCCGCCGCCCTGTTGCACGAGGCAGAAATCATCCACCTGCAGGACGTGGCCCATCTGGTCGATGTGCTGTATGGCATGGGAATGGCCAGCCTGGCGCTGTGGGTCGTCTTGATTTTCATCCTGTGGCAACGGCACATGCTCTGGCCCCCCGTGCATCAAATCCTTCGGGGATTTTTGGTGGGTTTTGCCGTGATCGCCGCTGCCATTTTTGCCATCGGCCCCAAGGCGGTGTTTTACTGGTTTCACGAACAGGCCTTTCCCGACGGCCACCAGTGGTTCTTTTATTACCAGGATTCGCTGATGACCACGCTGATGAAAGCGCCCGATATTTTTGCCTTTATCGCCGTGCTGCTGCTGACGGTATTCACGGCCCTTTGGTGCGCGGCGTTGTATGGACTTCCCAGGCTGCTGAAACACCGCCCCGGCAAATCGCAAGCTCGACCGCGTTCCAGATAGAGCCACCAGCGCCGGGTTACGCCACGTCGCAAGCTATATATTTGATAGCTGGTGGCGCTTGCTGCAATAGCGCTTGAGGGCTAAATGTCTTGGAATCCATACAGCATTCTCATGCCCGCGTCGCGCTGTGCGCACGCAGCCATGCGGCAAAGTCTTCTTCAAGCATGTCGCCAGCGGCCACGGTCAGCATGGTGACCGTGGCCTCGGCCTGGCTGGCCTGCAGTCGCAAGCCGTTGAGGAACAAAAACAGACCCACCGCCAGAAACGCCGCGCGCTTGTTGCCATCGACAAACGGATGGTTTTTGGCGATGCCCACGCCGTAGCTGGCCGCCAGCGCGGCGGCATCGGGGGCGTTGTCCGCATCCGCATAGGCGACGATGTTTTGCGGGCGCATGAGTGCGGATTCCAGCAAGCCCTCGTCGCGCATGCCTTCACGCCCGCCATGGGTGGCCAGGCTCTCGCCGTGCAACAGCACCAGCGCCTGCTTGCTGATCCAGCGCCAGCTCATTTGGCCAACTGGTGAAAGGTGTCGCGGAACTCGTGCATGAACTCACGCCCGGCCCTGATTTCTTCTTCCAGCGCCGGGTCGTAAGGCGTGAGCGCGTAGCCGTCGGGGGTTTCCGTCAGAAAGATGGACTCGCCCTTGCCCAGCTTCAGCCGCGCCAACGCTTCCTTGGGCAGCACCACCCCCACGGAATTTCCAATCTGGGTGAGTTTGAGCATGTGCATGGCAGCCTCCAAGTAATTACAAACGTAATACTAAAACTTTGCTGCGCCGTGCGCAAGCGAACCTGCACCCAAAAAGTCAACAGACGATTCCCCGCACCCAGCTGTCGTTTCGTTGTACCGCTCAAACAACCAGCGCCCAAAATCGCCGGTCGCATACACAAGGTGCAGTGATCCCCGCAAGCTATAGTTTCCACAGCACAAACGTGCCGGGTTTCACGGATTTTTCTTACCCGATTAACATTCCTATCCAACGGACCGCCTTCTGCGTCCGCTGAAATTAGACGTTAGACATCTTTGCTGGCCGCGGCGACTTATGAGAACAAGAACCAGACAATTCGTCCAGCATTTGTCGCATGCGATCGAGGATGAGGAGCTCGCGGAGTCATATCTGGACGACTCGTTGCCGCTCGTTGGCTTGGTCGTCATGTATTTCAATGCTGTGGAGAAGTCGCTCGACTCCTTCATTTGCGAGGTCATTTCTGACCGGAGCGATACACCTGGCCTCATCGTGATTCAGAAGCTCATGTTCAGCGCCAAGCTGGATCTTTTCAAACGTTTCTCCGATGACTTTCATTTGTGCTTTGCGATTCAACCTGAGTCCTTTACTGGGCTAGTTCAAGAACTCGGTGAGATCGCAAGACTGAGAAATCTCGTCGTGCATGCGGATTGGAGCAGTACCGACGAAGAGGGCTACACGTTCGTACGGCTGAAGGGGTCCAAAGAGGGCATGCTGCAAGAGTACTTGCAGTTCTCCGTTGACTCCCTCGAAAAGCTCATAGACAGAATAATTGCAGCGAACCATCTCCTTTCAGGCTACTGGGAATGGCGTTCCGTATGTCTTTCCATTCATGGAAGGCACGAAGACGATGTCTAACCAGTCGCTCGAGCCGACTCGGGCTGGCAAGCCGCCGCTCGCGGCTCAGTTTCAACGTTGAGTGCGCGCTTATTCTTGCATCCTCCGGCGGTTCTTCGCCGAGACCCTGATACACACCATCACACAGCATTCCACACCGGCCACCGCGCCCACTCGGCATCAGCGCATATCAAAAGTAAAATAGCCATGCAGCGCTTATCCAATAAGCATCAGAAGCTATTCATTCAGTAGCATCAAAGCACTCCCTTCCGACAGACCGACGGCATCCCCCGCGCTCAGCACCGGGGCGCCATCACGCCGCACCCCGCTCCGAAACCCCTGCCGCCTCAAAGCTCGCCATCTCGCGCAGCATCGCGCAGGCCGATTGCAGCAGCGGCCAGGCCAGCGCTGCGCCCGAGCCCTCACCCAGGCGCAGGCCCATGTCCAGCAGGGGCTCGGCCTGCAGCTGTGCCAGCATGAGAGCGTGGCCGGGCTCGCCCGAGCTGTGGGCGAACACGCAGCGTTGCAGCACGGCGGGCTGCAGGCGCGCGGCGACCAGCACGGCGGCGGTGGTGATGAAGCCATCGACCACGATGACGCGGCGCTCGGCGGCGGCCTGCAGCACGGCGCCGGTCATGGTGGCGACCTCGAAACCGCCGAGCGCGGCCAGGGCGTCGAGTGGCGCCGTGGCGTGGGCATTGGCGGCCAGTGCCTGCTCCAGCACGGCGCGCTTGCGGGCGATGCCGGCGGCGTCCAGGCCCGTGCCGGCGCCGGTGCAGTCCTGCAGCGAGACACCGCACAAGCGCGCCAGCAGCAGCGAGGCCACCGAGGTGTTGCCAATGCCCATCTCACCCAGCAGCAGCGCATTGCCGGGCAGGCCGCGCACCACCTCCATGCCGTTGGCCAGCGCCTGCGCGCAGTGCGCGGCGCTCATGGCCGGGCCGATGCTGGCGTCTTGCGTGCCTGGCGCCACCTTGCGCAGCCACAGGCGGGGCTGGCCGGGTGCGGCCTCGCGCGGCGCGATGTCACGGGCCACGCCGCAGTCCACTACGTTCAGCGCCAGGCCGTGCTGGCGCGCCAGCACACTCACGGCGGCGCCGCCGGCCAGAAAGTTCTCGACCATCTGCCAGGTGACATCGCTCGGGTAGGCCGAAACGCCGCGCGCCACCAGGCCGTGGTCGCCGGCAAAGACCACCATCTGAGGCTGCACCAGCTGCGGCGCCTCGCTGCCCAGAACCTGACCGATGCGCAGGGCCAGGCGCTCCAGGCGGCCGAGCGAGCCGAGCGGCTTGGTCTTGTGGTCGAGCACATGTTGCAGCCGCGCGGTGAGGGCGGCATCGCCAATGTCGGCGATGGCGGGAACGGTGAAATGGGTCGGGTGGTGCATGAAAAAACCGCTTTCAGAATCAGCTTGAAAAATGGTGGACGGAATCACTGGATCAACGCGCGCAGCACGCCGGGGGCAAAGTGCGCCTGCACCGCGTCGGCCAGGCCGTCGAACACCGCGTCCAGCGTGGGCGCACCGGCCCCGAACAGCGCGCGCAGCGCAGCAGGGTCTTCCAGCAGACCGTGCAGGTACAGCCCGAGCACGTTGCCGGCGGCGTTCTGCCAGGCCAGGCCGGCGAGCACCTCGCGCGCCACATCGCCCTTGGTGGCCATGGCCGGGTGCTGGGCGGTCTGGCCGTGGTGGATTTCGTAGCCAGACACTTCAACGCCCGACAGCCCGGCCCAGGCGCCGGTCAGCTCGGTAAAACAGGCCGTGGTGTGGCGCACTGTTTTGTCGGGCTCAAACGCAGTGACCAGCGGCAGCAGCCCCAGGCCTGGGCCGTTGCCGTCCACGCCGTGCGGGTCGATCAGCGCTTCGCCCAGCATCTGCAGGCCGCCGCAGATGCCCAGCACGCGCCCGCCGCGCGCGGCATGGGCGGCGATGGCTGCATCCAGCCCCTGCGCGCGCAGCCAGGCCAGGTCGGCGGCCGTGGCCTTGGAGCCGGGCAGGACGATCCAGTCCGCGCCCACCACATCGGCCGGGCTGCGCGCCCACAACAGGCGCACGCCGGGCACGTTCTTGAGCGGCTGGAACTCGTCGAGATTGCTGATGCGCGGGTAGGCCACCACAGCGATGGTGGTGTGCACGGCACCCGCTGCCGTGCTGCGGTCGTCAAAAACGCCATCTTCCTCGGGCAGGCCGTGGCGCCACTGCATGGGGATGGTGGCCACGGTGGACACGCCGGTCAGATCGTGCAGCATCTGCGGCGCGGGCGCGAGCAGCGCGGCATCGCCGCGAAACTTGTTGAGCACAAAGCCGTGGATCAGCGCGCGTTCCTCCTCGGGTAGCAGTGCCCAGGTGCCGTACAGGTGGGCAAACGCGCCGCCCCGGTCGATGTCGGTCACCAGCAGGCAGCGTGCCTGCGCATGGCGGGCCACGCGCATGTTCACGATGTCGCTGGCGTGCAGGTTGATCTCGGCGGGCGAGCCCGCGCCCTCGATCACCACCACGTCGTTATCGGCGCGCAGCGCGTCGAGCGCGGCGGCAATCTGCGGCCAGACCTTTTCGCTGCGCCCGCGCCAGGGCAGTGCGGTCAGCTCGGCACTCACCTGCCCCATCAGCACGACCTGGCTGTGCGTGTCGGCCTCGGGCTTGAGCAGGAGCGGGTTCATGCGCACCTCGGGCTCGGCGCGGGCCGCCAGCGCCTGAAAATACTGGGCACTGCCAATCTCCCCCAGGCAGCCGTCGGGGCCGGCCACTACACGGGCGTTGTTGCTCATGTTCTGCGCCTTGAAGGGCGCGACCTTCAGGCCCTGGTTGCTGTACCAGCGGCACAGCGCGGTGGTGAGCCAACTTTTGCCGGCGCCGCTGGTGGTGCCCAGCACCATCACACAGCGGGCCAATGTCTTGGGGGGTTGTGTCATACGTCCTTCTTTTCTGCCGATGGCGCGCGGGCACGCCAGGCCATCTCCAACGCCTGCTGCGCGGCCGGGGACCGCACCCCCAGCCGCACCCAGCCCGGCAGGCCGAACGAGGTGCACTCGCGCAGCTTGATACCCGCAGCGCGCAGGTGCGCCCCATCGCGCTCGTGCATGCCACCGGGGGGCAAGGCACAAAAATAGTTGGCCAGGCTGCCGCCCTGCACGGCCCAGCCCAGACGCTCACACAGGGCCAGCTGGCGCTGCTTCCAGGCCGCCAGGGTGACCAGGCTGGCCGCCCGCCAGCGCTGCGCGCTGGGCTGCACCCAGGCCTGCAGCATGGCCACGCCATGGGCCCCCACGGGCCATGAGGGTGCCAGCGCTGCCAGCGCCTGCACCTGCGCCTGCACCTCGCTGCCCGGCGGAGCCACGGCGTAAGCAGCGCGCACCCCGGTCAGGCCCAGGGCCTTGTTGGGCGTCCACAGCTGCCAGCAGGGTGCAGACGTTGCGGAAGGCCCGGACCACGCCACGCCGTCCAGCCGCAGCGGTGCGTAGGCGCAGTCGAGCACGCGCAGGACCGGGGGAGCAGCGGGGTCCGCATCGGCAGCGGCCTGCACCCACAGGCCCAGCGCGGGGTCCGCCAGCCCTTGCGGGCTGCCGGGCTCGCAGGCCCATTGCAGGCCGACGCTGGCGCTGCCTGCATCCGTGGGCCGCAGCAATGCCAGGCCCCGTGCCTGAGCCGCCTGCGGGTAGTCGCCATAGCAATGCGCGGGCAGCGCAACGGCACGCGCGCCCTGCTGCGCCGCCAGGGCCGTGATGCGGTGGATGAATTCGCTGGCGCTGCCGGCCAGCACGATGCGCTCTGGCGCAACGCCATGCAAGGCGCCCAGGCTTTCGCGCAGCGCTGTGTAGGCCGGGTCGGGATAGCAGGTGGCGTCGGCCTGCTGCACGGCGCGCAGCGCCTCGGGGCAAGGGCCGCAGGCGTTGCTGTTGGTCGAGAAATCGTGCAGCGGCACACCTGCCGCATCGGGGCCGCCGTGGGGGGGCAAGGCTTCGGAAAAAACGCTCATGCAGCGGTTACCAGCACCACCAGGACATGCGCCACCGCGGCCAGCGGCACCAGCGCCATCACCACCATGGACACCAGCTTTTCGGCCCGCCGCGTATCGAGCGGCCCCGCATCCCGGCCCTTTCTGTTGAGCACATACACGCCTGGCTTGGCCAGCCGCACGCCCAGGGCCATCGCCATCGCCGCCATGGGCCAGCCACTGTTGGGCGATGGGGTCTTGCGCGCCTGGCGCGCCAGCTCGCGCAGCGACAGCCCCCGCGTGGCCAGCGCCAGCAGCAGCGCCGTGAGGCGCGCGGGCAGCCACGACAGCACGTCGTCCGCCCGCGCGGCCCATTTGCCCGCCCATTGCCAGTAGCGCCCGCCGCGCATGCCAGGGTAGCCCCACATGGCATCGGCCGTGTTGGCAAAGCGGTACAGCGCGGCACCGGGAAGGCCCAGCAGCGCGAACCAGAACAGCGGCGCCACCACCGAGTCGTTGAGATTCTCGGCCAGCGACTCGATGGCCGATTCGCGCACCTGAAGTGCATCGAGCTGTGCCACATCGCGGCTCACCAGACGCGCCAGGCGTTCGCGCCCCTCGGGCAGCGAGCGGGCCAGGGCTGCTTCCACGGCCAGCACTTCGTCGCACAGCATGCGCCAGGCAAACAGCGGCTTGAGCAGCAGCGCCAGCAAGGCCGCCGCCAGCAGCCAGTGCAGTTGCAGCGCGGCCCATTGGGCACCCCAGAAAATCACAAAAACCACAGCAGCCAGCGCACACCAGACAAGCGCTGCAGCCCAAAAACACGTCCAGTCTTGCGCCTTGGGCGACAACGGCGCCAGCCGCTCGCCCCACCAGCGCAGTGCCTGCCCCATCCACACCACCGGGTGCGCGCGCTCGGGCGGCTCACCCACCAGCCGGTCCAGCCAAACCGCCAGCAACAACGCCAACGCCCCGGACAACGCGGCCTCCAACGATACAGGCAACCCCACAGCCTCCAGATTCATGGCACCGGCCCTTCTGCAAACAGGCTGCTCGCCTGGCCCCAGGCATTGTCGAACACCAGCGCCTGCAGCGGCTGGCGCTGCGCCCAGCGGGTCTGGGCCAGCATGGGCTCGGCGTAGAACGCATGCACCGGCCCCAGGCACAGCAAGGCGATCGGTTCGGCGCCCTCGGGCAGTTGCAGCAGGCCGGCCACGGCAGCGGGGTCGAACAGCGACACCCAGCCCATGCCCAGGCCCTCGGCACGCGCCGCCAGCCACAGGTTCTGGATGGCGCAGGCGGCCGAGGCCAGGTCCATCTGCGGCAGGGTGCGGCGGCCGAAGATGTGCTTCTCGCGGCCATCGGCCAGGGACACCGCCAGCACCTCGGCGGCCTCCAGCAGGCCTTGCACCTTCAGGCGCATGAATTCGTCTTCGCGCTCGCCCAGGGCACGGGCCGTGAGCACGCGTTCCTCCTCGACCAGCCCGTGCAGCTGCTCGCGCAGGGCGCGGTCGGTCACGCGCACAAAGCGCCAGGGCTGCATGAAACCCACGCTGGGCGCATGGTGCGCGGCCTCCAGCAGGCGGCGCAGCGTGTCGTCCGGCACCTGGCCACCGGCGAAGTGGCGCATGTCGCGCCGCTCGAAGATCGCCCGGTACACGGCCCGGGCGTCGCCGGGCGCAAAGGCCTGGGGTGATGGGTTCACGCTATCCGCGCTGTCCGCGCCCTGCTCAGCCATCGCCATCAGTCCTCGATCCCGCGCTGCGCGGGTACACCGGCCTTGAACGCGTGCTTGACCATCTTCATCTCGGTCACGGTATCGGCCAGTTCAATGATCTCTTCGGGGCAGCGGCGGCCGGTCAGCACCACATGCACGTCGCGGGGCCGCTCGCGCAGGGTCTGCAGCACGCCGTCGAGCGGCAGCCAGCCATAGATCAGCGGGTAGGTGATTTCGTCGAGCACCACCATGAAATACTCGCCCGAGAGGATGGCGGCACGCGCCTTCTCCCAGCCGTCGCGCGCCAGCTGCGCGGAGTGCTCCAGATCCTGGCTCTTCCAGCTGAAGCCGTCGCCCAGCCCTTCGATGGGAATGCCGATCTGCTCGAACATGCGGTGCTCGCCAAACCGGGCCGTAGGCACCTTCATGAACTGGTAGATCTTCACGGCCTTGCCGCGGCCATGCGCACGCAGCGCCAGTCCAAAGGCCGCCGTGCTCTTGCCCTTGCCGTCGCCGGTGTTGACGATGACCAGGCCCCGGCGCTCGCCCTCGGCCTTTTCGTAGCGTTTCTCGGTGGGTGGGGTTTCGATCTGCATGGTGGGCATTCTTTCAGACAGGTTGGGTGTCACAGACCGGCCAATTGCGGCTGTGGTGACAGGGAAAACGGGCGCCGGGCCTGCCAGACAGCGCCAGCGAGCACCACGAGGGCCATGACCAGCAGCGCCACGATGCCGGCCATGCGCTCCACCGGCGCGGTCGGGGTCACGGCGGCTTCGCGCTCGGGCCGGCGCTCCAGCAGCACGCCCATGGCAGGCGCTGCGGGTGTGGCCGGGGGAGTCTCGGCCTGGTGCGGTGGCGCAGGCAGATCGGCAGACGGCGGGGTGGCCACAGCCATGCCCGTGGGCGCGCGGGCTGGACCCTGCGCGGCCTGCTCCACCCAGCGGCGCACACTGGGCAGCTCGGCCGCCAGCGGGGCGGCGCGCGTCAGTTCCTGGTACCTCTGCGCGAGCTGCTTTTGCGTGTCGGCATCGGCCTGCCAGTAACCCTGGCGCTGCGCCTGCACCAGGCGTTCCAGCGATTGGGCATAGGCCTGCGGGTGCTCCTTGAGCCACTCGGGCAGGCCCAGCCGGTGCTTGTCGCGCACCAGCACGTCGTAGAAGCTCTGCCAATGGTCGCTGCGCACCGTGTCGGGCGCCACGGCCTGCCAGCCCCAGGCGAACTGCACGGCCTTGAGCACCTGCAGCGTGCCCGCATAGCCCTCGGCCTTTTGCGCCTTGAGCCAGCCGGGGTGCAGGTAGCGCGACTGCATCTCCAGCGCAATGGCGCGCTGCGCGGTCTCGGTGGTGGGCTCGCCCGCGTCCTGCAGCTGGGCCACATGCAGCTCCAGCCCCTGGGTGCGGCCCGCCACGCGGGCGGCGGCCGACAGGCCGCCGAGGTACTGGAACGGATCGTCCGAGCTGACCATGGCATACAGGTGCGAGCTGCGCGAGAGGATGGCGGCGTCGGTGCGGCGCAGGTGCGCGCCCAGGGCCTTGGCCGCCGTGCCACCCGCCACGCCCGTCACCGGCTCGCCGTCCAGGTAGGGCTGGCTCATGCGCTCCAAAAACATCTGGCCCAGGCGCGCATCGTTGGTCTGCAGGCCATCGCTCTGCACCGCGTCCGACAGGCCCGTGCCGTAGTCGCCCACCGCGTTGCCGAACGCGCGCACGCGCGCCAGCTGATCGGCCTGGGCGCGGGGCACGCCTTGCCTGCGCAGTTCCTGGCCAATCTGCTCGGTGTTGCGCGCAATCACATTGCCGGGCTCGGCCGTGACGGCCTGGGTCACCGCGCGGTCGAGCAGCGCCATGAGCGCAGGGAACTGGTCGCGGTACGAGCCGGTGATGCTCATGAGCACATCGATGCGCGGGCGCTGGAGCTCATCGGCCGCGATGGTCTCCACGCGCACCGGCCGGCCCGAGTCGTCCCACACCGGGCGCATGCCCAGGGCCACCAGGGCCTGGGCCTCCATGATGCCCTGGTGGCGCAGGGTTTCGCCGGCCCACAGCGACAGCGCCATGCGCTGCGGCGCCTGGCCGCCATGGCGCGCCTGGTAATCCTTGAACCAGTCGTTGAACAGCGTCTGCGCCACGGCATAGGCCTGGCGCGTGGGCAGGCGGCTGGGGTCCAGCCCCGTGAGGTTGCGGCCCGTGGGCAGGCTGTCGGGGTTGCGGATCGGGTCGCCACCGTAGGCGGCAGGCAGGAAGCGGCCCTCCAGCCCGGCCAGCAGGCCAGGCATCTCGCCCTCGGTGGCCAGCAGGCGCTCCAGCGCCTGCGCGCGCTGGGCCAGTTGCAGCAGCGCAGGCGTGGCTATGGGCTTGCGCGCGGCGCGGTTGGGCACATGGTCTTCGGCGCGCACCACGTCGGATGCCGCTTGCGCTGGCAGCGCGGGGCGCAGGTCCAGCACGCTCGCAGCCTGCGCATCCTTCAATGCCACTTCCAGCCAGCGCGCGGGGCGCGCGGCCAGCACCGCGTCGTGCTGGATGAGGAAGGCCTCGTCGATGTCCTCGCCCAGCGCCTCAATCAGCGGCTTGCGCAGCGCCTGCAGGATGGTCTCGCGCCGCTGCTCGGGCGCGGGCACGCGGCCAAACACGGCCAGGCCCTTGGGTTGCGAGCTTTGTGCCAATTGGTCCAGGTAGGGGTGCAGGATTTCGAGGAAGCCGCTGAAGTCGGCCGCGATGCGCTCTGCGCTCCAGCCCAGATCGCGGTGCAGCTGGTGCTCCACGAACTGCGCGACCAATTGCTTTTCGAGCGCACGGCGCGTGGGGCCTTCGTCCACGGTCTCCCATTCGTGCATCACCTCGTGCATGTGGGCCATGCGCGCCTCGAAGCCCGCAGGCGCGAACACGGGCGTGCGGTGGCTCACCAGCACGGCGCGGCCCCGGCGCTTGGCCGTGAGCGCCTCGCCCAGGTTGTCCACGATGTAGGGGTAGACCACGGGCAGATCGCCCAGCGGTAGCAAGGCGTCGTCATGCACATCCAGCGCACGCGCCTTGCCGCCGGCCCACTCCTGCGTGCCGTGGGTGCCGAAGTGGATGAGTGCATCGGCCTCCCGCTGCGCCCACAGGTACACCGCCAGGTAGTGGTGCGAGAGCGGCGCCTTGGATTTGTGCATGAAGGGGTTCTGGCCCAGGCGCAGTGTTTCTTCGCGCGGGGGCTGGGGCAGCACGGTCAGCCGGCCCATCTGCAGGCGCGGAATGGCGAACACCTTCTCGCCCTGCCAGTCCACCACATAGCGGCTTTTCTCGGGCGGGCCCCAGTGCGCGTTCATGCGCTCGCGCACGGCCTGGGGCAGCGTGGCCAGGTGCTGCGCGTAGCGCGCCAGCGGCAGCGCGGCAGCCTGGCCGCTTTGCAGCAGCGCGCGCGGGTCGGCGCCAGGGTAGTAGGCGGCCAGCAGCGGCTTGAGGCCGTCGATCCAGCCCTGCTCGGGTATGCGCTGCGTGCGGTAGCCCGCCGCTGCCAAACCGGCAGACACCTGCTCCAGGCTGCGCGGCACGTTGAGAAACGAAGCGCCGAAGTTGGTGCCGCCCGGGGGGTAGTTGTAGACCATGGCCACCAGGCGCTTGTCGGCGGCGGGTTTCGTCTGCAGCGCGATCAGACGCCGTGCCTTGGCCGCCACGGCCTGGGCCTGGCGCTCGATGAGATGAAAGTCCCTGCCCTCGGCGCCGTGGGCGGCGACCAGGACCGGATCGATGGCACCGGCTGCCTCGGGCTGCGCCAGGTAGAACGGCACGTCGGACAGCGACAGGCCCGTGTTGCTGGCCTCCCACGCCGCCGCATCGCCCGCGCGGTAGGGCTGGGTGGCCAGCAGCGGCACGCCCCAGCGCGCCAGCAGCGGCTGCAGCGCGGCGGCCTGGGGCACGAGCTGGTGCAGCACCAGGGCGGAAGCATGCAGGCGGCCCGGGCCGGTGCCGCCGGCGCCACTGGCGGCGGGCAGCTCCAGCACGTCGGTCAGGGTCTGCGCCGTGAGCTGCTGGCCAAACGCCGCATAGGCGAACAGGCCCTGCTGGCGGAAGGTACGCAGCCAGGCATCCAGCCATTCGGTGCTGCCGTCCACGAAATGGTGGCGATGCACCAGCACGGCCACGGCGGGCAGGCCGCGCAAGCCACCCTGCCCTGCGCGCCACTGCTCCAGCGCTGCGGCGTGGGGCAGCAAACCGGGGGCGTCGGGGTGGTAGATGCCGCGGGCGGGCAGGATCTCGGGCGCAGGCAAGGCCGGCAGGGCCGCACCCACCACCACGGCACGCGCCAGGGCCATGGCGTGCTGCAGGTTGCGCGGGCCACCGGCCTGCAGGTAGGCCACCATGCGGGCCGAGGCGTCCAGCACCTCAGGGTGGGTTTCCGGGGTGTCCGCAGGCACCCAGACCACGCGGCCAGGCGTGCGCGCGGCAGGGTCGTCCAGTGCAGGACCCACCATGCGGCGCAGGCGCGCTTCCACACTGGCATGCGGCACATCCACCCACACCAGCGCAGCGCCCGCCAGCGCGCGCGCCAACTGCTGGGATTGGACGGCATCCAGCGCCGCCGGGCCCGCCAGCGGGTAGTCGATGTGCGCAAAGCCCAGGCCCGCCTCAGTGGCCAGGCGCTGCACCATGGCCGTGCGCGTGGCCGTGGTGATGTCGGAGGTCAGCCACAGCAGCACCGGTGCAGACTGCGCGGCCTGTACCAGGGGCACAGCCAGCAGCAGGCACCACAGTGCCGCACGCAGCACCAGTTTCTTCATGGTCTGGCGGCGTCGGCTGCGGGTGCCGCGCCGGTTTCGGGGATGTAGACGATGTTGCCGTCTTCGAGCTGGTAGGCCACGCCCGCGCGCACGCCCTGCCCTTGCGCCGCGCTGCCCGCGCCCTTGAAGCGCACTTCCTTGCCCTGCTCGCGCACGACCACCTCCATGTCGGGCTGGCCGGGGTTGCGGATGATGGTGACGCGCTCATTGGCGCTGGTCTGGCTCTGCACGGCCACGGCCGTGAGTAGCGCCACCACGAGCACCAGGAACACGTCCACCAGGTTCACGGCGGACAGCATTGGATCGTCGTCGTCCTCGGCCAGCACGCTCAGGTGCTTCAGGGTCATTGCGCCACCCCGCGCTCCTTGCGCACGACCAGCAGCTCGGCCAGCAGCCAGCGGCGGCGCACCGAGTACACCACCAGGCCCACCGACGCGGCGGCCAGCGCCAGCACCACGCCCGCAAAGGCGCCGCTGAACACGGCCAGCGCCTGCTGGCCGTTGCCCGCCGCCACGCTCTGCAGCGCGGGGCCGAGCGGGATCATCGTGGCAATCAGCCCCAGCATGGGCGACAGGCGGCTGAGCAGGCGCACGGGCTCGACCTGGCGCACCAGCTGCAGCTCCAGCTCTTCCATTGACAAGCCAGGGTCCACGCGCAGCGAGCGGTATTGCGGCTGGCGCCAGCGCTGCCAGGCTTCCATCAGCGTGGCGCCGCCCGACCACAGCGCGTAGACAAACGCCAGCCCCACCAGCACCAGCACCGGCCACAGCAGCGCCTGCGCCACCTGCGAAAAACCCGATTCGATGTTCATTTTGGCCCGTCCTTGGTTTCCTGGTTGTTCTTGCGCTGCAGGGATGGCAGCGCCATCCACATGCCATCCAGATGCCGCACATGGATGCGGTGGTCGAATACCTGCTCCAGCGCGGCATGGGTGGCGGCGGTACCGCAGGCGCCGTGGTGCAGCACGCGGCCCGCTGCCATCACTACCATGTCGTCGGCCTGCAACGCCAGCGACACCTCATGCAGCACGCTGACCACGGTCTGGCCCTGCGCCACCAGGGCGCGCACCAGCAAAAGCCAATCGGCCTGGTGCGGCGGGTCGAGGTTGGCCAGGGGTTCGTCCATGAGCAGCACCTGGGCCTGCACCGCCAGCAGCCGGGCCAGCAGCACGCGCTGGCGCTCGCCGCCCGACAGCTGGCCCAGCGCGCGGTGGCGCCAGTCCCATGCCTGGGTGGCGCGCAAGGCCCGCTCTACCGCGGCGTGGTCGGCCGCACTGGGCGGTGACAGCCAGGGCTGGTGCGGCAGGCGACCCAGCATGGCCACGTCGTACACCGTAAGGTCATCGGCCGCCACCTCGTTCTGGCCCAACCAAGACAACGCCCGCGCCCGCTCGCCGCGCTGCCATTGCACCAGGGGGCGGCCCAGCAGGTGCACGCTGCCGCTGCAGGGCATGAGGCCCGCCAGCGCGCGCAACAGCGTGGATTTGCCCGCACCGTTGGGGCCCACGATGCTGGTCCAGCGGCCCGCCGGCAGCTGCAGCGTCACACCGTGCAATATGGCGGATTTTCCGATGCTGGCGCTGATTCCCTCGGCGCCAATAGCTATGTTTTCAGGAACGTATGCCATTTACAGCAGCCCCCCCGGCCCTGTGCGCCGGTGCATCAGCCACAGCAGGTAGCCGCCACCGAGCACGGCGGTGAGCACCCCCACCGGCAGCTCCTGCGGGGCGATGAGCCCGCGCGCCAGCAGGTCGGCCGCCGCCAGCAGCACCGCCCCCATCAGGCTGGCCAGCCCCATCAGGCGGCCGTGCGGCACCTTGGCCACCGCGCGCACCAGGTGGGGCGCCGCCAGGCCCACAAAGGCGATCAACCCCGTCTGCGCCACGGCCGTACCGGTGGCCAGCGCCAGCACCGCCACCAGCGCGGCGCGCAGCGGCGCCAGCGGCAGGCCCAGGCTGTGCGCGGTGGATTCGCCCAGCGCCAGCCCGTCGAGCACGCGCGACAGCGCCCAGGCCGCCACGAGGCACAGCACCCACACCCCCGCCATCAGCAGGCATGAGGTCCAGCCCACGAAGCCGGTGGAGCCCAGCAGAAATGCCTGCATGGCCTGCAGCGAATCGGGCGACAGCAGCAGGATGAGCGAGGTGAACGCCCCCAGCACCACCCCCACGATCACGCCCGCCAGCAGCAGGCGCAACGTGTGCTGCACCCCGCGCGCCAGCGCCAGCGTGAGCAGCACCGCCAGCACGGCACCGGCGAACGCGGCACCCGTCAGGCCCAGGCGCACCAGCCAGTGGCCGGAAAACACCAGGGTCACCGCCGCGCCCTTGGCACTGCCCACCATGCCCGCCCCGCCACCCATGAGCGCCAGCGCCGCGGCCACGCCCAGGGAAGCGCCCGAGGCACTGCCCAGCAGGTAAGGGTCGGCCAGCGGGTTGCGAAACAGCCCCTGCGCCACGGCGCCCGCCAGGCCCAGCAAGGCCCCGGCGCACCAGGCGCCCAGCGTGCGCGGCAGGCGGATGTCCCACACGATCTGCCAGGCCATATCACGGGCAGCGCGGGAGGCGGGGTCGGAGCCGTCGCCCCACAGCGCCGGCCACAGGTTCTCCAGCCCCACGCTGCCCACGCCCGTGCCCAGCGGCACCAGCAGCAGGCTGGCCACCACCAGCGCCCACCCCAGCCAGCGCCCGCGCCGTGCCACAGACAGGCTCATGGACGCACCGCCGCAGTGCCCCGTGCGGCAGGCACCGCCTTGCTGGCCAGGCAGCGGGCCATGAGGCGCGCGCCCTCGGCCATGCGCGGCCCGGGCCGCACCAGAATGTCCGCCTCTTCGGGGGAGAACACGCACAGCCGCTGTTCGCGCAGTGCGCGCAGGCTGCTCCAGCCGGGCCGCTCGGCCAGGCCGTCCACGCTGCGTGCGCTGATCATGATCAGGTCCGGGTCGGCCCGCACCACGAATTCGGGGTTGAGCTTGGGGAAAGGCCCGAGCGATGCCGGCAGGATGTTGCGCGCGCCCAGGCGCGCAAGGGTCTCGCCGATGAAGGACGAGGTGCCCGCGCCATACGGCCCGCGGTTCACTTCGAAGTACACGCGTGCGCCGCGCGCGGCAGGCGGCACCGACTGCGCCGCCGCCTCGACCGCCGCATCGATGTGGCGCCATACGCGCAGCGCATCGGGCACGGCCAGCACCTGGCCGAGCTTGCCCATCACGCGCTGCACGTCGGCGTGGCTCCTGGGCTCCAGCGCCACCACGGTCAGGCCCAGCGATTCGAGCCGGGCCGACGCGCGCGACGAGGTGGCCATGACCACCACATCGGGCCGCAGGGCCACGATGGCTTCTATGTTCGGATCGAGCCCGCCGCCCACCTGGGGCAGCCGCGCGACGGCCTCGGGCCAGTTGGAGTAGCGGTCCACGCCCACCAGCCGGTGGCACTGGTCGAGCGCACAGAGGGTTTCGGTGAGCGAGGGCAGCAGACTCACGATGCGCTGGGGCGGCCGGGGCAGCATGATGGTGCGGCCCCGGTCGTCGGTGACCTGGATGGCCTGGGCGGATGTCTGCGCCTGCGCGAGGCCCGCCATGAGCAGGCCCAGCGCGACAAGGATGGCGATCACCCACAGGATGCGGCGCACGGGAGTTGGTTTCATGGCTTCATTTCAAGGTCAAGGGCAGGCCCGCTGCCATCAGGGTGACGCGGTGGCACACCTGGGCCACCTGCTGGTTCAGGGTGCCCAGGGCATCGACAAAGGCGCGCACCTCGCGCCCCAGCGGTATGACCCCCAGGCCGATTTCGTTGCCCACCAGAACCACAGGGCCCGGGGATTGTCGAACTGCTTCCAGAAACATGGCTGCCTGCGCTTTCCAGCCATGCGCCAGAGCCTGCTTTTGTTCAAGACCCATGGTTTCCGCACCCATGGGCATGGTCCAGTGGGTCAGCCACAGCGTCAGGCAGTCCACCACCACCAGGGTGTGCGCCGTGCCGTGGCGCGCCAAGGCGGCGGCCAGATCGCGCGGCTCTTCCACGGTCTGCAGGCCGGGCACACGCAGGGCGCGGTCGCGCTGGTGGCGGGCGATGCGCTCGCGCATCTCGTCGTCCCAGGCTTGCCCCGTGGCGATGAGCACGGCGCGGTGGTCGCCCGATTGCGCCAGCCAGTCGCGCGCCAGCAGCTCGGCGCGGCGCGACTTGCCGCTTTTCTGGCCGCCGAGGATGAGCTCGGTGGTGATGGGCAATGGCGACACGGTCATGCAGGCACTCCGCCCAGCAGATGGGCCGCCGCCTCAGGGCTGGAGGGAAACCACGCATGGAAGTAGCTCGCGTGCAGGCTGCCCTGCCGGTACAGCGCCTCGCCAGCCGCCGGTGCAGGCGCTTCGCCAGGCCGGGACGTGCGGGCCACCACGGGCGCGCTGCTGTCGCAGGTCGAATAGTGGAAGGTATGGCCGCGCAGCATGTGCCCCGCCACGTCCACCTGCTGCGGCCCCAGCGCGGCCAGCCGCTTGTGCAGGGTGACATGGCCAGGCAGCAGCCCCCACAGCGGTGCCGTGCTGCCGTCGGCCAGCGTGATGGATTCCATCAGCGCCATCATGCCGCCGCACTCGGCCCACAGGGCTTTGCCGGCTGCCACATGCGCGCGCAGGCTGGCCTGCATGCCGGTGTTGGCCGCGATCTGCGCGGTGTGCAGCTCGGGGTAGCCGCCAGGCAGCCACACCGCATCGCAGGCGGGCAAGGCCGTGTCCTGCAGGGGTGAGAAGAACACCACGCGCGCGCCCATCTGCTCAAGCAGCCGGATATTCGCGTCGTAGATGAAGCAGAACGCCGCATCGCGCGCCACAGCCACCGTGCGCCCAGCGAGCAAGGCGGGCACGGCCGGCAAGTGCACGGGCGCGGGGAAATCCACCGCCCAGCGTTGCAGCTCCTGGGCGGTCATCTGCCCCAGCGGCGTGGCCTCCAGCGCGTCGGCGGCGGCATCGAGGCGCTGCTGGCTGTCGGACAGCTCGTGCGCCGCCACCAGGCCCAGATGCCGCTCGGGCAGCAAGGCCCCTGCAGACCGGGCAGCGCCCGCATCGGCGCTGGCAGTCACCCGCATCAGCGCACCCAGCCAGTCTTCGGGTGCCCGCAGGCCCGACCGCAGCATGTCGGCGTGGCGCGCGCTGCCCACCCGGTTGGCCAGCACGCCCGCCCAGGGCAGACCCGGGCGGTAATGCTGCAGGCCAAACGCCAGTGCACCAAAGGTGCCAGCCATGGCGGAGGCGTCCACCACCGCCAGCACCGGCACACCGAAGCGCTGGGCCAGGTCGGCGGCGCTGGGATCGCCGTCGAACAGGCCCATAACGCCCTCGATGAGGAGGAGGTCAGCCTCCTGCGCTGCCGCGTGCAGGCGCTGGGTGCAGTCAGCCTCGCCGGTCATCCACAGGTCGAGCTGGTGCACCGGCGCACCGCTGGCGAGCTGGTGCCAGTGCGGGTCGAGAAAATCCGGCCCGCACTTGAAGACGCGCACTTTCAGGCCCTTGCGCGTATACAGCCGCGCCAGGGCGGCAGTCACCGTGGTCTTGCCCTGGCCGGACGCAGGTGCGGCGATCAGGAGCGCGGGGCAACGGGCGGGGGCCGTCGTCACCAAACTCACTGCGGAGCCCACTTCACACCGACATACAGCATGCGGCCCAGCGTGGCGTAGCCGTTGGCCAGGGTGTAGTTCTTGTCGGCCAGGTTATCCAGGCGCGCCACGAGCTGGTAGTCACGCGCCAGGCGGGTGCTGGCGTAGAGGTTGAACAGGGCGTAGCCGCCCAGGCGGGTCTTGTTGGCCACGTCGTCATAGCGCTGGCCCGAGGCCTGCACCTCTCCGCCCAGCGTCCAGCCTGCCACCAGCGTATCGGCGCCGAACGAGGCGTGGTGCCGGGAACGGCGCGCCAGCAGCTTGCCGGTGTCCAGGTTCTTGGGGTTCTGGAAATCCACCGAGCCACGCAGCTGCACCTGGCCGACACGGGTGCTGCCCGCCAGGGTGAGTCCCTCGTAGCGCGCCTGGCCCACATTACCGTAGCAGCCGGGGAAGGGGCCGGAGCCACCCGGGCAGGGGCCGGTTCCACTGACAAAGTTGATAAGGTTGCTGACCTTGTTGCGGTAGACCGTGGCGGAAAAGCTGCTCGCGCCCTGCAACCACTTCAGGCCCAGCTCCACGTTGCGGCTGGTCTCGGGTTGCAACGTCGCATCGCCGTACATGCTGAAGCGCTGGTACAGCGTGGGCGCACGGAAGGCGGTGCCCGCCGAGGCGGTGGCGCGCCAGTTCTTCACGAATTCGTAGCCGTAGGCCGCGCTGCCCGTGCTCTTGCCGCCAAAGTCGCTGTCGTCGTCATGGCGTGCGTTGAGCTGCAGGGTGTGCGCGCCGCTGTGCAGGCCATAGCCCAGTGCCAGCGCATTCTGCGCGCGGCTGCGGTCGATGGGGGCGTTGACCAGGTGGTCTTCGCGGCGCTCCAGCGCGGCGCTGAACTGGTGCGCGCCGTAGCGCCACTCGTTCTGGAACAGGTAGCCGCGCAGCTGCGTATCGGTCAGGTAGGGCGAGGGCGTGGTCTGGTAGCGGTCCTTGGAGTCGGTGACCGACAGGCGGGTCTTGTAGTTGCCGCTCCACTGCGCCTGCCAGTTCAGGCCCAGCGCATGCAGGCGGCGCAGGCTGTGGTCGTCGGCCGTCTTGCTGGCGTCGTAGCCGCTGTTCGAATCGCTGTACAGCAGCGTGCCTTCAATGCGGTGCGCGGCATTGATTTGCAAGCCCAGGCGCGCATTGGCGCTCGTGGTCTGGTAACCATCGCGGTCGGGGTTGTTGTTTTTGTTGGCCTTGGTCGTGGCGTCGAAGCCCTTGCTGATCTCGCGCGTGAGGCCGAGCGCATAGTCCACCTGACCGCTGGCACCGCTCACGCCGGCCTCGGTGCGCCAGGTGCGATAGCTGCCGGCGCCCACGCCCACATAGGGAGCCACGCCGGCCTCGCCCTTCTTGGTGAAGATCTGCACCACACCGGCGATGGCGTCCGAGCCGTACACCGCGGCGGCGGGGCCGCGCAGCACCTCCACGCGGTCGATCATGGACAACGGAATCGCCTCCCAGGAGGCGCCGCCCGAACCCGCCTGCGAATCGACGCGCACACCGTCGACATAAACGGCGGTGTAGCGCGTCTCCGCTCCCCGCAGAAAAATGCTAGTGGCATTGCCCACGCCGCCATTGCGCGAAATCTCGATGCCCGGCAGGCGTGCCAGCACATCGGCCAGGCCCGTGGCACCACTGCCTTCAATGGTTTCGCGGTCCACGATCGACACATCGGCCACCAGATCGGCCAGAGGTTGCTCGGTGCGCGTGGCGGTCACCACCGTGTCTTGCAGTGAAGGCATGCGGGCGTTTTGTGCCAGCAGCACGGGCGCTGCGAGCGGCTGCGCCTGCGCCGCATGGGCGGACACGAAAGACAGGACGGCCAACACGCAGGGGCGCAGGCACAGCGGCGCAACACGGCGCGCACGAGGGGTACGGATTTTCATAGGAATCATCGTCAACAAACTACCCGAGCCGGCTTCCCCGCCAGCATGTGGGAGACAAGGCCTTGCACGCCTCCAAAGGCATGCGAAACCACCGTGTTGGCCGGTATCCGGGCTGGCGGAACGCCCTCCAATGCCTTCCCAGGTGCTTGTTCAAGGCGCCCAGTGGCTTGTGAATGGAGAGGGAATCAAGTGATTCGTCCGCTGACCGTTGCGGGGGCAGCGCAGGCTGGGCGCACCATGGCTGGTGCAACCTCCCTGCTTCCCGTTGAACTGCGGTATGTGAACCACACCGCGAGCACCAACAGCAGGATTTTAAGGGGGTTTCTGTGCGGCCCTCTACAATCGTGTGCTGTATGGACGCCCCCTCCACCATCGACCAAATTGCCGACCGCGTTGAACGCCTGCTCTTGCGCCACGCGGAACTCCAACGCACCAATGCCCTGCTGGCAAGCCAAGTGTCGGCCCTCACGCAGGAGCGCGACTCCCTCAAATCGCGCCTGAGCGCCGCCCGCGCCCGGGTGGACGCATTGCTCGAACGCCTGCCCCCATCCCCCCTTCCCAAGGACGCCGAATGAAGCAAATCGAGGTGCAGATACTGCAGCAAAGTTATCTGCTGTCCTGCCCCGAGGGGCACGAGTCACGATTGCTGGAAGCGGTGGAGCGCGTGGACACCGCCATGACGCGCATCCGCGATGCCGGCAAGGTGCGGGCACGCGAACGCATTGCCGTGCTGGCGGCGCTGAACCTGGCATTTGATATTGCCGACCGGGAAGCCTCCGATCTGGCGGCGGTGCCCACCCATCCAACCACCGTGCCCCACCCCGGCGAGCCCGCCAGCCCGCCCGTCAACGCAAGCGCGGATGCCCTGCGGCTGCAGACACTCGTGCAGCGCCTGGACGACGCCCTGGGCGAGGATGGGCGCCTGCTCTGAAGAACGGGCGTGCAGCACGCCCCCTGTTGCCACCTTGGCATAGGGCAGTGCCGGCAGTCCGAGCAGCCAACGCCTACAATAGAGGCGTCTGCGGTGCTGCCGGGCTTTATATTTCCTTGAACCAATGCTCACTGAGCACGGGCTTGGTACATCGCCCGGTGAGCGTGATCATCTCGCGTCAGATGAACCCAACGCCTGGCTGCCCTCGCCCACCTGAACCCCCGGTTCAGGATGCCGGTCCGGTGGCACTTGCAGACACCCTCTTTTCTCTCCCGTCGGCGCAGGAACGCCCCGCGCAGATGCGGCACATTCAGTACCCCCGGACTTCTTGGCATGATGCTCGAACCCCTTCTGGTTGTTGAACTCGCAATCCTCGGTCTGGGCACCGGCTTTCTGGCAGGCCTGCTCGGCATTGGTGGCGGCATGCTGCTGGTGCCTTTCATGACCTACATCCTGGGTCACCAGCAAGTGCCCCCCGACCTGGCGGTCAAGATGGCCATTGCCACCTCCATGGCCACCATCATGTTCACCTCCGTTTCCAGCGTTCGCGCACACCACAAGCGAGGTGCCGTGCGCTGGGACATCGTGCGCAGGCTGGCACCAGGCATCGTGATCGGCGGGCTGGTGGCGAGCCTGGGCGTTTTTGCGTTGCTCAAGGGGGCGTTTCTTGCGATCTTCTTTGGGCTTTTCGTGAGTTTCTCGGCCTTTCAGATGTTTCGGGACAAGAAGCCTGCGCCGTCCCGGCAGATGCCGGGAACCAGCGGACAACTGGCGGCCGGGGGGGTGATTGGTTTTCTGTCTGGCCTGGTGGGCGCGGGCGGTGGTTTTGTCAGCGTGCCGTTCATGACATGGTGCAACGTGGCCATTCACAACGCCGTTGCCACGAGCGCCGCGCTGGGTTTTCCCATTGCCCTGGCGAATGTGGTGGGGTATGCGGTGGGCGGTCAGTCTGTGGCAGGCCTGCCATCAGGCTCGCTGGGGTACATCTGGTTGCCTGCGCTGGCCGTCATTGCCACCTGCAGTGTGCTGACCGCACCCTTGGGTGCGCGGGCGGCGCACCAGCTGCCGGTGAAACAACTCAAACGGGTTTTTGCCAGCCTGCTGCTGATGCTGGCGGCCTACATGCTCTGGAAGGGCGTGGCGGCTTTCTGAGACGATGCCCCTCCGAGGCAAACAAGGTCAGCGTGCCACCCGCCGCTGACACCACCGGTGAACCCCGGTTATTCGACCGGTGCAAACTGCGCCAGACCGTGGCTGGAGTTGAACAGCAATTGACGGAACTCGGCGCCTGGCAAGCCCGGTGAGCACAGGAATCCCTGAAAGTGCCCGCACTGCAGCTGCTGCAGCATGGCACGCTGTCCAACGGTTTCCACGCCCTCGGCCACCACTTCGATATGCAGCGCATGCCCCATGCTGACGATGGCGCTGACAATGGCGCGGTCGCCGTCATCCTCCGGCAGTCCCCGCACGAAGGATTGGTCGATCTTGAGCTTGTCGATGGGCAGCTTCTTCAGATAGGCCAGGCTGGAGTAGCCCGTGCCGAAATCGTCAATGGCCAGGCCCACACCCAGCGCGGCCAGGGAGAACAATCGCAGTTCCATTTCCTGCGCGTCCTGCAGCAGGATGGTTTCGGTCAGTTCCAGCTCCAGCAAGGTCGGCGGCAACTGGTGCACAGCCAGCAGGCGCGTCAGGCGCTTGACGAAATCGGCCTGGCGAAACTCCAGCGCAGACACATTGACGGACACCACAATGGGCATGCCCTCGCGCATCCACTGCGCCGCCTCCCGCACGGCCTGCTCCATGACCCACGCCCCCAGCGTCACGATATAGCCCGACTCCTCCGCCAGCGGCACGAACTGCGTGGGAGATACCACGCCAAACTCGGGGTCGGTCCATCGGATGAGTGCTTCCGCGCCGACGATCCGGCCGGTAGCGAGGTTCACCTGGGGCTGATAGTGCACGGCCATCCGCTGCTCGCCCAGCGCCTGGCGCATGGCGTGCTCCAGCTTCATGCGCGACAGCAGGTTGGCGTTCATCTGCGGTTGGTAGAAGCCATAGCTGCCGCGCCCCCGCTCCTTGACGCGGTACATGGCCGTATCGGCCTGCTTGATGAGTTCGTCCAGGGTGGTGCCGTCCTGCGGATACAGCGCCATGCCAATGCTGCACTGAATGGAAAAGCCCATGCCATCCAGCAAGAAGGGGCTCAGCATGTCCTCCAGCATCCGGCGCACCACGCTTTCGGCCACGACAGCGTCGGCGCCATGCAGGTAAATCACGAACTCATCGCCACCAAGCCGGCACAGCATGTCCGTCTGTCGCAGGCAAGCCTGCAGACGCTCGGCGACCAGTTGCAACACGCGATCACCGAAGTGATGGCCGAGCGAGTCGTTGATGATCTTGAACCGGTCCAGGTCCAGGAAAAGGATGGCAAAGCCCGTATCGCTGGCGCGAGCGCCCTGGATAGCGGTTTCCACCCTCTGCGAAAGAAGCAGCCGATTGGGCAAACCGGTCAGGACATCGCTGTACGCCAGTTCCTCGATGCGTTTTTTGGCCGCGTGCTGCTGCGTAAGGTCTCGCATGAAACCAATGCTCTGCATCAGCCGGCCATCGTCATCGCGCAAGGCAACCCACGACAGATGCACGGCACAGTAAGCACCGTTGTCACGGGGCAGCCAGAGCTCACCCTCCCAGAAACCATCGCTTTCCCAACCCGCCTGCACCTGCTCCATGAAGGAGACATCCGAACCACTGCCGAACAGAGACGCTGCCATGGCCCCCTCCGACGCGGCTGCGCAAGGGCCCAGCAGTCGCTCGCAGCCCGGGTTCATGCGCATCAGATGGTGCCTGCTGTCTGCAATGAAAATGGCATCCAGGCTGGCATCGAAAACCCGCGCCGCCAGGCGCAAGCTGGCCTGCGCTTCGGCCTGCCGGGTGATATCCCGAAAGGAATACACGCGCCCCACGGGGTGACCCTGGTGAAGCTGCGGAACAACGCGACGCTCCACCGTCATGCCGCCGTACAACTGGAAGATGTCGGTGCTCTCCAGCAGCGGATCGCGCTCAATGGCACTCAGACGTTCCTGGTAGTGCTTGCGATCCACCACCCGGGAGGCCAGGTGCTCATGCACCGCCGTGTCATTGCCCTGCAACAGCAGCTCGCGGGGGATGCTCCAGATGTGCGCCAGCCGCTGGTTGAAGGCGCGCACGCCTCCGTCAAGCCCACACACCAGCATGCCATCGGCTGCGGAATCCAGGGTGGAGCGCAATTCCGACAGCAGGGTCTCCAGTTCCTGCTGGCTAGCCTCCTGGGCACTGCGGTCCAGCATCGTCAGCATCAAAACCGCTGGAGCGCCGTCGTGCTGTACACCGGTCACACGCCGATCGACCGGGACCAGGACACCATCGGCCCGCCATACGCTGGTGTGGGAGTGAATGCCTTTCGCAAGAGTGGCCAATGGCTCGGACCAGAATGCACAGTCCTGGGGTGTTGCCGCCAGGCTTGTCACCGCCTTGCCGACCATGTCCTCACCGGACATGCCCACCAGTCGCTCCGCCGCCTTGTTCGACTGGACTATGCACAAGCTGCCGCCATCCACGAGCCACACCGCTTCCTGCAGGCCATCCAGCCAAGACTGCGGTGGTAGCGGGTTCATGCGTGCACCTCGTCAGGACCAGGATCTGCAGCGCGCCCAAAGAAATCGCAGATCCGCTTGCGTGGAGACAGATAGTCGAGCGCATCGCGCGACACCTCGGGCCTCAGCGGTCTGGTCGAATTGACGGACACGACGATGCCGTAACGGTCGTTGAATGCGTGATGCATCCAGCCCACGCCGGGCTGGACATACATGCCGATGCGAAGCTGGCCGGTATCAATAAGGAGGGAAGAATTCACGGAGTTTCACGGCATGCATGGAGAAACATGGCGACATGCGCACCACCCTTGGTGACAAGGATTATCGCCGCCGTCCAGACCATTGCGCCCCGCAATCCCAACGATGAAATTCTGGCGTGACGCCACCCGCCCGAGTGACCCCAAGGCACTTCCCGCTGAAGTTATCTGCACCACAGAGAGGGTTTGTAAACCAGATCCATCCACAATGCCCACCCCGCCACCCCGACCAGCAGCGCACCCGCCAGCCGGGTTCCCCAACTGGCTCGCACCGCGTTGATGCGTGAACGCAGCCGCCCCCACAGCCAGGGTCCGGCCACCAGCCACAATCCACTCCCCACTCCAAAAAACACCATGGTCACAGCGCCCTGCAACATGCTACCGCTGAGCGCAGCCACCAGCAGGGCCGAATAAAGCAATCCGCATGGCATGAGAGCCCAAAGCCCGCCCGCCACCAGCAGCCCACCCGGCGCGCGGACAAGGGGTTGCACGCGGCGCCAGGCCGTGCGCCCGGCCTGCTCTACCCAAGCAGGCTGTCGCGCCTGCACCATCATCATCAAACCCCAGGCCATGACCGCCACGTGCATCAGGGTCCATACCGGACTCAAGGCCATGGTTTGCTGGGTCACCCATGCCAGGCTGTCCATGGCCAGCGCGGCCAGGGCGCCCGCCCCGGCATAGCCCGCCAGGCGCCCGAAGTGAAATGCGAACAGCCGGCGAGAGGTTCCACCTTTGGGAAACCACTGAACCGGCTGAGAGACGGGGCTGCCCGCTTGCGAGCACGCCGCCTCCTGGCCGATGATCGCACTGCAAGGCGCGGAGCACATGGCCAAGCAATGGGGCCCGCCAGCGAGCCCCATGAGCAAAGCCGTTACGGCAAGGGGTGCAAGCATGAAGACCGGGGCACAGCTCGAATGATGGGTATCAGATGATGCGCGAAAACCGGGCCCGATTGCGGTCAGCCTGCAAATAGCGGTCAAACACCATGGCAATGCCGCGCACAAAGAACCAACCCATGGGCGTTACCTTGACGCCCTCGGCACTCAATGCAACGAGCCCCTGCTCGGCCATTGACTCCAACTGCTCCAGTTCCGGCGCGAAATACTTCCGAAAATCAATGAGCCAAGCTTGATCCATGGGCTCAAACAAGACCTCGCCCTGGCACATCAGCGCCATGATGACGGCCCTGCGCACCAGGTCATCGCGATTCAGCGCCAACCCTCGCACCACGGGCAACCGCCCCTGATCCAGATGGTCGTAGTACTCCTCCAGCGACTTGGCGTTCTGGCTGTAGGTCGCGCCCACCCGGCCGATCGCGGATACGCCCAAGCCGATGAGATCGCAGTCGGGCTGGGTGCTGTAGCCCTGAAAATTGCGGTGCAGGCGCCCCTGCCGCTTGGCAACCGCCAACGCATCCGTAGGCAAGGCAAAGTGGTCCATGCCTACATAGACGTAACCTGCATCAATGAAGGCGTCCAGCGAACGCGAAAGCATGGTCACCTTGGCGGATGCGGCAGGCAGTTCTGTCGAGATGATGCGCCGCTGCGGCTTGAAACGATCAGGCAAATGGGCGTAGGCATACAAAGCGATTCGGTCGGGGCGCAATTGGGCCACCTGTGCCAGCGTGCGATCAAACGACTCGGGGGTCTGGCGCGGCAGCCCGTAAATCAAATCCACATTGACCGACTCAAAGCCCAGCGCACGAGACGCTTCCACCAGCGCAAACACCTGCTCTGCGGGCTGAATGCGGTGCACTGCCTTCTGAACCTCGGCATCAAAATCCTGCACCCCGAAGCTCAATCGATTGAAGCCCAGTTCCGCCAGCACCGCCAGCCGATCCGAAGTGACCGTGCGAGGATCCACCTCGATGGAATACTCACCACCCGGCGCAAAGGTGAAACTGCGCCGCAGCGTTGCCATGAGCTGGCGCAGTCCGTCATCCGAAAGGAAGGTCGGCGTGCCGCCTCCGAGGTGCAACTGGCTGACCACCTGTCCGGTGCCGCAGTGCGCCGTGTGCAGATCAATCTCGCGGCTGAGGTAGCGCAAATACACGTCGGCACGGTCATGGTGCTTGGTGATGATCTTGTTGCAGGCACAGTAGTAGCACAACGATTCGCAAAACGGAATGTGGACATACAGCGACAGCGGCAGTGCCGTAGCGCCAAGCCGGCGCTGTGACAGCGCCAACACATAGTCCTCTTGCCCAAAAGCCTCCACAAACCGGTCAGCCGTGGGGTAGGAGGTATAGCGCGGTCCTGGTATGTCAAAACGGCGCAGAAGTTCTGGGGTAACAGCGGTCATGGGAAAATATCCTTGCGTGCATCGATACTGTGCCGTACCCTTTGATCCACGTCCTTGACCTTAATCAAGAAGGCGAATGGGCACAGGAGGGACAATTTGATTCAAGTCAGCCGCCACGCGTGCACCGCGGGACAATGGAGTCCCAGCAGATACAAGCCAATTACCCAGACCTGTCCAGGTCCCAGTGCCCATGAACCCGCAAACCATCAAAGTCGCCTGCTCCAACTGTAACCTGCGAGAACTGTGCATGCCCGTAGGCCTGAACGAGCAGCAGTTGCAACGCATTGACGATATCGTGGCAGTGCGGCGAAAAATCAAGCGAGGAGGCACGCTCTTTCGCAATGGGGAGTCGTTCACCTCTCTCTATGCCATTCGCACCGGGTTTTTCAAGACCTGCGTCGCTACCGAAGATGGGCGCGACCAGGTCACAGGCTTTCAGATGGCGGGTGAAATCATTGGACTCGATGGCATCGTCAACGATCATCACACCTGTGACGCAGTCGCCCTCGAAGATGCCGAAGTGTGTGTCATGCCCTTTGATCGCATCGAAGAACTATCGCGCGAAGTCACGGCGCTGCAACACCACGTTCACAAGATCATGAGCCGGGAAATCGTTCGTGAACACGGCGTGATGCTTTTGCTGGGCAGCATGCGTGCAGAAGAGCGCCTGGCTGCGTTCCTGCTCAACCTGGTGCAACGCCTGCATGCCCGTGGGTTCTCGCAGTCCGAACTGGTATTGCGAATGACACGGGAAGAAATCGGCAGTTACCTGGGGCTCAAGCTGGAGACAGTCAGCCGCACGTTCTCGAAGTTTGTGGAAGATGGCACGGTGGAAGTCAAACAGCGCCATGTCCGCATTCTGGACACCGATGCACTCAAGCGCATTGTCAACAACCAGCAGGCTTGTCACTGATCGCTGTTCAGGTATTTAACCGTCACGGGCACGACGATGCCTTGTGGCAATCGCCCGGTCGGGCATCCGGAGGCACGGGGCAGCGGTTGAGTTCAAAGGGTGACATGGAGAGCAGCGTTGTCAACGCGCTGGCAACCATGGTAATGATCCAGAACGCAAAGAACGCAAGGGTATAGACCCCCTGGCGGGACAGCGTCAATGGCTGACCAAACCAATGAAGATCCTGTGGATCCACCATGGCGAAAACCAGCATTTCCAGGATCCCGGCCACCAGAAAAGCGGGCCATGCAATCCACATCAGGCGTTGTGTCCACATCGTGTGTTTCCTCGGGGTTGCGGAGGGCGTGTGTATGCGACCAGCTGGAACTCTGGTTCAGCGAGGCTGATCCACGGCAGGTGTCGCCGCATGGTTGCGGCCCTTGAGCGCGGGGGCCAAGCTTTTCTCTGGCTGTGCCAGCGTCTGGTTGATCTCAATCCCTTTGCGGTAATAGTCCTCCTCGACGACGGGGTCCGGCCGACTCACGGCAAGCCACAACGTAATGAAGCCGGCAATCACCACAATGACCGGTCCGGCAATCACCAGCCAGACATGCCCAAACTTCCACCATGGCTGGGGTCCGGGAGTAATAACGGGGCTGTTTGGCATGGAAACTCCTCAGGTATCAGCATATAGACCACAAGACGCCCTGCAGCGCACAGCGCGACCTTCACTCAATTGACTCAGCGTGGCACCAGGAATATGGATTTCTCTGTCACTTTGCCGCCGCTTTCCAGTGCAGATATATCGAAATGAATCGCATGGGAACCAGGGGCCGCAGATCCATACGGGATCTGCAACCGCACCGCTACCCAACGGGATTCTGCAGCACCAATGTCCACCTCCTGCTCCGAAGCCACTTCCATGCCATCCAGCCCGCTCGCAGTAATGCGGTAGCGCTGCGCAGCCTCTGTGGCATTCATGATCTGCAGTCGATAGACATTTTCCAGCTTGCCCCCCGCAACAATGCGGGACAAGGCGGCCCGGTCACGCACGATGTCCACCTTCAGGGGTGTGCGCGTGGTCAGGCTGGCCAGCATGCCCACACACAAAGCCACCAGAACCGCGGTGTAAATGAGCACGCGAGGGCGCAAGACATGTCGCAGGATTTGCGACTGGCTCCAGCGATGCAGAACACCATTCTGGGTTGAATACCGTATCAAGCCTCTGGGGTAATGCATCTTGTCCATCACGGTATTGCAGGCATCCACGCAAAGACCGCAGCCAATGCATTCATATTGCAAACCCTTGCGGATGTCGATACCCACGGGACACACCTGCACACACAAGGTGCAGTCGATGCATTCGCCCAGACCCTTGGCCTTGTAGTCCACCGTCTTGACCCTGGGCCCGCGCGGCTCGCCGCGGGTTTCGTCATAGGTCACGATGAGGGTATCCCGATCGAACATCGCGCTCTGGAAACGCGCATAGGGGCACATGTATTTGCAAACCTGCTCCCGAAGGAAGCCGGCATTGCCATAAGTGGCCAAGCTGTAGAAAAACACCCAGAAAATCTGCCAGGTGCCAGCAAACGCCAACAACTCGGGACCCAGTTCCCGAATCGGCACGAAATACCCGACAAAAGTGAAACCCGTCCAGAGGGAAACAGCAACCCAGACCGTCTGCTTCAAGAATTTCTTGCGAATCTTCTCGAAGGTCCAGGGACCGGCATCCAAGCGCAGACGTGCACTGCGATCACCTTCGATCTTGTGCTCTATCCACATGAATATCTCGGTATAGACCGTCTGTGGACAGGCAAAGCCACACCACAGACGACCCGCAACCGCAGTGAACAGAAACAGCGAGAGCGCTGAAATAATCAGCAAGCCCGTGAGATAGATGAAATCCTGTGGGTACAGGACCAACCCAAAAATATAGAACCGACGGGCACCAAGGTCAAACAGCACCATTTGGCGCTGGCCCCACTCCAGCCAGGGCAACCCATAGAAAACGAACTGCGTGAGAAACACCATGACCCAACGCCAACGCGCAAAGAACCCACTGATCGATCGTGGGTAAATTTTTTTCTGGGCCTCGTAAAGGGAGACAAGTTCACCCTCCGCCGACGGCTCAGGTGCGGCCGCCGCGATGGGAATGACCTTGCGCGGCGTCTTGTCGGATGATTTCATGGTGCGGACTATGGAAGCGGATAACTAGCACTTCAAAGCAGCCCCAGTCGGAACTGGAGCCACCCCGAGTTCATCGGGCTGCGGCAGGCTTGTTGGACAAGCCCCACACATACGATGCCAGCACCCCGATTTGCGCCTCGGTCAGCTTGTCAGCCTGTGCGGGCATCTGGTTCACCTTGCCATTGTTGATCATGGCGGTGATGGCCGCTTCGCCCCATCCATGCAACCAGATGTCGTCCGTGAGGTTGGGGGCGCCCAAAGCCTGGTTACCCTTGCCATCGTTGCCGTGGCAGGCAGCGCACGCCACGAACTTGGTCTTGCCCAGCGATGCCCGCAACGAATCATGCGGGCTGCCCGACAGGCTCAGCACATAGTGCGACAGATTGCGCACGTCTTCCGGTGAACCCACTGCGGCAGCCATGGGAGGCATATTGCCGATGCGCCCCTTCTCCAGCGTTTCGCGGATCTTTTCGGGGGTGCCGCCATGCAGCCAGTCAGCATCTGCCAGGTTGGGAAATCCCTTGCTGCCGCGGGCATCGGAACCATGGCACTGGGCGCAGTTGTTCATGAACAAGCGCTCACCGATGGCATGGGCCTGCGGATCCACGGCCACATCTTCAGGCTTCATGGAGGCAAAACGCGCATACAGCGGCTCGATTTCCGTCTTGGCCTTGGCCATTTCAGCCTCGTATTCACCCTTTTGCGTCCAGTTCAGCTTGCCCGTAAAGGTGCCAAGACCGGGATAGGCAGCCAGATAGCCCAGGCCGAAGATGATGGTGATGACGAACAGCCACACCCACCAGCGCGGCAGGGGGTTGTTCATTTCGACCAGGTCCTCGTCCCAGACGTGGCCAGTGGTGTTCTCGGCCGTGGCCATAACCTTCTTGCGGCCCGCCATCCAAAGCAGAATGCCGCAGGCGATGATGCCGACCAAGGTCAGCGTGGTCACAAAGACCGACCAGAAATTGCTGGTGAAGTCACTCATGGGGTGTTCTCGTTCTGGTGAAGGTCAATCTTGCTCGAAGGGCAGCCGGGCTGCCTCATCAAACCGGGACTTGTTGCGGCCCCTGTAGGCCCAGACCCAGATGCCAATAAAACAGGCCATCGATGCCAATGTGGCGACGATGCGCATGGTCGTGATGTCCATGGCGAATCTCCTTTACTTGAGCGCGCGGCCCATGACTTGCAGATAAGCCACCAAGGCATCGATTTCGGTCTTGCCCTTCACCTCGGCGGCAGACGCAGCGATCTGCTCGTCGGAGTAAGGCACGCCCACGGTCCGCAAGGCCTTCATGCGCGGCGCCACGTCGGCTGGATCAATGGCATTTTTCTCCAGCCATGGATACGCAGGCATGTTGGACTCGGGCACCACGTCACGCGGATTGTTCAGGTGAATGCGATGCCATTCGTCGCTGTACTTGCCACCCACGCGATGCAGATCGGGGCCCGTGCGCTTGCTGCCCCACTGGAATGGATGGTCGTACACGAACTCACCGGCCACGGAATAGTGGCCATAACGCAGGGTTTCGGCGCGAAACGGACGGATCATCTGCGAGTGGCAGTTGTAGCAACCCTCGCGGATGTATACATCGCGCCCCATCAGTTGCAGCGCCGAATAGGGTTGCACGCCGGTCACCGCCTCGGTGGTGGATTTCTGGAAGAACAGGGGAACGATTTCCACCAGGCCACCAATCGCGATCACCAGCAGGATCAGCACGATCATCAGGAAATTGCTGGTTTCCACCTTCTCGTGGGAGAAGCCGCCAGAAGCATTTTGGTTGTTATCAGACATGAATGGGCTCCTTCGGGCTCAGGCGTGCGCAGCGTTCACGGCGGGAATGGCCACCTTGACAGAACGACCAGAAATGGCAGTCGCCCACACATTCCAGGCCATGACGATCATGCCGCCCAGGTACAGCAGGCCACCGGCGACGCGGATGACATAGAACGGATAGGTCGCCTTCACGCTTTCAACGAAGGTGTAGGTCAGGGTGCCGTCCGGGTTGATGGCGCGCCACATCAGGCCCTGCATCACGCCGGCAATCCACATGGCAGCGATGTACAGCACGATGCCGATGGTGGCCATCCAGAAGTGCAGCTCGATTGCCTTGATCGAATGCATCTTTTCCCGGCCGAACAGGCGGGGAACCATGTAGTAGAGCGAGCCCATGGTGATCAGGCCCACCCAGCCCAGCGCGCCGGAGTGCACATGGCCCACGGTCCAGTCGGTGTAGTGGCTCAGGGCATTGACGGTCTTGATGGACATCATCGGGCCTTCGAACGTGGACATGCCGTAGAACGACAGCGACACGATCAGGAAACGCAGGATGGGGTCGTCACGCAGCTTGTGCCAGGCACCCGACAGGGTCATGATGCCGTTGATCATGCCGCCCCAGCTGGGAGCCAGAAGAATCAGCGAGAACACCATGCCCACCGACTGCGTCCAGTCGGGCAGCGCGGTGTAGTGCAGATGGTGAGGGCCGGCCCACATGTAGGTGAAGATCAGCGCCCAGAAGTGCACGATGGACAGGCGGTAGCTGTACACCGGACGGCCCGCCTGCTTGGGAATGAAGTAATACATCATGCCCAGGAAACCCGTGGTCAGGAAAAAGCCCACGGCATTGTGGCCGTACCACCATTGCACCATGGCATCCTGCACGCCCGCGTAGGCCGAGTAGCTCTTCATGAAGCCAGCGGGAATGGCCGCGCTGTTGACGATGTGCAGCAAGGCCACAGCCAGGATGAAGGCGCCGAAGAACCAGTTGGCCACATAGATGTGCTTGACCTTGCGCGTGCCGACCGTGCCAAAGAACACGATGGCATAGGACACCCAGGTCACCGCAATCAGGATGTCAATCGGCCATTCCAGCTCGGCATATTCCTTGCCCTGGGTGTAGCCCAGGGGCAAGCTGATTGCCGCCGCCACAATGACCAGTTGCCAGGCCCAGAACGTGAACGCCGCCAATCCCGGCGCGAACAGACGCGTCTGGCAGGTGCGCTGCACCACGTAATAGCTGGTGGCAAACAACCCGCAACCACCAAACGCAAAGATCACTGCGTTGGTGTGCAGCGGACGCAGGCGCCCGTAACTCAACCAGGGAATGCCGAAATTGAGTTCTGGCCACGCCAGCTGTGCGGCGATGAATACGCCTACCAGCATGCCAACCACCCCCCATACCACGGCCATGATAGAAAACTGACGCACCACCGTGTCGCTGTAGTGCGTAGTCATTGTTTTTGGAGAATCCATCGGGCACCTCGTTTTAATGCAGGAATAGTTTTATTTAAGTAGGGTTATTCGACATTGACGCATGTCAATCATTGCGAAAAATGCGCTCACCCTCTTGCTCCACGCTCTCGAACTGGCCCTGGTAGATCGCCCACCACAGGCCCGCAAGGATCATCAGCACCAAAATGACCGACAAAGGGATCAGCAAATACAGGATGTCCATCAGGCCGGGTCCAGAGAAGATGGGGAAGCAGAAGTCATGCGGACGGTGGCTTTCGCCTGTTCGGGCAGGTTCAGCGCCGACACCTCCACACCGTGCAAGGCGCGCGACAAACGGGCGGCATTCAGTACCACCAGCAGAGAGCTGAGCGCCATGCCAAGCCCCGCCAGCCAGGCCGGCATCCAGCCAACCAGCGCCAGGGGAACACACAGCGCGTTGTAGCCCACAGCCCACCCCAGATTTTGCCTCACCACACGCAGGGTCCTGCGCGCCAGCAGCACAGTTTGCGGCACCAGCGACAAACTGCCGCCCAGCACCACGAAATCCGCGCGCGCCTGGGCCAACGGCACCGAGCGGCCAAAGGCAAACGACACGTTCGCCCCCGCCAGAACCGGGCCATCATTGAGGCCATCGCCCACCATGGCCACCTGGCGCCCCTGTGCCTGCAGATCCTGCAAGGCAGCCAGCTTGTCCTGGGGACTGCATTCGCCCTTTGCCCGGGAGATGCCCGCCTGCGCGGCCACCCGCTGTACCGCGCCGAGCCGGTCGCCCGACAAAATCTGCACCGCAACGCCCGCCTGCTGCAAGGCACGCACCACATCAGCCGCCTCGGACCGAACATCTTCGATCATGTCGAAACGTGCCAGCTCCGCGAACTGGCCATCGCTCCCCTGCTCCGAGAGCACCACCTGCAGCGCCTCTCCGCCGTTCTGCGCAGCCACGCCTGCATGCCGGGCGGAACCCAGCCGCAGCATGCGCGGTGGCACGGTGCCTCGTGCGTCGTGTATTTCGGCCGTCAGGCCCAGGCCCGCATCTTCGCGCAGGTCCACCGCGTTCCAGCGCGCGCTGGCCTCGGAAGCCGCCGCCACGATGGCGCGGGATGCCGGATGCATGGATTGCCGCGCCAGCGTGGCCGCCAGCGCCAGCGCATCGTCACGCGTGAGGCCAGGTGCACAGCGGACTGCCTGCACGGCCATGCCGTCCCGGGTGAGCGTGCCGGTCTTGTCGAACACCAGGGTGTCCACGCTGGCCAGGGCCTCCAGCCCCTGCAGGTTGCGCACCAGCACGCCATGGCGGGCCAGCGTGCCGGCAGCCGTCAGCATGGCCACCGGCGTGGCCAGCGACAAGGCGCAGGGACAGGTGACGATGAGCACCGCCACGCCCACCATCAGCGCATGACCCGGGTCCGACGGCCACCACCAGGCCACCGCCAGACCCGCCGCCAGCAAAACCGCCAGCAGGAAGGGCCGTGCGATGCGGTCTGCCAGTTGCGCAAGCCGGGGTTTTTGCAGCGAGGCGCTTTCCATCAGGGCCAGAATCTGGGCAAACCGGGTCTGCCCGCCAACGCCCTCCACCCGCACCTCCACCGGGGCCTGCAGGTTGTAGCTGCCCGCCGTCACCTGGCTGCCCAAGGGCCGCGCCACGGGCGTGGATTCACCGGTGAGCAAGGCTTCATCGGACTGTGTGCTGCCGCTTGTGATGCAGCCGTCGGCAGGAAAGGCCTCGCCGGGCAGCACGCGAATGGTGTCCCCCACGGCCAGCCGGCGCGTGACCACGCGTGCAAAAACGCCATCGGCGCCGCGCCGCTCCACGCTGTCGGGCAGGCGGTTCATGACGGCTTCGAGCGCGCCGGCCGTACGGTCCCGCAGGCGCAGCTCCAGCCATCGGCCGGTCAGCAGGAAAAAGACGAACATGGTCAGCGAGTCGAAATAGACCTCGCGGCCAAAGATTCCTGCGGGGTCAAACGTGCCTGCCGTACTCACCACGAAAGTGATGGCCATGCCCAAGGCCACCGGCAGGTCCATGCTGACGCGGCGCAGGCGGATGTCGCGCAGCGCACTGGTAAAAAAGGGACCGCAGGCAAAGAACACCACGGGCAGCGTCAGCACCCACGAGGCCCAGCGCAGCAGCTGCTCCATCTCGCCCGTCAGATCCCCCGGCTGTGCCACGTAGGCGGGCCACGCATACATCATGACCTGCATCATGCAAAAGCCCGCCACCAGCCAGCGCCACAGCGCACGCCGGTTCTCGCGCTGGCGCTGCGCACGCGCATGGGAGTCCATTGCCGGCAAAGCGCGGTAGCCCGCCTTCTGCACCGCCGCCATCCACTGCGACGGAAGCACCCGGCTCGACCGCCACACCACACGCGCCCGGTGCGTGGCGGCACTCACATCCACCTGCTCCACACCCGGAACGGACCGCAATGCATCTTCGATGGTGAGGGCGCAGGCCGCACAGTGCATGCCCTCCAGCACCACATTCGACTCCCACACGGCATCGGGCGAAACCTCGGCGAGAGCCCCATGCACGGCCTGCCCGGCCACCGCGTCCTGCGTCCCGCTGCCCGCAGGCCGACGCAACCGCCCGAAGGCCGCCCACTCCTGCGGGTCGTCCAGCAGCACATGGGACGCCATATCTGGCAAAGTAGAGGAGTTCGTGGACATGGCGCGAGCCTATCGGCTAAGCATGACACTTACATTGACGTGGATCAAGCCGAAAAACATGATCCTCTCTAAGCTCTCCCAATCCCTACTACAAGGAGTCAAGCATGTACAAACGCATTCTGGTGGCCACTGATGGGTCCGCACTTTCCGACAAGGCGGTGGAGGCCGGCCTGTCGCTGGCCGGCCTGTCGGGCGCCACGGTTGTAGCACTAAAGGTGGTCCCACGGTACCCGCGCAGCTATTTTGAAGGAGGCATGCCGGTGGACATGGTTGACGTGAAGCGCATCGAGCAGCAGTGGGGCGACGCCGCCCAGGCGCTGGTGGACAAGGTGAAGGCCCAGGGCAGCGCTGAAGGCGTCACGGTCAAGGCCGTAGTAGCCAAGTCCGATCTGGTGGCCGAAGCCGTCATCTCGGCCGCCAAAAAGCACAAGTGCGACCTGATCGTGATGGCCTCGCACGGCCGCAAGGGCATCAAGCGCCTGTTGCTGGGCAGCGAAACCCAGCATGTGCTCACGCACTCGCACATTCCGGTGCTGGTGCTGCGTTAAGGAAAAATTGGCCTCTGGCGCTTTGCTGAAAAGCGCTATGGCTACGAAAATAGAAGCAGAACGGGGCCGCAAGGGCCCCGTTTTTTATGACCGAACCGCTGGGCGTTCAGGCAAACAAGCCCTTGTACTGTTCGCGTAGCAGGTTCTTTTGCACCTTGCCCATGGTGTTGCGGGGCAGCTCGGGCACCACAAAACACTTCTTGGGAATCTTGAAGTTGGCGAGCTGTGACTTGAGCGCAGCCACGATGGCCTCGGGACTGAGTGGCGCGCCGGGCTTGGCGATCACCACGGCCACGCCCACCTCGCCGAAGTCGGGGTGAGGCACGCCCACCAGCGCGCTTTCGGCCACGCCGGGCATCTCATTGATAAAGCCCTCGATCTCTGCGGGGTACACGTTGTAGCCGCCGCTGATGATGAGGTCCTTGCTGCGGCCAACGATGCTCACGTAGTCGCGCTCGTCCACCTTGCCCACGTCGCCGGTCTTGAACCATCCGTCGGCGGTGAACTCCTCGGCTGTTTTCTCGGGCATGCGCCAGTAGCCCTTGAACACGTTGGGGCCCTTGACCTGGATGTTGCCGATCTCGCCCACGGGCAGCGGCTTGTTGGCATCGTCCACCACGCGCAGGCCCACGCCAGGCAGCGGGAAGCCCACCGTGGCGCCACGGCGCTCGCTCTGTCCCTTGTGACGTGTATCGGCCGCATAGGGGTTGGAGGTGAGCATGATGGTCTCGCTCATGCCGTAGCGCTCCAGAATGGTGTGGCCGGTGCGCTGCTGCCATTCGGTGAAGGTTTCGATCAGCAATGGGGCCGAGCCTGCGATGAACAGGCGCATGTTCTTCGCGGACTCCTTGTTCAGGCCCGGCTCGGCCAGCAGGCGCACATAGAGCGTGGGCACGCCCATGAACACGGTGGCACGGGGCATGGCGGCCAGCACGGCCTTGGGATCGAACTTGGCCATCCAGATCATCTTGCTGCCGTTGATCAATGCGCCGTGGATGGCCACGAACAGGCCATGCACGTGGAAGATGGGCAGCGCGTGGATCAGCACGTCACCAGTTTTCCAGCCCCAGTAGTCCTTGAGCACCTGCGCATTCGACAGCAGGTTGCCGTGCGTCAGCATGGCGCCCTTGCTGCGGCCCGTGGTGCCGCTGGTATAGAGGATGGCGGCGAGGTCGTCCGCATCGCGCGCCACGGGGACATGCTCGTCCTTGTGGTGTGCTGCCCGCTCCAGCAGGCTGCCGGTGCGGTCATCGCCCAGCGTGAACACATGCTGCGTGCCCGCCTTGAAGGCGATCTTGGACACCCAGCCAAAGTTGCCCGGCGTGCAGACCACCACGGCGGGTTCGGCATTGCCCACGAAGTATTCGATCTCGCCGCTCTGGTAGGCCGTGTTGAGCGGCAGGAAGACGTAGCCTGCGCGCAGCGTGGCAAGGTACAGCAGCATGGCTTCGACCGACTTTTCCACCTGCACCGCCACGCGGCTGCCCTCGGGCAGCTTGAGCGACGCCAGCAGATTGGCGATGCGTGCGCTGGCATGGTCGAGGTCACGCCAGGTGTAGTGCAGCGGCTCGCCCTGGGGCGAGGTGGTCTCGACGGCGATCTGGTCCAGATCCCGGGGGAAAGCAGCGCGCAGGGCGCAAAACAGATTGGAGTTGCTGTTCGTTTTTTTCATGGTAAATCAGAAAACAGGAGGACGTTTGGCCAGGAAGGCGGCAATGCCTTCACGGTGCTCGGCACTGTCGGCATAGGCATAGGGGTCGGGTGTGTCATTCACTATTATTTCAATAGCATCAGGCGATTTTCCATTGGTCGCCACAGGCACTTTGAGTGCCCGAAAAGTCTGCTTGTTCAGGCGTGCTGCGCCAGGCGCCAGCGCGGCCACCCGGCAGGCCGTGCCCAGTGCATCGGCGGCCAGCAGGCCGGGTTCGGTCACGCGGCTCAGAAATCCGCGCGCCAGCATCTCGGCCGCAGAAAAAGTGGCGGCCTCCAGCAGCATCTGGCGCGCGGTGACGTCACCCACCGCGCCCGCCACCAGCTGCGCTTCGCGCGGCGCCATGGGAAAACCCAGCCGGGCAATGGGCGCACCAAAACGCGCGCTGCTGCCGGCAATGCGGATATCGCAGCAGCTGGCAATCTCCACGCCCGCGCCCATGCAGGCGCCGGCAATGTGCGCCACGATGGGCACATCGCACTGGAGCATGGCCTGCAGGCCGCCCCAGACATCGTTTTCGTGGAAGTCGCGCAGCGCGGCGGCATCGAAGCGGAAGGCCGGGTACTCGGAAATGTCGCCGCCAGCACAAAAAGCACCGTCGGCACCCTCTATGAGCACGCAGCGCGCTTGCGGATTGCGCTGGATGCCCTCAAAAACAGAGCGCAACTGGCGCCACATGGCACGCGACATTGCATTGAGCCGGCCGGTGTGGCGCAGCGTGACATGCACCACGCCACGCTCGCCGACATCCATCACCACTTCACCCGACATATTGTTGATGACCTTTCAAGTTGAGCACAGCACGCCGTTGGTGAAACAGGCATGCCCGCAAACCAGCGCCACGGGGGGTTAATCCAATTTGGCGCCAGCAGCCTTGACCACCTGCGCCCAACGCTTCACCTCGGCGCCGACGAAGCTCGCAAACTGCGGCTGCGTCATGCCGCCGTAATCTGCGCCGTTGCTGGCCCAGATGGTCTTGATCTCGTCGGCCGTGCCGATGCGGCGGATGTCTTCGATGATGCGCGCCTGCACATCGGCCGGCGTGCCCTTGGGTGCCCACAGGCCGTACCAGGTGGTCACGGTGTAGTCGGGCAGGCCCAGCTCGGCGGCGCAGGGCACATCGGGAAACGCCGGGTTGCGCTTGCTGCCCGACACCATCAGCGCCTTGATGCGGCCACTCTTGATGTGCGTGGCCGACGAACCCAGGCCGTCGAACATCATGTCCACATTGCCCGCGATCAGGTCCTGCAGCGCGGGGCCCGCGCCGCGGTAGGGAATGTGCGTGATGAAGGTGCCGGTCTGCTGCTTGAACAGCTCACCGGCCAGGTGGTGCGAGGTGCCGGCCCCTGCCGAGCCATAGTTGAGCTTGGCGGGGTTGCGCTTGACGTGCTCCAGAAACTGTTTGAAGTTGCTGACCGGCACGGCCTTGGGGTTAACCACCAGCACCTGCGGCACATTGGCCAACAAAGCCAGCGGAATGAAGTCTTTCTCCAGATCGTAATCGAGACGCGGATACATCGACGGCGCAATGGCATGGTGCACTGCCCCCATGAACAGCGTATAGCCATCAGGCGCGCCCTTGGCTGCATAGCTGGCGCCCACGGTGCCACCGGCCCCGCCGCGGTTGTCGATCACCAGCGTCTTGCCAGTGATTTTCGAGAACTGCGCCGACAGCGGCCGCGCGAAGGCGTCCGTGCCTCCACCGGCGGGAAACGGCACCACCAGCGTCACAGGCTTGGAGGGCCATGCGCCCTGCGCCCAGCCACCGCCAGACACCAACGCGAGTCCTGCGGCGGCGCCCACCAGCACTGTGCGGCGTTGCATGCTGTGTTCTTTCATCTTGTCTCCTGTCGTCGTTGTAGAAATGGAAAAAATAAAGCCCGGACGCCCCTCACGCGCGGCACAGGCTGTCGATGTCTCCCGACATAGGCACCTTTCCTTGCGCCAGCAGGCCGCGGTGCTTGTCGATGCGCTTGAGGTCGTACAGGTAGTTCACCATCAAGCCATACGATTGTTTCACGCCCTTGGCAGAGGGATCACCGGCCCAGTTGAGGCGCTCCACCCGCGCACCATTGCCCAGGTGAAAGCGCGCCACCGCATCCACGGGCTTGCCTTCATGCAGCGCGCGGCCCAGATAGTACGCAGCGCATTCCAGCAGCATCTGGCGCACGGGCGAGCGCGCATCCAGCTCCAGCGCCTTGTCGGCTGCTGCGAGCAGGTGCGCGGCCTCGGGCAGCTCGGCCCCCACGGCCCGGCCCAGTTCGGCGCGCCGCTTGTCGTCCAGGCGCTGCAGCATGGCGCCCGCATTCTTGCCCAGCCAGGCCCGAAAACCAGGAATCGGCGACAGCGTGGCAAAGGTGCGCAGGCGCGGAAATTCGGCCGCGAGCGTTTCCACCACATGCTTGATGAGTGAATCGCCAAAGCTCACACCGCGCAGCCCCGGCTGCGTGTTGCTGATCGAATAGAAGATGGCGGTGGTGGCCTTGGCCAGGTCGGCGGGGGCCGCCGCCTCGTCCAGCAGTGGGGTGATGCTGGACGAGATGCGGTCCACCAGCGCCACCTCCACAAAGATCAGCGGCTCATTGGGCAGGCGGGGGTGAAAGAAGCCGTAGCAGCGCCGGTCGCTGTCGAGCCGGTTTTTCAGGTCGGCCCAGCTGCGGATGTCGTGCACGGCCTCGTACTTGATGAGCTTTTCGATCAGCGACGCCGGGGAATCCCACGACAGGCGCCGCAGTTCCAGAAAAGCCACGTCGAACCAGGTGGAGAACAGGTGCTCCAGATCAGCGTCGAGCGCCACCAGGCGCTTGTCGGATTTGAGCTGGGGCAGCAGCTCGGCGCGCAGGTCCACCAGAAAGCGCATGCCCTCAGGGAACACCGCAAAGCGCTGCATCAACCGCGTGCGCGGCGACACCAGCGCCCGGCGCAGGCTGATTTCGGCCTGCCCTTCATCCGCCGTGCCGGCGGCGGCCTCGTAGCGCTGGCGCGCCGACTGGAAGCGCGTGGCGTCGGGCGCGAACTGCTCGCACAGCAGCAGCCACATGTCGCGGCGTTCTTCGGGCTCGGCCTGGCTGTACCACGCCGCCACGGCCTGGGCACGGCGTCCGCCCTCCAGCTCGCTCACCTGCGGCGCCACCACTTCCTGCAGATCGGCCAGCAGGCGGCGCAAGGCGCGTGGCGACAGCGACTCGTTGCCACGGCGCAGCGTGGCCTGCAGGCGCTCGTGCGTGGAGCGCGGCGCCGGGGCCTTGGCGGCACCATCGGTAGCGTGTTTGTCGATGGCCGCCTTGGCGGCCTTGGGCGCTTTATCGGGGGCGGGTGCGACGGAGCGCAGGCGCGAAACGCTGCGGGTGATCCATTCAGTGGTGTTGGTCATGGGTTCAACCTGGAGTGGTGATGGCGGGCCACGTCACGCAGCGCCTCGCGCTGGTGCAGCAAATGGGTGCGCATGGCCGCTTCGGCGGCATCGCTGTCGCGGCGTTTCAGGGCCTCAAACACCGCCAGGTGCTCGGCCAGGCTCTGCTGCAGGCGCCCCGGCGCATGCAATTGCTGCAACCGCGCCAGGCGCAGGATCTTGCGCAGATCGCCAATTACCTGGGCCAGCCAGCGGTTGTCGGCCAGCGTGATGAAGGCCTCATGGATGGCGTGATTGACCCCGTAGTAGTCGGTGATGCGCCCCTCGTCCGCGCACAGCTGCAGGCGCAGGTGCAGCACCTGCAGCGCGGCCACATCGGCAGCGCCCGCGCGGCAGGTGGCTTCATGCGCAGCGCGGCCCTCCAGCAGGGCAATCACGGGAAAAATCTCGTCCAGATCCTGTTCGGTGACCTCGGCCACAAAGCAGCCTCGGCGCGGCTCGTGGCGCAGCAGCCCTTCGGCCACCAGCACCTTGAGCGCCTCGCGCAGCGGGGTGCGCGAAATGGCCAGCCGCTCGCACAGGGCCGCCTCATCCAGAAAACTGCCCGGTGGCAACGAACCCGCAAAGATCTGCTCGCGCAGCCGCGTTGCGGCTTCGTCGTGCAAAGAGTTGGGAACGGTGCGCATGGCGAACAAAGGCTCCTGGGCGGGCCAGGAAACCTGCGGGTGAAATACACCGCGCCAGGCACCCTGGGGTTGATCGTCGTTCAATCGGATTCAATGTGATCTCAAACGAACGCATTGAATGTAATTTCTGATAATTATTGGAAATGACGCACCATAAGTCCATCAGGGCTTACCAGCAATCCCCCTGAAAACCGTCGGTCGACGCGGCAACGCAACATTGCCTGCCGCTACACCAGGCCCAAGCCACCCAGTGCGGCCGGCACTGCACATCCTGCACCTACAATGCCGCCCCTGCCCTGCTCCCCTTGTTGCGCCCCATGAACATCGTCATCAACCCGGACCTCAAAGCCTATATCGATCCGCTGACCCCCGAGGAACACGAATCCCTGGAGCGCAGCCTGCTGACCGAGGGCTGCCGCGACGCCCTCGTGCTGTGGGGCGATGTGCTGGTGGACGGACACAACCGCTACGGCATCTGCCAAAAGCATGGCCTGCCCTTCCAGACGGTGCAGAACACGCGCTTTCAGTCGATGGAAGACGTGCATCTGTGGATGATCGACCAGCACCTGGGCCGGCGCAGCGTGTCGGACTTCCAGCGCGGCGTGCTGGCCCTGCGCAAACGCGAGATCGTGGCCGAACGGCGCGCCGCCGCCCTGGCAGCGGCCGACCCCGCACCAGCACCCGCCGGGCACGATGCAGCGGCGACCTCCCCGGAACCGGCACCCGAGCCCCTGAACAGCCGCGAAGCCATTGCCCGGGCGGCGCGCTTGAGCAGCAGCCAGGTCGTGATGATCGAAAAAATCCGCAAGCAGGCAGCCCCCGAACTGGTGGCTGCGGTCAAGTCCGGCACGATCTCGCTCAATGCCGCCGCCGCCGTGGCCAGCCTGCCCGCCGAGGAGCAGGTGGCGGCAGCGATTGCCGGCAAGGACGAGCTCAAGCAGGCGGCCAAGCGCGTGCGCGACGCAAGGCGCAAGCCGCCGCGCGAGGAAACAATGGAGCAAGCCAGTGATGCAGCGCCCGACATCGTGGTCGCACTGCAACAACGCGTGGCCGAGCTGACGGCCGAAAACGCCGCCCTGCGCCAGCAGGTGGCTGAACTCAGCGCACGGCTGTAACTATGCTTTCAATAGCTTCCAGTGCTTATACATAAAGCGCTGAAGGCGAATTGCATCGTTATTTTCGAGCCACTACGGGCTGGCGTTCTGCCCACAGCCAGAGCGCAACACCGCCCACGATCATGGGCAGGCACAGCCACTGGCCCATGCTCATGCCCAGCGACAGGATGCCCAGGAAGGCATCGGGTTCGCGGAAATACTCGGCAATGAAGCGGAACACGCCGTAACCCACCAGAAATGCCGCCGCCACCTGACCCTGGCGGTGTTCACGCCGCGCATACAACCACAGCAGCACGAACAGCAGCAGGCCCTCCATCAGGAATTGGTACACCTGCGACGGGTGGCGCGGCTGCATCGAGCCGCTGTGCGCAAACACCATGCCCCAGGGCAGGTCGGGGCTGGCAAAACGCCCCCACAGCTCGCCATTGATGAAATTGCCCACCCGCCCGGCCGCCAGCCCCGTGGGCACGCAGGGCGCCACGAAATCGGCCACCTGCAGCCAGGGACGCTTGCGCGAATGGGCAAACCACAGCATGGCCACGATCACGCCCAGCAGCCCGCCATGAAAGCTCATGCCGCCCTGCCACACGGCAAAGATCTCCAGCGGATGGCTGAGGTAGTAACCCGGCTTGTAGAACAGGCAGTAGCCCAGCCGCCCGCCCACCACCACGCCGACCACACCCAGAAAAAGAATGTCCTCGACATCCCGGCGCGACCAGGCGCCCGGCCCGGTGATGGAGGCAAAGGGTTCATGGCGCAGGCGGCGGATGCCCAGCAGCATGAACAGACCAAAAGCGGCAAGATAAGTCAGGCCGTACCAGTGAACGGCCAATGGGCCGATCTGCAGGGCGACGGGATCAATGTGGGGGTAGGTCAGCATGGTGCCGGGTATTGTGCCCGCGTCGGGGATGGCCCTGGCATGCGGCGCACCAAGCGAGCACCTCTGATCGACCTACATATGCAAAAAGCCGGCAATGGGCAGCGCCACAGCGTAGATCATCGACCTCAGAAAATCATTGCTTCGATTCAAATCAGACTTGCCTGCAGCGACGCGTGCGCCAAAGGCCGCAAGCGCGCATAGTCCAGCAGCTCGGCCAACCGTGCGCCTTTGGCTTGCCATTCATAGACCACGTTTTCCGCCAGAAGCACGTAGTGCCATGGCGGGCCGCCGCGCTGTTCCGGTGTAAGGGCGTTGATACGCTCGCACCAGGCCAGCGCCGCCTTGAGCTTGCGCTGCACGTTGGGGTGCGCAGTTTGCTGTTGCGCCTTGGTCTCTGCCAAGTACACCGCATCTGCCGTGCGCACCAGAAAGTCGGGTGAATAGAAGGCGGGCAAGCCATCTTCCTTCACATAGCGCAGTCGAGCAAACGTATGCCGGTTCTCGCTGATCTTGCAGAAGGCCTGCACTTGTGTATCGGCCTGCGCCCAGTGAATGAACGCCCGCTCCAGCCCCCCGTTGCGCGCAGGCCAGCCCAGCCGGGTGTAGATGCACTTGCCCACCTCCACCGAATGACTTTCGCGCAGCATCAGCTTGGGCACCTCGCTCAGCATGCGCAAGTGCACTTCGGTTTGCCCAGTGGTGTGTTTTTGCTCTGACTCCAGCAAGGCCACTGCAAACACCTTGGTGATGTGGTCCACCACCGGTTGCAGCAGCAACACACGCCAGTTCTCACCATCCAGCGGGTTGAAAGTGCCGCCAAACAATACCGTCCAGATATAGTCGTCCAGCCAGGCCGTCAGCTCCGCCGTATTCACTTGCAGATACGGTTTGGCCAGGTGCGTAGCAATCTTGTTACCCTTGGGCATGGGCTCACTCAGCGCCTGGCTGATACGCCGTGTCAGGCGCGACAGGTATTCGTTGTAACCGCCTACATTCATCACCGCGCCGTCCACCCGGTAGTCGCCAAACAGGGTGGCACTTTGCAGGTCTTGCGAGATGAAGGTGTCGCCCTTGCCCAGCAAGCCGGTCAGTTGTTCCACGCTCATCGCGCTGAAGGCTGGCAGTGTCGATACGTCCAATCCATCATGGGCACGCACTTCGTCCGCCTCTTGCAGGATGAAGGGAATGCCAAAGTCAAACGCCTTGAATCCCTCGCGCAGCTCTGCCGCCATCACATCACCCGTGCTGGAGGTGTCATCGGTGTCGTCCCCCGTGGTACCCGCCAGCCCCTCCTTCAGCAAGTCGTCGTAGAAGGACTGAAACGCCGGGTGCTCCACGATGGAAAGCACGTCGACCAAGCTGCCCGGCTCCTGGCCTGCGTTGATGCGCTCGCGGTTCTCGCGCTTGAGGTCGGTGTACTCGTCATCGCGCCACATCAGGCGCAGGCCCCGACCAATGGTCTGCTCCAGCAGAATCTGCGCCTGGCTGGAACGCAACGGCACGATGACACAGATGTTGTTCACATCAAAGCCCTCGCGCAGCATCAGCACGCTGACGATCACGCGCGGCGTGGCGTGGCTGTCCACACTGAACAAGCGCTCACGCACGGGCGCCCAGTCCTTCTCGCCCAGCTCGGCCTTCTTGCCGGAGTCGATGGTCATCACCTCCTCCTCGTTCAGCCCCTCTTGATCCTGCAAAAACGCAGCCACCAGAGGCGACACCGTGGTGTCCTCGCACACCACCAGCATCTTGGGGTGGCGGTATGGGTCAATCTTGGCAAAGTCCGCTTCCAGCTTGCGCAGCTTTTTCAAGCCCGCGCGCAGCATCACGCGCTGGCCTTCGCTCAAAGTGGGGTTGCCCGACTCGTCCCGCTCGGCTTTGAACTCCAGGGGCAGCGCGCCAATCTCCTTGCGCCGGTCCAGCACCAGCGACTTCACCAGCCCCGCACGCATGGCGCTCTTCAGGTCAAAGTCCACCACGATGTGCGGGAAGTACAGCTTGCGCTTGTTCTTGCCGCTGCCCACGTCGTTGTACGGCGTGGCCGAAAAGTCCACCTGCACAAAGCGTCGCCCCTTGGTGGCGGCAATGCGGCTCAGGCTCTTTTGCCACTCCACCTCGGTGGTTTCGCCTTCGCGCTTGAACTCGTGGATGTGGTGCGCCTCGTCGTTGAACACCATCAGCTCTGGTAGCCCCGCCAGAAAATCCAGCACATTACCCCGCGCATAGCGGCGGTCCAGCACCTCCAGGCTGTTGCCCGTGGCGCGGCCCGGTGCGAGTGGCAGCACCGCACCCACCACCAGATGTGGGTCCAGCGGCGCACCCAAGGCCTCCACATCCTCCACCGCGTCATCCAGCATCTCGCCTTCGGCCAGCAGATGCCAGTTGGTGATGGCAATCATCCCGTTGCCGGTGGCTTTGAGGCCAATCTCGGCCTTGCTGCACACATTGCCACGCACAAAGGCAAACACCGCATCGCGGTACACCTCGGGCACAAACAGGTCGGCAAACTTGGACACGTCCGAGCTGCTGAAGTCACGCCCCGTGCCGCCTGCCACCAGCTTGCCGCAAAACGCATCGAGCAGCCGCTCGTACACGATCAGCCCTGGCGCCACCACCATGAACTGCCGGGTAAAGCGCGCATCATCAAGGCCTTCGGCCAAGGCCGCCGTCTTGTTCAGCAACTGCCACACCATCAAGGCCTGCATCACCCAGGTCTTGCCGGTACCTGTGGCCATCTTGAAGCAGTATTTGGGGTGGGCGTGCTTGCTGGATGCCACCTCGTTCATGCGGTGACCGGTCAGCAGCGCATCGGGCGCGCAGGCCTGGTACAGGTCCAGCAAGGTCCAGTTCTCGCGTTCTTGGCCCAGCACCTCATGGGCCACAATGGCATTCAAGATGGCCTGCTTCTGCCCGGCATGGAAGTTCAGGCCCTGCCGGGCGAGCACCATGTCTTCACCAAACCACCACAGCAGCAACTCGGCGGTGGTGGGCGTCACCAGCTCCAGAATGTCCGCCGCGCCAGATTCCAGGCCCAGGCACAGTTGCTGGGTCTTGGCAGTCAGGCCTGCGGCCAGGGCCAGTTGGTCATCGGCCTTGGTACTCATGCGGCACCCACCGTCGTCACCACCTCGGCCTCAAAGCCAAACACATCCACCACCCGCACGCACACCTTGCGTGGGCCTGCCTTGATGGGTGCCGTGACGGTGGCTGTAGTCACCACACGCAGCGCGTCGGCATCGTTGGCCGTATTGCCCCGGTAGTCTTGCCATACCGAACGGAACACCTTGCCATCGTAGTCCGGGTCCACCGCCCAGTATTCGATCAGGGCCAAGGGCTCGGCGTTGGCAATCTGCTGCAGCTTCACGCGATTGGCATCGTCCAGGTTGATGGCCTCGGGCGAGAGCAGTACATAGTTCTTGAGCTGCACCGTCAGCGTGTCGATGTCGCCCGCCGTCTTGCGCGCAATCGGATGAATCGTCAGGTACTGCAGGCTGGAGAAGCGCACCTGCCCGCGCAGCTTGTCGATGCCCCCCTTTTTCTTGAGCCGGTCCATCAGGTCAGGCGGGATGACCAGCACTTCCAGGCGCGAGTCGTTCAGCGCGGTGATGGTTTCGCCAATGCTGGGCTCAAAGTTCCAGCCCAGCACCACCACGCGGTCCCAGCCGCCCAGCAGGTTGTCGCGTTGGGCAATGGCTTTTTTGAGCGTGGCCATGCCGGTGAGCTTGTTGGGCGAATCGGCCAGCACCAGCGTCTTGCTGCCACGCTTGCCGCCCAGCTCCACGCCCGCAATCTGGCCCAGGTTGCGCTGCGGGTTCACATCCGCAGGCAGGGGCAGCGCGCCGTAGAGCGATAGCACGATGTGCGACAGGTCGCCAATGCGGAAGTCCCGGCCCAGGGTGGCTTTGGCGGCTTCTACCTGGTAGTCGCCAATTGCTTGGTAGAGGAAAGGTTTGGCTTCCAGATCGATCAGGCGCTTGCGCATGATCATGCAGGCGGGTTTGCCCAGATCGGTGGTGATCCAGCGGCGGCCGAGTTTTTCGGCGGCAGCTGCGGTGGTGCCGGAGCCGCCGTTGAAGTCGGCTATCAAAGCCCCTTCATTGGTGGAGGCCCGAATGATTCTTTCGAGCAGTGCCTCTGGCTTCTGCGTTGGGTAGTCCAGTCGTTCTCGGGATGTTGGGCTGATTCGATTCACGTCAGACCAGAAGTCAGTGATGGGCGTGCCCTTGGCATCTTTCAGAAATTTCTTTCTGCTTAGCGATTTGCCTGTAGATGAGACGACTATTTCGCCGCTCTCCCATAGGCTTTGCATCCTTTCTTGCGAATAGCGCCAATACCCTTTAACGCCCTGAAATTCGTAGTACGGATTGCCTTTGGCCGCCCCGCCCGGTCCGTCAACCGGCATGAGTCGGTAGCGTTCGTTGGTTGCTTGGTCTATGTATTTGTAGTCTCTGTCCAGAATGGCATCGGTGTATGGGTCGTATTGAGGATTCCAGGTGCGCTTTTCGCTACGACCGTAAAAGTAGATTCCCTCTGTCACTCGTCCGAAGTGTGTTGCTCCCTGGCCAGTATCTCCATGCGCGTGCGAACGCTTCCATGCAATTTCATTAATGAAGTTGTCCTTCCCAAACACCTCATCCAACACCAACTTCACGTAGTGCCCCACATGCCAATCCAGGTGCACATAGATGGAGCCCGTATCTGCCAGCAGCTCCCGCATCAGGATCAGGCGCGGCGTGATCATGGCGAGGTACGACGCGGTGCCATCGCTCCAGGTGTCGGAGTAGGCAAACTGCTCGATCACCGTGGGCCGTTGCTCCAGTTCCAGGCCGGGTAGCGTGACCTTGGTGCGGTAGTCGGCCTTGCTGTCAAAGGGCGGGTCGATGTAGATCAAATCCACCTTGCCGCGCAGGCTGGGCGTGGTGTCATCACCCGCCAGCAGCGCGGCCATGGCCAGCAGGTTGTCGCCATAGATCAGGCGGTTGGCCCAGGGTGCCTCGGCCCGGGCTGCGCCCAGCGCGGGCTGCGCCCTTTCCAGCAAGCTGCCTTGCCCCGGCGCAAATACCTCGCGCCGGTCGGCGCGGGCCTGGGCGGTGATCCAGTCGGTGGCGGCGCTGTCCTTGGCGGGCAGCACCACCTCGCGGGTTTGCAGGCTCACGCGGTGGCGGTTTTCGATGCTCTCCAGGATTTTTTCGGCTTCTTTGCGGCCTTGGGCCACGATGTCGGGAAGTTGTTCAAGCAGGGATTTGGGCATGGGTGTTGCGCGCGGCGATGCCCGGCGGCAGCCGATTCAATCGATAGTTGAATGAATAATTCAATCAATCGTACAACACAAAGTTCAATGCAAATTGAACTGAAATTTAGGGTTCCAGCATGGATCAAAAGCTGGAATTCGCCGCGCGTTTGCAGGCCGCCATGCGGGCTGCGGGTCTGGAGCCTCGCCCTGCGGTGTTGCTCCAACTGTTCAACGGCCACTACTGGGGGCGGTCCGTCACCTTTCAGGCGGTGTCGCGCTGGTTGCGGGGTGAGTCCATTCCAGCGCAGGACAAGCTCATCACCTTGGCCGAAGTGCTCAAGATCGAGCCCGAGGTGCTGCGCTTTGGGAAGGCGGTGCGTGACTCGGTGCAAGAGCGCCGCCAGCGGTGGGAGGAAGGCGTGGGTTATCTGGAGCGCGAAACCTTCGATGCTTTCCTTCAGCTGCCTGCCCCTCAGCGCAAGTTGATCCGTGAGGTCATCCTGACTTTTGCAAAGGTGCACCGAGGAGGAGACGCGCCACAAAACACCTCCATGGACGAGCGGCCGTTGGTCTAGTCAAAAATAGTTGGCACTGGCACCAATGCTTGTGCAGCAAGCGCACTGTTTCCCCATAAAAACCCAGCCTTTGCACTCGACCAGCATGCAGAACATGCTCTCGAAATAAAAGCAAAAATCCACAAAAAAAGCCGCACCCTCGGGATGCGGCTTTTTTGTGGGCGGGGCATCGCCCCACCTTCACGCCGATGGTCAGTCGTCCAGCAGCGACAGATCGCGCACGGCGCCCTTGTCGGCCGACATCACCAGCTTGGCGTAGGCCTTGAGGGCGGCGGACACCTTGCGGGGGCGCGGCAGGGCGGGCTTCCAGCCCAGCTTGTCCTGCTCTGCGCGGCGGCGGGCCAGCTCGTCGTCGGACACCAGCACGTTGATCGTGCGGTTGGGGATGTCGATACGGATGCGATCACCGTTCTTCACCAGGCCAATGGCGCCACCGGCGGCGGCCTCGGGCGAGCAATGGCCGATCGACAGGCCCGAGGTACCGCCCGAAAAACGCCCGTCGGTCAGCAGCGCGCAGGCCTTGCCCAGGCCCTTGGACTTGATGTAGCTGGTGGGATAAAGCATTTCCTGCATGCCGGGGCCGCCCTTGGGGCCTTCGTAGCGCACGATGACCACGTCGCCGGCCTTGACTTGGTCGGCCAGGATGTTGGCCACGGCTTCGTCTTGCGACTCGACCACATGGGCGGGGCCTTCGAACACCAGGATGGAGGCATCCACGCCGGCGGTCTTGACCACGCAGCCGTCGAGGGCGATGTTGCCGGTCAGCACGGCCAGGCCGCCCTCCTGGGAGAACGCGTGTTCGTTGGCGCGGATGCAGCCGCCCTGGCGGTCCAGGTCCAGGCTGGGCCAGCGCGCAGCCTGGCTGAACGCCACCTGCGTGGGAATGCCGCCGGGGCCGGCCATGTAGAAGGTCTTGACCGCATCCGACGGATTGCGGGCGATGTCCCACTCGTCCAGCGCGTCCTTCATGGTTTTGGCGTGCACGGTGGGGGTGTCGGTGTGCAGCTTGCCGGCACGGTCGAGCTCGCCCAGGATGGCCATGATGCCGCCCGCGCGGTGCACGTCTTCGATGTGGTACTTGTCGGTGTTGGGCGCCACCTTGCACAGTTGCGGCACGGACCGCGACAGGCGGTCGATGTCGGCCATGGTGAAATCGATTTCGGCTTCTTGCGCGATGGCCAGAATGTGCAGGATGGTGTTGGTGGAACCGCCCATGGCGATGTCCAGCGTCATGGCGTTTTCAAACGCCTTGAAACCCATGGAGCGGGGCAGCACACTGCTGTCGTCCTGCTCGTAATAGCGTTTGCACAGCTCTACCGCCAGCCGGCCGGCGCGCTTGAAGAGCTGTTCGCGGTCGGCGTGCGTGGCCACCACCGTGCCGTTGCCGGGCAGTGACAGGCCCAGGGCCTCGGTCAGGCAGTTCATCGAGTTGGCAGTGAACATGCCAGAGCACGAACCACAGGTGGGGCAGGCAGAGCGCTCGATCTCGGCCACGTCGGCGTCGGACACCTTGTCGTCGGCCGCCATCACCATGGCATCGATCAGGTCCAGCTTCTTGAAGGTGACGGCGTTGGTGGTAGGGTCGGTCTTGTTGACCTTGCCGGCTTCCATGGGGCCACCCGAGACAAACACCACGGGGATGTTCAGCCGCATGGCGGCCATCAGCATGCCGGGGGTGATCTTGTCGCAGTTGGAGATGCACACCATGGCGTCGGCGCAGTGCGCGTTGACCATGTATTCGACCGAGTCGGCAATGATGTCGCGGCTGGGCAGCGAATACAGCATGCCGTCGTGGCCCATGGCGATACCGTCATCGACCGCGATGGTGTTGAACTCCTTGGCGACGCCGCCAGCCGCTTCGATCTCGCGCGCCACCAGCTGGCCCAGGTCCTTGAGGTGCACATGGCCGGGTACGAACTGCGTGAACGAGTTGACCACCGCGATGATGGGTTTTTGAAAATCGTCGTCCTTCATGCCGGTGGCACGCCAGAGCGAACGGGCGCCCGCCATGTTGCGGCCGGCGGTGGAGGTTTTGGAGCGGTAAACAGGCATCGTGATGTGGGGTAAAGGGTTACTCGGAGTCGGGGGGCAGTGTCCGGGCAATTATCTCCGACCAGTCTGTGGGGTGATGGACACGGCGGCCTCAACCCCACCCCTGACGGGTTCAAACTGGCCCAGCCCACTTCCTACCCATCCCACCGTGAGACGACCCATGACAGCCCAAAAAACCATTCCCATCCAACCCATCAACCGCCGCAGCGCCAACATCACGCAAGGCAAATCGCGTGCGCCGAACCGATCCATGTTCTACGCCATGGGCTACGAAGAAAGCGATTTTTCGAAACCCATGGTGGGCGTGGCCAACGGCCACAGCACCATCACGCCGTGCAACAGCGGTCTGCAACGACTGGCCGATGCCGCCATCCAGGGCATCGAGGAAGCTGGTGGCAACGCCCAGGTGTTCGGCACGCCTACCATCAGTGACGGCATGGCCATGGGCACCGAAGGCATGAAGTACAGCCTGGTGAGCCGCGAAGTCATCAGCGACTGCATCGAAACCTGCGTGGGCGGCCAGTGGATGGACGGCGTGCTGGTGGTGGGCGGCTGCGACAAGAACATGCCCGGCGGCCTGATGGGCATGCTGCGCGCCAACGTGCCCGCCATCTATGTGTATGGCGGAACCATCCTGCCCGGCCACTACCAGGGCCACGACCTGAACATCGTGAGCGTGTTCGAGGCCGTGGGCGAGAACGCTGCGGGCAAGCTCAGCGACTTCGACCTGAAGGAAATCGAAAAGCGCGCCATCCCCGGCACTGGCTCGTGCGGCGGCATGTACACGGCCAACACCATGAGCAGCGCGTTCGAGGCCCTGGGCATCAGCCTGCCCTACTCGTCCACCATGGCCAACCCGCACGACGAGAAGATGAACTCGGCCAAGGAATCGGCCAAGGTGCTGATCGAGGCCATCAAGAAGGACATCAAGCCGCGCGACATCGTGACCAGGAAGTCCATCGAGAACGCCGTGGCTGTCATTATGGCCGTCGGTGGATCGACCAACGCGGTGCTGCACTTTCTGGCCATTGCGCACGCGGCCGGCGTGGAATGGACCATCGACGACTTTGAGCGTGTGCGTGTGAAAACCCCCGTGCTGTGCGACCTCAAGCCCAGTGGCAAATACCTGGCCGTGGACCTGCACCGCGCCGGCGGCATCCCGCAGGTGATGAAAGTGCTGCTCAACGCCGGCCTGCTGCACGGCGACTGCATCACCATCGAGGGCAAGACCATTGCCGAAGTGCTCAAGGACGTGCCCGATCAGCCGCGAGCCGACCAGGACGTGATCCGCCCTGTCAGCAACCCCATGTACGCGCAAGGCCACCTGGCCATCCTCAAGGGCAACCTCAGCCCCGAGGGCGCCGTGGCCAAGATCACCGGCCTGAAGAACCCTGTGATCACCGGCCCGGCCCGCGTGTTCAACGACGAGCAGTCGGCCCTGCAGGCCATACTGGACGGCAAAATTCAGCCCGGCGACGTGATGGTGCTGCGCTACCTGGGTCCCAAAGGCGGCCCCGGCATGCCTGAAATGCTGGCCCCCACCGGCGCACTGATCGGCGCCGGCCTGGGCGAGAGCGTGGGCCTGATCACCGACGGCCGCTTTTCCGGCGGCACCTGGGGCATGGTCGTGGGCCACGTGGCGCCCGAGGCCGCTGCGGGTGGCACAATCGCTTTCGTCAACGAAGGCGACAGCATCACCATCGATGCACGCCAGCTGCTGCTGGAGCTGAACGTGAGTGAAACAGAAATCGCCAAGCGCCGCGCCGCCTGTAAAGCCCCTGCTCCGCGCTACACGCGCGGTGTGCTAGCCAAGTTCGCTTTCAATGCATCAAGCGCCAGCAAGGGTGCGGTGCTGGACCACTTCTGAGACAGCAAGGGACCGGGGCTGATGCGTGTACTCGTCGTCGAGGATGACCCTGCCCTGCGCCTGGGGCTCAGCCGTATGCTGCAGGCCGAGGGCTGGCAGGTCGATGCCGTGACAGATGGCGAATTCGCGCTCACGGCCACCGCAACCGAGCACTATGACGCGGCCGTGCTCGATCTCGGACTGCCGCGCCGTGGAGGCTTCGAGGTGTTACGCAACTGGCGCACCCAAGGCAAGGACCTGGCTGTCGTCATTCTCACCGCGAGCGATGGCCTGCAAAGCCGGTTGCGGGGACTCAACGATGGGGCCGACGACTATCTGGCCAAGCCTTTCGAACCCGAGGAGCTCGTAGCGCGGTTGCGTGCCATCGCGCGCCGCCGCCGGGGCAGCAGCAGCAACCTGCTCGTGGCCGGCGCCCTCAGTTTCAACACCGACACACGCGAGCTGCGCAATGGCGACGAGCGGCTGCCGTTGAGTCCGCGCGAGGCGGCGCTCGTGGAACTGCTCATGGCCTCGCCCAGCACGGCCGTGCCCAAGAGTCGCATCATCTCGACCATGTCTAGCTGGGAATCGAACTTCAGCGCCAACGCCGTGGAAATCTACGTGCTCAAGCTGCGGCGCAAGCTCGCTGGCGCGGGGGTCAATATCGTCACCCTGCGCGGCGTAGGCTACGCGTTGGAGGTGCGGTGAGCACAACAGCAAAATCCGGCGCCTCGCCCTCCCCGCGCTGGCTGCGCGCGAGCCTGTGGCGCCAGCTACTGATGCCGCTCGTGGGCCTTTGGGTGGCCTCGGCCATCGTGGCCACGGGTGCGGCCTACCAGTTCGCTGGGCGTACCACCGACCAGTCTTTCGACCGCCTGCTCGCCGACGATGCACGCGCGCTCGCAGCGCAGCTACGCTGGGAAAACGGCGAAGTACAGTTCGTCGCAAGCCGTGAGACGGCCGACTCGCTGGTGTTCGACTCGCTCTCGCGCAGCCACTACACGGTGCGCACCGCAGCGGGCCGCAAGCTGGTGGGTGACCTCGTGCTGCCCCTGCCCTCCTCCGAAACGCCCCCGCCGCCCGACACACCGCTGTTCTTCAACCACGCGGCCGAGGGCGGCCTGATGCTGCGCGCCGTGGCGTTGCGCATGCAGCCCACCTCAGGCGACGAGTCCGCCTGGGTGGTGGTGGCGGAGTCCAAAGCCAAGCGCCAGCAGGTTACGAACGAGATCGCGCTGGCCATCTTTCTGCCCGCGGGTCTGGCCGGGTTCGTGATCATTCCGCTGCTCTACTACGGCATCCGCCACGGACTGGCCACCACGCGGCACATCAGCGCCCTCGTGGTGCAGCATGGCGAAAACGACTTGTCGCCTTTGAGCGTGGAAGAAGTGCCCGAGGAGCTGCGAGAGCTGGTGCAACACACCAACGCGCTGCTGCAGCGGCTCAAGGCCTCGATCGACGAGCAACGCCGTTTCGTCGCCGATGCGGCGCACCAACTGCAGACGCCCATGGCAGGCATCCGCTTGCTCGTGGACGATATGCGGCGTATCCAGCGCGCGGACCCTCTGCAGCCCATGGACATCGAGGTGCTGGCGCAGCTCGACGAGGTGGCCACGCGCGGCGCGCGCATGGTACGCCAGTTGCTGGCCTACGCGCGGGCCGAAGAAGAGACGCAGGTCGAAAACCAGGTGTTCGACGCCACCAGCGTGGCCCTTCAGGTCACGCAGCGCTGGCAGGGCCCGGCTACGGCCGCAGGTAAGACGCTGGCGGCTCCCAGGCAGACCCCGTCGTCTGGCGACTGCAGCGTGGACGGCTCGCCCACGCTGCTGGGCGAGGTGATCTCCAACCTCATCGACAACGCACTGCGCTACGGCGGACCACATGTTGCCGTGGACGTGGTCGCTCAGAAAAGCAGCGTCCACATCCGCGTGATCGACGACGGGCCGGCTCTCGATGCGCCTACGCGCGCCCAGATGCTGCTGCCTTTCTGGCGTGGCGAACACGGCCAATCCGAAGGCTCGGGCCTGGGCCTGTCGATCGCACAGCGTGTGGTCGAGCGCATGAGTGGGAAATTCGACGTGCGCGTCGGGCCGGGCGGTACCGGCACCTGCTGCGACATCAATCTGCCGCGCTCCGCGTTCCGCTAGCGCCTGTTGCTGGAGCGACGGCAACACGGCACATATTTTCTTAGAGCCTTATATGGACGCCCCGAATAAGCCAAGCCCTCACTCACTGAAGTCAAGACGGTAAAGATTGCACCCGTATATCCGGACTTTCTGTGGCGCCAGCCACGGTCCCTGATGGGAGTCGCTGGTGAATGTCCTATCGGTTTAGCGCACTCGAAGTGCCACGCTCTAATCGGATTGCATCCACCACGGTCTGACCTGTCTTGCCATCACTTCATGATTGCTTGAGCAATCGGTGGTTTTCTCCTGCTCTTCTTTCTGGCCTCGGTTTTTGTGGCTCAAGCCTGCTCTCGCACGTAGCCTGACTCATAGCTGCGTTCGTGCGCCAGCAAGGCCCACACGATGCGTGCATTCTTATTGGCCAGCGCCACCGCCGCCACATTCTTGTTGCGCCGCTGGACCACACCATTGACCCAGCAGCACTGCGGACTGTCCTGGTCTTTGTTCTGGGCGTGGTAGATCACCGAGCGCGCACCGTGAATCAGCAAGGTTCGCAGGTACGTATCGCCCCGTTTGCTGATGCCCAGCAGGTTTTGTTTGCCCCCGCTGGAGTGCTGGCGCGGCACCAGGCCCAGCCAGGCTGCCACCTGCCGGCCATCTTTGAAGCTCTTGGCATCGCCCAGTGAGGCCGCCAGCGCACAGGCCGTAATGGGGCCAATGCCGGGTATCTGCTCGAGCTTGCGGCTCAAGTCGCTTTGCCGATGCCAGGCCACAATTTGTACCTCTAGCTCCTGCACCTGGCGATCGAGCTCCTGGAGGTGTTCGAGCAGGCGCTGTATCAAGCGCCGAAACGCCCCGGGCAGCTCGTTGCAAGCATCCTCTATGAGTTGCGGCACCCGCTCGGTGATGTGGTGTCTTCCCTGGGCAATGACGAATCCGAACTCAGCGAGCAGGCCCCGGATCTGGTTGGCCTGGGCGGTGCGGGCCTTGACAAAGCCTTGGCGCGCCCGGTGCAGGGCCAGCACGCCTTGCTGCTCCACATTCTTGATCGGCACAAAGCGCATGCTCGGGCGCGTGACCGCTTCGCAGATGGCCTGGGCATCTGCCGCATCGTTCTTGTTGGTCTTGACATAGGGCTTGACGAACTGTGGCGCCATCAGGCGCACGGTGTGGCCCATGCTCTGGAGCTTGCAGGCCCAGTGGTGGGCACTGCCGCAGGCCTCCATGCCAATCAGGCAGGCGGGCAGATTGACAAAGAAACTTGCCATCTGCTCGCGCTTGAGTGGTTTGTTGAACACGGTCCTGCCATGCTCATCAACGCCGTGGACCTGAAACACATTCTTGGCCAGGTCGATGCCAATGGTTGTAATCTTCATGGTGGACGCTCCTGCTGGTTCGAGTGGAAAACTAACGTCTCCACTGTGGCACTTTCGATGCCGTTTAGGG
>Ga0208516_100068_pt1 | contig 74208 bp, 82 predicted proteins | sample LakWasM117_HOW13_2_FD_183931 | JGI IMG/M metagenome (GOLD analysis project Ga0208516, IMG submission 183931) | Freshwater sediment methanotrophic microbial communities from Lake Washington under simulated oxygen tension - Sediment Metagenome... | ecosystem: Environmental > Aquatic > Freshwater >...
TCGAGCATGCAGAGCATGCAGGCGGCCATCACGCAGCTGGCCGCCGCCAACGCCAACACGCACAGTCAGGTCGCGGGCCAGGCCATGGCCGGGCTGAACTCCGTGGCGATCAAGAGCAGCGACGGCTGACCGCACCCCGGCTAGGGTTCGCCCCCGAGCGCGCCCGCCGGGAAACTGCGGGGCATGACCAAGCCGGCCAATCTCAAACTGCAGATCTACCAGGGCGCGACCTTTCGCAAGCGCCTGCGCTGGCTCAACCCTGACCAGACGCCCATAGACCTGACGGGCTGCACGGCCCGCATGCAGGTACGCGAGGAAGTGGAGTCCACGGCTGTCCTGCTGGAGCTGACCACGGAGAACGGCAGGATCGTCCTTGGTGGCACGGCCGGCACGGTGGAGCTGCTGGTTGATGCAGACACGACCGCAGCGATCACCTGGGACGGCGGGGCCTGGGACCTGGAGATCGTCCACCCAGGTGGCGAGGTGACACGCCTGGCCCAAGGCTCGCTCTGCGTGAGCCCGGAGGTCACTCGATGATCTGCCTGGTTGTTGCGTGCGAGAAGGAAATCCTGACCGAGCAGGTCGAGGAAATCGAGATTGTTGCCGTAGCAGAGCAAGGGCCTCCAGGTATTCAGGGGCCACCCGGCGGCGGGGCCGGCGCGACCTACACGCATACCCAGGGCAACCCGGCTGCCGTCTGGACCATCGCCCACAACCTGGGTCGCCACCCCTCCATCACCGTCGTGGACGACCTAGGCGGCCAGCTCTATCCCGATGTCCGGTATCTCGATGCCGATATTGCCCAGATCACCCACAGCGTGCCGCTGACCGGCCGCGCCTTCTGCAACTGAGGACACGCCATGAAAATCACAAACCACCTCGACGGCTCCGGCAACCGGCTGACGAACATCGGCGACGCCGTCAATGCCCAGGACGCCATCACCAAGGCACAGCTTGACGCCGCAGTGCAGGGCTTCAAATGGAAGGACCCGGTGCGTGCGGCCACCACAGCCAACATCACGCTGTCCGGCACGCAGACCATCGATGGGGTGTCCGTGATCGCGGGCGACCGGGTTCTGGTGAAAAACCAGACGGCGGGCTCTGCCAATGGCATCTACCTGGCCGCCGCCGGCGCATGGACGCGCGCCACCGACTTCGATGCTTCCAGCGAGGTGTTGGGCGCGGCCGTCTTCGTATCCGAGGGCACGGCCAATGGCAACAGCCAGTGGTTCATGACCACGGACGCCCCGATCACCATCGGCACCACCGCGCTGGTGTTCGCCCAGGTCGGCGGGGGTGCCAGCTATACGGCCGGCAACGGCATCAGCATCACTGGCGGCGTGATCGCTGTGGACCCTGCGGTGGTCGCTCGCAAGATGTCCGCCACCATCGGCGATGGCACCGCCACCACCATCAGCGTGACCCAGAACCTGAACACGCAGGACATCACAGTCAGCGTGCGCGAAGTGACGTCCAACGCTGGCGTGCTCTGCGACTGGGTGGCCAACGGCGCGAACACAGCCTAGCTCACGTTCGCCGTCGCGCCGACCACCGGGCAGTACCGGGTGGCCATCACGGGCTGAAGTCATGCGGCACCTTGGCACCAAAGCGGTCGGCGCGGACATCGCCACGCAAGCGGACCTGGCTGCAAAGGCGGACATCAATTCGCCCACGATTACGAGTCTGCGCGAGGTACGCATCTCGATGCCAGCAAACAATATCAGCGTGTCGTCGGGAAACATGTTTTCCAAGACGATGTCCGGCGCAACCACATTCACGGTCAGCGGCATCCCGCCGTCTGGCACTCTCGTCACGTTCATTTTTGAACTCACCAATGGCGGGAGTAACGCGATAACTTGGTGGTCTGGAATCAAATGGGCTGGTGGTGTCGCCCCCGTGCTCACAGCTGCCGGGCGCGATGTCCTGGAGTTCTACACACACGATGGCGGCACGACCTGGACAGGCCTGCTGCTCGGCAAGGACGTGAAATGAGCGTTCGCGACCTGATCATGGCCGCTGCTGGCAGTCCTGCCTACCGGTATTGGCGATTGTTTATCGTCAACAACGCCGGGGCAACCGACTATGTCGCCATCAACGAGATTGAGCTACGAGAGACAGTTGGCTCAGGTGATATGACCTCACCTTCCACGCCTGTGAGCACTTCTACCAATTTCACTGGCTACCCAGGCTCCATGACTGTCAGCAATGACCTATCTGATGGAAATCTGTGGATTAGCGCGACTGGTTCATTGACGAACCAGTGGCTTACTTACATTTTTGCAGCGCCAGTCGTTGTCAGAGAAATCGCAATATTTCCTCAAAGACAAGCTCCCAGCAGGAGTCCGGGCAATTTTCGGCTGGAAGGCTGCAACGATGGAGTTTCGTTTGCTCAAGTTGCCGCATTCTCTGCCCTGACTGGCTGGGGTAGCGAGTGGCGCACGTTCTCGTTCTAGGAAAAATATGCCATACATAAGTCAACGAACGAAACAGTTTGGATTGTCCGTGGAAGAGGTGCGGCAGCATTACCCGAATGCATCCATTCCAGAGGGCGTTGATTATGGAGAGCACATTTGGTACGCGCCGACCAACCGCCCCAACCATCACCCAACGGATGCCGTTGTCGAATTGCTGCCCATGGATGGCATGCAGGTCTGGAGTGTCGTGCCAGGATCGGCGCGGGATATTGCAGCTTGGTTGCGCCAGACGCTGGCAGCGCAGTACGACACGCGCATGCAAGTGATCGCTGCGGGCTACCCGCTGAGCGAGCGCGAATCGTGGCCGGTGCAGACGGAGGAGGCGAGGGCGCTTGAATCCGACCCAGCAGCGGCCACGCCCTGGATCGACGCTGCAGCGCTGGCGCGCGGGCTTGACCGGCTTGAACTGGCTGCGCGCATCCGGGCCAAGGACGCTGACTACCGCCAGGTGTACGGCCTGCTGACGGGCACCCGACAGCGCATCGAGGACCAGATCGATGCGGCGGCCGACGACGCCCTGGCGCTGTCCCAGATTGATGTCACGGTCGGCTGGCCTGCGGCCCCCGTGTAGGGTTCGCCAGCGCGGCCCGGCCCCGGAATCATCGGGGCTATGAAAACTGAAACCCTCGACACGCTCGCAACGGCAGGCAGTCGCACCACCGGCGGCGGGGCTGTCGTCGGCTTTCTCGGCTGGCTCGCCTCTTCCCAAGCCATAGGCTTGCTGGGCATCTGCATTGCGCTTCTGGGCACCTTGGTGAACTGGTACTACAGGCGGGAGGCCAGCAGGCGTGCCACTGCCAGCCGGCAAGAGGAAGCTGCCGAGCATGTGCTGCGCATGGAGCTGATGCGCAAGACCGGCATCCCGCTCCGGCCAGTGCATGACGAGCCAGATACCTCTCCAACTGACATGGGGGTGTTGTGAGCAAGGCCCCGCGCACCGCCGTCGCAGCGCTCACCATCTCGGCGGCTGGGCTGCTGGCCACGCTGGGCGTTGAGGGCTTCCGGCCTGACCCTCACATCCCGACGCAGGGCGACCGCCCGACCATCGGCCACGGCTCCACGGTCTACGAGGACGGCACGCCCGTGCAGCTGTCGGACCCACCGATCACCCGCGAGCGCGCGCTGCAGCTGGTGCGCAGCCACACCTCCAAGGATGAGGCCATGTTCCGAGCCAGCCTGCCAGGCGTAGCCCTGTACCAAGCGGAGTACGACCTCTATCTGGACTTCACCTACCAGTACGGGATCGGCGCCTGGCGCGCCAGCCCCATGCGCACTCGGCTGCTGGCCGGGCAATTCGCGCCTGCCTGCGAGGCCCTGCTGGGCTATCGCTTCATGACCAGCCCCAAGCGCGAGGGGCCGGGCTGGGAGCCCTACCAATGGGACGCGGCATGCCGGCCGAAGCGATGGCGCTACGACTGCAGCACGCCCGGCAATCGCATCTGCCGCGGCGTCTGGACCCGTCAACAGGCGCGGCATGCCGCGTGTATGGAGGCCCAATGAAATCTCTCCTGATTGCCGCAGGCTTTGCACTGGCCGGCTGCACCGTGGTCCCTGCCGGCACAGTGCATCAGGCCTGCCGCGTGATCGAAATCGCAGCAGCCGAAGCTGAGATGGCGCCGGCTTGGTACATCAGCGCGGGCAAGGTGCTTGAGCGATGTGGCGTGCGAGATGCCCGCGAGCGTGCCGAGCAATCTGCATGCGCGGCCCAGCGCCGCAACGGCTATGACTGCGAGGCCCGGCCATGAACCCAATCCTCTGGGCGATGTGGTGGTACTGGTGGAGGGGCGGCCGGTGATCCCCGCTCTCTACACCCATGTGGTCGCCGCCGCTGTGGCCGCCGCGCTGGCGTGGCAGTTCCAGGGTGCTCGCCTGGGCGCTGAGCTGGCCGAGGCCCGGCTGGAAACCACCACCCAGCAGTTGGCCACCAGCACGGCCCAGCGCGCTGCCGACGCCCGCGTGCGCAGCGCCGAGAAGGCCATGCACACCAAATACCAAGGAGCCCTCAATGCCGCCCGTGACCGCGAGGCGCTGCTGCGCCGTGATCGTGACCAGCTGCTCGCTGTTGCTGACGGCCTGCGCGAGCAATCCGCAGATGCCGCCCGACGACTTGCCAGCGCTCCCCCCGCCGCCGTCCTTGAGTACGCCACTGCCCTCGGAGTCGTATTTGAAGACTGCCGCGCAGCGTATGGGGACATGGCAGGAAAGGCTGCAGGGCACGCAACTGATGTCCAGACCCTTGGCGCGGCCTGGCCCGTGATACATAGCCAGCTCCCCAAGATTTGCGCCTCAAAATCGGGCCATCGCGATGGCCCGATTTACTGCGAACCTTGAATGTTAGGGTGTTTCTACGAGGCTGAAATTATCCCAGCTACTACTTACGGTCGCCCCGCCGTAGATAATGTTCCCGATAAATACGCCTTTGACTCGCCATTCGCTCAGATTTCCGCTGAAATTGAAAATTTGCCCGCCTGGTGACTGAATCCATCCTCGCGATATTACAGTTTTCAAACGGGGAAGGATGTCAATGCCACCATAGGCAACTCTACCGCCGTTAGGCTTGAGAATTTGACTGTTTGGCGATATTCTTCTTATACTGTCTCCGACTCCAACACTTACTCCATCGGTGAATCCCGCAAAATCATCACCTAAATCATTTGGATCGTTTATGCGAGCATCCCGAAATGTAATCTGATAAAAGAAGAATTTATTTGTCTGAGAGTTTTGAAGTACTATGCCTAGTGTGTATGAGGCGTTATTGTAGTCGGATATGGGTTGGTTTGGGCATTTATAGGTGATAGATTCGTAAGTTATCTCTGCGCCAAGGTTAAATTGAAGTGCTGTCAGCTGCGATAGTGGCTTGGAGTTTGTAAGGCCTAGAGGCGCTCCGTTAGCGTTGGGGCCATAGGAGTTTAAAGAGTCCGTTTTTGGTTGCAGAAATAGATCATATTCATCACCGCATGCCAAAGTTGGTACTCCGTTTAAGGCTAGAGTGTAGACTCCGTTTAGCCAGGGTGCCGTGACTTTGTCATATTTGACGGCGGCGGTACTATTTGAAAGTAACCAGTTGTCATTGCTGCCAGAAAATGAGCTGTAGGGCAATGAGTTGTAGGGGTATTTGAAAGGCCCCGGGCTGTATAGCGGGTCACGAGTGGACCACTGTACAACAGCCCACGACGGTTGTGCAGGTGTTGTATTTCCTACGGGGATTGGGCCAATTGCGACTTGTGCGCTGTTGTCGTTGGCAACCCAGAGGCTGCCAGGTATTTGCGTTGTCAGAGAGCCAGAAATTGCGGCGCTCATCCCCAAGCCTAAAACTGTTACTGCCAGTGCTTTCATGCTTACTCCTTGGCAAAAGCAACCGAAGTTAACCATGAATCCGACCAATTGAATATAGCAGTTTTTTAATGTCGGCAGTGGATTGAGTGAGTAAATATATTAGCCAGCTAATCATGAAGTGGAAAGTGTCACTACTCACTTTTATTGAGCACTTCATGTGTCATGAGTCTTGAAGAGTAGGCTCATGCGTCAGTCCTGCCTCGGCTGCCTTGCATCGTCCGCAAGGATGTACACATGCCCAATTTCTGCAACAAGCGATGCCGCTAGGGCGGTTTGCCGTTTTAATCCACTCCAACAACCGCGTACTAGCGCAGTGCCTTTGAGCATGCCGCAGCAGATTTGCATGGCAAGTTCTGAGGGGTAGTGAGCTGAAGAAAGACACAGTCTCTAAGCCACATAAGACTATCAGTCCGCTCGATCGCGTTCCTTGGCTTGGTAGAACGAGGGGGACGAGTGTGGGGCGCTGCTTCGATTTCACGCCGGCGGCTGATGGCCACGCCGCTGACGCCGCGTTGATGCTGGATGCTTGGCCGAAGGAGTCGCGCTGGCGACAGAGCCTCGATTTAGCGCTTCGAGTACTTACTCATAGTACAGTGGCACAGGGAGTCGCTGCGATTCATTTGAAGCGGCGAGGCTCCACTATTAGAAAGTCTTTCAAAATGTTTAAGCCCACTCTACCCGCTGATGGAGGATGCCGATGCGGCAAAGTAAGGTTCCGAATTTCTGCGGCTCCATTGCTGACAATGGCTTGCCACTGCCGTGGTTGCCAGCGCATGAGTTCAAGCGCCTATTCGCTTAGTGCCGCTATCCCAGCTAGTGCTTTCGAGTTGACGCAAGGCGAGCCAGTCATCGGAGGCATGCACGGGGAGGATCGGCACTACTTCTGTGAACATTGCATGACATGGATGTTTACGCGCCCTGGCGGGATTGATGCGTTTGTCAACTGCAGGGCGACCCTTCTGGATGAGACCGGCTGGTTCTCGCCCTTTGTTGAGACCTACACAAGCACGAAACTAGCTTTTGCCGACACGGGGGCGGCTCACAGCTTCGAAAAATTTCCACCCATGGAGGCTTATGAGGGCCTCATCAACGATTATGTGATGGCATCGAAGTAGAAAGTCGGCCAGCGTGCATCGACTTCCCCGTGCAGCCCTGGCGGAGATAGATCGCCGCGAGGGCTACGAGGTGCGGCTGCTGGCCGCGCTGCTCATCTGTACAGCGACTCCTGAATGCTCGGGCTGGATGTGACTATGGTCTGCCTGAGCAAGAAAGCGATAGGAGGCTGGCAAGTGGTCCATCAGCCGACACATCCCTGATGCCCTCCAGCCTCCTTGATGTCTCAATACCGAGTGAATGTGCGGAAGTCTTGGAAAGCAAAACCTACGTGGCCGTGCCCCAGTGCCGGTGCGAATTCAGGTTGCATGTTGCTGAATTCGATTCTCCATTGATTTGGATCGGTTGAAAGAGGGGATTGCAGCATGGCGGTGTAGCGCTGGTATTTTTTCATCGTATCAGGGCTTACATTATTCCAGCCCACGCTTGCAGCCTCATTTTGCAGTTGTTGAACTACAAGGGGATATTGGCGCTGTACATCAGCATTGACATCATTGGCGAGCCTAGTGATTTGTTGACGTGTGATGCAGAAGTCGTAATTCCGCCAGTCGTGACCCGCCGTGTATCCCGCTTCAGAGCTGCCGGGCGTTAATGTTACATATGGAGAGTCATGAGCAACTCGGGTTCCTGCGAAGATGCCGGCAGCCCAGTCATACCAAACGTAATGAGGAATGGTTCCATTCTGTCCAGGTGCCCGCGTATCCCAAAGACTCATCAACAAATGGACTTCGTGATTGGTTGAGGCATCGAAAAGACCGAAATTGACATAGTTGAAAATTGCCGCGCCGGGTTCAAAATAGACATTTGAAACCTTGGCCTTGACAGATACGCAGGCTCGCGCTTCGGTGCCGAATTGGTTTGAGTTCCATGCGAAGTTAAGCCCATTGCCGATGCTCCCTCCAAACGGAAGAGAAGTCACCCCTTGTTGCGCGGAGGGCGAAGGATTAATGCTCCAAGTATGCAGAAATGCCGCAAAGTTAGCATTGTGCCATTGCACTGATGTGCTTCCATACCCGGAGGGATTGACAGATGCTTGGTTCGCAGTCGTGACGGGGATTCCTGCCTGAGTCCAGTCATTGACATTCCACTGGGTGTGGCGAATGGGCTGGTTTGTCGTTGAGTCAAGCAACCATACCCCTGGGGCAACGGCTGGCGCTAGATTGTTGTTTAGATCTCCCTGCAATAGCCGCCACAAATGCTCTGCAGCATATGAGTTAATTCCAAGCATCATGGTGGATGCTAACAATGTGACTATGATTGATTTTTTCATATCTTCCCTGTTAATGCGATTTAATCATGGCAATATTTGCCTATCTTTTTTAAAAATGTGATTTATCTTATTGTGTAGATCATCCTTCTTGATAGTTTTTATGATTTCGGCATGTGGGGTGATGGCGGCACTGTCCTGACTTTAGCGATAGAGATGATGCCGCACATCAAGCCTACATTGTGATGGCAGAAATTTTTTGAATGGAGAACGGCGTTTCCCATCATACCTCTTTCACTTGTCAGGTGTCGTGGTGCATAAGAACCCTTCGGCATTGCACACTCAAAAAAATCCTGTGTATAGAGAATTTTTTCTCGGGCATGCAGTTCGCAATTCATTGAAGAGCACGAGAGCCCGATCAGGGTTCAGGCGCATGCGTAGATCAACTAAGGCCGAAGAGCTGGTTATTGGCGCTGTCACCAAGGATGCGTAGCACATGAATTGTTCGCCCCTGCTCAGGCATCTCGGCTGATTCCCAACTACACCATGCTGACCCAGTGTGCAGCCGGCCACCCCGTGCTGTCCCTGATGCACAGGCCCGGCAAAGAAAAGCGTGGCGTGGTGATGCTGGAGTCGGGCGACTGGGATGCATGGCTGCACGGCACGGCCGCCCAGGCCGATGAACCGATCAAGCTGCCGCCGCTGGGCGTATTGCGGTCAGGCGCTGAGAAGCCAGAGAAGGAGGAGCTCCTGCCGGCCGAGCAGCTGCAGGCACTGCGCTCGGGGACCTGACGCACAACAGATCCCCAAAACGAAAGCCCGCTATGCGGGCTTTTTTTGGTGTCCAGTTCGGCGTAGGTTTTGGCGTAGGTTTCCGGGAATTCGCGCTGTTTCCAGAGGGGGCTTGCGTTCTGTCATTGAACGACGCCCGCTTCTACTGGTGGATCAGCATCTTACGCGATGCCGGCATTTGACCAAATGCGGAGCGCTCCGCATTTTCAATGTCCTGTACTTGATGCCGCATCTGCATAAGCCTCTGCTTGGCCGCCTGAACCTTGGCGCCGCTGGCGCTTCGCTGTGCGCACCCGATGTATGCCCGCCTTGCATCTCTACAAAACGGCCCCCACAAAAAAGAAGCCCGCCAGCGGTGCTGCGAGCATTGTGAATGCCTGCGACGTGCAGGTACGAGGAAGAAAAAGTCCGGTGCCCTTTTCAGGGCATGCCTATGAATTCCAGGAGGAGAACCATGAGTCAACCATAGGCCCGGCTGTTAACCGCATTTCAGCTCGTGACGGGGAACATCGGCCCTGCCAGCGTGGAGATGTACAGCGAGATGAGGGTCACCACGGACCAGAAAAATGTGAGAAAGATATGTCGCATCACAATCTCCTTCAAGTCATTGAACAAGTGCGCGAACCGCCCGAATGCAAGCCTTCGCAAAACGTCGCAAGGGGCTGCGAGATCTGGTGCTGCGCAACTGAATGAGCTGGTAGCTGCCCCTTACCGGAAAGGCATCCAGGAGACTCCGGTGGTAGCGGGCATCAGGGTCCGGATTGAAAGACTCACTCGGTACGACTTGACTCATGCTTATCTCCATCAGCAGGGCATTGCGGGTCTCGGGACTGACGCTATTTCAACTGCTTGTGAGGCTTCCCTGTGCGAGCCAAGTAAGGGTGCTCATGTAGGTCGAGCATGTCCCGTATGTATGAGTTCTTTCGACACGGTGTCCGCTTGGAGCTGCGGCCGTTGAAGGGCAAGCGTGTCGCGTTGCTTCTATCAGCGCGCCACGTCCGGCCAGCGTTCGTCCGTCATCAGGATGGATGAATTGTTGGGGTGCGGGCGCTGCGATCCGGCAACGAAAAGGGCCCGCAAGCGGCGAAGCTGCGGGCCCTGGAAGAAAAATGCCGATGCCGTGGTGGCGTGCCTGGGTAAGGGATTTGAGAGGGAGGGAGGAGAAAGCTCCCAGGCTCGGCGGAATCCGTTGCTGGCCAGTATGCAGACCTTTTCTGAAGGAAAGCTTTACGTCGTGTAAAGAAGTTGCAGGTCTGCTGCGTGATGCAGGTGGAACGTGGCTTGACTGCGGCCGGGTTCGCACCTGCTCCGAGCGTATAGCTGTGCATTTGCGCTGTGCATCCGCGCAGTGACGGCGGGGCGTTAACGGCTTGCTTGTGTTTCGCGCAGAGCGCTATCTGACTATTGGGCCGGATGGTCCTTGCGGTACAGCGTCCACTCTTCCATTTCCGTGCCGTTCGGCAGCACGCAGATGCCTTCCTGGCCCTGGGGCGTCTTCTCCATGCGAACTTGTCCGCCGATTTCACCGCAATAGACCGATGCGGGATTGGCCATGCCCACGGAGGGTGCCAGCTTCTGTTGGGCGCATGCGCTGAGCGCCAGTGCCACCAGGGCCACCAGCGCGATTCCTGAGAGTTCCAGTGCTTTGTTCATTGCGCCACTCTATACCTCTGGGGGTTGGGAGTGTTGTTGCGTCCGCAACCTTCGGTTTGCGATGCAAAGGTATGTCAGCGCGGCATTTTGTGCATAGAATGCTGACTCGCTAGCATACAACCCAAGAAAAGTCCATGACACCTGATTACAAGACGCTCCTGCAGCAAAAGGCAGAGATCGAAGCACGCATTGCCGAAGTCCTGAAAGCCGAAAAAGGCGGGGCCATCGCCAAGGTTCGCGAGCTCGTCCAGCAGTTCCAATTGACCCAGGAAGATGTGTTCAGCACGGGCAAGCGCAAGTCGCCCGTCGGTGCAGGCGTGCCCAAGTACCGTGATCCGTCCACTGGCGCAACGTGGACCGGCCGGGGCAAGCCTCCTGCGTGGATCAAGGATGCAGTGGACCGCACTGCCTTCGAAATCTGACCAACAGCCCGCACCCGCGGGCTTTGTCTTTTCTGACCACTTGCGCTCAGTGGGCCCACGGCAGTTCACAAGCGTCACCTTGCGCCAAGGCCGACGCCCTTGTCATGCTCTGCGCTGATTGCCTTAGCTGTGCTTGTCCGACAGGGCTGGTCCCGGGCGGCGACCATGCTTGAGGCCATGAACAAACCTACTCCCAACACCCCGGGCCAAGTGCCCACCTCGTCGTCCCGCAACCGGTTCGCTACCAAGCGAACCATGCACATCGTTGCCGCTATCGTGGCTGTGGCACTGGTGATCATGTTTGTGCCCTGGTAGGCGCGCATCGACGTCCCGCTCCCGCCCCCGCTCATGTCCGCGAGGGCATGAGAAAGCCCGCCATCTGGCGGGCTTTCGTTTTGGGGAATCGCTTGCCTCAGTGCGCGTGGTGCGCCGTGGGTGCTTGCGCCGGGGGGAGTTGGGCCAACTTCTGCGAGCAGTCGCTGCACACATGCCACGCGTGGAATTGGCGGGCTCCTGTGGCGGGTTTTTCCTGTTCGCACTGGATGCAGAAGACGGCGGGGGCCAGGTCCATGAGCCGGATCGGCTCTCGGCCTTTCTTGGGACTACGCATAGCTCTCCTTCAAAGTGTTGCTCCTCGGTATCCATTGGGCGCCGGGTTGGGAAAGGCCGGTCGTCAGCGGGCGCGCCATGGCGCAGCAGAAGCCAGCGCCATCGAGGGTGCGTGCTCAACTTACAGCCAAGCCGTCTCACGGTTGTGACTTCCGCATGACCGTGTGGGGAACGCGCCGCAGTGGTTTGACAGTGCAATTTGCGCAGTCTTAGAATTTGCCTCTTCCATCCCTGCGACCGCTGCGAGCCTGACATGAACCTGTGACGCCTTCGGACCCTTGTCCGACCGATCCCCCGAAGCCCATTGCCGGCCCACGGCGGACGCCCGCGTCACCACCTTCATGCCCGTTGACTGCTCCGCGTTTTCTGAACGCAACCTCGCGTCGCCGTGCGGCCTCTTTTTGAAAGAGTGCCCATGACAGAACCCATCGACATCCTTGCCCACAACACCGCTGCCTGGAACCTGCAGGCAGCGAAAGACTGCGACTGGTCGCGCCCGGTCGACAGCGCTGAAATAGCCCGGGCCCGTGCCGGAAGCTGGCAGGCGCGGCTCACGCCCGGCCCCTTGCCAGCGGGCTGGCTGGACGATGTGCGCGGCCTGCGCATCCTCTGCCTTGCCGGCGGTGGCGGCCAGCAGGGGCCCATTCTTGCGGCGGCGGGCGCGCAGGTCACCGTGTTCGATGCCTCTGCCGGGCAGCTTGCACAGGACCGCCATGTAGCGCAGCGCGAAGGCCTTGCGCTGACCTGCGTGCAGGGCGATATGCGCGATCTGGGCGTTTTTGCAGATGCCGGCTTCGATGTGATCTTTCACCCCATCTCCAACCTCTACGTGCCTGATGTGCGGCCCGTATGGCGTGAATGCGCGCGGGTGCTCGCGAAGGGTGGGCGCCTTCTGTCCAGCTTCTGGAATCCGGTGGTCTTCGTGGAGGACCGCGATCCCGCGTTGCGCGAGCAAGGGCTCATGCGGCCTGCGTGGCGCCTGCCGTATTCCGATGTGGTGGATTTGCCGCCCGCAGCGATCGATGCCAAGCGGGAGCGCAATGAGGCGCTGGTGTTCGGCCATACGCTGGCCGATCAGATCGGCGGCCAGCTGGATGCGGGGTTGGTGCTGACGGGCTTTCATGAAGACTGGCAGCCCCATGCCCGTTTTGTGATCGAGAAGTTCGTGCCGACCTTCATTGCGACACGTTCGGTGAAACTCTGAAGGTACTGCTGCCTGGCCTTGACGCCCTCAGGTCGCCCTCAGGTCGGCCTCAGGTGCGCAAGGCCGGCGTCCAGGTCTGCTGCTGGGCGGGTTCGGTCACGGGCTGCGCCGGCTTCGGTCGGGGAGCCGGGCCCTTGGCCTGGGACGATGGCTGGGCCTGCCGTGCTTGCTCGGTGCCGGATTTGGCCAGCAGCATCATCACGGCCATGCAGACCAGCGTCAGCATGAGCACCACGCAGATGGGGCCCAGATCCACGGAGGCGATGTCCAGCCCCTTCAGCGACTGCCAGCGTTCTGAGCGTACTTCCAGTGGTTCTTCGGGATCGGCCATGGCACCTCCACTGCGTTGAGTGTGGACACATGCTAGGCGTAAGTGAGCATGCAAACAATATGGGGACTTCGCCAGGGTGTGAGGGTATACAGCAGCACCGGGTCGGTTGGCTTCACGCTTGAAGGCTCTTTCCGCTGCTGCCGTGTGACAGCTACTTGACCCACATCAACTGCACCGCCACGGCCAGGGCGATGGCCAGCAGCGCCAGCAGCACGACCATTGCCACGATGGTGACCGCCCTGCGGCGCTTTGCCTTGCGTGGGTTGCGCAAACGGGGCGGGGTGGGAGGGGGCTGTGTGGCATCCAGCGCCGCAATTCTTGCCAGCCAGTCTTCGGCTGTGGGCAAGGTGGAGGTGGGCGATGCGCAGGGTGAGGCGGGTGGTGAGACGGGCTTGCCACGGTTCATGGCCCCAGCTCCTGACGCATCTCTTCAAGCACCTGCACGGCGCCCTGGATCATGGCCAGCCTGTGCTGCAGCGCAGCCTTTTGGGCCTGCAGCCGGTCCAGTTGCTCGGCAACCAGCGCCTCGTCGGCCCGCAGCTTCTTCAGCCGCTCCTGTATGGCCTCCATTTCCGGGGCGCTCATCTGCCAATCCTCCAGCATCGAAGGGCGCGGAGCGTGGCCCGGACCCTTCTCACAATTCACACGAATGCCGGCAATTATCTGTGCGTCTTAGTGATTGGCTATGAATGAATTGACATAGATTGTCATCGACCGGCGCAGAAGGCCGAAGGCTGTGCAGTTGTTCAAAGCAGCCAGGTCCTGTTGGGCCGGTTGCCGTCGATTTCCACAAGTCCTGCGTCCTGCAGTATGGGCAGGATGTAGGTGATCACCACGGCCGCGTTGTCGTTGGCCTGTTTGGCCGCAAAGCCCAGAAAGCCGGGCCGGTGCTGGCTGGAGGCCACGATGCAGGGCCGCTCGGCGCCGTGATGCTCCTGGGCCAGATGGCGCAGCACGGCGCCGAAGGCTTCCCGCCTTATGCGCACCGTGTTGCCCTTGTGCGTTCTGACTTCCAGGCCGCTGTCGCTGCGGCGGATGACAGTGAAGGACGCGGTGCGTCCCTTGTCGGGCGTCTTCAGGGGCTTGTCCTGGGCGATGCCGTCCCAGAAGGCATTGAAATCGTTGTTGGAGAGCACGCGCACGAAAAAGAGGTCCATTGCCTGGAGGTTTTCTTGGACGTGGAGTCTCCCTGGCTTCGACTGGCCGAAGATGAGCAAATCTGAGCAGAGCCGCTCAATGTGCGAGAAATTTGAGGAAGATCCGGCCTTGCCGCGTTCTGACCTCGGTCCCTTCGATAAAGCCCATCAGTCTGGCCGAACCGTCCATGGAGTACAGCGCCGGTCCATCGATGCGGTAGATGGGCCTGGTCCCGCACCGGACGAATTCATCGCCTTCGACACGCCCGATTTCGTTTCCGTGCCCATCAAGCACAGTCCACGAGCCTCCTGCAATCATGGCCTCACCCGGCAGTTGCCGGTTCCCAAGTGAAACCACCAATCTAAAGAACGCGAGGTGTCTGAATCTGAGCGAATCTGAGCAGTCGTGTAAAGCTGGGCCGCCGACGTCTTGGGCAGGGTCCTGTGGAAATTCGTGTGTGCCAGGCCCAAGCCGCATCGCACCGGCCAAAAGAAGCTGGCTGCGATCTAGGGGCACTGCATGCGTGGGCGATTGAGCGGTTCGCAGCCAAGTAGAATTGTTTCATATCAAAGACATGCTGCTCTGAAAGTTGCAGCGACCGGGCCCGCTTGGCGGGCCTTGTGCATGGGGCGCGGTCCCGCAGCCGGTATCTGGGTGCATGTCCTGATTCTCTGTAGGCCCGGCCTGCGATCCAATCTCGCGCATGGGGCTGAGCCTTCTCGTCAAATTGCTCTCATTTATGAAGATCTGCTGTCGCCAACCGGATGCGCCTGCGGCATTGCCTTTCGGCTTGCCCGGGGGCCATGCCGTGTGGTGCACGCCGCGCTGCGGAGGGCGGGCGTGAGCGAACAGGCGCTGTACGATCTGGCCCCCGTTCTGGAGCTGATGCTGCTGGGCCTGTTGCTGGCGCTGGGCCCCCTGGCCTGGGTGTGGCTGCGCAATCGCAGCGGCGGCTCGCTCAAGCGGCTGCAGGCGCTGTCGGTGCTCACGCTGTTCCTGACCTTCGATCTGGTGCTGTTCGGCGCCTTCACCCGCCTGACCGATTCCGGCCTGGGCTGCCCCGACTGGCCGGGCTGCTATGGCAGCGCCAGCCCCATGGGCGCCCGCGCGCAGATTGCCGAGGCGCAGGCCGCCATGCCCACCGGGCCGGTGACGCATGGCAAGGCATGGATAGAGATGGTCCACCGCTATCTGGCCACCACCGTGGGCGTGCTCATCATCGCCATGACCATCATGGCCTGGCGGCGCGCGCGGCGCCTGGGCAGGGCGGGTGGCGCAGGGGCCGAGCGTACAGGGGCCGAGGGCACAGGCGGTGCCCTGAGTCCGTGGTGGCCCACGCTGGCGCTGTTCTGGGTCTGCCTGCAGGGCGCCTTTGGCGCCTGGACCGTGACCATGAAGCTTTTCCCGGCCATCGTGACCCTGCACCTGCTGGGCGGCACGGGGCTGCTTGCCTTGCTGTGCGTGCCCGCCGTGGGGTTGAGCCGTGCTGCGCGTCAGCAAGGGGCGACCGTGATTTCACCTGCGCTGCGCGCGGGGCTGTGGCTGGGCCTTGCGCTGCTGGTGCTGCAGGTGGCGCTGGGCGGCTGGGTCAGCACCAACTATGCGGTGCTGGCCTGCAGCAGTTTCCCGACCTGCCAGGGCAGCTGGTGGCCGGCCATGGATTTTTCGCAGGCGCTGCAGATCTGGCGTCCGCTGGGCATGCTGCAGGACGGCAGCAACATCAGCTTTGCGGGCCTCACGGCCATCCACTATCTGCACCGCCTGGCGGCCTATGTGGTGGTGGCTGCGCTGGCCGGGCTGTGGTGGCGTTTGGGTGAAGTGCCCGCACTGGCGTCGCAGCGCCGCGTGCTGGGTGCGTTTTTGGTGCTGCAGGTGCTGACAGGCCTGTCGAACGTGGTGCTCGATTGGCCGCTGGTGGCCGCGGTGCTGCATACGGGCGGCGCAGCTGCGCTGGTGACCGTGATTGTTTGGTGCCTGGCGGCCAGCCGCCCGGGCGCACTGCGGGACGGTCTGCCGGTTGCCCGTGGAGAGATTGCATGAGTAAACAAGCTTCCCTGAGTGTCGAGCCCTCGCGCTGGACACAGTTCTATGCCCTGACCAAGCCGCGTGTGGTGCAGCTGATCGTGTTCTGCGCACTGATCGGCATGGTGCTGGCCGTGCCGGGCTGGCCCAACGCCGACCAGTGGCTGCACATGGCGCTGGCCTGCCTGGGCATCTGGCTGGTGGCGGGCGCGGCTGCCGCCTTCAACTGCCTGGTGGAGCGCCATATCGATGCGCGCATGAAGCGCACCTCCTGGCGGCCCACGGCGCGCGGCGAGCTGAGCAGCCAGCAGGCGCTGGCCTTCTCGGCCATCCTGTGCACGCTGGGCGCGCTGGTGCTGCTGCTGTGCACCAACCCGCTGACCATGTGGCTGACGCTGGCCACCTTCGTGGGCTATGCCGTGATCTACACGGTGATCCTCAAGCCCGCCACGCCGCAGAACATCGTGATCGGCGGTGCCTCCGGTGCCATGCCGCCCGTGCTGGGCTGGGCCGCGATGACGGGCCAGGTCGGTCCCGAGGCGCTGATCCTGTTCCTCATCATCTTCCTGTGGACACCACCCCATTTCTGGGCGCTGGCGCTGTACCGCGTGGAAGACTACCGCCAGTCCGGCCTGCCCATGCTGCCCGTGACGCATGGCAGCGAGTACACGCGGCTGCAGATCCTGCTGTACACGGTGATCCTGTTTGCGGCCTGCATGCTGCCCTTCATGTACGGCATGAGTTCCTGGCTGTACCTGGTGGTGGCCGTGGTGCTGAGCGTGGGCTTCTGTGCCTATGCCTTTGCACTGTGGCGCAATTACTCGGACCAGCTGTCGCGCAAGACATTCCGCTTCTCGCTGATCCACCTGAGCGTGCTGTTCCTGGCGCTGCTGATCGATCACTACCTCTGGCTGGGCTGATGGCCTGAGGGCCATGGCCGCGCAATGACAAACCGGGCCCTTGAGGCCCGGTTTGTCTTGGTGCCTGCCGCCTTACTTGATCTGCCGCTTTTCCAGCTTGCGCGCCAGCGTGCGCCGGTGCATGCCCAGGCGGCGGGCGGCTTCGGAGATGTTGAAATCGCTCTCGGCCAGGGTTTCGTGGATGTGTTCCCACTCCAGCGTCTTGATGGAGGTGGGGTTGCGTGACAGTTCCACGTCGGTGCGGCCTTCGAGGCGGCCGAAGGCGGCCTCGATATCGTCGGTGTTGGAGGGCTTGGCCAGATAGTGGCATGCGCCTAGCTTGACCGCCTCCACGGCCGTGGCAATGCTGGCATAGCCTGTGAGAACGACGATCAGCGCCTCGGGGCTGTGCTGGTGCAGCATCTGCACGCAGCTCAGGCCCGACGCGTTGCCCGCCAGCTTGAGGTCCATGACGGCGTATTGCGGCGAGTGCGTCTGCAGCAGTTCGCGAACTTCCTCGGCGCTGGCGGCCTGCAGCACGCGGTAGCCGCGCCGCTCGAACGAGCGCGTCAGCGTGCGCGCAAAGGTCGCATCGTCTTCAACCAGCAGCAGGAGGCGGGAGCTGTCCATGGGCGATTCGGGTTCCTGTGGGCGCCGCTTCAGGCGCCGGGTTCAATGGCAATCGATGACAGGGGCAGGCGGATCTCCACCTCACTGCCCCGCGGCGGGGTGTTCCTCACCTGAACGCGTCCGCCCAGCGAGCGCGCCACGTTGAGCACCAGGAACAGGCCCAGCCCCCGGCCCGGGCGCTCCGTCTTGGTGGAGATATGGCGCTGGCCCAGCTGTTCCAGCACGGCGGGTGCAAAGCCCGGTCCCTTGTCGCGCACGGTGATGCACAGCATGCCAGTGCGCACGGCCAGGTGCAGCGCCACATGGCGGGGGGAGGCTTCGGCCGCATTGTCGAGCACATTGCAAACCATTTGCTGCAACGCGGTATCGGAAAGAATGGGGAAGTCCTCGTCGGCCTGGACATAGTCGAAATGCTCCACGGCGTGGCGTGACTGCCAGTGCGCGACCACGCCGTCCATGAAGGCGCGCAGCGTGGTGGCCTGTGGCGCATCGGCGCGGGTCTCGCCGGCCGACATGAGCACGCTGGAGACGATGGACTTGCAGCGCAGCAGCTGCTGCTGCATTTCCTGCAGGTCGGCCAGCAGGTCGGGGTCTTGCGTGATCGCGGGCATGCGCTGCCAGTCGCCCAGGATGACGGACATGGTGGACAGCGGCGTGCCCAGCTCGTGCGCCGCGCCCGTGGCCAGCAGGCCCATGCGCACGATGTGCTCCTCTTCGCTGGCACGCTGGCGCATGTTGGCCAGCCGTGCGTCACGCCGGCGCAGGTTGGAGACGATGCGGCGCAGGAAGACCACTAGCAGCACCGTGGTCAGCCCGAAGCTGATCAGAATGCCGCTCACATACAGGCCGGGCAGCCCGTCCGGTCCCGCCGCGCCAATGGGCAGGGGCCAGTGCACGATGGCCAGCACCAGGGTGCACAGCGAGGTGCTGGCAACGATGATCCAGGCGTGCACGGGCCTGAGCAGCACGGCGCCCAGAATGCCCTGCAGCAGGAACAGATAGATGAAGGGATTGCTGGCGCCGCCGCTCAAATACAGCTGTATGGCCAGGGCGAGCACGTCGGCCAGCAGGGCCAGGAACAGGTTGCGCGCCGAGATCTGGCGGCGGTGGCTGCGGTACCAGTAGATGTAGCCAAGATTGGTGAAGACGCTGGCCATCAGCACCAGGGCCATGGCCGGCAGCGGCAGGGTGATGCCGAAGCCGTAGTGCACCAGGGAGATGGTGATCACCTGCCCGACCACGGCGAACCAGCGCAGCTGTATCAGCAGCTGCATGTTCTGGCGTTCGGTGGTGCGCTCGACGCGGAACAGGGACTCTGAAGGCGAATTCACGCGGGCGATTGTGCGCTACCGCAGGCAGCCGTGGCGCGGCAGGGTCTTGTAGAGGACTGGCGTAAAAAAGGCCACCGATGTCATCGGTGGCCTTGTTGCCTGGAGCGACGGCTTTACGGCTCTACGGCTTTACGGCTTGCTGCTTGCCTGCCGGTCATTGCGCCTGACCAGCCAGGCCGCGCCGACCACCATCAGCGCCAGCCCGTACCAGGTCAACGCATAGACCAGATGGCTGTTGGGGAAGCGGATCACGGTCATGCCTGGGCGCGGCCAGGTGCCGTCTGCCACGGGCTGGCCCGGCAGGCCTGCGTCGATGAAGTAGGGGGCTGCATGGTCCAGGCCCTGGGCCTGAGCAATGGCCGCCACATCGCGCGAGAACCAGCGCTGCTGCGCGGGATCGTTCTCGCGCAGGAAGCCGCCGCGCGGCTCGCTGATGCGCAGCAGGCCGGCCACCGTCACCGGGTCCTGGGGCGCCTGTGCGGGCTGATCCTGCCAGCGCGCGCGCTGCGCTGTGGGAATGAAGCCCCGGTTCACCAGCACCTGGTTGCCGTCGTCCATCTGCAGCGGCGTCAGCACCCAGAAGCCGGCGCCCAATTCGGTCACGGCCTGGGTCAGCACGGTCTTGCCGGCCAGCCAGTGGCCGCTGGCCTGCACGGCGCGGTACTCGTGGTCGGCGGCCGTGATCTGCGGCCATTCGGCGGGCGGGGGCAGGGCAGCGGGCGCGGCGTGCACGCGCTGGTCCACACGCTCTATCAAGTCCAGCTTCCAGGCACGGCGCTGGACCTGCCAGCTGCCCAGGAAGATGAAGCCCAAAAACAAGGCGATGCCCACCGAGATGAGCATCGCCTGAGCGAGTGGGCCACGCCGGCGCGATGCGCCGGCGTGGCTGGATGGCCCGGAGTTTCCGGATACGGTCAAGGCGTGACCGAGGCCGGAGCCGTCTGCGCGGCAGGGTCGGCCGGCATGGTGTGCTGGGGCATCATGTTGGTGTTCATGTGGAACATGACCCACAGGGTGCCCGCAATGCCGATGGCCACGAAGACCACGGTGAAGATGGTGGACAGCAGGGTCCAGCCGCCTTCGATCTTGCCGTTCATGTGCAGGAAGAAGACCATGTGGACCAGGATCTGCACCACGGCGAAGCCGCCGAGCACCATCACGGCCGTTGCACGGTCCGAGATGACATTGCTCATCACCAGCCAGAACGGGATGGCCGTCAGGATGATCGAGAGCACGAAGCCCCACATATAGCCCGAGAACGTGCTGTGCGGGCCTGCGTCGTGGTGGTGATCGTCATGGCCATGATGGTCGTGGTGACCGTGGCCATGGCCGGCGTGGATGTCGTGTGCAGCCATTTACAGCACCCCCATCAGGTAAACAAAAGTGAAGACGCCGATCCAGACCACGTCCAAGAAGTGCCAGAACATCGACAGGCACATCAGGCGGCGGTTGTTCTCGTGCGTCAGGCCGTGCTTGTTGATCTGGATCATCAGCGTGACCAGCCAGATCAGGCCGAAGCTCACGTGCAGGCCGTGGGTGCCCACCAGCGTGAAGAACGAGGACAGGAAGGCGCTGCGCTGCGGGCCCGCGCCCTCGTGCAGCAGGTGGGAGAACTCATAGAGTTCCAGGCCCAGGAAGCACAGGCCGAACAGGCCGGTGATGGCCAGCCACAGCTGGGTGCCGCCGAGCTTGCCCTGCTGCTTTTGCAGCATGGCGAAGCCGAAGGTGATGGACGACAGCAGCAGGAAGGCCGTGTTCATCGCCACCAGGGGCAGGTCGAACAGCTGGGCGCCCGTGGGGCCTGCAGCGTAGTTGCGGCCCAGCACGCCATAGGTGGCGAACAGCGCTGCAAAGATCAGGCAGTCGCTCATCAGGTAGAGCCAGAAGCCCAGAGCGGTGCCGTTTTCGGGATGGGGCTCCTCGGCGAGGTGGTACTCGCGCGGGGCCAGGGCGGCAGCGCCGCCTGCGGTGTAACGGGTATCAGACATGACGTGCCAGCTGTTGTGTGCGCAGTTCTTCCGTGGCCGCGACTTCCGCGGCGGGGATGTAGTAGTCGCGCTTGTAGTTGAACGTGTGGATGATCGACGCCAGCACGGTGGCGGCGAACGACGCAATGGCCAGGGGCCACATGTGCCAGATCATCGCGAAGCCGAAGACCGTGGACAGCGCTGCGATCACGACGCCGGCGCCGGTGTTGGACGGCATGTGGACGGGCTTGAAGCCGGTCAGCGGACGCTGGTAGCCGTGCTTCTTCATGTCCCACCAGGCATCGATCTCATGCACCACGGGCGTGAAGGCGAAGTTGTACTGGGGAGGGGGCGAGGAGGTGGCCCACTCCAGCGTGCGGCCTTCCCATGGGTCGCCGGTCACGTCACGCAGCTGGTCGCGCTTGAAGTAGCTGACCACCAGCTGGATCAGGAAGCTGCCGATGCCCAGTGCCACCAGACCGGCGCCCAGGGCGGCGATCACGAACCAGATCTGCAGCGAGGGGTCCTCGAAGTGGTTGGCACGGCGTGTCACGCCCATCAGGCCCAGCACGTACAGCGGTGTGAAGGCGACCCAGAAGCCGACCAGCCAGAACCAGAACGAGCACTTGCCCCAGAACTCGTCGAGCTTGTAGCCGAAGGCCTTGGGGAACCAGAAGTTGATGCCGGCGAACACGCCGAACACCACGCCGCCGATGATCACGTTGTGGAAGTGGGCGATCAGGAACAGGCTGTTGTGCAGCACGAAGTCGGCCGGGGGAACGGCCAGCAGCACGCCGGTCATGCCGCCGATGGCGAACGTGCACATGAAGCCCACGGTCCACAGCATCGGCACCGTGAAGCGGATGCGGCCGCGGTACATGGTGAACAGCCAGTTGAAGATCTTGGCGCCCGTCGGGATCGAGATGATCATCGTCGTGATGCCGAAGAAGGTGTTCACGCTGGCGCCGGAGCCCATGGTGAAGAAGTGGTGCAGCCAGACCAGGTAGGACAGGATGGTGATACACACCGTCGCGTACACCATGGAGGTGTAGCCGAACAGGCGCTTGCGGCTGAAGGTGGAGACGATCTCCGAGAAGATGCCGAAGCAGGGCAGGATCAGGATGTAGACCTCGGGGTGGCCCCAGATCCAGATCAGGTTCACGTACAGCATGGGGTTGCCGCCCAGCTCGTTCGTGAAGAAGTTCGTGCCGACGTAGCGGTCCAGCGACATCAGCACCAGGGCTGCGGTCAGGATGGGGAACGAGGCCACGATCAGCGCGTTGGTGCACAGGGCGGTCCAGGTGAAGACGGGCATCTTCATCAGGTTCATGCCGGGTGCGCGCATCTTGATGATGGTCACGATCAGGTTGATGCCTGACAGCGTGGTGCCGACGCCGGCCACCTGCAATCCCCAGATGTAGTAGTCAAGCCCGACCCCGGGGTTCTGCGCCCCCAGGTTGGACAGTGCCAGCCAGCCGGAGGTGGAGAACTCGCCCAGGAACAGCGAGATCATCACCAGCACGGCGCCGCCCGTGGTCATCCAGAAGCTGAAGTTGTTCAGGAACGGGAAGGACACGTCGCGGGCGCCGATCTGCAGCGGCACCAGATAGTTCATCAGGCCGGTCACGAAGGGCATGGCCACGAAGAAGATCATGATCACGCCGTGGGCCGTGAAGATCTGGTCGTAGTGGTGCGGAGGCAGGTAGCCCAGGTTGTCGCCGAAGGCCATGGCCTGCTGCAGGCGCATCATCAGCGCGTCGGCAAAGCCGCGCAGCAGCATGACCAGACCGAGGATCATGTACATGATGCCGATCTTCTTGTGGTCGATGCTGCACAGCCAGTCGCGCCACAGCGGGCCCCACAGGCGGAACTTGGTGAGCAGGCCCAGCACGGCAAGGCCGCCGAGCACCACGGCGATGAAGGTCGCCAGCACGATGGGCTCATGCGCCATCGGGATGGAGTCCCAAGTGATGCGTCCCAGCAGCCAGTGGGCCTGTGCCGGGGAGGTATGTTCAGACATATCGAGTCTCTTAGGTCGTGATGGGAGCGGGCGGCGGTCTGGCCGTCGTCCGCGTCCGCTAACTGCTTATTGCTGCGCAGCGGCTGCGGAGCCGTCGCGCTGGTCCAGGAAGGCCACGACGCGGTCGGCGTTTTGCACCGTGCACACATCCTGGGGCAGGTTCATGCCCACGGCCTTGAGATAGGCTTCGCCGCCGGCAGCGTCGATGGCCATCATGTGATGCATGCACATCTTGCCTTCTTCGACACAGCGGTTGAGCACCTTGTCGTACAGGCCTTCGTCCACCGTGGCGAAGCGCTCGACCGGGTTGCGCTCGCTGGGCTTGACCAGGTTCAGGTAGGTATCGCGCGTCAGGGCCTTGCCTTCGGACTTGGCCTTGGCAACCCACTGATCGAACTCTTCGTTGCTCAGGCCATGGAACTTGAACGTCATGCCCGAGAAGCCGGCGCCGCTGTAGTGCGATGCCAGGCCGTGGAACACGCCGGGCTTGTTGATCACGGCGTTCAGCTCGGTCTGCATGCCGGGCATGGCATAGATCATGCCGGCCAGGTCAGGCACGTAGAAGGAGTTCATCGTCGAGGTGGCGGTCAGCTTGAAGTGGATGGGACGATCCACGGGAGCGGCCAGCTCGTTGACGGTGGCGATGCCTTTTTCAGGGATGAAGAACAGCCACTTCCAGTCCATGGCCACGACCTGCACCTCCAGCGGCTTGACATCGGTGCTCAGCGGCTTGGTGGCCGAGACGCGGTCCAGCGGACGGTAGGGGTCCAGCTTGTGGGTGCTGATCCAGGTGATGGCGCCCAGCGCGATGATGATCATCAGCGGCACGGACCAGATCACCAGCTCCAGCGTGGTGGAGTGGTGCCATTCGGGGTCGTAGTGGGCCTCGGTGTTCGACTGGCGGTATTTCCAGGCGAAAAGCAGCGTGAGGATGATCACCGGGATGATGATGATCAGCATCAGCAAGGTGGCCGTGACCACCAGATTGCCTTGCTGCGCGGCGATGTCGCCGGCGGGGTTGAGCACGACGGCTTTGCTGCAGCCAGTGAGACTGGCTGTCAAAGCGGCCGCGGTGAGCCACGCAGGCCCACGGAGTTCCTTGATTTTTAGCATGCTAGGGGCGCAACAAGAGCGCGTTTACATAGAAACGCGGATTACAAGATCCGGGCAAATGTATTACGAAGTATAAATTTGTCCATTGGACATTTTGTCCAACGTCAAGGAGAACCCGGGAACTTTCTGATACCTGGGCGGGTGCACGGCAGGTGCCTGGCGGTCCGGAGGCCGCATTTTCGCGTCGCGCGCAGCAGGACAAACACCGAGGCCGGTCGAGGTGGAAACCGCCTTGCGCCAGATCAAGCGAGGGCGTAGAACAGAGCTGTCAGTGAGACGAGACAAGGAGCATCCATCTATGAGCGGCCTCGACACAACTGCAAGCTTCCCCGGCGGAAGCTATGAGAGCAAAGAATCTCTGTCCCGCGCCGACACCCACGAAGATGTCACGCCCAACGAAATCGCCGTCGGCGTGATCATCGGGCGATCCTCGGAGTACTTCGACTTCTTCGTGTTCGGCATCGCCTGCGTGCTGGTCTTCCCGGCGCTGCTGTTTCCCTACCTTTCCAAGCTCGACGGCACGCTGATGTCGTTCGCCATCTTCTCGCTGGCCTTCGTGGCCCGGCCGCTGGGCACGGCGCTGTCCATGGCCGTGCAGCGGCGCTGGGGGCGGGCGACCAAGCTGACGCTGGCGCTGTTTCTGCTGGGGGTGTGCACCGTGGGCATGGCCTTCCTGCCCAGCTACCAGCAGGCGGGGGTGAATGCCATCATCGTGCTGGCGCTGCTGCGCATAGGCCAGGGCATTGCGCTGGGCGGCTCGTGGGACGGCCTGCCGTCGCTGCTGGCCATGTCGGCGCCCAAGAACCGGAGGGGCTGGTATTCGATGATGGGCCAGTTGGGCGCGCCGCTGGGCTTCGTGCTCGCGGCAGGGCTGTTTGCCTTCATCTACTCCCATGTGGGAGCCGACGAGTTCCTCAGCTGGGGCTGGCGCTATCCCTTCTGCGTGGCCTTTGCCATCAACGTCGTGGCATTGTTTGCCCGGCTGCGCCTGGTCGTGGGCCAGTCCTACACCGAACTGCTGCAGCAGCGTGAGCTGGAGCCCATGGGCGTGCTGCCGCTGATGCGCGACGAGGGACGCAACGTGGTGATCGGCGCGTTTGCCGCCCTGGCCAGCTTTGCGCTGTTCCACCTGGTGACCATCTTCCCGCTGTCCTGGATCTCGCTGTACTCGGACCAGTCGGTGACCCATGTGCTCGGGGTGCAGATCGTGGGCGCCTTCTGTGCGGCTGCCGCCATCATGGTCTCGGGCTGGCTGGCCGACCGTGTGGGCCGGCGCAATACGCTGGGCACCATGGCCTGCCTGATCGGCATCTTCAGCTTCCTGGCGCCCTGGCTGCTGGGCAGCGGAACGATGGGGAACAACGTGTTCATCATCGTCGGCTTCATCCTGCTCGGCCTGTCCTATGGCCAGGCGGCAGGCACGGTGACGTCCAACTTCCCCTCACGCTATCGCTACACGGGTGCCGCGCTGTCCTCGGACATGGCCTGGCTGGTGGGCGCAGCATTCGCTCCGCTGGTGGCCCTGGGCGTGTCCTCGCGCTTCGGACTGGTGGCGCTGGGGATCTATCTGCTGTCGGGCGCGCTGTGCACGCTGGCGGCGCTGGGCATCAACCGCGCCATCGAGACGCGCGACTGAACGAGCCCTCGCAAGCCAAAGGCCGGCTCTGCCGGCCTTTTTCGTTGCGCCTCCACCTCAGGGGTTTTCACCGTAGCGCTGCTTGAAGTCGAATTCGAGCCTGTCGCAGTCCTGCACCGATTCAAACTGCTGCGTCTTGCGCTCGGCCTCAGGCCGCGCGGTTTCCTTGCGGCAGATCTTGATGGTTTCGCGCTCCACCCAGCGCGCCTCGCCTTCGGGCGTGGACAGCAACTGGCCAGCCAGCATGAGCACAGCGAAGAAGGCCACGGGCAGGCCGATGAGCCAGGGCACGATGCGGCTTTTTGGCGGCTTGGGCGGTTTGGTCGGACCGGATCCGTTGGCGCTGGCAGCGGGGGACGGTTCGCTGGAATGGGGCTCGGGTGTCTGTGGTTGCGCCATGGTGTGCTTGCTGTGGTTCCGGCTGGCGATTATCCAGGGCGTCCATCGCGCGCAGTCTGAGCGGGATCAGGGAACGGCGAGATCGCCTGTGCTAGCCATCTCCCCCATCTCCTGCACCAGCCATTTCTCCAGCGCAAGAATGTCGGCCCTGCGGCCCGGATGGGGCGCCGCCCACAGCTGCAGGCGCCGCGGACCGGCCAGTCGCGCGCCGCTGTTGCGCGCGCATGTCAGCGATCCGGCCAGTGACGGGTTGGAGATCGTGCTCAAGGGCGGGCAGATGGGAGCAGAGGCCTTCTTTGGCCACGTGCGTGATGGAGGCCAGGCAGGGCTCGCTGCCGCAACCATGGGGCAAACCTATAATGCGCGTTGGTCCCGACGGGACACCCTCCCGCCAGGGGCAGCGCCCCGCGTGCGCGCTCCGAACTCCTAGACACCATGAGCACACCCACTTTCACCGTTGCCGACATTCGCAAGAGCTTTCTGGACTTTTTCGCATCCAAGGGCCACACCATCGTGGAGTCGAGCCCCCTGGTGCCCGGCAACGATCCGACGCTGATGTTCACCAACTCGGGCATGGTCCAGTTCAAGGACGTGTTCCTGGGCACCGACAAGCGCCCCTACAAGCGCGCCACCTCGGTGCAGACCTGCCTGCGCGCAGGCGGCAAGCACAACGATCTGGAAAACGTGGGCTACACGGCCCGCCACCACACCTTCTTCGAGATGCTGGGCAACTGGTCCTTCGGCGACTACTTCAAGCGCGAGTCGCTCAAGTGGGCCTGGGAGCTGCTGACCGAGGTCTACAAGCTGCCCAAGGAACGCCTGCTGGCCACGGTCTACGCCGAGGACGACGAGGCCTATGACATCTGGACCAAGGAAATCGGCCTGCCGCCCGAGCGCGTGATCCGCATCGGCGACAACAAGGGCGGCCGCTACAAGAGCGACAACTTCTGGATGATGGCCGACACCGGCCCCTGCGGCCCCTGCTCGGAAATCTTCTACGACCACGGCGCGCACGTGGCCGGCGGCCCTCCGGGCAGCCCTGACGAAGACGGCGACCGCTTCATCGAGATCTGGAACAACGTGTTCATGCAGTTCGACATGGACGAGCAGGGCAACGTCAAGCCGCTGCCCGCGCCCTGCGTGGACACCGGCATGGGCCTGGAGCGTCTGGCCGCCATCCTGCAGCATGTGCACAGCAACTACGAGATCGACCTGTTCCAGGCGCTGATCAAGGCCGCTGCGCGCGAGACGCACATCGCCGACATCGAGACCCCCTCGCTCAAGGTGATCGCCGACCACATCCGCGCCACCGCCTTCCTGGTGGCCGACGGCGTGATCCCCTCCAACGAAGGCCGCGGCTACGTGCAGCGCCGCATCGTGCGCCGCGCCATCCGCCACGGCTACAAGCTGGGCCAGAAGACCCCGTTCTTCCACAAGCTGGTCAAGGACCTGGTGGCCGTGATGGGCGATGCCTATCCCAAGATCCGCGAGCAGGAAGCGCGCATCACCGAAGTGCTGCGGGTCGAGGAAGAGCGCTTCTTCGAGACCCTGGCCAACGGCATGGAAATCCTGGATGCGGCGCTGGCCGGTGGCGCCAAGGTGCTGCCCGGCGACGTGGCCTTCAAGCTGCACGACACCTACGGCTTCCCCCTGGACCTGACCAACGACGTCTGCCGCGAGCGCGGCCTGAGCGTGGACGAGGCGGGCTTCCAGACCGCCATGGAAGAGCAAAAGAACAAGGCCCGCGCAGCAGGCAAGTTCAAGATGGACCGCGCCCTGGAATACACGGGCGATGCCAATGCCTTCACGGGCTACCAGAAGCTGGCCGAAGCCGCCAAGGTGGTGGCACTGTATGCCGAAGGCAGCGCCGTGCAGGAACTCAAGGCCGGCCAGAGCGGCGTGGTCGTGCTCGACACCACGCCTTTCTACGCCGAGTCCGGCGGCCAGGTGGGCGACCAGGGTGTGATCAGCACTGCGGGCGCACGCTTTGCGGTCGAGGACACGCTCAAGATCAAGGCCGATGTGTTCGGCCACCATGGCGTGCTGGAGTCCGGCAGCCTCAAGGTGGGCGATGCCGTGCAGGCCGAGGTGGACACGCAGCTGCGTGCCGCCACCATGCGCAACCACTCGGTCACGCACATCATGCACAAGGCCCTGCGCGAAGTGCTGGGCGATCACGTGCAGCAAAAGGGCTCGCTGGTCAACGCCGAGCGCACGCGCTTCGACTTTGCCCATAACCAGCCCGTGACCGCTGAAGAGATCCGCGAGATCGAACGCCGCGTGAACGCCGAGATCCTGGCCAACACGCCCACCGATGCGCGCGTGATGGATATCGAATCGGCCAAGGCCACGGGCGCCATGATGCTGTTCGGCGAGAAGTACGGCGACTCCGTGCGCGTGCTGGACATCGGCAGCAGCCGCGAGCTGTGCGGCGGCACCCACGTGCAGCGCACGGGCGACATCGGCCTGTTCAAGGTGGTGGGCGAAGGCGGCGTGGCTGCTGGCGTGCGCCGCATCGAGGCGGTGACCGGCGAGAACGCGCTGGCCTACCTGCAATCGCTGGAATCCACGGTGGACCAGGCCGCCGCCGCGCTGAAGGCGCCGACGGCCGAGCTGAACACCCGCATCGGCGGTGCGCTGGAGCAGATCCGCGCGCTGGAGAAGGAAGTGGCTGCGCTCAAGGGCAAGCTCGCTTCCAGCCAGGGCGACGAGCTGGCCGGCCAGGCCGTGGACGTCAAGGGCATCAAGGTGCTGGCCGCCAGGCTGGAAGGCGCCGACGCCAAGACCCTGCGCGACACCATGGACAAGCTCAAGGACAAGCTGGGCGCCGCAGCCATCGTGCTGGCCGCCGTCGATGGCGACAAGGTGCAACTGGCCGCAGGCGTGACCAAGGCCGAGACCTCGCGCATCAAGGCTGGCGATCTGGTGAACTTCGTGGCCAGCCAGGTCGGCGGCAAGGGCGGTGGCAAGCCCGACATGGCCATGGCCGGCGGCACGGACGCTTCGGGCCTGCCCGCGGCGCTGGCCGGTGTGCAGGCCTGGGTGGCAGAGCGCGTCTGACCCAGCTGCGCGGCAGATGATTCCTGCTGCCCCTTCTTCGGGACGCCCCGGTGGACTCCACCGGGGCGTCTTGCCGTGGGCGCTGCGTATGACCTACATGGCCTGGGTGATGGGCGTGCTGGCGCAATCGGCCGCGGCCGCCGCGCAAAGCGTGGTCTTCATCAACCCCGGCCGGTCCGACGAGCGCTACTGGACCACGGTCAGCGAGGCCATGCAGGACGCGGCCAGCAGCCTGGGCATGCAGCTGCAGGTCCGCTATGCCCAGCGCGACCACCTGCGCCCCATCGAGATTGCGCGCCAGATTGCCGCCTTGCCCAAGGCGCAGCGGCCCCGCTACGTGATGTTTACCAACGACTACAGCGTGGCGCCTGAAATCCTGCGCACGCTGGAGGCCGCAGGCATCGACAGCTTCATGGCCTTCAGCGGCGTGCCCGAGACATTGCGTGGCCAGACCGGCGTGGCGCGAGAGCGCTATCGCCACTGGCTGGGCAGCCTGGAGCCGGGCGCCGAGGAGGCCGGCTACCTGACCGCCAAGTCACTGTTCGCCGCTGCGCGGGCATCGGGCCAGGCGCGTGCGGCCGATGGCCGGCTGCACATGGTGGCCATTGCCGGGGACCGCTCCACGCCCTCCTCGGTGGAACGCAATGCCGGCATGCGCCGCGCGGCGGCCGAGGCCAGCGACGTGGTGCTGCAGCAGGAAGTCTTTGGCGAATGGCGCCGCGAACGCGCCGAGCAGCAGGCGGCCGTGCTGTTCCAGCGCTATCCCGAGGTGCGCCTGGTCTGGGCGGGCAACGATGAGATGGCCTTTGGCGCCATGCAGGCCTGGCGGGCGCGGGGCGGCTCGCCGGGGCGTGATGCCTTCTTCAGCGCCATCAATTCATCGGCCGCCGCCATGACGGCGCTGCGCACGGGCGAGCTGTCGGCACTGGCGGGCGGCCATTTCCTGACCGGCGCCTGGGCCCTGGTCATGCTCTACGACCATGCGCACGGCACCGATTTCGCCTCCGAAGGGCTGGAGCAGGTGCGGCCCATGTTCACGCTGCTGGACAAGTCCCAGATCGACCGCTACGAGCACAGGATCAGTGCGCCGCTGGCCCCTCTGGACTTTCGCAGCTACAGCAAGCACCTCAATCCCCGGCTGCGGCGCTACGGATTCGAGCTCAAGCACCTGCTGCGCTGAGCGCCTTCCATGCCCCGCTTCCGCTCGATTGCCTCTTTGCTGATCCTGCGCATCATGCTGCTGGCCGTGGCCTGCATGCTGGTGTTTGGCGGCGCCCATGCCTGGTGGGAGTACCGCAAGGGGCAGCAGGAGTTTCGCCGCTCCATGGAGACGCTGGTGGCCAACAGCATGATCTCGCTGTCCGCCGCGCTGTGGGACATCGAGCCGGCCCTGGTGCGCGAGCAGGTGCAGTGGCTGGGCAAGCTGCCCCTGGTGGGACATGTGCAGCTGCGCGTCACCTCCACGGGCGAGATGTACGAGGCGGGCGAGCCCAGGGATGGCCGCGCGCCTGCCGTGTCCATGCTCATTCCGGCACCGCGTCACAGCCAGTCCAGCCTGCCGCTGGGCGAACTGCAGGTCTGGGAGAACCAGGGCCACTACCTGGAGGTGCTGCGCGACTCCACGCTGCGCGTGCTGCTGGGCTATGCGCTGTTCACGGCCCTGGTCTGCCTGATGGTGGCCTGGGTAATGCGCAGGGAGCTGCGCCAGCCGCTGCAGCAGATTGCGGGCTTTGCGGCCAACCTCAAGCCCAATGAGTTGTCGAGGCCCTTGGTGCTGGAGCGGGCGCGGCGCGGGCAGCGCGACGAGATCGACATGGTGGTGCAGGGCTTTGGCCAGTTGCAGCATGACCTGCGCGGCCACATCGAGCATCTGGACCTGCTGGTGGCCCAGCGCACGGCCCAGCTGGAGGAGCTGGTGGAAGAGGTCAAGCGCATGTCGCTGACCGATGCGCTGACCGGATGCCTCAACCGCCGCGCCATGGACGAGCGTCTGGCCTCCGAGGTCGCCCAGGGCCAGCGCCTGGGTGCGGCCCTGAGCGTGATGTTCGTGGACGTGGACCGCTTCAAGCAGGTCAATGACAGGCACGGCCATGCCGCAGGCGATGCCGTGCTGCGCGAGGTGGCACTGCGTTGCCGGCACGCACTGGAACGGGAGCCTTCGGCGCAATGGATGGCGCGCTATGGCGGGGAGGAGTTCCTGATCGTGATGCCCGGTGTGGCTGCGGCCCAGGCCTGGGCGCTGGCCGGGCAGCTGCGCGAGGCCATACGCTCCACGCCCATACAGGTCCATGGCCTGGAGCTGGCGGCGACGGCCAGCTTTGGCGTAGCGCAACTGCAGGGCGCCGAGAGCGCTCAGGAACTGCTGCAGCGCGCCGATGCCATGCTCTACGAGGCCAAGCACGCCGGGCGCGACTGCGTGCGCGTGGCCGGCCTCGCCTGAACGGCACGGCGTCAGGGCCGCCTCAGAACAGTTCGATGTCGTTGCTGTTCACCTGGGGTGCCAGCAGCCCCTGGGTGATCAGATCACCGTAGTACCAGGTCTGGTTGCGGCCGTGCTCCTTGGCGTGGTAGAGGGCCTGGTCGGCATGGCCCAGCACCTCCACGGGTGCGCCCGTGCCCATGGCGGCAAAGCCCGTGCTCACGGTGATGCGGCCGACCTGGGGGAACTCGTAGCTCTCCACGTCGTGGCGCAGGCGCTCCAGCGCCTTGCGGGCATTGACCAGGCTGACCGAGCGCAGCAGCACCACGAATTCCTCGCCGCCGAAGCGGAACACACGGTCCTTGGCGTCGAAGCAGCTGCGCAGGATGTTGGCCACCAGGATCAGCACCTCGTCGCCATACAGGTGGCCAAAGCGGTCGTTGATGCGCTTGAAATGGTCGATGTCGATGGCGGCCAGCCACTGGCCGGGAACGTCTTCCGTGGCCACGCCCGGCATGGCCATCGGCGTCTCCTGCAGCGACAGGCGCAGGAATTGCTCGTCGAAGGTCTTGCGGTTGAGCAGGCCGGTCAGCGCATCGCGTTCGCTGTAGTCCAGCAGGCTCTGGTAGTTGTGATAGACGCCGAAGATGCCCTGGATCACATCGAGCCGGCTGGGCGAGAAGGCCGTGGACTGCGTGATCTCCAGGCAGTGGTAGGCCGTCTCCTGGCGCCACAGCGGCAGCCACAGCACGTGCTGGCCATCGGGCTGCACGGCCGAGGCGATGAGGGCGCGCTGCTGCAGCGCCTGCTGCAGTGCGGGCATGGAGGCCAGCTCCACGCTTTGCGGGTCATACAGGGCCTCGGCATCGGTGGACATGACCTGATCGCCCTGGCTCCAGGTGCGCGCACGAACACAGTGCCTGCCGTCGGGCATGGCGAACAGCTCCAGCGCCCGCACCTGCACCACGCCATTGAGCTTGAACAGGGTGGACAGCACCGAGATTTCCAATCGCAGATGGTCCCTGTGGGCCGTCATCTCGACCAGATTCTGTAGCAATGGCTGCATGCGAGGCCTTGTATTGGAAGAGGGCGCGACCGGCTCAGCGGCGCTCAAACACCAGATCCCACACACCGTGGCCCAGGCGGATGCCACGGTTCTCGAACTTGGTCAGCGGCCGGTAGTCGGGCTTGGCGGCATAGCCTTCGGCCGTGTTGGCCAGCAGGGGTTCCGCGCCCAGCACTTCCAGCATCTGCACCGCATAGGGCTCCCAGTCGGTGGCGCAGTGGATGTAGCCACCGGGACGCAGCCGGCGTGCCAGCTTGGCCACCAGAGGCTCCTGGATCAGGCGGCGCTTGTTGTGCTTTTTCTTGTGCCAGGGATCGGGGAAGAAGATGTGGATGCCGTCCAGGCTGGCCTCGGGCAGCATGTTGTCGATGACTTCGACGGCGTCGTGCTGCAGGATGCGGATGTTGGAGATGTCCTGCTCGCCAATGCGCTTGAGCAGGGCGCCCACGCCGGGCTCGTGCACCTCGCAGCACAGGAAGTTGTCATCGGGGCGCACGCGCGCAATGTGCGCCGTGGCCTCGCCCATGCCGAAGCCGATCTCCAGGATCAGGGGTGCCTGGCGGCCATAGGTGGCAGAGGCGTCCAGCGGCGCGGCCTGGTAGTTCAGCACAAAGCGCGGACCCAGGTCCTCGAAGGCCTTGGCCTGGCCTGTCGTGGTGCGGCCGGCGCGGCGCACATAGCTCTTGATGGTCTTGGGATGGGCCACGCCCTCGGGCGGCTGGCCGGTACGGGCGGCCGCAGGTGTGGAGGGCGAAGAGGAATCGTGCGGCGCACCGGGGGCAGTGGACATGGTGTTCGGGGTATCGCCGTCCATGGACTGCTCGGCTTGGGGGGAAGAAATTGGGTTCACGGGCTCAATTGTATGTATGGCGCCAGCCCCTGACCCAGAACTGCAGCGCTTCGCCCAATGCGGCCTGGGGTGATGGCTGGGGCAGTCCCAGGTGGGCGGCTGCGGTGCGCAGCGCGGTCACGGGGGCGCTCAGGTCCAGTGCAGGGGCGCCGTGCTGCTTGGAAAGCTTTTCGCCGTCGGGCATGAGCACCAGCGGCGTGTGCAGGTACTGCGGGTGACCTATGCCCAGGGCGCGCTGCAGCAGCATCTGGCGGGGCGTATTGTCGGCGAGGTCGGCGCCGCGCACCACATGGGTGATGCCCTGCAGGCCGTCATCGACGACCACGGCGAGCTGGTAGGCCCACAGGCCGTCGGCCCGGCGCAGGACAAAGTCGCCCACGCCGTGGATCACATCCTGCTGCTGGGCGCCCAAGCGGCGGTCCTGCCAGTGCAGCACGGGGTCGTGGCGGGTGAAGCGGTCCAGCGCAAAGCGCCAGGCCCGGGCGCTCTTGCCGTGCAGGCCGTCGCGGCAGGTGCCGGGGTAGGGCCGCTCCACATGGCGCTCATGGGCCCAGCCCAGGTTTTCCCAGGCTGCCTCGATGTCCTTGCGCGTGCAGCCGCAGGGATAGGCCAGGCCGCCGGCCTTGAGCCGCTCCAGTGCGCTTTCATAGAAGGTGTGGCGGCGGGACTGCCAGATGGGCTCTTCATCCGGCAGCAGGCCGCAGGTGGCAAGCTGGTTCAGGATGGCGGTGTCGGCACCGGGCTGGCAGCGCGGAGGGTCTATGTCCTCGATGCGCACCAGCCAGCGGCCGCCATGGGCGCGTGCATCCAGCCAGCTGGCCAGCGCCGCCACCAGGGAGCCTGCATGCAGCAGGCCCGTGGGTGAGGGCGCAAAACGGCCTACATACGGGGATGGGGTGGGTGCGGAGCCGGTTTCGGCGGATTCAGGGGCGGCGGGAATCATCGGGGCCGGATGTTAAGGCCTTGCGCCGCCCCCTGCCAGGACCTGGTGGCCTGGTTCAGTCCGCAACCAACGCCAGGGCCATTTCCAGTCCCGAGACAAAGGCATCCTCCACGCGGCGGCCAATGCACCAGTCGCCGCACAGGCCCAGGCCCGCATCCTTGTTGCGCAAATGGCTGCGGCCCAGCGGCGACAGGGTCTGCGCATGGGGCCAGAGGTAGACGCTGGCATGGCGGGGAGGGATGCGGATGCGCGTGATCTCGCCAAAGGCCTTCTGCATCTTGGCCAGCACGCGCGGGGCGTCGTCGGCGCGGTGCTCCTGCGACCATTGGGGGCTGGCCAGCACGGTCCAGCGTTCGCTTTGGGAGCGGCCCGGCTTGGAGGATTCTCGTGCTACCCAGACCGCGCGCTCATGCGTGGTGCGCGCTGCATTCCACTGCGGCCCCAGGGTGGACAGGCCGGCCTCGGTGGCCATGGGGTAGGACAGCGTCAGCGCCCAGCAGGGCGCCATTTCCACGGCCGCCATGCCCTGCACCAGCGACAGGGCCAGGGGCGTGGTCTGCAGCAACTGGCGCGCCTGGGGCGCGGGCAGGGCGAGTATCACTTCATCGAATCCCGTGCGGATCTGCGTGGTCGGCTCGGTCGTCTCCACATGCAGGCTCCAGCCCTGCGATCCGGGCTGGCGTTCGAGCTTGGTCACGCGCTGGCCCAGGTGCAGGCGGTCGGCATCCCACAGCGGCGCGGCCCAGGCCAGCGGCAGGGCCTGCATGTCGGGCGTGGCTACCCAATGGGCTTCGGTGGGTGCGGGGGCGGCGCTGGACTGGCGGCCCTGCGCATCCAGCACGCGTAGCGTGCTCACGCTCCAGGGGCGGCACAGGCCGGGCACGGTCTGCAGGGCCAGCTCGAAGCGCTTGTCGCGCACGGTGAAATACTGCGCGCCGATATCGAAGGCGCCATGCGCAGCGTTGACAGAGCGCATGCGCCCGCCCACCTGGGGCAGCCGCTCGTAGACATGGACATCGTGGCCGGCCTGCATCAGCGTGCGCGCGCAGGCCAGGCCCGCCATGCCGGCGCCAATCACGGCAATGCGGCGTGCGCCGGCCTTGGGGCGCGCCTTGGAGGCTTCGGGGGGCTTGGTGGCCTTTTTCTTGGCCGTGGACTTGGAGGCAGCGCGGGAAGCGTTCATGGAGCAGACCTTTGCGGGCAGTGGCAGATTCCGGGAAGCATGTCCTTTCCGGCCTGTTGCACCGCAGCGGCGTGGCAGGCCGGGACCTGTAACCACTCTACACCCGCGAAGACCGCCCGGCGGCGTGCGCCAGCTCAATGTCGGTGATGATTTTCCATGAGAGCGCGGCGTGTGGCGGGGCTCTCCAACTGCTGCAGCCACCACTGCAGCGCGCGCGGCGGGACCTGCTGCGGCGGGCAGGACCATGCGTAGTGCATGCGCACGTTGCGCGAGGGCCGGGCGACCTGGCGCGTCACCAGCAGGCCGGCCTGCACATACACATCGGCCATGAAATGGGGCAGGAAGCCGCAGCCTATGCCGCGCACCTGGGCCTCGATCTTGGCCTGCATGGAGTCCACGGTGAAGATGTCCTGGCCGCTGAGCAGGCCCATGCTGGCGCTGTCGCGCAGGCCTGAATCGGCCACGGCGATGATGCGGTGCTGCAGCAAGGTGGCGTCGGTGATGGGCTCGGGCGCCGTGGCCAGCGGATGGTGGGGCGCCACGGCAAAGACGAAGTCCAGCTCGCCCAGCTCGCAGGCCTGCAGGCCCGCCACGTTGCTGGAGTTGACCGCCACGCCAATGGCCAGGTCGGCCCGGCCCGAGGTCAGTGTCTCCAGCGTGCCGGTGAGGATGCCGTCGCGCAGCTTCAGCCGCGTGGGTGGCTGCATGGCGTAGAAGGCCTCGACCAGCTCCAGCATCGGCGTGCGCGCCACGGCACCATCGACCACGATGGTCAGGTGCGGCTCCCAGCCCGTGGCCACGCGGCGCACGCGGTGGGCCACGGTGTCGATCTCATGCAGCAGGCGCACCCCCTCGCGCAGCAGCTCCCGGCCGGCCTCGGTGGGCTGGGCGTGGCGCGAGCGGCGGTCGAACAGCAGCACGTCCAGCGCATCTTCGATCTGGCGCACACGGTAGGTCAGGGCACTGGGCACCAGGCCCAGCTGGCGTGCAGCGGCGGCAAAGCTGCCGGCCTCGGCAATGGCCTGGAGCATGGCCAGGCTGTCGGGGGTGAGCACGTCGCGGGGGCTGGGCATGGGGCGTTATGGCTTCAAAAGCTTTGAATGATGCCATCAATCCTGCTGCGCCTTGCCTGCGGCAGCGGCTTCTACAGTGGAGCCATCGACGCAAGAGTTTCGAAGATCTGACACGTTGGAAAGGGACAAAAACATGATCGCCCTGCGCAAATCCCGGGAACGCGGCCATGCCGACCATGGCTGGCTGCGCTCGCACCACAGCTTCTCGTTTGCGGGCTACCACGATCCGCGCCACATGGGCTTTGGCAACCTGCGCGTGATCAACGAGGACCACATCGCCCCGGGCACGGGCTTCGGCTCCCATGGCCACAAGGACATGGAGATCATCAGCTACGTGCTCGAAGGCCGGCTCTCGCACAAGGACAGCATGGGCAACGAGCAGACCATCTCGCCCGGCGAGGTGCAGCGCATGAGCGCCGGCTCGGGCGTGGTGCACAGCGAGCACAACCACGCACCGGGCCAGACCACGCATTTCCTGCAGATCTGGCTGCTGCCCAGCGAGACGGGCATTGCGCCCGGCTATGCGCAAAAAGCCTTTGCCGACGAGGAAAAGCGCGGCCGGCTGCGCCTGGTGGCCTCGCCCGATGGAGCCGAGGGCTCGGTCAGCGTCCATGCCGATGCCCGCCTTTATGCAGGGCTGTTCGATGGCGATGAGCAGGCCGAGCTGGAACTGCCCGCCGGCCGCAAGACCTATGTGCACCTGGTGCGCGGCGCGCTGAACGTCAATGGGCAACGGCTGACAACGGGCGATGCGGCCCTTGTGGAGAATGAACCGCGACTGCGCCTGCACGACGGGGAACAGTCCGAGGTCCTGGTGTTCGATCTGCAAGCCTGAGAGCGTGCACAGCACGCTCTGAAGATTCACGAGGAGTACCCATCATGTTGAACCGTCTGAGCAACCCGCTGGCGCTGGCCGGCCGCATCCTGATCGCGCTGATGTTCGTGCCTGCGGGCTTTCAGAAAATCGGAGGCTTCGCCGGGACCGTGGGCTATGCCGCATCGGTAGGCATGCCCATGCCTCAGATCGGCGTGGCCGTGGCCCTGGTGGTGGAGATCGTCGGCGGCCTGGCCTTGCTGCTGGGCTGGTGCACGCGCTGGGCGGCCCTGGTGCTGGCGTTCTTCACGCTGGTGGCCAGCTTCTTCTTTCACACCTACTGGAGCGTGCCGGCCGACGCGGCCATGATGCAGCAGCTGCTGTTCTGGAAGAACATCGCCGTGACTGGCGGCCTGCTGGGCTTTGCTGCCCACGGTGCCGGCGGCTGGAGCGTGGATGCGCGCCGCCATTGAGTGGGTCGGGCAGCGTCGGCCATGCCCTGATTTTTGTTAGGCTACTGCCTTGAGTGGGCCCCGCAGCAGCGCTGCGGGGCCCTTTGGCGTGGATGGATTGATGAATGCGGCGCTGGCTGGCCTGTGGCTGCGCAGGGCGTCCGAGGATTGGATTTCTTGTATGGCAGATATCGTGGTGGTCTACCACTCGGGTTACGGACACACCCAGCGCATGGCCCAGGCCGTGGCCGACGGCGCAGGCGCGCGCATGCTGTCGATCGACAGCGACGGCCAGCTGCCTGCGGGTGGCTGGGAGTTGCTGGCGGCGGCAGACGCCATCATCTTTGGATCGCCCACCTACATGGGCGGGCCGAGCTGGCAGTTCAAGCGTTTTGCCGATGCCTCTTCCAAGCCGTGGTTCGTGCAGGCCTGGAAGGACAAGCTGTTCGCCGGCTTCACCAACAGTGCCAGCGTCAACGGCAACAAGCAGACCACGCTGGACTACCTGTGCCAACTGGCCATGCAGCATGGCGGCCTGTGGGTGGGCAGCGGCATGCTGCCGTCCAACGCGCGCGCCGCGCAGCGCAATGACCTCAACTGGATAGGCGCCTTCAGCGGTGCCATGGCGCAATCGGCCTCGGATGCCTCGGCCGCCGAGATGCTGCCGGGCGACCTGGAGACGGCGCGCGTGTTCGGCGAGCGCGTGGCGCAGCAGGCGCTGCGCCTGAAGGCCTAAGCCTTGCCTGGCGGGCTTGTCGGCTGTATCGGCTCCAGCGGCTCTGCCGGAGCCAAGGGCGTGATGGCCAGGTCTGCACCCACGGCCCTGCGCTCGTCAAAGACGAAGCAGCCGCCGTCATAGAAGGCGCCGTCGGTTTCCTCGAAGTACTTGAGGATGCCGCCTTCCAGCTGGTAGACATGCTCCAGGCCCTCGTCCCGCATCAGGATGGCGGCCTTCTCGCAGCGTATGCCGCCCGTGCAGTAGCTGACCACGGTCTTGTCGGCCAGCTCGGCCTTGTGGGCGCGCAGCGCGGGCGGGAACTCGGTGAACTTGGTGATGCGCCAGTCGATGGTGTCCTTGAAGGCGCCGGCATCGACCTCGAAGTCGTTGCGCGTGTCCAGCGTCACCACCTCGCGGCCCTCGTCATCGTGGCCCTGTTCCAGCCAGCGGCGCAGCGTGGCGGGGCTGACCGATGGCGCGCGGCCCTCTGCCGGGCGGATGGTGGGGTGGTCCATGCGGATGATCTCGCGCTTGACCTTGACCAGCATCTTGCGAAACGGCACGGTGTCGGACCAGCTTTCCTTGGGGGCCAGGTCGGCAAAGCGCTCATCGGCGCGCAACTGGTCAACGAAGCTGTGCACCGCCTGGGCGGGGCCGGCCAGGAAGAAGTTGATGCCTTCCTCGGCCAGGAGGATGGTGCCCTTGAGCGCCAGAGTCTGGGCGCGTTCGGCCAGGGTGTCGCGCAGCGCCGCTGCATCGGGCAGCGGCGTGAACTTGTAGCAGGAAATATTGAGGATGTCGGACACGGGCAGGCAGGCGGGTGCGGCACAGGCCGCGGGTTGGATCGGGGCGCCGGCGAGAGGCGACCCGATCAGCCGCCCGACACCAGCAGGGCCTTGATTTTATTGGCCAGCTGGGCCACTGCCAGCGAAGCCGGTGCGCCGGGCATGGACTGCAGCAGCAACTGGCGGCGCATCACCGCCTCGCGCACGGCCGGGTCGGACGGAATATCGCCCAGGTGCGTGAGCCGCAATGGCTCGCCGGAGGCCGTGTTGACAAAGCGGTTGAGCACCTGCTGCAGCTGGCCCGTGATGGCGCGGCCATCTCCGGGGCGTGCCGCCTGGTTGATGGCCAGGCGGATCTGCTGGCGCTTTTGCTGGATGGCCAGCACCTTGATGGCCGCATAGGCATCGGTCAGCGAGGTGGGCTCGGGCGTGGCGATGACCAGCACCTCGGTGGCCATGGACACGGAGAACAGCACCACGTCCGAGATGCCTGCGCCGGTGTCCAGCAGCACGATGTCGTAGCGCGGGGCCAGTGTCTCGATGGTGTGCGTGAACTGCTGGCGGATCTCGGGCGTGAGCCGCGAGTACTCGATCATCCCGGAGCCGGCCAGCAGCACCGAGTAGCCGCCGGGCGCGGGCAGGATGGCTTCCTCCAGCGAGGAACGGCCGGTGAATACATCGTGCAGCGTGACCTTGGGGTAGAGGTTGAGCACCACATCCAGGTTGGCCAGACCCAGGTCGGCGTCAAGCACCAGGACCTTGAGGCCATGGCGTGTCAGCGCTGCGGCCAGATTGGCCGAAACGAATGTCTTGCCCACGCCGCCCTTGCCGCTGGTCACGGCGATGATGTGTCCGCGCGGCTTGGCGCGCACGGCATCGCTCATCGGAACGGCAGCGGGCAGGGAGGGGTGGGGAATGGCGTTGTCGCTTACCACCTGGCTATCAGCGGAGTCCATCTTCGGGGTCCACATCGGTTGCAATATCTGGATTCAGCCCATTGTCAAACGGGGACGGGGCATACAAAGGTCCGAAAAGCAGGCTTTTTTCCTCCGCGCTTACCGTACTGTCAGGTTGTTCTTCAATGTGCACGCGGTTGCGGCCGGCGGATTTGGCCAGGTACAACTGTTTGTCGGCACGCTCGGTCCACAAGGTCGTGGTGCTGCGTATCCACTGCAGCGCATAGGCGCCGCCGATGCTGATGGTGATCTGCAGTGTCAGCGTGGGTGAGATGACGACCGGCATGCGCTCGATGGCGCTGCGTATGCGTTCGGCCACGGAGACACCGAAGGTCGCAGGGCAGGCGGGCAGCACGATGGCGAATTCCTCTCCTCCGTAGCGGGCCAGCGTGTCCATGGGGCGTACGCAATTGGTCAGGGTACGGGCCACCGACTGCAGAACCCGGTCGCCCACGATATGGCCGTGCTGGTCGTTGATCTGCTTGAAATGGTCGATGTCCAGCATCAGCATCAGGGCCGCTTCGCCAGACCGCGCCACGCGGTCGATCTCGCGCTCGGCAATGGTGCGGAAATGGCGGCGGTTGGCCAGCCCCGTGAGCGGGTCGCGCAGCGACAGCGAGCACAGTTCATCGATCAGCGCCTGCAGATATCGCGTCGGCGAATCCGTGGGCAGATGGACCGCCCCACCAGCGTGGGTAACCAGCGCGTGGGCTGTGGCCAGGCGCAGGTCGCGCAGGTATACGGATTGGTGGGATGCGGGGGCAGTCACGGAGGGCTGAATGAAAAGCCAGTGAAGTGTATCAGTGTGTAGGCTCGATTGTCGCCGCGCCGGCATCGACTTTTGCACCATCGGAGGTAACAGATGTTGATCCTGGTGCAGGCACGAACGGCGGCAGGGCAAGGGCGGCGAGGAATTCCGCATCGGTGCGGTACAGCCGCAGGTGCGGTCCGCGGTGCAGGGCGCCCGCCCGCAGCAGCACCTGTTCGGCCGGCAGCTTCAGGCCCACCACATGCAGCACGCCGCTGCGCTTGGCCGCCAGCAGTTGCAGGCGCACGAAGGTCTCCACGCCCGTCACGTCGATGCGGTTGATGGGCTGGGCCAGCAGGCACAGATGGTGTGTCTCCGGGCGCAGCGCCCATTCGTCACCGATACGACGCTCCAGGGCCGAGGCCGAGCCGAAGTCCAGCTCGGCATCCATGCGCAGGGCCAGCAGGCCCGGCGCCAGCGGCGGCAGTTGCCAGAGGTTGCGGTCGCGCAGGCTGCCGTCGGGATGCTGGCCCACTTCGATGATGCGCGGATGCAGGCGCTGGTAGAGGAAGTAGCCCAGGCTCAGCACAATGCCCGCGAACACGCCCCAGTACATGCGCGGCGCCGTGACGATGGTCAGCAGCAGCGTGGCCAGCGCAATGCTGCCCTCCACGCGCGACACCTTGAACAACTGCAGCAGCACGCGCGGCTTGACCAGGTTGACCACGGCCGTGATCACGATGGCCGCCAGCGCCGCCTTGGGCACGTGGTACAGCGCCGGGATGAACCACAGCACCACGATGACCACCAGCAGGATGGAGAACACGTTGGACCAGCCCGTCTTGGCGCCGGCCAGCAGGTTCACGGCCGAGCGCGAGAACGAGGCGCTGGTGGCAAAGCTGCCGAACAGGCCCGCACTGATCTTGGACAGCCCCTGGGCGACCAGGTCCTGGTTCTCGTTCCAGCGCGTGCCGGCCTGCTGGTGCTCCACCTGGGCGCTGGAGGCCGTCTCCAGAAAGCTCACCAGCGAGATCACCAGCACCGGCATCACCAGGGCGCCGAACTCGTCCCAGCTCAGCAATCCCGGCAACTGGAAGCTGGGCAGGCCTGCCGGCAGGTGGCCGACCACGGCGCCACCATCATCGGCAAAGTCCGTGGCCCAGCTGATCACGCCGGTCAGCGCAATGATGAAGATGGCCGAGGGAAAGGCCGCGCGCCAGCGCTTGGCCAGCACCAGCAGCGCAATGCTGGCAATGCCGTAGAGGATGGACTGCCAGTCGAAAAGCTGCAGCGAAGGCGTGTTCCAGACTGCGCTCCAGGTCGAACGCAGTCCCAGCAGGGTGGGCAACTGCGAGGCCAGGATCAGCAGCGCTGCCGCCTGTGTGAAACCCGTGAGCACGGGCGAGGTCACCAGGTTGAGCAGCCAGCCGGCGCGCATCAGGCCCAGTGACCACTGCACCAGGCCCGACAGAATTGCCATCCAGGCGGCCAGGGCCACCCAGTGCGCGGAGCCGGGTTCGGCCAGGCCCGTGAGGGAGGCGCCGATCAGCAGTGCACTCAAGGCCGTGGGTCCCACACCCAGGCGCGGCGAGCCGCTGAACATCACGGCCACCAGGGCAGGGACGATGGAGGCGTAAATGCCGGTGATCAGCGGCATGCCGGCAAGCGCCGCATAGGCCACGCCCTGGGGCAGAAGCATCAGACCAACGGTGAGACCTGCCCAGAACTCCCCGCGCAGCACGGCTGCCGAGGGTTTGGGCCATGCCAGGAAGGGAAACCAGCGCGCCAGGGAATGCATGGCCGCTATTGTCATGCTAACTGGATGGTGCCGGGATGTTCGGGCTTGTCCTACAGGCGCTTGCGTCGGCGTCGTATGGGTTTGTCCCAGGGCCATAAATAAAGTCGAGGCCTGTGTTGACCGCCTCACAACTATTCAAGGAGTAACCGCATGACTTTCATCACCCAACGCTGCTGCCACATCCTCGCCGTGTCCGCCCTGGCCTTCGGCCTCGCCGCATGCGGAAAGACCGAAGACACTGCCGGCCAGAAGCTCGACTCCGCCGTCCAGCAGTCCCAGCAGGCCGCGCAAAGCGCAGGCCAGAAGATCGACAACGCCATGAGCAGCGCCGGCACCAAGATCGAGGAAGGCGCGATGAAGGCCGAAACGGCCACCAACAACGCCATGAGCCAGGCGGGCGCCGCGCTCGACGATGCAGGCATCACCGCCCAGATCAAGGCCGACCTGATCAAGGAACCCGATATCTCCGCCCTCAAGATCGACGTGGACACCAAGGCCGGCGCCGTCACGCTGACCGGCTCGGTGCCCAGCGATGCGCTCAAGATGCGCGCCGGCGACATTGCCAAGGCCGTCAAGGGCGTGAACAACGTCAGCAACATGCTGGAGATCAAGGCCAGCTGATCGCAGCCACCGGCTTTGTTCCCTCAATGAAAACCAGGCGCTTCGTCCGCCTGGTTTTTTTATGCCTGAACGCCGTGGCCCAGCGCATAAGATGCGCTGCATGAGCACACCCGACCTGCAGATCAGCACCCATCTCATCCACCATCCCTACCAGCCGCCCGAAGGCTTTGTCGCACCGCAGCCGCCGGTGCACAAGGCCTCGACGGTGATCTTCGAGAACGTGGCGGCCATGCGCCGCCGCCAGTGGCTGGACAAGAGCAGCTACACCTACGGCCTGCACGGCACGCCCACCACGTTCTTGCTGGAAGAGCGCCTGAGCGCGCTGGAAGGCGGCCTGCAATGCCTGCTGGTGCCCAGCGGCCTGGCGGCCATCGCCACCACCTCCCTGGCCCTGTTGCGCACCGGCGACGAGATGCTGCTGCCCGACAACGCCTACGGTCCCAACAAGACCCTGAGCGAGGGCGAGCTGGCCCATTTCGGCGTGCGCCACCAGTGCTATGACGCCATGGATGTTGCCGACCTCGAAGCCAAAATCACGCCCAAGACGCGTTTGGTCTGGCTGGAGGCGCCGGGCTCGGTGACCATGGAGTTCCCTGACCTCATCGCCATGGTGCGCCTGTGCCGCGCGCGCGGCATCACCACCGTGCTGGACAACACCTGGGGTGCGGGCCTGGCCTTCAATCCCTTCGACCTGCTGGGCGACGGCTCGCACAGCCTGGGCGTGGACGCCACCGTCCATGCGCTGACCAAGTACCCCAGCGGCGGTGGCGATGTGCTCATGGGCAGCATCATCACGCGCGACCAGGCGCTGCACATGCGCATCAAGCTGGCCCATATGCGCCTGGGCCTGGGCGTGGGCGGCAACGACACCGAGGCCGTGCTGCGCTCGCTGCCCAGCATTGCGCTGCGCTACCACGCACAGGACCGCGCCGCGCGCGAGCTGGCGCGCTGGCTGCAGCAGCAGCCGGCCGTGGTCCAGGTGCTGCATCCCGCGCTGGAAGGCGCTCCAGGCCACGAGAACTGGAAGGCCCTGTGCGGCGCAGCCGGCGGCGGCGAGGGCGTGGCGGCCGGCCTGTTCAGCGTGGTCATCGACCCGCGCCACGGCCAGCAGGCCGTGGACCGCTTCTGCGACAGCCTGCGCCTGTTCAAGATCGGCTACAGCTGGGGCGGCCCCATCAGCCTGGTCGTGCCCTATGAGCTGCCGTCCATGCGCAGCTGCCCCACGCCCCAGCTGCGCAGCGGCACCGTGGTGCGCTTTGCCATCGGCCTGGAGGCCGTGCAGGACCTGCGTGCCGACCTGGAGCAGGCCCTGGCCGCCGCGTTCGCATAGTTGAGCGCCAGGCGCCGGTGACATGCGCCTGTCACCGGCAGCACCGATGCTCGTTGGCTTCATACCATCCCACGGGGGCCTCCAGGCCCTGGTCCAGCATGAAGCACAAAGAGAGCATCACCAATATCCTGCAGCACGCGAAAACCGCGTCCAATGGGCCCGGCATCGTGGCCAGCCGCCGCCATTTCGTGCGCGGCATGGGCGCATCGGCCCTGGCGCTGCCACTGGCCGGCTGCGGCGGCTCCGATGGCGACAGCAGCATTCCCGTCGAGTTCCGCCACGGCGTGGCCAGCGGCGACCCGTTGAGCGACCGCGTCATCCTCTGGACCCGCGTGACGCCACCCCAGGGCCATTCCAGCGACATCGAGGTGGAGTGGGAGCTGGCCTCGGACGCCGACTTCAAGACCATCGTGGTGTCGGGCAAGGCCATGGCGCGCGCCACCCAGGACTTCACCTTCAAGGCCGACGCCACCGGCCTCAAGCCGGCCACGCGCTACCACTACCGCTTTCGCTGCCAGGGCATGACCAGCGCCACGGGCCGCACGCGCACCCTGCCCGTGGGCGCCGTGCAGCAGGTCAAGCTGGCCGTGTTCTCCTGCGCCAACTACCCGGCGGGCTACTTCAATGTCTACGCGCATGCCGCGCGCCAGGGCGACCTGGATGCCACCGTGCACCTGGGCGACTACATCTATGAATACGCACGCGGAGGCTATGCCAATGGCAAGGCCGAAGCCATGCAGCGCCAGAGCCTGCCGTCCAACGAAATCGTCAGCCTGGCCGACTACCGCCAGCGCCATGCCCAGTACAAGAGCGATGCCGACCTGCAGGCCCTGCATGCGGCGGCGCCCATGATCGCCGTCTGGGATGACCACGAAGTCTCCAACGACACCTGGATGCACGGCGCCGAAAACCACCAGCCGGCCACCGAGGGCGATTTCGAACTGCGCAAGGTGGCCGCGCTCAAGGCCTATCACGAGTGGATGCCCACGCGCAACGCGCAGCCCGAGATCATCTACCGCAGCTTCGCCTTCGGCGACCTGCTGGCGCTGCACATGCTGGACACGCGCGTCATCGGCCGCGACAAACAACTGGACTACGCCGACTACTTCACCGCCCAGGGCCTGGACGCGGCACGCTTCACCTCCGATATGGCCAATCCTGCGCGCCAGCTCATGGGCGCCACCCAGACCCAGTGGCTGGGCCAGCAGTTGGCAGCCTCGCAGGCCACCTGGCAGGTGCTGGGCCAGCAGGTCCTGATGGGGCGCATGGAGCTGCCGGCGCCCTTGCTGATGGACATACTCAGCCCCGGCAGCGGTGTCTCGCTGCCGGCCTACGCGGCGCTGCTGGCCAAGGCGCAGGCCAACCCGGCCAGCCTGACGGCGGCGGAAAAGGCCATCCTGGCCCAGCCCAGCATTCCCTACAACCTCGATGCCTGGGACGGCTATGCCGTGGCACGCGAGACCGTGCTGGCCACGGCGCGCAGCCTGGGCAAGAACCTGGTTGTGCTGGCGGGCGACACCCACAATGCCTGGGCCAGCGAATTGCGTGACCGCAGCGGGCAGGCCGTGGGCGTGGAGTTCGCCACCTCGTCCGTCAGCTCGCCGGGTTTCGAGGAATACCTGTCGGGCCAGGACCCGGCCCAGCTGCGTGGCGCGCTGCTGCAATTCATCTCCACGCTCAAGTACTGCGATACCTCGCGCCGTGGCTACATGATCGTCACGGCCACGCCGCAGGCCTGCCAGGCCGAGTGGATCTACGTGGACACCGTGTTCAGCCGCCAATACCAGGCTGTGCGCGATGCGGCCTGGAAGGTGCTGCCCGGCCAGCCGGGCAAGCTGGTCCAGGCCTGAGTGCAGACTCGGGTACAGACCTGGGTGTCTGCGCGGGCCTCGGTAGTTTCCGCCATGGCAGCAGTGCCATGGCTGCGATAACTTTGGACTCGCTGATCCAGGAGGTCCAGGCATGCAGGCATCCCCCGCTCCCGAGAAAGCTTCCGACAACCCGGCCGGCATGCTGCAGGTGCAACTGCTGCGCATGGCCGATCCCTGGCGCTGGCTGGCCCTGGGCTGGCGCGATCTGCGGCGTGCGCCCGGCGTGGCGCTGTTCTACGGCCTGTGCTTCTGGGCCATGGCCCTGCTGATCGGTTGGGTGTTCCGCGCCAGCCCGGAATACAGCATGGCCATGGCCAGCGGCTGCCTGCTCATCGGCCCCTTCCTGGCCATGGGCCTGTACGACACCAGCCGCAGGCTGGAGCGGGGCTTGCCGCCCCAACTGAGCAGTTCGCTGACCTGCTGGGACACGCAGATGGGCAGCATGGGCATGCTGGTCATGGTGCTGCTGGTGCTGGAGATGCTCTGGGCGCGCGCCTCCATGGTGGTCTTTGCTGTGTTCTTCGATACCGGCATGCCCACCACGGCCGGCATGCTGCAGGCCGTGGCACGGCCCGAGAACTGGGAATTCCTGGCCATTTACCTGCTGGTCGGCGGCGCCTTCGCGGCCCTGGTATTCGCCAGCATGGTGGTGGCGCTGCCGGCCATGCTGGACCGGGGCAGCGATGCGCTCACGGCCTGCATCACCAGCATGCGCGTGGTCGGCCTGAACCTGGCCGTCATGCTGCAGTGGGCCGCGATCATCACCGTACTGGTGGCGGTTGCCCTGTGGTGGTACGGCGCGGGCCTGCTGCTGGTGGGGCCTTTGCTGGGTTGTGCCAGTTGGCATGCATACCGTTGCAGCGTGGGCGATTCCGCCGTGCCTGCGTCCACCATATCCTGAGGTTTTCCTGGCATGCCCCGTCTTGCGGCTACAGTGGGGCTTGCAACAACAGAGGAGTCCACCTGTGGCGACACCCAATTACGCCTATGAAAAACGCCAGCGCGAACTGGCCAAGAAGCAGAAGAAGCTAGAGAAGGAGAAGGCCAAGGCCGAAAAAAGACCCGACGACCATGAGGGCGGCGGCTCAGAAGGTAATGCGCAGGCATCTCCTGCAGCAGCCCGTCCCGGCGAGGAAGGCCGCGGCAGCTGACACCCTGCCTGCCCTGAGCTCAGGGCAGCAGCTTGCTGAGCTGGGGCCAGACGTTGTCCAGCATGCGCGGCTGGGCCTTGGCCGTGGGGTGGATGCGGTCGGCCTGGAACCACTGGGCCGAATCGGCCGCATCACCGATGCCGGCCAGCAGGAAGGGCACCAGCGGCACCTTCTGCTCCTGCGCCACCTTGGCAAACAACTGCTCGAACTGGCGCGTATAGCCGCTGCCATAGTTGGGCGGCACCTGCATGCCCACCAGCAGCACCTTGGCTCCGGCATCTCGGGCCGCGCGCACCATGGCGTCCAGATTGCCCTGCGTGCTTTGCAGCGGCAGACCCCGCAGCGCATCGTTGCCACCCAATTCGATCACCACCACCGATGGCTTGTGCTGCTTGAGCAAGGCAGGCAGGCGAGAGCGGCCGCCCGAGGTGGTCTCGCCACTCACGCTGGCGTTGACCAGCGGCACATTCTTTGGACTCTCCTGCAGGCGCTTTTGCAGCAGTGCCACCCAGCCCGTGCCACGGGCCAGTCCGTATTCGGCACTCAGCGAGTCGCCCAGTACCAGCAGCGGGCCCGTCTCGGCTGCCCATGTGGACGTGGCCGTCCAAGTACCCAGCAGGCCGAAGGCCAAGCCGGCCGATATAAAGTGGCGGCGTCGGCGCATTGCGCGCAGCTTGTCTTGCATCGTCTTCCCATCCTCCATGTCACAAAGCACTGCCCAGCCCCTGATCGAAGTCGAGCATGTCTTCAAGTCGGTCAGCGATTCGACCGGAACACTGGATATTCTGCGGGATATCGATCTGCGTTTTGCCGCAAGGGAAACCGTGGCCATCGTCGGTGCCTCGGGCTCGGGCAAAAGCACGCTGCTGTCCATTCTTGCCGGCCTGGATACGCCCACGCGCGGCACGGTGCGGCTGCAGGGCCAGGACATGTTCGCGCTGGATGAAGATGCACGCGCCGCCGTGCGCGCGCAAAAGCTCGGCTTTGTGTTCCAGAGCTTCCAGCTGCTGGGCAATCTGACGGCGCTGGAGAACGTGATGCTGCCGCTGGAACTGGCGGGCAGCCGCGAGGCCCGCCGCCGCGCCACCGAGATGCTGGAGCGCGTCGGCCTGGGCCAGCGCCTGGGCCACTATCCCAAGCTGCTGTCGGGCGGCGAGCAGCAGCGCGTGGCGCTGGCCCGTGCCTTCGTGGTCGAGCCCGCCGTGCTGCTGGCCGACGAGCCCACGGGCAGCCTGGACTTTGCGACCGGCGAAACCATCATGGAACTGATGTTCGCGCTCAACCGCGAACGCGGCACGACGCTGGTCATGGTCACGCACGACCGAGCCATCGCCGCGCGCTGCGAGCGCCGCGTGACCATCGAGGCCGGCCGCGTCGCCAGCATCGAAGAGGGGCAGGCGCTGGCGGCCTGATTGGGACGCCAGCAAGGGGTGGCGCTCAGGCCGCCACGGCCTCACGGCGCCCGGCTGCCTCGCAGGCTGCGGCCGTGAAGATCACGTCGGTCGAGGAATTCAGCGCGGTTTCGGCCGAGTCCTGGATCACGCCGATCACAAAGCCCACGCCCACCACCTGCATGGCCAGATCGTTGGAGATTCCGAACAGGCTGCAGGCCAGCGGAATCAGCAGCAGCGAGCCACCGGCCACGCCCGAGGCGCCGCATGCGCAGACCGCGGACACCACGCACAGCAAGATGGCGGTCAGCAGATCGACTTCGATGCCCAGCGTATGGGCCGCAGCCAGCGAGAGCACGCTGATGGTGACGGCGGCGCCGGCCATGTTGATGGTCGCGCCCAGCGGGATGGAGACGCTGTAGGTGTCCTCATCCAGGCCCAGGCGCTTGGCCAGCGCCAGGTTCACCGGAATGTTGGCGGCCGAGCTGCGCGTGAAGAAGGCCGTCACCGCGCTCTCGCGCAGGCAGGTCAGCACCAGTGGATAGGGGTTGCGGCGCGTTTGTGTCCAGACGATGAGCGGGTTCACCACCAGGGCCACGAAGAGCATGCAGCCCAGCAGCACGGCCAGCAGGTGCGCGTAGTCCAGCAGCTTTTCCAGGCCCGACTGGGCAAAGGTGCCCGCCACCAGACCGAAGATGCCCAGCGGCGCCAGACGGATCACGCCCTGGATCACGCGGGTGATGGCCTGGCCCAGATCCTGCATCACGGTGCGCGTGGACTCCGAGGCATGGCGCAGGGCCAGGCCCATGGCCAGTGCCCAGGCGAGGATGCCGATGTAGTTGGCATTCATCAGCGCACGCACGGGGTTGTCGAAGGCGCTTTGCACCAGGGCCATCAGCACTTCGCCAATGCGCCCGGGTGCGCCCTGGGCCGGGGCGGCATCCTTGAACTGGATGGTGGAAGGGAAGGCCATGCTGGCCGCCACGGCGACCACGGCCGCCGCAAAGGTGCCCAGCACATAAAGCCACAGGATGGGGCGGATCTGCGTGGCCTGGCCGGGCCGGTGGTTGCTGGTGGCCGAGACCACCAGCAGCAGCACCAGCACGGGTGCCACAGCCTTGAGGGCGGAGATGAACAGCGTGCCCAGCAGGGACACGGACTGGGCGGCCTCGGGCCAGAGCCAGGCCAGCAGGCCGCCAGCGACCAGGCTGATGGCGATCTGGCCGACCAGGCTGGTGCGGGCAAGCCGGGCGAAGAGGGCTTTGAGCATGATGGTTGGCAAAGAAAAGGAAAAAACTCAAGCGATGGAAAAATGCAAAGCGGCATGCCCGTGGCTACGGTGCATGCCGCAATGTGCAGGGCTGCTGGAAGGCGGCCAAGCCGCGCAGTGTAGCGGCTACGTAAAAACCACAGGAGCCGTTGCGCGCAGACGGGCTTCGCAAGGCGGGGCCCGGGGCACCGCTCAATTGGCGGGATAATTGCGCCCCATGTCGTCCCCCAAAGTTCTCTTCGGCTTCCACGCCGTCGGCGTGCGCATGAAGACCGCGCCCCAATCCATCATCGAGGTCTACTACGAGGCCACGCGCCGCGATGCGCGCATGCGCCAGTTCCTCGACCGCGCCAAGTCGGCCGGCGTCCGGCTGATTGAGGCCGACGGTGAACGCCTTGCCAAGCTGGCCGGCAGCCATGGCCACCAGGGCGTGGCCGCGCGCGTGGAGGCCGTGGCCCAGGTGCATTCGCTGGATGAATTGCTGGAGCAGCTGGAGGCTGACGGCATCAGCAAGCCGCTGCTGCTGGTGCTGGACGGCGTGACCGATCCGCACAACCTGGGGGCCTGCCTGCGCGTGGCCGATGGCGCCGGCGCCCATGCGGTGATTGCGCCCAAGGACCATGCGGTAGGCGTGAACGCCACCGTGGCCAAGGTGGCCAGCGGCGCGGCCGAGACCGTGCCCTATTTCATGGTCACCAACCTGGCGCGCACGCTCAATGAGCTCAAGGAGCGCGACATCTGGATCATCGGCACCAGCGACGATGCGCCCAAGACCCTGTACGAGGTGGACCTCACGGGCCCCACGGCCCTGGTGCTGGGCGCCGAAGGCGACGGCATGCGCCAGCTCACGCGCAAAACCTGCGACGAGCTGATCGGCATCCCCATGATGGGCGCCGTCTCCAGCCTCAACGTGTCCGTGGCCAGCGGCGTGTGCCTGTACGAAGCGCTGCGCCAGCGCGGCCAGGGCACCACGCCTGCCGTGTCTGCCGCCCCGGCTGACCAGATCTAGGTCTGCGCGCCGCTGGCGCCCGCACTTGCACCCTCGCCCGTGCCCAGTTCCACCACGCTCTCGAAGCCGCCCCAGAACATGCGCTTGGCGTCGAAGGGCATGGTGGCTGGGTCCATGGAGGCAATGCGCGGGTCCTTCATGACGGCGGCATTGATGCGGTCGCGCTCCGCGCGCGACGCATAGATGATCCATGAGAAGAACACGATCTCGCCTTCCTTGAGCTGCACGGCCTGGGGAAACGAGGTCAGCTTGCCCATGGGCACGTCGTCGCCCGCGCATTCCCAGTACTGCAGTGCGCCGTACTCCATCCATACCTTGCCTGCGGCCTGCGCCACCTCGCGGTAGGCCTGCAGGTTGGCCCGGGGAACGGGCAGCACGAATCCGTCGATGTAGTGCATGGCTCTCTCCTGGTGAAATCCGGCTTCAGAGCCGGGCTGCGAGCTCGGCCAGCTGGTCAGTGCACTGGCCCCAGCCGGTGTGAAAACCCATGGCTTCGTGCTGGGCGCGGTCGGCAGCACTCCAATGGCGCACCCGGGCGGTATAGCGGGTCTGGCTGCCTTCGGGATCGAAGCTGACGATGCCCGTCATGAAGGGCTTGTCGGCTGGCACCCAGCCTTGGGTGAAGGCGTCGGTGAAGACCAGGCGGCGGTTGGGAATGACTTCCAGGTAGACACCGCGCCCGGGCATCTCCTGGCCTTCAGGGCTGCGCATGACGATGAGGCTGTGGCCGCCGGGCCGCACATCGTTGTCCACGCGGGACACGCTCCAGGGGCTGGGCGCAAACCATTGCTGGATCAGCGCGGGTTCGGTCCAGCAGCGGTAGAGCCTGTCGGTGGAAATGTTCAGCAGGCGCGTGAGCACCAGGTCGTTGGCGTGTTCGGGAATGTCTTGTGCTGTCATGGCGCTTCTCATTGCATGGAATGCAGGCCGATTCGGTTGCCCTCGGTGTCCACCACGACGGCGCAGTGCCCGTGGGGGCCTATGGAGAATTTGGCCTGCTCGATGCGCCCGCCTGCGGCCTCGACGCGGCCCTGTTCGATGGCGCAGTCCTCGCAGCCGAAATAGACCAGGGTGCCGCCGCCGCCGGAAGGTGCGCCGTCCATCCGCACCAGCATTCCGCCCGCGCCGGGGCCTGTCATGTCCATCGGAAAGGACAGCATCTCCTGGCTGTCGGAGCCATCGGGCGCGGGCAGATGCTCCAGCTTGCCCTGGAAGACGGTTTCATAGAACCGGCGCGCACGCGCCATGTCCTGCACATGGATCTCGAACCAGACGACGGGATTGGCGTTCATGAAGACTCCTTCTTGGGTGACAGAGGCAATGTGTCGGCCGGCCTTGTTCAGGCCTCGCCCTTGACGTTGACCATCCAGGGTGTGTTGAAGCGGTCCGTCACCATGCCAAAGCCCGGCGACCAGAACGTGGCCTGGAAGGGCATGGTCACCTTGCCGCCTTCGGCCAGCGCGTTGAAGATGCGGCCGCCTTCGGTGGCGTCGTCCACGCCGATCGAGATCCACATGCCCTGGGCCTGCTGGTAGCCACCGCCACCGCAGTTGTCGGTGGCGTCCGAGGCCATCAGCGCCTGGTCCTTGATCTGCAGGTGGGCATGCATGATGAGCCCCTTGGCGGAATCGGGCATCTGCTCCATGCCCGGTGTCTCGCCAAAGGTGCTCTGGTGCACGATGGTGCCGCCGAACAGCCTGGCGTAGAAGGCAAAGGCCTCGGCGCAGTTGCCGTTGAAGTTCAGATAGGGAATGAATTGCATGGAATGCTCCTGAAGTGGTTGGTGGCGAGGGGAGGGGGAGAGGAGTGGGAGGATGGGCGCAGGAGGCCTCAGCGGCCGTCATGCGCGCGCTCAAGAGCGGCGATGTCCAGCTTTTGCATGCCCAGCAGGGCCTGCATCACGCGCTGGGCGGCGGCTATGTCGGGGCCCCCCATCCAGCCCGCCATCTGGGCCGGGACGATTTGCCAAGACAGGCCATGGCGGTCCTTGAGCCAGCCGCATTGACGCGCCGCCGGGTCGCCGCCCTCGGACAGGGCGCCCCAGTAGTGGTCTATCTCGTCCTGCGTATCGCAACTGACCATCAGCGAGACAGCCTCGTTGAAGCGGAACATCGGGCCGCCGTTGAGCGCCAGAAATGGCTGGCCGTCCAGCTCGAATTGCACTGTCATCACGCTGCCCGCCGGCCTGCCGTGGATGTCGTGGCCGGCCTCGCCATAGCGGGCAATGGCCGTGATGCGGGAATCGGGAAAGACTTCCGTATAGAAGCGCGCCGCCTGCTCGCCCTGGTTGTCAAACCAGAGGCAGGGCTGGATGCGGCCGGTGTGCAAAGCCATGCTTGTCTCCTTGGTGACGGTGAAAACCGTTTTTGCCGTTCGATGCCGGCTTTTTATCGATTTCTGCCCGGCGTGTGTACGCCGTTCACATATGCTAGGGACTAAAATGGACGCTGTCCACATCAGGCGCTGTCAGCTTCGGTGTCAAGCTGTAAATCGGCGGGGCAGGGCTGTCGTCCCTCGCGTGTGACGTGGTCATGCAGAAAAAAAAGGAACCAAAACAGTGACGCAGCGACGTGTCAGGCGTGAGTCATATCACCACGGCGACCTGCGCCAGGCCCTGGTCGAGGCTGGCCTGGCACTGGCGCGCGAAGGTGGTCCCCAGGCCATCGTCCTGCGCGAGGCCACGCGCCGGGCGGGCGTGGCGCCGAATGCCGCCTATCGCCACTTTGCCAATCGCCAGGCCTTGTTTGACGCCGTGCGCGCCGCCGCCCTGGGCGCACTGGCCACAGCAATCGAGGCCGAAATGGCCCAGGCCCACACCCTGCCCGATGTGCTGCAGCGCTCACGTGCCTTGCTGGCTGCCGTGGGCCGGGGCTACCTGGGCTTTGCCCAGACGGAGACCGGCTGGTTCCGCACGGCCTTTGCCTCCGTCGAGTACGACGTGGACCTGCCGCCCGACACCACGCGTGCGGCGGCCATGGGCCTGAACCCGTTCGAGCTGCTGGGCTACGCGCTGGACAGCATGGCCGAGGCCGGCGTGCTGCCGCCCGAGCGCCGTCCCCAGGCCGAGTTCCTGGCCTGGTCGGCCGTGCACGGCATGGCCTTGCTGGTGATCGACGGCCCGCTGCGCCGTGCCACACCCGAGCAGCGTCGGGCGCTGGCTCTGCGCCTGCTGGAGATGGTGGAAAAAGGCATTTGATGCGCCCTGGGGCGGCGCTGCCGCACAATGGCCTGCTTTTTTTCCTTCGCCCTCCGATGCCCGACGAACCTTCCCCCACTTCGCTGCCTGCGGCTGCCGCTGAACTGCCCGGCCAGCGCGAGCTGCACGAGCTGCGCGAGCGCATCGCGCATGCAGCGCACATCGCCGTGCTCACGGGCGCAGGCGTCAGTGCCGAGTCCGGCGTGCCCACGTTCCGCGATGACAAGAACAGCTACTGGGCGCAGTTCAACCCGCAGGACATGGCCAGCGAGGCGGGCTTTCGCGCCCATCCGCAGCGCGTGTGGCAGTGGTATGCGCACCGGCGCGAGGCCGTGGCGGCAGTGCAGCCCAATGCAGGCCACCATGCGCTGGCGCAATGGGCCTTGCAGCACCCGGGCCGCATGACCCTGGTCACGCAGAACGTGGATGGCCTGCACCAGCGCGCGGGCAGCCCCGGCGTGCTGTGCCTGCATGGCGAGTTGATGCGCGACCGCTGGCTCGAGCGGCCCCGCGCCTGCTGCGACCTGGCCGGGCAGAACCCTGGCGAGCCTCCGCAGTGCCCTGTTTGCGGCAACCTGGTGCGCCCGGGCGTGGTCTGGTTCGGCGAGTCCCTGCCCATGGGCGTATGGCAGGCCGCAGAGGCTGCCGTGCAGCGCTGCGAGGTACTGCTGGTGGTCGGCACCTCGGGCGCCGTGTATCCGGCAGCGGGGCTGGCCCGAATCGCGCGCCGGGCAGGCGCGCACGTGGCCGTCATCAACCCGGCGCCTTCCGAGCTGGATGACGCAGCGCACCAGTGCCTGCGCGGCCCATCGGCCCAGATCCTGCCCGCGCTGCTGGCGGGCTGAGAGGCCCCGGGCCAGGGCGGGCAGGCTGCCCTGGCCTGCGCAGGTCAGTCCCTTGCGCCTTCTTCCTGACTGGCCTGGTTGAGCTCGGCCACGTCCTGAGCCGACAGCTGCAGGCGCGTGGCCTGCACCAGTTGCTGCAACTGGGCCAGCGAGGTCGCGCTTGCGATGGGCGAAGTCACAAACGGGCGCTGCATCTGCCAGGCCAGGGCCACGCACGCGGGCTGGCTGTTCAGGCGCGCAGCCACGGCGTCCAGGGCCTGCACAATGCGCAGGCCGCGCGGATTCAGGTAGGTGGCCACGGTCTTGCCGCCGCGCGCACTCTTGGCTGCGTCTTCGCTGCTGCGGTACTTGCCCGTCAGAAAACCTGCTGCCAGCGCATAGAAGTTGATGATGCCCACCTGCTCGGCCGCGCACAGCGGCGCCAGATCGCGCTCCAGCACGGCGCGGTCGTACAGGTTGTACAGCGGCTGCAGGCTCTCGTAGCGCGGCAGGCCCAGCTCGGCGCTGGTGCGCAGGGCCTCGGCCAGGCGCGGCGCGCTGTGGTTGGAGGCGCCAATGGCCCGCACCTTGCCTGCGGCGATCAGGTCGGCAAAGGCGCCCAGGGTATCGGCCAGCGGCACGCTGGCGTCGTCGTCATGCGACTGGTACAGGTCGATGTAGTCCGTCTGCAGGCGCTGCAGCGAGGCATCCACGGCCTGGCGGATGTACTCGGGGCGCAGGCCCACCCGGCCCTCGCCCATGTCCTTGCCGACCTTGGTGGCCAGCACGATGTCGGCGCGCCGTCCGCTGCGCCTGAGCCATTTGCCGATCACGGTCTCCGACTCGCCGCCCGCATGGCCCGGCGCCCAGCGCGAGTACACGTCGGCCGTGTCGATGAAGTTCATGCCGGCATCCAGCCAGGCGTCGAGCAGCGAGAACGACATGGCCTCGTCCACGGTCCAGCCGAAGACATTGCCGCCAAAGCACAGCGGCGAGACCTGCAGGCCGCTGCGGCCCAGGGAACGAAGGGAAGGGGCTTGCGCCATGTACGGCTCCTTTTGACGAAAAAACCAGGGTAGTCCTCAGGACCTCTCAGATCCAGCCCAGCGCACCCAGCAGCGCGCCCGCGCCCAGCAGCCACAGCAGGTGGATGCGCGTGCGCCACACCAGCAGGGCGCAGACCAGGGTCAGCAGCCACAGGCGCCAGTCCTGGGCCGGGCGGCCGCCGGCGCTGCCCAGCAGCCAGCCCGTGGCCAGCAGCAGCCCGATGACCAGCGGCCCCATGCCCTGCTTGAAGGCACGCACGCCGCGCCGGTTCCTGTTGCGCTGGCCCCAGCGCGAGGCCTGCCAGGCCAGCAGGGAGCTGGGCAGCAGGATGCCGACCATGCAGATGGTCACGCCCAGCGCGCCAAAGGTCCATGCCAGCGGCCCGGTACCCCCGCCCGCGTTCAGGCCCAGGTTCCAGCCCAGCAGGGCGATGAAGAGCACATTGGGCCCGGGCGCCGCCTGGGCGATGGCGATGGAGCTGCTGAACTGCGCCTCGCTGAGCCAGCCGTGGCCATCGACCAGAAAGCGGTGCATGTCGGGCGCCGTGGCAATGGCGCCGCCCACGGCCATCAGCGACAGCGTCAGGAAATACAGCAGCAACTGAAGCCAGTCGGCGGGCTGCAGGTTCAGGGCGATCTGGTGGGCGGCGTTCATGGGGCGAGCTTTCTCCAGGTCAGCACGCAGCCGGCACCGCCGACCACCAGCAGCACCCAGGCCAGCGGCACGCGCAGCACGGCCATGGCAATGAACGAGGCCAGCGCCAGGGCCGCGCTGCACCAACGCCCCAGCGGGTGGCGGCTCAGCGTGCTGGTCAGCTTCAGCCCCATGCCCGCCACCAGGCCGGCCGCGACGGCGCCCATGCCGCGCAGCGCCCCGGCCATGGCGGGGTGGTCGGCCAGCTGCGAATAGATCACGGTCAGCGTCAGCACCAGCAGCATGGGAAAGCACAGCATCCCGCACACGGCCACCACGGCGCCACGCCAGCCGAAGTAGCGCTCGCCAATGGTGATGGACAGGTTGACCACATTGGGCCCGGGCATGATCTGGGCCACGGCCCAGTCCTCCACGAACTCGTCGTTGGTCAGCCAGCGCTTTTTTTCGACCAGCTCGCGCTGCACCACGGCCAGCACGCCGCCAAAGCCCTGCAGGGCCAGCCAGGTGAAGGACCAGAACAGGTCGCGCAGGTTGGCGGGGGCGGGGCGCTGGGCAGGCGCATCGGCGGTGTCGTGTGGCGGGGAAGCCTGGGGCGGCGATGCGGGCATGTTCTGGCTTGTATCTGGGCCGCCCGGGCAGGGCCCGGGGACGGCATCGCTGTTGTCATGGGGTGGAACCGTGCGGGCCGATCCTGTCTCCGTGCCTGCCTCGGGGTGGCACGCACGGAATATTAATCCTGCGCAGCGGCCTTGTCGGCAGCGGCCCCATCGGCAACGGCGATGGGGGCATGACCACTGCAGATGGGCACCTGCCCGTTGTTGTCGCGGCCGCCTCATGCCTTGTTACAGACTTTGCCATCCAGGCTGTCTTGTGCACCATCGCGCAATATGAGCGGTCCACCATGGACAGCATCACTCTGGGAGAACGCCATGCTTGCATATATCCCTTCCCGCCTGGCCATTGCCGCCATCACCTGCGCAATGGCTGTTCCGGCTTTTGCGCACGGGGGAGGCGGGCACGCCATGGGTCACGGGCCCGGCATGGCGGGCGGGCATTCCATGCCGGCACAGTTCGACCACAGATATGGCCACGACCACTACTATCCGGCCCGCGGCACCTGGGTGTCCGGCCTGCCGGCCGGCAGCCTGAGCGTCGCCTATGGCCGCGCCAACTGGTATTTCCACAGTGGCATCTGGTACCGGCCCTATGGCTCGGCCTTCATCGTGGGCCTGCCGCCGCTGGGCATCGTCGTGCCGCTGCTGCCGCCGGCCTACACCACGGTCTGGCTGGATGGCAGCACCTACTACTATGCCAACGGCATCTACTACAGCGCAGCACCTGGCGGCTATACCGTGGTCGCGCCCCCGCCCGATGCAGGATCGGCCCAGGTCATGCCGGACCAGTCCGTGCCGATGCCCGTGCCCGAATCCCTGGTCGATCCGGTCATCTACCCGCGGGCCGGCCAGGGGCAGGCCCAGACCGATGCCGACAGGCAGGCCTGCCAGCAATGGGCCATGGCCCAGCCAGGAGCCGAGGTTGATGCCGGCGTGCAGCAGCGCGGACTGGCTGCCTGCATGGATGCCCGCGGTTACACGGTGCGCTGACAAGCTGCAGGCCTCATAGCTGGACGCGGTTGCCCAGCTCGATGACCGCGTTGTCGGGCAAGCGAAAGAAGTGGGAGGCGCTGCCCGACAGGCGGCTCATGCCCACGAAGACATGGCTTCTCCAGTGGGACAGGCCATGTCCTTTTTCCGCGACCAGCGTCGGGTGGCTGAGGAACCAGCTGGCGTGCAGCGATGCCGTATCGATGCCCGGAATGTCCAGCAGCGCCAGGGCCTTGGGCACGTCAGGCACGTTCATGAATCCGTAGTGCACCGTGATGCGCCAGAAGTCATGGCCCAGGCTCTGGCTTTCGATGCGCTGGTCCATGCGAACCCAGGGCTCCTCGTGGAAGCTGACATGGACGATCAGGTTGTGCTTGTGCAGCACCTGGTTGTGCTTCATGTTGTGCAGCAGGGCATTGGGCACCATGGTGGGGTTGTTCACAAGGTACAGCGCAATCCGCTGGGCGCGGTGGATGTCGGCAATGTCGGCCGTCTGCAGGAAATCGCCAAGGGCGATGCCTTGTTCGCGCTCGGTCTGCAGCAGCCGGGCCCGTCCCCAGGACCAGGTGCTCATCAGAATGAACAGCAGCATGCCCAGGCCCAGCGGGAACCAGCCGCCATCGAACAGCTTGACCGAGCATCCTGCAACCAGCAGCAGGTCAATCACGGCAAAGGGCAGGGCCGCCAGCGTGAGCACGCCGGCGCGCCCGGGCCAGCGCGCGCGCGCCGCATGCCAGGCCAGCACCGTTGTCAGCAGCATGGTCAGCGTCACGGCAATACCGTAGGCTCCGGCCAGGGCGCTGGAGGAACGAAAGCTCAGCACCGCCAGGACCACGGCCACCAGCAGCAGGCTGTTGACCGCAGGCATGTAGATCTGGCCGGAATCCTGGGCGGATGTGAAGCGCACGGACAGGCGCGGCAGAAAGCCCAGCTGTATGGCCTGCCGCGTCATGGAATAGGCGCCCGAGATCACCGCCTGCGAGGCGATCACGGCGGCCAGCGTGGCCAGGACGACCATGGGCAGCGCCAGGGCCTGCGGGAACATGCGGAAGAACGGATTGTCCACCGCCGCCGGCGTGCTCATCAGCAATGCGCCCTGACCCATGTAGTTCAGGGCCAGCGACGGCAGCACCAGCACTGTCCAGGCCAGTTGTATGGGGCGGCGGCCAAAATGTCCGAGATCGGCGTACAGGGCTTCGGCCCCCGTCAATGCCAGGACAATGGCGCCCATCAGCGCGAACAGCTTCCAGCCCCTGGCCTGCAGGAACTGCCAGGCTTCAAGCGGGTTGAGGGCTGCCAGGATGGCCGGTTCCCGGATCACATGCACCAGTCCCGAGACGGCCAGCACGCCGAACCACAGCAGCATCACCGGGCCGAAAGCCTTGCCCACGGTGCCCGTGCCCCAGCGCTGGATGGCAAACAGCGCCGATAGCACGCACACGGCAATCGGCAGCACCCATTCGCTCACCGCAGGCGCCACCACCTGCAGGCCTTCCACCGCGCCCAGGACGGAGATGGCGGGCGTGATCACGCTGTCGCCATAAAACAGCGTTGCCCCTGCCACGCCCATCAGCAGCAGTGCGGCGCGCCGAGGCCGGGGCGCACCGTCTCCGCCATGGGCCGCCAGCGAGGCCAGTGCCAGGATGCCGCCTTCTCCCCGGTTGTCGGCCCGCAGTACCAGGATCACGTACTTCAGCGTCACCACCAGCATGAGCGCCCAGAATATGGTCGAGATGGCGCCGACGACATGCTCCGGCGCCACGGACAGGCCGGTGTCGGGGCCGAAGACAGCCTGCAGCGTGTACAGCGGGCTGGTGCCTATGTCTCCATAGACGACGCCCAGGGCCCCCAGCGTCAGCGCGGGCAGGGCCGTACGGCGGGCTGGCACGGGCTGCGGGTTGCACTGTCCTTGTCCGGAACCGGGGGCTGCATTCATGCGGCGATCCTGTAGTGCGGGAAGGGTGGCGAAAGCGCGCCAGGCTGTGGAGGCATCATCGGGGAAACCGGGCCGGCCAGCCATCCGGGTGTCTGGCGTGCCACGATGATCAGGCCGTGTCCTACATATGCATATATGTTGTTCCGAGCCTTTCCGCAGGCTGGAACAGGAGTAGATTTGCTCCCAGACAAACCAGGGGCATTGAGAATATGGACATGGATTGGAGCAAGGCGCTGCAGGACAGTCTGGCCTGGCTGGCCGTAGCCTCGGCGATCACCGTCGTGGCGTTTGCGGCAGTTGCGGTGCTGTTGGTTCGCTTCACGCGCTGGGGGCGGCAGTTCTGGCAACTGGCCGGGCCCTTCCTGCATCCCCGCAACGGCTGGTGGCCGACGCTGGTGTTCGCGCTGCTGCTGGTGCTCTCGCTGATCTCGGTGCGCATGAACGTGCTGTTCTCCTTTTGGTACAACGGCTTCTACAGCGCGCTGCAGGAATTGGACCAGAAGGGCTTTTGGCGATTCCTGGGCATCTTCGCGGTGCTGGCCACCATCCATGTGATGCGCGAGCTGTTCAACTACTACGTGAACCAGGCGTTCCGCATCCGCTGGCGGGTCTGGCTCAATGAGCGCGTGACCACCGACTGGATGCGCGGCGACGCCTACTACCGCAGCCACTTCCTGGACGAGCCGGTGGACAACCCCGACCAGCGCATCGAGCTGGATGTGAACACCTTTGTCTCGAACTCGCTGACCCTGGCGCTGGGCGCCGTCAGCGCCGTGGTCTCGCTGGTGGCGTTCACGGGCATTCTCTGGGGGCTGTCCGCGCCCATTGCCGTGGCAGGCGTGGAGGTTCCGCGGGCCATGGTCTTTGCGGTCTACGTCTACGTGATCATCGCCACGCTGATCGCCTTTCGCCTGGGCCAGCCGCTGATCCGGCTGAACTTCCTGAACGAGAGGCTCACTGCCAACTTCCGCTACGCCCTGGTGCGCGTGCGCGAATACGCGGAGAACATCGCCTTCTACCAGGGCGCGGCCATCGAACGCAACACGCTTTTGACGCGCTTCTCGGCATTGATCGCCAATGTCTGGGCCCTGGTCTACCGCAGCCTGAAATTCGACGGCTTCAACCTCACCGTCAACCAGGTGGCCGTGGTCTTTCCCTTTCTGCTGCAGGCGCCGCGCTTTTTCAGCGGTGCCATCAAGCTCGGTGATGTGATGCAGACCTCGCAGGCCTTTGGGCAGGTGCAGGATGCGCTGTCCTTCTTCCGAACCTCCTACGACACCTTCGCCCAGTACCGCGCTGCGCTGGACCGCCTGTGCGGCTTTCTGGATGCCAATGCCCAGACCCGCGAACTGCCCCAGGTCGTCCACAGAGAGCAGCCCGGCGCCCTGGACATCGAGGACCTGCAGGTCAGCCGCCCGGACGGCCACCACCTGCTCAGCGGCCTGCAACTGAAGCTCATTCCCGGCCAGGCGTTGCTGATCAAGGGGCCTTCGGGCAGCGGCAAGACCACCTTGCTGCGGTCCATTGCCGGCCTGTGGCCGCACGCCGAAGGCACGGTGGGCCGCCCGGGCGGCCACCAGGCGCTGTTCCTGTCTCAGCGTCCGTATCTGCCGCTGGGTGACCTGCGCACGGCTATTGCCTATCCCGCCGATGCATCGCCGCAGGACGACGAGCGGCTGCAGCAGGCGCTGCGCCAGGTCAGCCTGGCCCATCTGGCCGACAAGCTGGATGTGAACCAGGATTGGTCCCGCATCCTGTCGATTGGCGAGCAGCAGCGCCTGGCCTTTGCCCGCGTGCTGTTCAACCGGCCCGCCATCGTCTTTCTCGATGAATCCACCTCGGCCATGGACGAGGGCCTGGAGCATGCGCTGTACACCCTGCTGCGCGAGCAGATGCGCTCGACCATGCTGGTGAGCGTGGGCCACCGCAGCACGCTGGCGGGTTTCCATACCCACGCGCTGGCGGTCGATGGCAATGGCGGGTGGATGCTGTCGGAAGGAAGCGCACCGCAGAGCGCGCCCCAGGCTTGATCCGCGTGCGGCCCTGGGCCGCGCGCGATCAATCGTCCATGGGCAAGGGATCGCAGTTGCCCAGGTCGGAGGGCGGCGGCTCGCGCAACTGGCTTACCGCGTCGCGCAGGGCGGTGCGCAGGCCCTCTTCCAGCACGGGGTGGTAGAAGGGCGCACGCAGCAGCTCGTGCACGGTCAGTTGCTGCTGCACGGCCAGGGCCAGCAGATGGGCCAGATGCTCGCCGCCCGGTGCGCACATTTCCGCGCCCAGCAGCAGGCCGCTGGCCGGGTCCGCATAGACGTGAAGCAGGCCCGCGTTGCGCTGCGCAGCACGGGCGCGTCCCTGGTGCGCAAAGTCCACACGGCCCACCACAAAGTCCTGACCCAGCAGCGCCTTCATGGGCTGGCCCACCACGGCTGCCTGGGGCGAGCTGAAGACGATGGACAGCGGCGTGCGCCGCTCGAAGCAGGCCACGTTCTCTGCCATGGCATTGGTGCCCGCGATATGGCCTTCGTCCACGGCCTCATGCAACAAGGGGCGGTCGCCATTGGCATCGCCCGCGAGGAACAGCGGCAGCTCGCCGACCTGCAGTGTCTCGCGGCTCACGGGCGGCTGCCCATGCTCGTCCAGCTCAAGCCCCAGCGTCTCCAGCCCCAGGCCTTCGAGCTGCGGGCGCCGACCCATGGCGGCCACCACGTGGTCCACGACAATGCGGGTGTCGCCTGCACGCACGACGATGCTGCTGTCCGGGCCCTTGCTCAACTGCACTTCATGGTCGGTGATCACCACCATCTCTTTCTCAAGCAGATGCCGCAATGCGTCGGTGACATTCGGGTCGGACAGGCCGGCAAGCTTCGGGCCGCGTCCCAGTGCGGTGACCTCCAGTCCCAGCCGTGCCAGCGCCTGTGCAATCTCCACGCCCAGCGGACCCAGGCCGACGACGGCCACGCGCGGGCCCAGCGTCTTGCGTTCGAACAAGGTGTCCGTGGTCAGGATGCGCTTGCCAAAGCGCTTCCATTCCTCCGGCACCACGGGGCTGGAGCCCGGAGCGAGGATGAGCTTGCGCGCAGCCAGCACCTTGCCGTTGACCTCGATCCGATTGGCTGCCAGCAGCCTGGCACGCCCGTCGATGGCCCGCCAGCCCAGGCCCTCCGTGGCCTTGATCGTGCTTGCCACGAACTCGTCGCGCAGCTTGCGCACGCGGCGCAAAACGGCGGGCAGGTCCAGCTGCAGCCCGCTCGCGCCGCGTATGCCGAAGGCATCGAAGTGATGGCGCGCATGGAAGGCGTTGGCCGCCTCGATCAGCAACTTGGACGGCATGCATCCCACCCGCGCACAGGTCGTTCCCCAGGGCCCGTCGTTGACGATGGCGAAATGCTCCGTGTGCTTGCGCACCTCGCGCAATGCCGACAGTCCGGCCGAGCCGGCACCGACGATGATCACGTCGAGGGCGGTGGTGGGTGGGTTTTTCATGCTGTCTGATTCCTTTGACTGTGGCACCAGGTCCCGTGGAGGTCTCCGCTGCCGGTGGATGTGCCGAAAGGTGTGCCGACGGGAGTGCCGACTGAAGTGCCGACAGATGGTCGAGATGACTGCCTCGCCTGCCATGGGACATGCGTGCCAGTCTGCATGCTGGCGCTCGCGGCAGTCGTAGGCGAAGGGCCGAAACCGCAGCTGGACATTCAGGGCCCGGCCCGTGCCGCGCAGGGGCTAGCCGGATGCCCAGTGTTGCCATGCCGCGTCCGTGCGGCTGCCTGATGCGCCGAAATCCGCTTCCCGCGCAAAGCGCCTGAGGGATGTCTCGGTAACCCTCAAATGGCTGACACGGCACAAGCGGCTTTGTGCCGTCTGCAGCCAGCGGCGCAGGGACCAATCAAGCTGCGCCATAACCCCACCATGCACCTGTGCGCTGTGCAGGCGCAGGCGGCCATCGAGGATGAAGGCCTTCACCGACCGTGCGGACAACTGCAGATCCTCGCAGACCTGCCGCAGCCCGACGCCCTCGCGGACCCGGGTGCTCAGGCCGCGCCTGTGCATCTGGCAGCGAACGGAGCGTTCGCTTCGATCCAGCCGGCGGCAGATCACCTGCACGGGCAGGACGCCGGCCCAGCGTTCGAGTGCAAGCAGTTCTGCGGGACTCCAGCGGCGGCGAATTGCGCCATTCGGCCATGCGCTGTCGGACGTCAGGCAGTGTTTGATTGCCATGGAAAGCTCCCATTCATATGGCGCTGCGCTGTGGCATGGCCTGAATCCCGGATGCCGATGAGACAATTATTGATGGGGGACTCTTGTGCAAGCTTTTGATTTTGTTGATTGTTTTTGTTGTTTTGATTGCTGCTCGGATGGACGGCTCCATACCGCGATGCCTATCGTGGGGCCGGGACGCGGATCACGGAAATAGCGTCTGCACCGGCGTGCATATGCCAAGCCCCATGCGGATTTCCTGTTCGGCACCCGATTTCCATGAACGACTTCTTTGCTTTTTCAGGAGAACCCTTCATGCGCCTTCAGCCAAAGCATTTGAATTTTTCCGCGGCGTGCCTTGCGTTGCTCGCACTGCCGGCCGCGCAGGCCCTGCCCATGCAGGATGTGGGCACGTCGGCAGGCCCGCAATGCGTGGGCCTGGACATCAACAACAGCGGCCATGTTGTGGGCGCCTGTGCAGAGAGCGACGGCTCGTCCGCAGGCTTCGTGTCGCTGGCGCCGGGCAGTGCGGCAGACCTTGTGCGCCTGTCGCCGGGGCGCAACTGCAACGCGGCGGCCATCACCAACAGCGGCCAGGTGGTGGGCAGCTGCCTGGACGGCAATTCGGTGTCCGTGGGCGTGTTCTGGAATGCGGCCACGCCGGCCACGGTGCAGACACTGCAGCCGCTGACGCTCGATGTGCGCAGCATGCCCACGGCATTCAACCAGGGCGGCTATGTGGCAGGCGTCAGCCTGAGCGGCAGCAACACGGCCCGCCCTGTCATGTGGCGCAACAATGAAACCACGGCACGCGCGCTGCCGGCGGGCCTGCTGGGCCTGAACAGCACCAACTGCGTGCCGTCCGATGTCGATAATTTCGTGGTGGGCGGCAACATGCCGGGCATCGTGGGCAACTGTCCCGACAACAGCGGGCATCCGCGTCCTGTCTATTGGTCTGCCGCAGTTCTGGGCGGCTATATGGCCACGGCCCTGAACCTGCCTCTCAATGCCGTCTTCTGCCGCGCAAAGACCGTCGTCAATACCCGCATCATGGGCTACTGCGATTTTGGTGCCCAGGGTGGACGCACCGTCGTCTGGCTCAACTCGTCCTCCAGTCCGCAGGTGCTGTCCATATCGTCCCCGCCCGCGCGAAACAGCGGCGTAGATCTCAACATCCTCGGCGAGGTGATTGGGCACTACCAGTTGGCAGACGGGCGCAGCATGCCCTATTACTGGAACAGCCAGACCGGTGTCATCCGCGATATTCCTCCGCTGCCTGGCGGCATGAATGCACGTGTGGTGGATATCGGTGACAACGGAACGGTGGCGGGCCACAGCGAACTGGCCGACGGAAGTTCGCACGCCATCACCTGGACCCCCTTGGGCGGCACCGTGGACCAGGGAACCCTCGCAGGCGGCGAGAACAGTGCGGCCTCGGCACTGAGCCAGGATGGCTGCTACATGACAGGAAGGAGCGAAGTCGCGCAATTGGCCACGCATGCCTTCGTGCAGAACCTGTGCGCGCCATGAAGGCGCAGCCTCATCTCACACCGTGCATAAAGGAAATACCATGAAGATGCGATATCCAAGACTTGCAACCCCACTGGCAATCGCTGTGTGCGGGCTCTGGGCCCCTGCAGTGCAAGCGAACGGCATTTCATTCGAGAATTTTTCCTCCTCCAATGCGGCACAGGCTTTTTTTGGCTCATATAGTATGTTGCCCCTGATGATGGTGGCGCAAACGAGCGAGTCGTCGAAATTGATGAAAATGATGGAAATGATGACTGCGAATACAGGTAAAACAGAACTAATGCCACTTCAGATGATTGCGAAAGGAATATGAGCATGTTTGCGGTATGAATGCGCCTGTGGTGAATATAGGCGATACCGCAATGGTGGCTTGCCACAGCGAAATGAGCGATGAAAGCTTTCGCGCCATCATCTGGGCGTCCACAGACAACGTGTGCTGTGTGCAGAATCTGTTGACTACTGCTCTTCAGTATCAATTCGAAAACGATGAGATAAAGGGGCTGAAATGAGAGTTCGATATGAAAAATCATTGTCCACTATGGTGGTATTTATTGCTTTAATGTCCTCCTCCGCGCTGCATGCGAATAATATTTATTTTTCGGAAGATGGTCTAATAAATTTGGAAAATAGCAGCCTGCATGCGGATGGTGGTTTAAATGGGGTTGCCGGGTATTATATTTGTGGAGGTGCCTTAATATCGAGGGCTAAGGTGCTAACAGCCAGTCATTGTTTAAGGCATTTTTTTGGATAGTTTCATTAGTCAGACATTGAAAAAAGCTGTGTAAATCATTCAATTTGACATGGCTTGTTTCCCCTGCTTGCGATTTGCCTTTATGTCATTTGATGGATAATCATTGGCTTCAAATCAGTCTGGCAATGCCATGCGGCCCAGCCTTCCGCCATGGCTGGGCGCCCGTTCCGGCGCAGGGGCATCGTCGGCCATCAACTTCCCCATCAGCCCTCGCAGGATTGCCAGCGTCGGCGCCTCGCTGCGCTGACGCAGCGTGACCAGCCCGAAGCGGGCGGTGCTGCGCATGGGTGGGTCCATGGGCAATTCGGCCAGGTCCGGGGCGACGGCGCGCACGGCCAGCAGCACGGTGTCACTGTTGCGAGCAACGTCCACAAGGCTGGGCAACTCCTCGCACTGCAGTGTGACGAACCGCGCCGGGTGGGCCGTGGCGCCATAGGTCTCCACCAGCAGCCAGGCCACCTGGTCGCTCAGCGGGGTGGAGGCGACGGGGTAGCGCTGCACATCCTCGAAGCGCAGCTCCCGCTGCAGGCGGGCCAGTGGATGGTCGGTGCGGCACATGAAGGCGGCGCGCATTTCGTGCACGACGTCCAGCGCAAGGTCGGGTGCGGGCCTCAGCGCGCGCAGGTCCACGACCAGGGCGTCGAGCAGGCGCTCGCGTAGCGAGTGCACCAGCAGATCGGTGCTGCCGCGCGCCACCTCGGTTCGCACGCCGGGATGGTGCACGGTCATGTGCTGCAGGAACGGCGTCATCAATATTGCGCCGGGGCCCGATCCCAGGCCCACACGCACGGTGCCGGCCGCACCCTCGCGCAATTGGCGCCCCCTGTCACGCAGCTCGTCGGCTTCAGCCACCAGGGCGCGCGCCCGTCCCAGCATCTCGCGGCCGAAGGCTGTGAGTTCGCTGTGGCGGCCGATGCGGTCGAACAAGGGTATGCCCAGCTCCTGCTCCAGCGCGCGCACGCTGCGGCTGAGGGCCGGCTGTGTCAGATGCATGGCCTCGGCCGAGCGGCTGAAGGAGCCGGTCTGCGCCACCGATATGAGATGCCTGAGCTGCACCAGCGTCATGATTTTTCGCGCCCTGAAGTCTGCATGAAACTCATGCTAATGCAGCCAACAATGCATTGGACGTTCGATGACCCGGCTCCTAGGATGCCGCGTATCCGGCCGACCGAGCCGGAGCCATCCACCAAGGAGACATGATGAGATTTTTGTTCCAGCGCGTTTGGCTGACGGGCGCCGGCCTGTTGCTGAGCGCGGGCCTGGCCTGCGCGCAGAGCCCGTCCTCCAGGCCCGTGAGCCTGATGGTTCCCTATCCGGCCGGCGGCCCTTCGGACGCCATTGCCCGCATCTTTAGCGTGCCGCTGTCCAAGGCACTGGGCCAGCAGGTCATCGTGGAGAACCTGGGCGGCGTGAGCGGCGCCATGGCCGCGCAGAAAGTGCTGGCCGCTCCGCCTGACGGGCACTACGTCTTCCAGGGCTCGCCCAACGAGGTGATCCTGTCGCCGCTGGCCAATGCCGCCGTGCGGCTCAAGGCCGAGGATTTCCGCCTGGTCCATCCCGTGGCCGAGGCCGTGATGGTGTTTGTCGCCCGCAAGGACCTGGAGGCCGGCAATGTGGATGAGCTGATCGCACTGGCCCGCAAAAGCGCCAGCCGGCCGCTGTCGTACGGCAGCGTCGGGATTGGCTCGCTCTACCACCTGATTCTGGAGAAGGTGCAGCAGGACGCTGGCATACAACTCATGCATGCGCCCTACAAGGGCAATGCGCCGCTGCTGCAGGACATAGGCAGCGGGCAGGTCGATTTCGCTGTGCTCGTCTACAGCGCTGCCATGGGCGCGCTGGCCGAGCAGGGCCGGCTCAAGATCCTGGGCCAGCTGGGGGAGCAGCGATCGGAGCTGCTCAAGAATGTGCCCACGGTGCGTGAGGGCCGGGAGCTGAAAAACTTCGCCTACAAGACCTGGACCAGTTTCCTGGTGCGCAAGGACACGCCGCAGGAGGTGGTGCAAAGGTTGCACCAGGCGATAGGCGCCATGCTCAAGGACCCGGGCGTGCGCGAACAACTGGCCCTGCAGACGCAGCTGGCCGCGGCGCCCATGTCGCTGGCCGAAGCCGCGCAGTTCTATGAGGCCGAGACCGCCCGCTACCGCAGCATTGCCCGTTCCATCCGCCTGCAACCCCAGTGAGATGCCGCACATGAACACCCTTCTGGACACTTTGCGCGGCTCGGCCGCAGCCTTCGTCGATGTGCGCCGCGACATCCACAGGCACCCCGAACTGGGTTTCGAGGAGCACCGCACCAGCGCCCTGGTCGCGCAGCAACTGGAGCAATGGGGATACCAGGTGGAACGCGGCCTGGGCGGCACGGGCGTGGTGGGGCGGCTGGTGCGCGGCAGCGGCAGCCGGCGCCTGGGCCTGCGTGCCGACATGGACGCGCTGCCCATCACCGAGGCCAATGCCTTCGCCCACGCCAGCACGCATGACGGTGTCATGCATGCTTGCGGCCATGACGGTCATACCGCCATGCTGCTGGCAGCGGCCCGGCATCTGGCCGAGCACGGCGGCTTCGACGGAACGCTCACGCTGATCTTTCAGCCTGCGGAGGAGGGCGGCGGCGGGGCCTTGCGCATGATGGAGGACGGCCTCTTCGAGCGACATCCCTGCGACGCCATCTTCGCCATGCACAACATGCCGGGCTTGCCCCAGGGGCGGCTGGCGCTGCGTGAGGGCGCAGCCATGGCGTCCTCCGACTACGCCACGCTCACTCTCACCGGCGTGGGAGGGCACGGTGCCATGCCGCACCGCACGGCCGATCCCATCGTGGCGGCCGCCAGCATCGTCATGGCCCTGCAGACCATCGTCTCGCGCAACATCGATCCGCTGCAGATGGCGGTGGTGACCGTGGGCGCCATCCACGCAGGCAAGGCCAACAACGTGATTGCCCACAGCGCTGCGCTGGAGTTGAGCGTGCGTGCGCTGGATGCCGATGTGCGCAGGCTGCTGGAGCAGCGCATTCGCGATCTGGTGAGTGCGCAGGCCGAGAGCTTCGGCGTGCAGGCGCAACTCGAGTGGCGGCCCGGCTATGCGGTGCTGGTCAACACGCCCAAGGAGACGGACTTCGCGCGCCAGATCGCGCTGGAGCTGCTGGGCCCGGAACATGTCACGCTGCAGGCGCCGCCCTTGCCGGGCAGCGAAGACTTTGCCTTCATGCTGCAGCGCGTGCCAGGCAGCTATCTGCTGATTGGCAATGGCGAGGGAAGCGAGCAAGGCGCCTGCATGGTGCACAACCCGGGCTATGACTTCAACGACGACAACATCGCCGTGGGCGCCGCCTATTGGGTGCTGCTGGCGCAGCGGTTTCTGGTGGCCGGTTGAACTGCTTGAGCCCGGCGCATCTCATTCGCCGTGGTGGATTTCCATCCAGCCCACGCGCCCCTGCCCGCTGTCATTGAGGCGGCTCACAAAGCCTTCAGCCTGCGACTGCGGCAGGCGCAGATCGAACTGCACCAGGGAGCCGTGCTCGACCTGGAGCAGCTCGGCGCCTGCTGCATCGATCTCGCGGCGCACCAGACCTTCCAGCGCATAGGGCACGGCGCAGCGCAGCGATTGCATGCGCTGCAGTGTCACTTTCTCGGCGGTCAGCAGGGCCTGGGCCACGGCATCGGTGTATGCGCGCACCAGGCCGCCTGCGCCCAGCTTGACGCCGCCGAAGTAGCGCACCACGGTGGCCAGCACACCTTCCAGATCCTGGTGGCGCAGCACGTCCAGCATGGGGCGGCCTGCCGTGCCGCTGGGCTCGCCATCATCGACGGCTGCCGACTGTCCGCCTGCCAGCAGCGCCCAGCAGACATGGGCGGCGCCGGGGTGCTCGCGCCATAGCGCATCGACCGCCGCCTGGGCGCTGGCGCGGTCGGCCATCGGCTGCACGCAACCGATGAAGCGGCTTTTCTTGATGATGAGTTCGCTTTGCGCGGGCGCGCGGAGAGTCTGTGGCATGGAGGGCGGCAAGCTTACCCGATCGTCCCTGGCCCGGTGTTTGGCGCATGGATTCATTACGCCTTTATTACGAAGCGCTACACATTTGTGAGCATGCGTACCTTGTGTCATTTCAGCTTCAGAGGGTTGCATCCAGGTTTGTCCTACAGAAATCGTGAAAGATTCGCAGTAAGCTTTCTGTCAAGGAGGCGCAACCATGAACACCCCACCTTCCCGCGATCCCGTTCTCACCGAACACACCTTTGGCCGCGATCATTTCAGTCCCCCGCCCATGGCGCTGGAGCAAGCTGGTCAGGACCATGAAGCCGCTGGCGGCGGCATTCCTCTGGATCTGGACCAGCGCATCCGCAACGTCGGCGAATGGTGATGGCAGGTGCCGCCTGGCCAAGGGCCTGCAGCGGCATCAGTGCTGTCAGGTCCGGCTGGACCGTGCAGCGACCCCGCCGACAGGCGGTGACCCTCAAGCGGACAGGCCGCGAACCAGGCGCAGCAGGCTCTTGCCTCGCTGCGCTGGATTTATCATTCCAGTTTCCACATACTCACCCAGGCCGGCTGCGCGAAGCGCCGGCCTTTTTGCATTCCTGCAGGAACCATGAGCACTGACACAGGGCGCAGCCATTGGCTGCTGGCGCCTGCCTCCGCCAGCGACGCCAGCCTGCCCGTGCCCCTGGGCGATGTGACGGCGCTGCTGGAGCAGGTGGGCCGCTCCAGCGCCAGCAGCGACGAGGTGGCCGGGCAGTTGCTGCATTTGCTGGGCCGGCACGTGCCGCTGGCGCAGTGCACCATCTTCTCGTTCCAGGGCCGATCACGTCCGCGCATCGTGGGTTTTGGCGACCGGGCACGCACGGGGGCGCTGCCCATGATTTCGCAGGACTACAGCGAGCGCTTCTATCCACTCGACGGTGCGCAGCGCGTGATGCAGGCGGAACTTGCGCGGCAGCAGCGCGACCCCCAGGCTCCCGCGCGCGTGTGGCTGCACCGCCAGCGCCCCTGCGATGTCAGCCATCCCGAGTACCGCCATGTCTGCTATGAGTTGCCGCGCCTGGTGGAGCGGCTCTCGCTGCTGACCCTCCAGCCTGGCGCACGGTGGCTGGCGGTGAACCTGTACCGGGGCGAGGAGCACGGCTGCCTTGATGCGCAGTCCATCGCACGCATCGAAGCCTTTGCGCCCCTGGTCATGCAGGCCATGCGCCTGCACTATGCGGGCCAGGCGCTGCAGGACGATCTGGCGGGGCTGGTGCTGGCGCGCCTGGCCGGGCGCTTTGCCCATCTCACGCAGCGCGATCTGGACGTGGTGCGCTGCGTGATCGAGGGGCTTGATGCCGAGCGGCTGGCGCAGCGCCTGGGCATCACCGTGTCCAGCGCGCGAACCTATCTCAAGCGGGTCTGCGCCAAACTGGGCGTGCAGGGGCAGCGTGAGCTGTTTGCCTTGTTGATGGCGCCCGAGGCGCTGTCCTGAGCCCCGGAGGCGGGCGCCGCAGTCTGTCCCCATCTGGGGACATCGCCACGGCCGGTGCTGCCTACACTGCGCCCTGAACAAGACGCACGACGGAGACCCCATGCACCAGCCCCATGCCCAGCCCAGGCAGTCCATCTACTACCGCTACCAGGTGCATCGGCCCTGGCTGCCATCGGAGCATCCGGGGGTGCAGCGGCACCCCGTCGTCATCGTCGGAACGGGGCCGGTAGGCCTGACCACGGCACTGGAGCTGGCGCGCCACGGGCAGCGATGCGTGCTGCTGGAGTCCGAGCTGCAGGTATCCGAAGGCAGCCGTGCCATCGTCTTCACGCGCCGCTCCATGGAGATCCTCCAGCAGGTGGGCGTGGCCGGGCGGGTCAGCGGGAGCGGGCTGCCATGGCGCTTTGGCAACTCCTTCTACCGGGGCCAGCGCGTGTTTCGCATGGAAGCGCCGCACAGCGAGGACGACCGCTTCTTCCCCATGACCAACCTGCAGCAGCAGTACCTGGAGGAGTACCTGGTCGATGCCGTGCTGGCCCATCCGCTGATCGAGTTGCGCTGGGGCAACCGCGTGGAGCGGGTGGAGCAGGCTGGCGAAGGCGCCGCGGCAAAAGCGCGGCTGCAGGTGGACACGCCCGAAGGGCCGTATGCGCTGGAAGCCGACTGGCTGGTCGCAGCCGATGGCGCACGCTCGGGCATACGCACGGCCATGGGCCTGGTCATGGAAGGGGCGTCATACGAAGGCCGCTTCGTGATTGCCGACATCCGCATCGACCTGCCGCTGCCCACCGAGCGACTGGCCTTCTTCGATCCGGTGTGGAACCCCGGCAACACCATCCTCATGCACCGCGAGCCGCACGGCATCTGGCGCGTGGACTACCAGTTGCCTGCGGGCGAAGATCCGCAGCAGGCACTGAAGCCCGAATCGCTCAAGGCGCGCATCGACGCGCAACTGGAGATGATCGGCTTTGGCGGCACGCCCTGGGAGATGGACTGGAGCTCGGTCTACTCGGCGCGGGCGCTGACCTTGCCGGACTACGTGCACGGCCGCGTGGTCTTCACGGGCGATGCGGCCCACCTGCTGCCCATCTTCGGGGTGCGCGGCGCCAACACCGGTTTCCAGGACGCCCAGGCCCTGGCTTGGCGCCTGGCCCTGGTGGCGCGCGGCGTGGCGCCGGCCCGCTTGCTGGACAGCTACAGCAGCGAGCGCGTGGGCG